>Ga0209181_10000968_pt1 | contig 51618 bp, 48 predicted proteins | sample MAT05_FD_187208 | JGI IMG/M metagenome (GOLD analysis project Ga0209181, IMG submission 187208) | Freshwater microbial communities from Lake Fryxell liftoff mats and glacier meltwater in Antarctica - MAT-05 (SPAdes) (version 2) | ecosystem: Environmental > Aquatic > Freshwater > Ice > Liftoff... | reverse complement strand
TTTACTAAGGTTTATGGCATACTGGTTAACATGCCTATTGAGCCTGCCGACCACGCGGTGCATTATGAGTTGGTAGAAAAAAGAAACGCCTGATGCAGGTGCACCAGGCGAAAATTTTTTTTTTTTTGTTTGTTTAATAGAATTGTTGCCGTAAAAGTGAGTGACACAACCGGGGCAACATAGTAGTACCAAAGCTGGTTCCACAAAAAAAATATTACTCAGGCTTTTCTTATAATAGAAGCGCCAAGTGCGTTTAACCGTGTATCAATGTATTGATAGCCGCGGTCAATTTGCTCAATGTTTTGGATGGTGCTTTTGCCCTTGGCACTAAGGGCCGCTATTAGCAACGCAACGCCGGCCCTAATGTCGGGGCTGCTCATGTTTATGCCACGTAACATTTGTTTGCGGCCAAGCCCAATTACGGTGGCCCGGTGGGGATCGCATAAAATAATCTGAGCTCCCATTTCCATAATTTTATCTACAAAAAACAAGCGGCTTTCAAACATTTTTTGGTGTATAAGTACACTGCCAACGGCTTGCGTGGCTACCACTAAAACAATACTCAGCAGGTCGGGGGTAAAGCCCGGCCAGGGGTGGTCCTGTATAGTAAGTACCGAGCCGTCCATAAAGGTTTGTATCTCGTATTTGTCTTGTTGGGGAATGTAAATATCATCGCCTCTGAATTCTATTTTAATGCCCAGTTGCGCAAACTTTTCGGGTATGATACCAAGGTGTACCAATCCTACATTTTTAATGGTCAGCTCGCTTTGGGTCATGGCTGCCAATCCAATAAAACTGCCTACTTCAATCATGTCGGGCAGCATGCGGTGTTCGGTACCGTTTAGTTCGGTTACGCCTTCAATGGTTAATAAATTACTGGCAATGCCGCTAATTTTTGCTCCCATGCGGTTTAGCATGCCACATAGCTGTTGTATATAAGGCTCGCAGGCTGCATTGTAAATGGTGGTGTTACCGTTGGCCATTACTGCGGCCAATACTATGTTGGCTGTTCCGGTAACTGAGGGCTCATCTAACAGCAGGTAAGTGCCGGTTAGTTCATTGCCAATTAACTCATAATAATGCTTTTCGTCGTTAAACTGAAAGGTGCCACCCAGTTTTTGAAAACCGATAATGTGGGTATCCAACTTACGGCGGCCAATTTTATCGCCACCAGGTTTGGGAATGTAGGCTTTTTTAAACCTGGCCAGCATAGGGCCGGCCAGCATAACCGAGCCGCGCAACCGGCCACTTTTAAGCCTGAATTCGTCGGAGCTTAAATGATCAACGTTTACATCGTCGGCCTGAAAAATGCAGGTGTGTCGGTCAACGCGATCAACTTTAACACCCAACTCGGCCAATAATTCTATTTGAAGGTTAACATCTATAATATCGGGGATGTTGGTAATAGTAACCTTTTTGGATGTTAGCAGTACGGCCGAAATAATTTGCAGCGCTTCATTTTTCGCCCCCTGAGGTGTTATTTCTCCATGTAACCTATTTCCACCGGATACTTCAAAACTGCTCACAAAAATCTGTTTTTCTTACCACCAAATTTATTGTTACGATTACCGCCGCTGCTGTTGTTTCCATTATTGCGGTTGTCTCTTGGTTCGTTTCGGCCACCCAGGCCTCCCGGGCTTGCATTACGGCCAAGGCCACCACTACCACCACCACCATCGCGGTTGTTGCGCTGAAATGAACCGGCACCACCCACATTACCATTGCGTTTAAACCGGTTTTCGCTAAAGTTTCCACCGCGGGTTTCGCGGCCTTCGGCGCTGCGATAGTGTTTTACAAATGGAGTACTATCAAATTCCAACTGGCCATTGGTAATAATATTTAATTCCTGCCTTATGCCGTCGTCATGTACCAACTCCTTATGCCAGTTGCTATACGATAGCTTCATGTAATAGGCTATGGCATTTGCAAAACCTACTTTTTTCTCAGGGTTTTCTTCTTTTAATGCTTTATCTATAACCAGCTCAAGGTTTTTGCCCAGGTGGCTATATTTTGGTTTACGCTTGGGGTAAGGTAACGGGTCGGGTCTAACCTTATAAGTTTCGCGGGTGGGGATGGGGTAGGGGCAATCAACATCAAGCTTAAAATCGCTCACAAAAAATAAATGATCCCATAAAAGGTGTTTAAAGTCTTCTACGTTTTTAAGGTGAGGGTTTAAGAAGCCCATTAATTCTATCACCACCTGTGCCTGTTGTTGGCGCCTGTCCCTCTCTTCTATAGTAAGCACATGTTCTACCATTCGTTGAATATGCCTTCCATATTCCTTCATAGTTAAATGGTTGCGGTCTGTGTTGTATTCCATGTATTAAATTATGTAAGTGGCAAATGTAGTAAAGCTTTTGCTTTAAGGGCTAATATTATACCTGCGTGTTATTTAATTTGCATTTTTTGTACAGGCCGTGTTTTTTTGTAAAAAAGTGGATTTGCGTTCGCAGCTATAATTACTGGTAACGTAAAACGTAGTCAGCAATATTTCGTTATTAGTGACTGGTACATTTTTTGGAAGGTAGTTATTTTCGTTTGGTTGGTAAAAGTGAAAATGGACCCAGTTGGCGATTTTTCCCATTATAAGGATATAAACTTTACACAACAGTGGCCTTGGGTTGGCGTAGCGGGTTCTGTAATTACATTTGCGGGTAATATGCGCATAGGTGTAAATACAAGGTTTTTGCTTCCGGGCCAAATGGAAGGCTATGGCAATTTTGTGTACGAAATATTTACAAGGCTTGCCACCGATCATCCTGAGCACACGTTTTTCTTTTTATTTGACCGGCCTTACGACCCCGGCCTTCCGGTTTTTAGTAATGTAAAACCGGTAGTAATTGGCCCCCGTGCAAGGCATTATGTGTTGTTTAAATGGTGGTTCGATGTAAAATTGCCACTTGCCCTGCGAAGACTTAAAATTGATGTATTTATAAGTTCCGATGGATTTTGCAGCCTTACAACCAGCGTGCCACAGGTGGTGGTGGTGCATGACCTTGCTTTTTTATACTTTCCCCGCTTTATACATAAGCTGCACCTGCTTTTTTACCGGCGCTATACCCCTATGTTTTTGAAAAAGGCAAAAGTGGTGGCAACGGTTTCTTTTTTTTCAAAACAAAACATTATTGAAAAATACGGGGTGAATGAAAAAAAGGTGTTGGTTGTGCACAGCGCTGCCAAACAGGCGTTTAAGCCGCTTGATTGGCAACAAAGGGAGGAAGCAAAGGAAAAATATGCTGGCGGGTGCGAATATTTTGTTTTTGTTGGTGGATTACAACTGCGAAAAAATTTTATGAATGTTTTAAAAGCCTTTAGCCAGTTTAAAAAGCGCCAGCAATCCAACATGAAATTATTAGTGGCAGGCAGGCTACATCCCGACCCTGATATGGTAATTGAAAAACTAAAAACCTATAAGTTTAAGGCCGATGTTTTGCTGATGGGCTACATACCAGCCAATACATTGCCGGAATTGATAGGCGCTGCATATGCGCTGGTATACCCAAGTTACTTTGAGGGGTTTGGAGTGCCGATAATAGAGGCAATGCAATGCGGGGTTCCGGTAATAACAGGTAACGCCAGCAGTATGCCGGAGGTAGCTGGTGGGGCAGCTTTATTGGTAAATGCGGATGACCCCGTAGATATAGCCGATAAGATGAAAACCATTTATAAAGATGAAGGACTGAGGCAAAAACTGGTGGCACAGGGGCTGCAAAACGCAGCGATTTACAGTTGGCAAAAAACCAGCGAATTGTTGTGGGAGGCTATACAACAAGCTGTTTACAAATAAGTGGCGTATTTTTACTATCTTTTATTTGAATATTATTAACGAAAAAAATACTCAACGATGCAAACATCCACCATTACAATTGATGTGCTTTTGGATCCGGATAAGGTACCACAGCAAATTTCATGGAAGGCCAGTGATAAGGCAGATGACCAGGCACAAAAGGCAAAAGCTATGATGGTATCGTTTTGGGATGGTGCTGACAAATCGGCCCTGCGTATTGACTTGTGGACAAAAGAAATGATGGTTGATGAGATGGCTGATTTTTACTATCAGACAATGATGACCATGGCTGATACGTTTAACCGTGCAACCCGGCAAACGGAACTGGTGGATGATTTAAAAAGTTTTGCCAAAACGTTTTATGCAAAATTTAGAGAATCGCAAATGAAAACGAATAAGTTAAAGTAATGTATTGTAATGCTGCGGGTTTTTTGCCGTATTATGATTAAGCAATAAATAGTGATAAAGAATAATCAGTTAACAATTGAAACACATATATGAGTTTGGAACAACGTGTAATGGCAGACTTGAAAGATGCCATGAAAGCGAGGAATGAGGCTGCACTTCGCGGGTTAAGGGCCATTAAAGCCGCTATTATTATTGCTAAAACAGCCGAAGGAGCCAATGGAGCAATTACCGAAGATGAAGAAGTGAAAATGCTTCAAAAGCTGGTGAAACAGCGGAAGGATAGCCTTGAAATTTTTAATAAGCAAAGCCGCGCCGACCTTGCCGTAAAAGAAGAGGAAGAGATAACAGTAATTGAAAAGTTTTTGCCCGCTCAAATGACAGCCAGTGAATTAAAAGCTGTGTTGCAAACTATTATTGCTAATGTGGGCGCAACCACTGCTGCCGATATGGGAAAAGTAATGGGAGCCGCAACAAAGGAACTGGCCGGCAAGGCAAATGGAAAAACAATTTCGGCAACTGTAAAAGATTTATTAGCCCGATAGCTAATATCGCTGCCTTGTATGATTATTGATGTTATTTATTTGGTGTTGTTGGCAATGGCGCTTTTTAAAGGCTACAATAAGGGGCTGATTGTAGCTGTTTTTTCGCTTGCCGCATTTGTTGTTGGTTTAGCGGCGGCACTAAAGTTATCGTGGTGGGTAAGTGATTATTGTCAAAATTCGTTGCATATGGCAGGCAAATGGTTGCCATTTGTATCGTTCTTAATTGTTTTTGTAGGGGTAGCGTTATTAATTAAATGGTTGGCCGGTTTACTAAAACAAACGGCCAAAATAGCAATGCTTGGTTGGGTCGATGCGGTTGGTGGCATTTTGCTGTATGCAATAATATATACCATAGTTTATAGTGTAGTATTGTATTATGCCACTAAGCTTCAAGTAATTACGCCTGTGCTTGCCGGGGAGTCAAAGGCCTATGGCTTTGTGGTACCGTGGGGGCCAACGGTATTAAATGGTATGGGGAAACTGCTACCTGTATTTAGCAATTTGTTTAGCGACCTGACCGGTTTTTTTGACACAATGGCCAATAAAGCCAAATAGAGCAGTTAAGTAGTTACCTTTAAAAGGTAAACCTGCATTTTGCCAAACCGCCCTTTACAAAAAGCGACTAATACATAGTTATTTTAATCAAGTTACTGTTCTAGCTGTTTATTTGTATAAATCAATTGTATTGTATTTGAACCACTTTGCATGAATTACGAGATAGAAAATAAGGATAAGTTTAAATTTATTGAGGTTGGCCACGGCGAACCTTTGATATTGTTGCACGGATTATTTGGTGCCCTTAGCAATTTTAAAGACCTGATTGACCATTTTAGTCAACATTATAAAGTGGTAGTTCCTATTTTGCCACTGTTTGAGCTTGATATTTTTCATACGACCGTTGGCGGCCTTGCAAAGCATGTTCAAAAGTTTATTGAGTACGGAGACTATCATGATATTCATTTACTGGGTAATTCGCTGGGTGGCCATGTGGCCCTGGTACACATGCTAAAGCACCCTGAACGTATAAAAACATTAACGCTTACAGGTAGCTCGGGGTTGTTTGAAAACGGAATGGGCGACAGCTATCCAAAGCGTGGCGACCGTGATTATATCCGCAAAAAAACCGAATTAACATTTTACAATCCCACTATGGCTACCGAGGCATTGGTAAATGAGGTATTTGAAATTACTAACAACCGTATAAAAGTTATTAAAATCATAGCCCTTGCTAAAAGCGCTATTCGAAATAATCTTAACGAAGAGCTGATCCAGATAAAGCAGCCTACCTGCCTGATTTGGGGAAATAACGACACAATTACTCCACCGTTTGTTGCCAGGGAGTTTAATACCTTATTGCCCAATAGCGAATTACATTTTATTGATAAATGTGGGCATGCGCCAATGATGGAAGTACCCTTTGAATTTAACTCGATATTGGAAAACTTTCTTGCAAAGCATAAACAGCCTGCTGCAACATTAGTATAGTCATTATTGTCCATTTTTTAGAGCAGTACCCCCTAATTTTTACAACATTTTTTAATGCTAGCAAGCCAATTATTAAACAACAGTTATCCAACACTTGGCCTTACCGACAAAGCTTCGCTGGCACTGCAATATATGGATGAGTTTGATGTGCGGCATTTGCCTGTGTTGGCTGATGCAAAATTTTTGGGACTGGTAAGCAAGGAAGATTTGCAGGATAGCGATGAAGAAGCTACGCTGGGCGAATTAATAGACATCCTTATTAAAAAGTCGGTTAGGGCTGACGATTATTTTTTTTCAGTTCTAAAATTATCGGTAGCATCTAATTTGTCAATAGTGCCGGTGGTTGATGAGGTAGGCGAACTAATAGGCTCAATTTCGGAAGCCGGTTTGGTTGAGTATGCTGCCCGGTTTATTGGAGTAGATGAGCCCGGTGCGGTAATAGTACTGGAGATGGAAAGAAAAAATTACTCGTTTGGCGAGTTGAGCAGGTTGGTGGAAACAAACGACGCTTATATTACACAACTAAATACCAGTTTTGACAACGATACCGGCCTGATTGAGGTAACTATCAAAATAAATAAACTTGAGGTTTCTGATATAATAGCCACTTTTCAACGTTATGAATATGTAGTGAAATCTTTTATTGGAGAGGAAGAGTACGAGAATGAACTTAAACATAATTTCGACCATTTAATGTCGTACCTTAAAATGTAATTTTACAAGTAGTATTGGTTTTGTAAACTACTTATCAGCCCAACTAAACGATCTCCATTCCAATTTTTTAGTACTTTTTTAGGAAATATATTTATTTCCGTGTTTTAACCGTTATGCATAGTAATGTTAAATTTGGCTAAGCTGAGGCTTATTTTATTTTTTGGATTGCCTGCCACCTTGTTCAGTTTATTTTCTGAAGTACGGCTGCCGGCAAATGTTGCCTCTGGCGGAATGTTGGGTAATATTACTGTGGACTCGCTGGAACAGGCAAAAGTTGAGATAAATAACATACTAATTACCGGATTTAAGCAAACAAAATCGTACATCATACAGCGGGAAATTGCCTTGAAAAAAGGCGATTTGGTTAGCCGCGAACAATTGGCAAAATTAGTTACGCTTACCCGCCAACAACTAATGAACACCAGTTTATTTGTTGATGTTGAAGTTAATCCGGTATATTTTTCGGACAATGTGGCAACCATTCATGTAAACGTGAAAGAGCGTTGGTACGTTTTTCCCGTTCCTTATTTTAAAATGATTGACCGCAACTTTAACAGCTGGTGGGTTGAGCATAATAAGAGCCTGGAAAGGATTAACTACGGGTTAAAATTTTTTCATAATAACTTTAGTGGCAGAAACGATAAACTGAATTTTTGGCTTATTAGCGGGTATACTCAGCAGGCTACCTTACGGTACGAAAATCCTTTTTTAGATAAAAAACTTGTTCATGGAATTAATGTGGGTGTATCGTACAGCCGAAACCGTGAGTTAAATTTGGCTACGGTAAACGATAAACAGTTCTTTTTTAAAAACGAGGAAACATTTTCTATACGCCAATTTCACGTTGACCTCGCCTACACTTACAGGCCTGCCATAAAAACACGGCACACCTTTAGGTTAGCCTATACCGATATTCAACTGGGCGACACCGTTTTAAAAATAAATCCACAATTTTTTGACTGTGCAACAAGCCGTGTAAGGTTTCCTGACATTAGCTATAATATTGAATACTATGATGTTGACTATATACCCTACCCGTTAAAAGGCTTTTCAGGTACAGCAAGGTTATACCAACGTTTTGGTACAAAAAACAACCTTACTGAGTTGGCAGCAAGGGGTACTTATACTAAAAAGATATTACCTGGTACTTATATGCAGTTTCAGGCAAGCGGCATTTTAAAGGTGCCATTTAAACAACCCTATTACAATAAGCGGGTAATGGGTGGCAGCGACCTGTACATGAGAGGAATGGAGTACTTTGTAGTAGATGGTGTAGCGGGCGGTGTTGCAAGGGCCACCTTTATAAAACAGGTGCTTAATCTTAATTTTAAAAACCCCCTACCCGTAAAAAATGTTGAACGTATACCCATCAAGCTTTATTTGAAAGCCTATGGCGATGCAGGGTATTCGTACAACCCCAGCCCGGGTAATAATACCTTTAACAACAAACTGTTACGTACCTGGGGTGTGGGTATTGATATCATCACTATTTACGATATTGTTTTAAAGCTTGAATATAGTTACAACCAAATTGGCCAGCGCGATCTTTATATTCATAGCAAGAGTGATTTTTAACTTCCTGACGCCGGATAGCCGGTCTTAAACTTACTTTCTTTTTCAGCCACCACTTAAAACACCAATAATTAAACCATTACCTTTCGGTGCTGGTAATTAAATTTTAATACTTTTGAAATACGTTATACGGTTGATACCACATAAATACATTCCATTATATTTTATCAATTTTTATTCTTTCAGGCTTTAATAGCAAAATGTAATTAATGAAAGTTGCAATTTATTCCCGCGGAATTGAAGTGGAGCAGGAGGGACACCTGTTGTCGTTGTTAGAAGAATTAACGAGGTATAAAGTAAAAATTTGCCTCTATAAAAGCCTTGTATCACCACACTCGGTGTTAAAAATGCTGCCTATTGAGTTTACCTTATTTTCGTCGTATAAGGAGCTTGATGAAAACATTGACTGCATTATTAGCCTTGGTGGCGATGGAACCATGCTTGATACGGCTGTACTTGTACGCGATAAGGGCATACCCATACTAGGAATAAACTTTGGGCGGCTGGGCTTTTTAGCCAGCCTTGGTAAGGAAAATATTGCAAGCGCGGTAGAAGCTTTGGTAAATCAGTCGTTTGTGGTAGACCACCGTACCCTTATGCACCTAAATGCAAGTATACCCCTGTTTGGCGACAGTCCGTTTGCGCTAAATGAATTTGCCATTCATAAACGGGATATATCGCCCATGATACGCATTCATACCTACCTAAACGGCGAGTTTTTAAACAGTTATTGGGCCGATGGTTTGCTGGTAAGCACACCAACCGGCTCAACCGGGTATAATATGAGTTGCAATGGACCCATTGTTTTTCCCGAAAGTGGCAGTTTTGTTATTACCCCCATAGCGCCCCATAGCCTCACCACCCGGTCAATTATTATACCCGACGATAATATAATAAGCTTTGAAGTAGAAGGACGGGCCAGCCAGTTTATTTGCGCCATGGATGCCCGGCGCGAAATTGTTGATATGGATATTCAACTGGCGGTTAAAAAAGAAAAGTTTACCATTAACCTCCTTAGGTTAAACGAAAACAGCTTTTTAAACACCCTGCGCGAAAAACTTACCTGGGGAGTAGATAAAAGAAATTAACTGCTTGTTAAAAGATTTTTGCCAGTAATGCGTTATAGTATCATTCGTTATTTTGCAATCATGATAGTAAAAAAATTTTTGGCCGTAATTACCTTAGTCGCTGCTACAATAGTAGCCAATGCGCAAATAATGGATAGTTACGTGCAGGAAGGCGAGTTTGGAATTGGCATTGGCGCCGCCCACTATTTTGGCGACCTTAATACGCGGGCTGCGCTTAACAGGCCAAAAATTAGTGCTGGTGCATTTTTTCGTAAGCAGTTTGGCAATTATATAGGTATTAAAGTAGCAGCTAATTACGCGCAATTGGGTTATTCCGATACTTACAGCACTAACGAAACCCAAAAACGCCGAAACCTTAGCTTTAATTCAAATATTTGGGAACTCTCGCTGAGCGGCGATTTTAATTTCTTTAAATTTTACCCTGGTATTGAAGGGTATACATACACTCCATATGTATCGTTAGGTGTTGGTGTTTTTTCATACGATCCGTATGCATATTTGGCCAAACAAAAATATTTTTTACGGCCACTTGGCACCGAAGGCCAGGGAAGTTCATTTTATCCTGACCGCAAACCTTATGGCTCTATGGCCATTAGCTTCCCCATATCTTTTGGCTTTAAATATAACATAAACCCTTCAACCAATATTTTTATAGAGGCTGGTTACAGGTTCACTAATACCGATTATTTAGACGACGTAAGTTTAACCTACACCCCCGATGCATTTACAGCTTTACCAAACGGCCAGCCATCAGTAGCCCAGTTATTGGCCGACAGAAGCTATGAAACAGGGTTGCCTATAGGCATTAAGGGCCGCCAGCGTGGCAATAGTAGCCAAAAAGATGGATACGCCATAGCACTGGTAGGAATTTCGTTCAATTTGTCGTCGTACAAATGCCCTGCACCTTAACTAATTTACAGGTGGTTATTCTCAAAAAATAATAAATGACAGGTAAGGCGTTTTATAGGCGTAGTAAAGTTAAAAATTTACTATTTATGCCAGCCGTAGACATATTAATTAGCCTGTAATGGGTTAATGGTTTATTTCTTTTAATTTATTTTTCTGTGCCAACCCATAAAACTCGCTGAAACCATGCTTTTGCCTACCATATGTTGGCGGAGTGGTTGTCGGGTATTTTTTATTTATAAAACTTTTTACGGCAAATAAGTAAACAACCGGTAACCAAACCAGTAAAGGACCACTCAATTAGCCCAAATTTGAAGCATCGGCTTATTTAAATTAAAATAACTTTAACCCATACGATAGTCAAAAATTGAACTAAAACATTTATAAGGGAGCTACCTTAAATTACTACCTTTGGCAACCGTTAAACGGTTTGAAAACATGCTGGATCTGAAACATAAAATAGACCTAAACCGATTGCCTAAACACATAGCCATTATTATGGATGGTAACGGCCGCTGGGCAAAGGAGCAGGGGCAGGATAGACTATATGGTCATTACCATGGAGTGGAAAGTGTACGCAATATTGTTGAAGGCTGCGCTGAGCTTGGAGTGAATTATTTAACCTTATATGCTTTTAGTACCGAAAACTGGGAGCGGCCACAAAATGAAGTAATGGGCCTTATGGACTTACTGGTTGACACCATAAGAAAAGAAGTAGAAACACTTAATAAAAACAATATCAGGCTACACGTAATAGGTAATATGCAAATGTTACCAAAATTTGCTTATACAGAAATGATGGAAGCGCTGGAAATGACCAGCCAAAATACCGGGCTAAACCTGGTAATGGCCCTAAGTTATAGCAGCAGGTGGGAGCTGATAAACGCGGTAAAAAACATAGCGGCCGATGTGGAGACAGGTAAATTAACATCAGCCGGTGTAAACAGCGATACTTTTGAGCAATACCTGTGTACCAAAAATATTCCCGACCCCGAATTAATGATAAGGACAAGTGGAGATTTTAGGATAAGTAATTTTTTACTGTATCAATCTGCCTATACCGAATTGTACTTTACCCATACCCGCTGGCCCGACTTTAGAAAAAATAATCTTTATGAAGCTATCCTTGACTTCCAGGGACGCGAAAGGCGGTTTGGTAAGATAAGCGAACAGGTAAACGCAGGCTAACACAATGTTTTACGGCCGCATATATTTTATGCATTACTAATAGCTATTTAACAAACACTTTCAATTAATCCTGTTAAATTGCCCCGATAATGTGTTTAAAGGCTGGGGATGATGGCCCTTTTGTGCAAAAAAAAATATAACTGGCTATTAATGCGGAACATATACAAAACAACCTTATTGCTGTTGGCTGCTTGCTGGATCCTGATCCCAAAGGCGTTTTCACAGGAAACCTCTGAAGAGCCAGCTACTTCTATTGACGTAACCCTGGAAAATCTTTTTACGCAAAAAATTCCCAAAAAATACAAAGTTGCCGCAATCCAAATTTCTGGCAATAAGTACTTTGACACAGCATTGCTGGCGTCGGTAGCCGGCATAAATGTGGGCGATGAAATTGTAATTCCCGGAGGCGACCAGTTTGCAAGAGCCATTACCAACCTTTGGAAACAAAACTATTTTAGCGATGTAGAAGTGTACGTAACCCGGCTGGAGGAGCTAACTATTTACCTTGAAATTTCAGTGGTTGAACGGCCAAGGCTAGCCAATTTTGTTTTTAAGGGTATCACAAAATCCCAGGCCGATGACTTAAAGGCTAAGGTGGGCCTGGTAAAGGGCCGTATTGTAACTGAAAACAACCGTAGGTCGGCAATTGAAGCAATTGACAAATATTTTAGCGAAAAAGGGTATAGAGGTGTAAAGATTAAGGTTGAAGAAGAAAAGGATACTAAGATAGAAAACTCGCTGGACCTTACCTTTTTGATTGACAAAGGCAATAAAGTTAAAATAAACGAAATTAATTTTGTAAGCAACGAAATCAGCGACGCCAAGCTAAAAAAGCAGCTGAAAGGTACTAAGGAAATGTCGCGTTTAACCCTGTACCCTCCTGCCGTTGTAGGTGGTTTTGATGTACCACGTCGCCTAACATTTAACGATTATCTCGCTCATAACGGATTTTTATCTTTTTCAAAAACTAAAGAATTGCTTGATCCTTTTGTGAGGATAAAATTATCGTCGGCCAAATTCAGCGAAAAAAAGTTTGCCGAAGACAAAGAAAAGATATTGGCCTACTACAACAGCCTTGGCCACCGCGATGCTATAATTGAAGACGATACGTTGTACTACAATAAACAAGGAAATTTAAATATTGATATTAAAGTAAATGAAGGCCGTCAATATTATTTTGGCGATATAGCCTGGCGTGGAAACACAAAGTATACCGATAGTACACTTGCTATGTTGTTGGGTATTAAAAAGGGCGACATTTACAATCTTGAAACATTGAATAAGCGCCTGGGTAAAGAATTAAGTCCTGAAGGTGGCGATATAAGCGGGCTGTACATGGACGATGGATATTTGTTTTTTAGGACTGAAGCAGTTGAAACTGCGGTTTATAACGATACAATCGATTACGAAATAAGGGTGATAGAAGGGCCGCAGGCTACCATTAAAAACGTAAGAATAGCAGGTAACGACAAAACTAAGGAACACGTTATAAGGCGGGAACTTAGGACTATACCAGGCGAAAAATTTAGCCGGACAGACCTTATTCGTTCGCAAAGAGAAATATCCAGTCTTAACTACTTTAACCAGGAAAAAATTGGAATTAACCCCGTACCGAACCCTGACGATGGTACAGTGGATATTAACTACACGGTAGAAGAAAAGTCGAGCGACCAGTTGGAGTTAAGTGCTGGCTGGGGTGGTGGTATTGGTTTAACTGGTACTGTAGGGGTTACCTTCAACAATTTTTCAATTAAAAATATTTGGAAAAAGCAGGCATGGGACCCGTTGCCAACCGGCGATGGCCAAAAGCTAAGCCTAAGGTTGCAGAGTAATGGCAAGGCCTTCAGGTCGTACAACTTTTCGTTTACTGAACCTTGGTTAGGAGGCAAAAAACGCAACTCCTTTACCGTTAGTGTGTACGATACAAAGTATCGTACCGGCGGTTTTGATTTTAGAACTGGTAGACAAACGTTTACGAACAACGATGCTTTTATACAAACGAGCGGTGTAAGTGTTAGCCTTGGTAAACAATTAAAATGGCCCGACGACTTTTTTAACCTTATTACGTCAGTAAACTACACGCGTTACCAAATTAAGGATTATGCCATTTTTGAAGGTTTTAGTAATGGATTCTCCAACAACTTTAACTTAAAGTTTGCGTTGCAGCGCTCATCGGTTAACCAACCAATTTTTCCAAGCAGTGGGTCGTCGTTTTTATTAAGTACTCAAATAACACCTCCATGGTCAAAACTGGATCCGGGACGGGTTAAATCGCTCAACCCATACGAACTTGTTGAATACCACAAATGGCGTTTCAATGGGGAGTGGTATGTACCATTAGGTAAACCCCATGGTGCCGAGCGTAATAAGCAATTTGTATTAAAAGCAGCAGTGAAATACGGGTACATAGGGAGGTATAATAAAGAATTGCAAGTATCGCCTTTTGAACGTTTTCAGGTGGGCGATGCTGGTTTAAGTAACAACTTTGCCTTACTAGGATACGATATTATTGCACATAGGGGTTACCCCGTTTACAATAACAGCAACCCGCGCATAAATCCCGATCAGCAGGGAACGCAACGCTTTTTTACCATATTTAATAAGTACACAGTGGAAATGCGGTACCCGCTTAGCTTAAATCCAAGCAGTACAATTTTTGCTTTAGGATTTTTTGAAGCTGCAAATGGTTGGTATTCAACTAAGGAATATAATCCGTTTCAACTAAGGCGGTCGGTTGGTATTGGTATGAGGTTCTATTTACCAATGTTTGGCTTATTAGGTTTCGATTATGGCATAGGATTGGATAGGTTCTCGCCAAATTCAAAAATGAAGGATGCTGCCAAATTTACTTTTATGCTAGGTTTTGAGCCTGAATAACAGCAAAATCCCCAATTAAACAATATGAAAAAATTTCTATTTGTAGTTTTTAGTTTCGTGGCTATTGCTGCTGGTGCACAGCGCTATGCGGTAATTGATACCAGGTACATTTTAGACAAACTGCCCGAGTATAAAAATGCGGATGCTCAACTTACCCAAATTGGTACTACCTGGCAAAAGGAAATTGACGATAAGCAAGCTCAGTTGTCTATTATGTACAGAAACTACGATGCCGAGCAGTTTATGTTAAGCGATGATTTGAAAAAGAAAAGGGAAGACCAGTTGTTTAATTTAGAAAAGGATGTTCGCGACTTACAAAAACAGCGTTTTGGTTTTGAAGGGGATTTGTTTAAAGAGCGGCAGAAATTGGTAAAACCCATACAGGACAAGGTTTACAACGCAATTCAAAAAATGGCAGTTAACCGGGGATACGATTTTGTGCTGGATAAAAGTGAAGGAATTACTGTTATATTTGCCGACCCTAAATTAGATAAGAGCGGCGAAGTATTAAAAGAATTAGGTATCAATTAAACGCAATCAAATTTTTTATCAACAAACAATAACAACCACCCGAAACCTGTTAGTTTATTTGCAAATTAAAAATTTAACGACAGTTTCGAGCAAAAAGAAAAATTACAAAAAGCAAGCAATGAAAAAAGTTTTATTTGTGGTATTGGCAGTAGCCGGATTGGTATTTGCGGGAACAAGTGCCCACGCCCAGGCCGCAAAAATTGGCGTATTTGACGTTGACATTATGGTGCAGGCCATGCCCGGTTACCGGGTGGTAGATAGCATGTTGCAAATTTATGAGCAGGACTCCCTAAAAGGCGAATATGATTTTTCGATGCGTGAATATAGCAGGCTGGACAGTACTTTCAAAAAGGATTCGGCTGATAAAGTGTCGGCCAGTGTATTAGGTTATATAACCAAACAGCGTAATGAAGTTGCAACCACTTTGGTTTATTGGCAGCAAATTTCGCAACAAAAAACCGACAGAAAACGCCAGGAACTAGCCGGTCCATTATTTGAAAAAGTATTAGGTGCCTATAGTAAAGTATTACAAACAAATAATTACCTGGTGGTATTAAAGCCCGGCGCTTACGAAATGGGTAGTAAAGTGGAGAATGTTTTTGAAAAGGTGGCCAGGGAACTAAAAATACCACTGCCTGAGCAGTTAAGAAGCCAGGGCCAGGAAGAGGCTATGGCAGAGCCAGAACCTAAAAAAACCACTTCGGCTCCTGCAAAACCCGCCCCTAAGAAGCCTTAATTTTACCATATATTATTTATTTATAAAAGAACCATGCACTACGTATGGTTCTTTTATTTTTACAGTATGAGCAACAGCTATTCGCCCATTGGCGTGTTTGACAGTGGGTATGGGGGGCTTACGGTTTTAAAAGAAATTGTGAAGTTGAGCCCGCAATACGATTACTTGTACCTGGGCGATAATGCACGGGCACCCTACGGGCCGCGGTCGTTTGAGACTGTTTACCAGTACACCTGGCAATGCGTACAATGGTTTTTTAGTAAAGGATGCCCCATGGTAATACTTGCCTGCAATACTGCTTCTGCCAAAGCACTGCAATCGATACAGCAACAAAACCTACCCAACGGGTTTGCCAATAAGAGAGTACTTGGTGTAATACGCCCCACTACGGAGGCAATTGGCAACTTTTCTCAATCAAAAAAAATAGGAATTTTAGGAACACAGGGTACAGTAGCTTCCAATTCCTACCCCATAGAAATTGGTAAATTTTTTCCCGAAGTGCAGGTATACCAGCAGGCTTGCCCTATGTGGGTACCCTTGGTAGAAAATAACGAATATGAAACCGACGGTGCCGATTTTTTTGTAAAAAAATATCTTGCGGAGCTTCATAATCAAAGCGGCGAAATTGATACGCTAATGCTTGCATGCACCCACTATCCATTATTGGAAAAAAAAATCAGAGCCTTTGCAAAAAAAGATATCACCATAGTATCACAGGGTAATATTGTGGCAGAACGGTTGCAGGACTACCTGCTTCGCCACGTAAATATTGACAATAACTGTAGCCGGGGTGCAAATGTTTCGTTTTACACAACCGATCAACCGGTCGATTTTGATAATCATGCCAGTGTTTTTTATGGTCAACCTATTAAATCGCAGCACACTGATCTATCTTATTAATATTGTTTAAAAAATCAAAAAAAATACTGCCTGTTTGGTTGGTTTCTCTTAATTTTGCCGTCCTTTCACCAAGGCAGTATGAATGGTACATACGGCCGAAGACTGAAACAATATTTTTGGGCTAGTAAAAAAACATCACAATGAAACGTACATTCCAACCACACACCAAGCGCCGCAAAACCGTTCACGGATTTCGTAAACGTATGGAAAGCGCAAATGGCCGCAAGGTATTGGCAAGTCGTCGTAAGAAAGGTCGTGTGAAACTGACTGTTTCAGACGAAAAAAGACTAAAGTAATCTTACCGCACTTATCTCGATTATCATATTTAGCCCCGTCATTAATTGGCGGGGCTTTTTTATGGAAAGTATATATTATTGTGACAGCAGGCAGGTAACATTATTAAACATCCTTACCGGTTTAAATGTCAGTTCCCCAACCTCATTATGGCAGGCCTGGCAAACGAAATGGTTTTTTAAGGCCAGCCGGGCAGAGGTTGCAAGCATTTTACCTGTTGCATTATTGGCTATCAAAACCTGGAAGCTGGTAAAGGCATAATTTTAGTTCATTGAACGCATTTTAAAATTATGAGTTGAGTACTTCTTCGCCCAACACCTTTAATAAGCCACAAAAGCTTAAAAGCACAAAGTTGATAGACCAGCTTTTTGTTGATGGAAAGGCGTTGCATGTGTTTCCCGTTAAAGTGTTGTACAGATTATCGGGTTCCCCCATAGTGCCATTGCAGGCTACTGTGTCGGTTAGTAAACGCAGTTTTAAAAAGGCGGTAGATCGTAACAGGGTAAAACGATTATTGAGGGAAGCGTACCGTTTACAAAAACAACCGTTGCTTGATAAACTTTTAATGGGCAACCGCCAAATGGTGTTGTTTTTTATTTATACCGGAAAAGAGTTACCAAATTACGAACTTGTAAAAAATGCTATGGCGGCCGTGCTTAATAAATTAGTTAAACAGGTTTGGCAGCCCCAATAAATAACTATTGAAAACAATTGCAAAAATATTAAGCTACCCATTTTTATTGTTGATAAAGTTGTATCAGCATTTTATATCGCCAATATTGGGACCCCAGTGCAGGTACACCCCAACCTGCTCCGCCTACGCTGCAGAGGCCTTTAGAAAGTACGGGGTATTTAAAGGCTTTTGGCTGGCCGCCAAACGTATAGCACGTTGCAATCCATGGGGTGGTCATGGACACGATCCGGTACCATGAGCAATTATTTGCCAGCAGTCACAAACAAAAAGAAGCCTGCAACAAGCAGACTTCCTACGTTTTTTTATATAGATTAAAATTGCAACGTTTATATAGTCAGCTTCTTTAATTTGGCTATTAAATCCACCAGTTCAGCATTAGTATAAAACTTATAAATTTCGGGTTCCTTACTGTCTTCGGCTACCTCAAGCGTAGCAGGTATTTTTCTAAAAGGACCAAAAACTTTAGCGTTTATATTGTTGCTTATTTTACCGGGTTGGCCGGGCAGTACCATAAAATTGGTTTTACTATTTATATTTTTTCCAGCCACCATCTGAACCAGACTATCAATTTTCAACTTCAGGTCTTCCTGGGTTATAACGGCGTTATTGGACACGTCTTTTCCAAATATTTGTATACTGCCTGCTACCGTATCTTTCTTTAAGTTTAAAATATAATAGCCTATTTCGGCCGGTATGGTAAATTCCTTTTTGCCATCTTCGGTCTCCACATTTAGTACTATAGCTTCCTTATCGGTAAAAATCAACTCTTTTTCGGCATAACCCGAACCCTTAACCATGGTTACATTTTTTTCCGCTACCACTATATCGCCTTTACCCATTATTAGTACTTTTTTTTGTACTTCGCTGGTACACGATGCCAACAGTATTAAAGCGGCAATTACAATAGTTAAATGCTTCATATATTAAAATTAAAAAAACCCTGGCATTATTACCAGGGTTGTAATTTATAAAGTTATGTTGTAACAACAAATTATTTGGAGGCAGCAAAACGCTCACCAACCTTACTCCAGTTTACTACGCTCCAAATAGCTTTTAGGTAATCGGGGCGTTTGTTTTGATATTTAAGATAATAGGCGTGCTCCCAAACATCAATACCAAACAAAGGGGTGCCCTTTACATCGGCCACATCCATTAAAGGATTGTCCTGGTTGGGCGTGCTGGTAACTTCCAGTTTACCGTCATTTATTATCAGCCAGGCCCATCCACTGCCAAAGCGACCTGCGCCAGCAGCGTTCATTTTTTCTTTCAACTCATTTAATGAACCAAAAGTATCGTCAATGGCTTTGGCAAGGTCGTCAATTGGTTCACTACCAGCATCGGGCGTAAGGCTTTCAAAAAAGAAAGTGTGGTTCCAATGGCCACCACCGTTATTGCGCACTGCGGGGCTAATGCTGCCTGCTGCGGCTACCAGCTCTTCAATACTTTTATTTTCGTTATCGGTACCAGCCACGGCCTTGTTTAAATTATCAACATAAGCCTGGTGATGTTTGCCATGGTGTATTTGCATGGTTTGAGTATCGATATACGGTTCGAGTGCCTCGTGTGCATAAGGTAATGCGGGAAGTGTAAATGCCATAGTATGAATTTTTTTAGTGTTTGAATAAATATGTTTTACATAAAGAAACAAAAATATTGCCTCAATGTTGAAAATGATAATTTTATACATTAAGTAATAATGATGGCAGTAAGTAGGCTGGGGCTGCCAATAAAATAAGGTATGACCAGTTTAATTAACCAGCTACTATTTCAAATCCTTCCACCGCCAAAGGTGTATACAGGCGTAGATGCGGTAAGGGCTCCATTTTTGCGAAACGGTAAGCATTTTTGCCTGTAATTGTTTCCTGGACAGGGTTTGGAGGTTATACAACTTAATTATTCCCTGTTGAATACCAAGGTCATCTACCGCAAAAACATCTTCCCTGCCAAGGCTAAACATCAGCAGTATTTCCACCGTCCACCGGCCAACGCCCTTTATGGCAGTGAGCTGTTCAATGATTTCGGAATTAGACATTTTCAGCAGATTTTTGTCGGTAATTTTTTGTTTGATACAAAAGCGGGCAACATTTTGCACATAGCCTACTTTGGCGTTTGACAGGCCGATGGCCCGCAACACATGCGGCGGTGTAGCCAATACCTGCGCCGGTGTTGGATTGTTGCCATTATACACCAGTAAAAATCGTTTGTAAATGACCAGTGCCACCTTAGTGTTTAACTGCTGGCTCATAATGGCCGCCATCAGGCGCAGGGCTATGTTTTTTTGCAGCTTTACCGGGTCCACAGGTTGGGTAATGATGGTAGCCAGCTTTTTATCTTTTGTGAGGTGGGCCATGTATTCCATAACACTAAGATAAAAGTTTGACGCAAGTGTTGCTAACCGTACATTGTACAAAAAATACTATTTATGACAATAAAAATTATTCTTCCGCTCTTAATAATAATTTGTTTAAGTGGCGTTGTTAAAGCACAAAATACCGATCAGGATAGCATACGCAATGTACTTGCTAAGCAGGTAACTTTTTGGAACAAAGGCGATATAGACAATTTTATGGTGGGTTACTGGAACAACGACAGCCTGTTGTTTATTGGCTCATCGGGTCCCAAATATGGCTACCAAACAACGCTAAACAATTATAAGAAAAACTACCCTACCAATGCGGCCATGGGCATATTAAGTTTTAGCGAATTAAAACTAAACCGACTATCAAACCAGTATTATTTTGTGATAGGCAAGTTTTACCTGGAGCGTACTATTGGCAATGCCGAGGGATATTTTACGCTGCTATTTAAAAAGATAAATGGCATATGGGTGGTAGTGGTGGATCATAGTAGTTAAGTAAAAAGTAAAAATTAAAAAGTAAAAATTAAAAAAGCGTGGAAACGTGAAAGGTGAATTGTCAATAGTAGATGCGTGAAACGTGAAAGGTGAATGGTGAGTAATGAGTTGTTGGTAATGAGTGGGGGTAGCCCAATTGATACACGTGAAACGTGAAAGGTTATTGGTCAATAGTAAATGCGTGAAACGTGAAATGTCAATGGTGAGTAGTGAGTTGTTGGTAGTGAGTGGGGAAAGATCAATTGATGGACGTGAAACGTGAAAGGTGAATGGCCAAAAGTAAATGCGTGAAACGTGAAAGATTAATGGTGAGCAGTGAGTTGTTGGTAGTGAGTGGGGAAAGATTAATTGACAGACGTGAAACGTGAAAGGTGAATGGTTAGAAGTAAATGCGTGAAACGTATAAGGTTAATGGTGAGCTGTGAGGTGTTTGTAGTAGGCGGAGAGACGCATTGGAGGCTTAGCGAAGCCAAAGCCAATGGTAAACGGTAATAAACGTGAAAGGTAGATTGTGAATTTTGTGAAATAACGTAAAAGGTTAATGATGAATGATGAAAAGTGTGAAACGTGCAAGGTGAAGGGGATAACAATTTGAAACTTAATTAATATAGCCGGCGTTTTGAAGGTTAATTTTTGACCGACTAATCCGTGTTGGAATAATACCACATTTGTCGACTTCGGTTTTGCATCCGCTACGAATGGTTTGCGGTATTGCGGAAAAAGTTCCCGATTTATTGCCTGCCACCAGTATATCAATATGCCGGAATGGTAGGTTTACAAAACAAATTTTAAACAAATGTTTTTTGTTGCTATAGCAAAAGGATCTGTTGTATGAAAAGGCAGGTCTGAATTATTGGTTAATAAATTCCTGGCTTTTCATTAAAAAATATCGTGAGGTTACTATATACTTGCATGAAATTTTTAACGCTAAGTATGGGCTCGCAGGTTGTTTAAGGAAGGTGGAGCATTACAACATTTTACAAAATTTATAGTAAATGCTTTGCGTAATGATAATAGTGGGCTTTTTAATTTTGTGTTACCAAAAGCAATCCTGCAACCTAAACACCTGTACCCGTTCAAATTTAATTTATGGCTAATACGAAAAATAATAAAAACAGCAATCCATTAAACGGTTCGGCGCTGATTATACAGGCTGGGGAGCATGCAATAATTGGAAAACAGCAACAGGCTTTTAATACACTGATTACAACCATTGGCAAATTACAGGCTAAGCTATTGCAGACGAATGTAAAAATGGATCGGAAATTGGCTGGTTATGTAAGGGATATTATTCCGTTGGAAGCCAGTTTTTTACAATGTACTACAGAAACGGTTCGAGTGCTTTATTGGCATTATAACAATCAAAAAACCTTAACCAAAAACCAACGCAGTTTATTAGAAGGCTTGATTTCCAAGTTATTGGATGATATTTTTGATTTAAACAGCGCAGAGCCAACTGCAGAACTGAAGGAAATATTTGAAGCGGTAGAAGGTCAGTCGTACGATGAATTTAAACGGGATTCGTTTGATGAAATGAAGGAGAACTTTAGCGATCTTTTTAAAATGAGTGGCTTTGATATTGACCTTGATGATTTAAAGGTTGATATGACAGAAGAAGAGGTGATAAAAAAGACAGATGAAATGAGGGAGAAGTTTAATAGGGAAGAAGAGGAAAGAGCGCATAAGGATAAGCATAGAAAAAAGAGTAAAAAGGAACTGGCACAGGAAGCGAAAGAGAAGCAACTTAAGGAGGCGCGCACTAAAAATATCAGCAGTATTTATAAACAACTGGCTAAAATTTTTCATCCCGATTTGGAGCAAAACCCCGATTTAAAACAGGAAAAGGAGGAATTGATGAAACAGTTAACATCGGCTTATAATAAAAATGACCTGCATACTTTGCTAAGCCTTGAACTGGCTTTTATTCATAAAGAAGAAAAAAACCGCGATTCTTTGACCGACGAAAAATTGAAGATCTATAACGAGGTTTTGCGTGAGCAGGTTTATAAGCTAACGCATGAAATAGAAGCTGTTTATGAGCATCCAAAATATTATGCGTTGCATAAACTGGTAGAAGAACCTTTTTACGTTAGGAGCCTTTCTATTAAAAACGTTCAGTCAGAAATTTCGGATAAGTTGAACTTCGCTCTTTTTAATTTTAATGGTATAAAGCAGGCGAGGGAAAAGGGTCTTGCTCATGTAAAAAAAATGATTAAAGACTATAAATTCCTACAAGAAATTGAGGAGGATGATGATTTTAGTTTCTTTAGGGCATTTAAGCGTGAGTAGTAAGTTGTGAATAGTGTGTAGTGCATTGTGAGTAGTGGGTTGTGAGTGGTTAGTTGTGAGTAGTGAGTAGTGGGTTGTGAGTTGTGAGTGGTGAGTGTGTGGGGTAGCGAGTGGTGAGTGAGTGAAAAGGTTACTGGTGCATGGTGAGGAGTAAATAGTGAGTGAATAGTTAAGAGTGACTGGTGAGAAGCGTCAATAGTCAATGTTGGGTAGTTAATAATCAATAGTCAATGGTGCATTGTGGCTGGTACACGACATATACGTGGGGAAACCCGGCTGGGTTAGCAAGTAAGCGCTTAATTCGGTCAGGCGATTTTTTAAGTCCATTCTGCTATGTTATGTTCTTACAACTTCCATGTGCTCATTTTTTATTCTTCTGTAAAAAATGATATGTTTTCATCCGTTAATGCCTAAAATTTTGGGGTCCATTTAAGGATACCGTTTCCTTAAAGCTGATTGTTGACTAGATTCCGGCAAAAATAAAGCAGCAACCAATAATATTTATCGGCTTGTTTCTCTCACCAAACGTCATTTGTCTATTCCCAAATGGTGGATACTTCAACAATTGCTTTATTGGCTAGAATATAGGTGGCCATTTTTACTTTTGGCAGATTGTAGTTTTTCCAAATGAGTGGTGGCATTAAAATCGATAGCCATTCCGCTTTCAATCCCAGTCGTAATTGCCACTTTCAAGGCAATAATTTTACTTTCTTTAAAGTGCAATAAACGCAGCCCTGCCCTGATAACTTCACTTGCATTTTTAAATCTGCCCAAGTCCACCGCCTTGTCAACAAAGTTTTCAAAATACCGCCCTAAGGATACTGATGTATTTCTTCCCATAAATTAAATGTGAGGTATAGTTGCCCAAATTTGGTAGTCTGGATATAAACGATAGACTATAACGTGCTCAAGGGTTGTATGGTGTTTCGTCCATTTGTGGTCTGCCATATATATTTTTTAATGCTTATCCGCTATTTAATATACTAAATGCTGAATATAAAATCATGATAAAAAACGCTGAATAAAATTACCAACAATACAAAGAGTGCGACCTCTATGGTCATAGAGGCAGGCTGCAACGACTGATGAAAACTGCTATAAACTACGGTTCCAAAATATCAGCATCAAATTGCGGAAAGTCATTACCGTTGTAATCACAAACACCGTTTTATTTCCCGGCAATTTTCAGTTCGTTTACTTATAAGGCATTGGTGTAAAACCGTCCATCCCGCTCACTACGTTACCTTTGGCCGCGCAATTTATTTAATTTTTAAAATGCATAGCCAGCCTCCCCATCCTTACCATTAGCTGTGCAGGGAGGTCGTGCCGGTTAACCTGTGCCAATATTGTAAATTTCGCTATTATTTGGTGATTGTATATTCCACACAGGGTTTGTTCGTTCAACAATTAAAAGCTGTCAAAGCCAATCCAGCACAAAAAAATAGCCCTGTTTTACCATGGCTACTTTGTTTATTGTAATAATATTAAGCGGGTATTTTTGCAGGCTTTTCTCTAGCCCAAAAACGGTGCTGTGCTATTGAAGCAATAAATTGTTCGGAAATAGAAGCCGCGTTGTTTCCAATTACCACACCTTCATTTACAGATGTCTTACCCATGTTTTCAGGTAGTTTTTTTGAGAAGTCAGTAGCTTGTAATACCTGTAAACCCTCTGCCGAAGCAGCGATAGCTTTACAATGTTTATATGCCTGGTTTAAAAAATAAATAGCATCGGCCTCGGCTTGCAATGTAGCCGCACTATCGGTTCCGCCGGGCACAAATACAGCATCGTATAAAACTGATGACACGGTAATAAGCGTTTTATCGGCCTTGATGGTACCGTTGCCAGCAGTAATAAAAACCCCGCGGGGAGCTATAACTTCTGCCATTGCACCTTTACGCGTCAACGCTTCCTTTATGGTGGTAATATCGTTTTCGTTTGCGCCGTCAGCAACTAGTATTGCAATTTTTCGGGTGCGAATGGAATCTGTTATAGGGTTAGCCATGCTCAGTGCTTTTGACTTTTTAATCGACTGCTTTTTCTTTACCGGTTGATAGGAAGCCGGGTCAGCATCAGCAGGAAATCCATGGTTGATAACCGGGGGTGTTGATGGAATTTCCAGCCCAAGCCCATATGCTACCTGCGCGGCTAAATTTTGGTCAACGTGGTTAAGTACCATTAGCATTCTTTCCTTAATTGCTATTGTATTAACCTTACCCAGTTCAAAACGCAAGGCATTAACCATGTGCATTTTTTCGGGCTCGCTTTGGCTGTTATAAAACAGGGTGGCCTGGCTAAAATGGTCCATAAAGCTGGGGCTGCGCTGTCTTATTTTATTTGCGTCAATACGTTCAGCATAGCTTACAAAGCCACCATCCATTTTGCCTGCCTGAAACGGACATCCGCCGCCGGTACTATTTGGATTGTAGCTGGTATAGCCTTTATTGATTGTGGTGCGATGGATGCCATCCCGCTGATTATTATGTACCGGCGCTATTGAACGATTAATGGGTATTTCGTGAAAGTTAGGACCACCCAATCGCGACAGTTGTGTATCAGTGTACGAAAATAGCCTGCCCTGCAGTAGCGGATCGTTGGTAAAATCTATACCAGGCACCAGGTGGCCTAAGTGAAAGGCTACCTGCTCCGTTTCTGCAAAATAATTATCGGTGTTGCGGTTTAGGGTCATTTTACCAATACGTATTACCGGCACCAGTTCTTCGGGTATCAGTTTGGTAGAGTCAAGCAGATCAAAATCAAACTTATGCTCATCGGCTTCGGGTATTATTTGCACACCAAATTCCCACTCCGGAAAATCGCCGTTTTCTATTGCATCAAACAGGTCCCGTCTATGAAAGTCGGCGTCTTTGCCCGAAATAATTTGCGCCTCATCCCACGTTACAGCGTGTATACCCATCAACGGCTTCCAGTGAAACTTAACAAAATTGGCTTCACCTTTCGCATTAATAAATCTGAAGGTATGAACGCCAAATCCCTCCATCATTCTTAAACTGCGGGGTATTGCGCGATCGCTCATTGTCCACATAATCATGTGCGTGGCTTCGGTATTCAACGATACAAAATCCCAAAAGGTATCGTGGGCCGATGCAGCCTGTGGTATTTCGTTATTTGGTTCTGGTTTTACCGCATGAACCAGATCGGGAAACTTAATAGCATCCTGAATAAAAAATACGGGAATATTATTTCCCACCAGGTCAAAAATCCCTTGCTGAGTATAAAATTTTACTGCAAAGCCCCTAACGTCTCTTGCAAGGTCGCTTGAACCCCGCGACCCTGCCACGGTTGAAAACCGCGCAAACACAGGCGTTTCTATAGAGGGATCGTTTAAAAAGCCGGCGGTTGTGTACTTGCTCATTTCTTCGTACACCTTAAAAATACCGTGAGCCGCCACACCCCTTGCATGTACTATTCTTTCAGGAATGCGCTCATGATCAAAGTGTGTCATTTTCTCCCTGAAAATAAAATCTTCCAGCAGCGACGGTCCACGTTCCCCCGCCTTTAAACTATTTTGATCGTCGTTTATACGTACGCCCTGGTTAGTAGTCATAAATTGACCCCCGGCACTTTCTAAATTAATCGCCAGGTCTTTTATTTTATCACTAACGGTTGCTACGTCCCTTGCAATTGCTAAACTGCTTTTCTTTTTTGCCATAGATGGTTTTTTAAAGTGAAAATGAATGTTTAAGATTCTTTATCATTTTGACACCATCTAAAAAACCATACCTGCATATTATTTTTTATATAATGGCTATCGGCTATTTAAACAATATTTATAGGCCAAACAATGGTGGTTTAATGAAGCTGCCGTTGCGCACTGGTGTACCCTTTTTCCACTATTCTTTAAATTACAGTTGGCCTTAAACATCACAAACATTATTACTTTTAAATAACTGGCAGTCATTGTTATTTAAAAATAAAAATGGTGTGCAATACAGGTAATTAAAAAAGCGTGTGGAATTGTTAATCCACGATGCTTTGCAATTTTGTTAGTGTATTAACGTCCGGAACCAATTGTTGGGGCGGCTCCTTTAAAAAGTTGACATTCTTTATATATTGTAACAAGAATTAATGCTATAACATACGACCATCCTTCAAATAACATCGATATAAATTACCCAATCATTTTTTGTACCGGCTGGCGCAAGGTTAAATACTTCTGCTGCTATGTTGCTAATAAAATTGGCTCATCAAAACAAACATTTAAAACCATAAAATATACCGTATGGAGGGTATTGTGTAAGGTTTTACAAACTCCACATTTACAATACTAAATAACATACAAATGATACATAAACTATTTGCTTTAACACTTATGCTTGGTACAATCTGTACAAGCCATGCCCAATTAAGTAATCTTTTAAAAAAGAAAAAGACAACTAACGAGCGCGTTGAAAATACTTCAAAAACTACTGATAAAGGTGATGACAAAGCCAAAGAAGATGTAGTTAGTGATGAGGTTGTTGATAATTCGCCGGCAAAAAAGGAATCGTGGAATATTGCTTTTGACAGGGAAATCAATTGGTTTAACCTTACCAATTTGGGAACCGTTATTATATCTACCGATGATGGGCTGCACAGCTTAAACCCGGTTACCGGCAAAGAAAACTGGAAACTGGATCAATTTGCAAAAGTTAGTAAAGCCAATTATACCGGTATTAAAGGCTCGCCATACATAGCTATTTTAGAAGGTAGTGCTTTTAATATGAAGCAAAATATTGTGGATGTTAGCCAGGGAAAAGTAATTTGTAATACCAAAGAGTTAGGGCTTAATTATGTTACTAAAAGATTGCCCATACCAAATTTGGGAGCGTTGTTGTTTAGTGGGCAGAATAACAAAGGCACGGCATTAATGCTGGTAAATTTAATGGACGGTAAAGCCACCTGGACAATCAGTAGCATATTTGAAAAAATTACCGAGCAAATGGTGGCCGATCCTTTATACACTAACAATTCAATTATTATTGCCACCAACAGAAGGTTGTATAAGTTAGATGCTGCCACAGGTGCATTGCAATGGAAAATTGATTTTGATACAAAAGTTGAAGTACCGCTGGCTGGTCAAAGCATTGCCAGCGACGATAAGGAAAGTACACAGGCAAATGATGACAAGAAAAAATTATCAATGAAGGAAAGCGTGGCTGCAGCAACATCAACCGTTTTTGGAAAGTTTGTAACCCTAAACGATAAAGTTGTTTACTACTACAATACGCAATCCATTACGGCCATTGATATTGCCTCGGGCAGTGTTACCTGGCCAAAAACAAAGTTAGCCGACCCCATATCAAATGTTTTGTTTGATGAAAATGGTATACTCGTAGCCACCGACGATAAAAAGTCGGAATTGAGTTTGTTTGACTATGCTACCGGAAAAATGAAATGGGCTGATCCTTTAAAATTGTCGGGCCGCATTAGCAGCATAAAACTTACCGGTACCAAACTGGCCGTTGGTTCGGCCAAACAAAACGGCAGAAATATGGTGAGTGTGGTGGATATACTTTCTGGCAAATCGTTAACACAATCGGCCTTAAAAGTAGATGGTTTTATAATGGACTTGAGAATAATAGACAACCTTGGTTTGCTATATCGAACCACCGGGGAGTGTAATATTCTAGACCTTAACACCGGTAAAGAGCAATGGCCAAAATCAATAAAATATTCAACAGGTGGTTTGGGTTTGGATAAAGACAATTTCACCTATTTTATTGCAGATAATAAGGTGTACGAGGTAAACATTACCAACGGAGACCATAGAGAGTTTGCCAGTAAAAAGTTTGGTAAAGAGGAAGATTTTAAAACGTTGGAATTGATGCCTGCTGGTATTGTAGTTACCTCCGATCAAAATACAGCTATGTTTGACTATACCGGCAAATTAAAATACCATACCTACCACCCGGCGCCAGGCATAAGCACCTTTGGTAAAATAATGAACATTGCCGCAATAGGTATAAGTATGGCCGCAAGTGCATCCGAGGGGTACCAGGCTGGTGCGTCAGGGTACGGAACCAGCAGTTATAAAAGTGGTATGGAGCGGAGCGACAGATGGGGCAACGTGGCCAGTGCAGCCATGAGCGATATGAAGAAGCGCTTTAGTGCAAGCGCCAATGCAAAAAATTATAAGTTGATACTTACCAAGGTTAAAACTACCGACGATAGCGGGGTGGGGTTGGTACGGGTAAATAAGCAAACGGGCAAAGTAGATGGTAAAGTAGTACTAGACGATAAAAAACCCGATTATCTTTTTGATGAAATTGATAATATAATTTTTTATAAAAACGGAAATAGAAAACTGGTGGCTTATAATTTTGATAAATAGGAAGTTGGGTTTATAGTAACCCTAAGTGGTTGAATAGATAGAAAACTGGTGTTAACGGCTCCTTCAAATAATGGGTTTGAAGGGGCCGTTGGTGCTTTTTGCTATTGAAGTTTAGGCAAACTTACTTCCTACTTTTTGTGGCCATTTTTAAATTTGAGTTTGGATGCTTGCTTACAAGTTTTGGAATTATTTTAAACATTTAACCTTATCACTATTTCTTAAAATAAAATAACAATTCCCGGCTTACCTCATCTTCTGCCGAAAGTTGAGTAGGCAAAACTACTCCATAGCTTGAGATAAAAGTATACCCCTGACCAGTGGCAAATTTTCGGCCGACATATAAATTATTGGCAAATATTTTTTGTATGCAATCGTATTCGGTAAACAGTAAATTGGTTATGGTGTCTAATACTATAATTGAACCCGCTGCCCCGGTAAGCCCTGTGTATTCTTTGTCTATATTTCCATTAAGCGTACCTGCCCGCAAACCAATAGTGTCAGTAGTAGTTAAGTTTGATAACAGGTACGTTTTTATAATGGCTGTTTCAATGTTTTTGGCTACAAATATTGGTTTTGTATTATCGTACAAACTATCGGGAAAGTTGCGCCGGGCAAACCGGTAACGGGAAGTGTCGCCTAATGCGCTGCTAAGCGTTAACGGTTTTGTACTTGCCCCTGAAAAAAGAATAAAGGTAGAGGTGCCGGGCGTAAAATTGACTTTAAAAAAGCCGTTAGCATCGGTTGAAGTGGTAGCCTTTGATGAGGAAGAACCCGAAGCGATACCTATAGCTGAGGCTGAGCCCGCCTGATAAATTTCGATAGGAGTATTGGATAATGCTATAGGGTATTTTTTAGTTAATAGTAGCTGCCCGGAAAAAGTTACTGGTTTTGGTTTTTTGCATCCAGCTACAAGAACAATTAATATAATAAAGTGGAAAATACGGTGCAGTTTCATTTTTTAAATATACTTTATATCAATTGGCCAGCTTTATAGTGTACATTAATTAACGGTTAATTGAATGATTTAAAATTAAGTAGTGAAAATTGAGTGAAGTGCACAATCATTCTGAAATTTCGTTTTAGGGTTGGTGATTGCGTGGCTCATGCCGGGTTCCCTTGGCTGGCGCTTAAAGGCTTTGAAGGAGAACCCGGCAGGAAATTAATTGACTTTTAATATTTCTTTTATTATTTCGATGTTTCCGAAATCCTCGCTTGTTTAAAACTAAGCACCTTTAAATTTAAATAAAACTCACTACTGTGTTCGGTAGATATTAGATCAGTTTTAAGTTGTTTGTGATAACCTTTTGTAAGGGAGAGTAATGAAGTAATAACCTTTTTCCTTTTCTGTTCTCACTATTCAAAATTTAGCATTCAAAATTTAAAATAATAAAGTCCCCTAAAGACACTTCAGTACAAGTGTGCGATCTCTACGGTTGTAGAGACAAGCTGCAAGGATGTTTAATAGCACCACAAAAGCCTGCCCCCCAAAAAAAACCCAATAAAAAAAGGCCACCCAACCGGGCAGCCTTTTTCAATTCAAAAAAACGTATTCTTCTACAACGCATACTTACCATCGGCCAATAACTTAGCGGCTATGCGGCGGCGGGCATCTTTTACATTAAAAGGTTCGGCTTTAGTAAAGCGCTTTAGGCCCAACAGCATCATGCGCTGCTCATCGCCTTCGGCAAAGCTGTTAATGGCATCTTTACCAGCCTTGTTTATGCGGTCGGCGGCATCGGTTATAAAGGTGCCCATAATGTCCGTTTCAAACTGTACGGCATCCTTTCCCTTTCTTTCGGTTAGTTTTATTACCCGCAGCAGGGCACTTTCGGCATTATAAGTATCAATGGCCATATCGGCTATGTTCATAATAATTTCCTGCTCGCTTTCCAGTTTGGTCATCAGCTTTTGTACAGCGGCACCGGCTACCATTAAAATCGACTTTTTAAAGTTGGCAATCAGTTTCAGTTCCCTGGCAAAAGCACCATCATCGCTGGCACCAAAATCAGGAATGCTCATTAGCTCTTTTTGTACGCTCATGGCAGCACCCATAATGTTCAGGCGGCCTTTCATGGCCCGTTTTAACACCATGTCTACCGTCAGCAAACGATTAATTTCGTTAGTACCTTCGTATATGCGGTTAATACGGCTGTCGCGGTATGCTTTGGATATCACATACTCATCGCTATACCCATTGCCACCATGTATCTGCACGCCTTCGTCTACAACGTAATCCAACACCTCGCTGCCATATACTTTTAGCATGGCACACTCAATGGCAAACTCCTCGGCGGCACCCAGCAGGGCTTCGTTAAAAGGTTTGCCGCTGGCTTGCAGTTCTTCCTCCATTTGGTCAATCCATTTAGCGGCGCGGTAGGTAGCGCTTTCGCACACCCACACCCTAATGGCCATTTCGGCCAGCTTGTATTGTATGGCGCCAAACGTGCTTATGGACCGCTTAAACTGTTCGCGGTTAATGGCATATTCAATGGATGTATTGAGCGCCCTTTTTGAACCACCGAGGGCAGCAGCGCATAACTTTAGGCGGCCAATATTTAAAATGTTGAAGGCAATAATGTGGCCCTTGCCAATATCGCCTAACAGGTTCTCCACCGGTACCTTACAATCCTGAAAGTATAACTGCACGGTAGACGACCCTTTAATGCCCATCTTATGTTCTTCGGGCCCTTGTGTAAAACCTTCAAATCCCCTTTCAATTATAAAGCCGGTAAACTTATCGCCATCAATTTTGGCAAATACGGTAAACACATCAGCAAAACCACCGTTGGTTATCCAGCACTTTTGGCCGTTTAGCAGGTAGTGTTTGCCATCGTCGCTAAGTGTAGCGCTTGTTTTTGCGCCCAACGCGTCGCTGCCGCTGTTAGGTTCGGTAAGGCCGTAGGCGCCCTTCCACTCGCCGCTGGCCAGTTTAGGTACGTACTTTGTTTTTTGTTCTTCGGTTCCGAAGTATAAAATGGGCAACGTGCCAATACCGGTATGTGCCGACACAGCCACCGAAAACGAAAATCCGCCACCCAGCCCCTCGTTCACCAGGGTAGAAGTTATAAAGTCTTTACCCAGTCCACCAAGGTCTTCGGGCATGCTTACGCCCAGCAAACCCTGCTCGCCTGCTTTTGTCATTAGCAGCGGCATAAGGCCCGGCTCCAGTTTATCTACACGGTCTATCACTGGCATTACCTCGGTGTCTAAAAACGAAGCGCACATGTCCTTCACCATCTGCTGTTCTTCGTTATAGTCTTCGGGTATAAACGTTTCAAAAGGCGAGCTTTCTTTAATAAGCCACTCGCCGCCTTTGTGCGTAGTGGTTGTTTGTGTGGTTGGGTTCATATGATTGCGTTTTAGTTGTAAAAATTATGTTTGATTAATAGTTTACTTAAGGTTTTCATACACTTTAGCCAGCACCTGCTTACACATTTCCACGTCGTCGGTACTAACACCGGCCAGGGCTTCGTTTAGCGTTTGGTTGGCCATGTCCATGGTAGTATCCTGTAGTTGCCGGGCAGTTTCGGTAAGATAAATAAGATTAATGCGCCGGTCGTTTTTGCTGGGCACCCGCTTTACCATTTGTTGTTTTTCAAGGTTATCTACCAGCCGTGTTATACTGGGTTTGTCTCTAAAACTTCGGTTGCAGAGCTCCTGCTGGCTCAACCCGTCTTCTTTCCATAAGTGGTACATAACACTCCATTGTTCTATGGTTACATCTATGCCTGCCTGTTTAAAGTTCTTCTGTAATCTCCGTGCTAATGCTGTACTTGCCATCCCCGTTATAAAGCTGTATAATTCTCCCCTCTTAAATTGGTTGTTTGACATATAGTTAGTTAAGCAACTAATTAAAGATAGGGAGATTTTTATAAATGTCAACCTCCGCAGGGTTAAATTTTTTTGAGCAGGTGTTTCAACCATTTGTGAAATCAATTTTTCTAATTCGGGCCTATTGGCATTACAATTAGCTTTGCAGCGCGTTATACAATTCAACAAGTAAAAAGCGCAGCCCGTCCTTACCAAATATGGATACATCAGAAAGTAATTATATCACTCTTGGAAATGCCACCTTTCATTACTACACCTATGGATCGGGCGAGAAGGTGCTTTTCTGTTTTCACGGGTATGGCCGCGAGGGTAGTTCGTTTAGCTTTTTACAATCATCGCTGGGGCACCTGTACACCATTGTGGCCATCGATATGCCTTTTCACGGACTAACCAAATGGACTTCAAAACTGACCTTTCACCCGCAATACCTAATACAAATAATACAAACTATTAGAAAGCGCCTTAAAAAGGAGCAGCAAAAATTTAGCATACTAGGCTTTAGTATGGGTGGACGAATAACCCTGCACCTGACCGAAATTTTGCATAAGCATATTGACCGCGTGGTACTGGTGGCGCCCGACGGGTTAAAAATTAACTTCTGGCATTGGTTCTGCACCCACACCTGGCTGGGTAATAAATTTTTGGGATACATTGTAAACAACGGCGGATTGGTATTGCGCATGCTAAAACTGGCCGAGCGCACAAGGGTGGTAAACCCAACCGTGGCCGATTTTGTATTTTATTATGTGCAGGATGAAGCGCAACGGCAGGTACTATACAACCGCTGGACCACCCTGCGCAAGTTCAGGCTGCACAAACACAAGTTGAAACGAATGATTGTAAAAGATCGGCTACCCATACGCATGTTGTTTGGCCTGCAGGATAAAATTATTTTATCATCATCCGGCCGCAGATTCCGCCGCGGCATAGAAGACTTCGCCTCCGTAAGAGTAGTAAACGAATCCCACTATCTTTTGCAACCCCGGCACGCCGAAATTATTAGGGAGTTGTTGCAGGGTTAGTTTTTTATGGGCCGGGCAGTTGAGCTTTGAGCGTCATCCTTGCAGCTTGTCTTTACGACCGTAGAGATCGCACACTTTTACTTTTAGTGCTTTCTTCATCTTTTATTTTCCTTTGTAAGGCTACCCTGTTTATAGCAATTATGTACGATCTATTATCCAGGCTATGCAGGTGCTTCCTAAATACTCAATTACAGGTGGCACCAACGGAACCGGTGAGGTATTAATAATCATTTGCCATTGTAGACGACTATTTATTTTTGTAAGCAAAACGATCACTGGCTCCGCGGGCTGCACCCACGAATTTGGTATTGCGGCCCTGAAGGCCCTAAAACCCCGGTAGGTATTAATAATCATTTGCTATTGTAGACGACCATTTATTTTTTTAAGCAAAACGATCACTGGCTCCGCGGGCTGCACCCACGAATTTGGTATTGCGGCCCTGAAGGCCTAAAACCCCGGGGAGGTATTAATAATCATTTGCCGTTGTAGACGACCATTTATTTTTTCAAGCAAAACGTTCACTGGCTCCGCGGGCTGCACCGGCGGCTTTGGTATTGCGGCCCTGAGGGCCCTAAAACCCCGGGGAGATATTAATAATCATTTGCCATTGTAAACGACCATTTATTTTTGTAAGCAAAATGATGACTGGCTCCGCAGGCTGCACCCGCGGCTATGGTATTGCAGCCCTAAGGGCCCCAAAACCCGGAAAACGTACATGCAATTATATATTATGCCAGCGGACAATTTATTTCGTCAGGCAAAACGATTACCGGCTACCCCGGGATGGTCCTAAACCTCAACAATCTTAGTTTGATGCTAAAACTTCCAACCTGTTTTAACGTTTATAACGGGAGCAACCTATGATATGGTTAATCAAGGTAGGTCAATAGTTGTTTTCCAATCTGCCGCTGTGATGGGAAAAATTCGATCTTACTATCTTGCCTTTTTTAAATCAATTTGAAAGCCTTTTCTTCTCAGTATTAAATATTGGTTGTTGCAAATTTGAACAGCAGTTAATGCCTTCAGGTTCAAACAAAAAAACAAAAGCGCACATGATAAACAAAAGTTATCAGAAAAACCTTTAATGGGTTGCAACGCTATAACACAAAAATATTTGTTGATGCTTATTTTAGATAACCTTCTAAATAGTAAGCCTGTAAACTCCGTAGTTAAATCGTAGGTTAATACCACACTACAATTGTTTGCGTTGTGTGCGTAGCAACTTACATTTACCACGTGAAGGAAATTAAAGATATTATTGAGGCCTACCATGCCGCTTTAAGCCAGGGCAAACAAACCGCGCTGGCCACAATAGTGCACCTGCAAGGCTCCGCCTACCGAAGGCCTGGTGGCCGTATGCTGGTTACCGACAGTGGCCAACTTACCGGCGCCATAAGTGGTGGCTGCCTTGAAGGCGATGCACTACGTAAAGCCCAACTGGCTATGGCGCAACAACAACCTATGCTGGTAACCTACGATACTACCGACGACGACGACAATGTGTTGGGTGTTGGGCTGGGTTGCAACGGTATCATTTCTATTGTAATTGAACCTATTGATGCACTAACCGATAACAACGCCATACAGTTATTGCAGCGGTCGCAAAATGAAAGGCAACCAAGTTGTATGGTCACCCTGTTTTCGCTAAATAAACGGGCTACACAACCCGGTAGTTGCCTGCTGGTACAGCCTGGCCTGGTAATGGCCACCAATGCAGTACCGCCCTACCTGTTGCACAGCTTACGAAACATTGCCGGGCAGGTATTAACTCAGCAACAATCAACTATCGAACCCGTTGAAGGCACGGGTGGCCTGATGGTTTTTGCAGAATGGCTGGCACCGCCGCTTTCGGTACTGGTATTTGGTGCAGGCAACGATTGTATACCATTGGTAAAAATGGCCAACCTGCTTGGCTGGGAAACCACTGTTGTTGACGGGCGACCTAATTATGCCAACCGCCAACGTTTTGCTGCGGCCACCAATATTGTGTTGGCAAAACCCGGCGATGCATTTAACCAGCTTACAATTGACAACCGCACGGTGGCTTTGCTTATGACACACAATTACCATTACGACTTTGAGATACTGCGTAAAATAGTTAGTACGCCGGTAAGTTATATTGGGCTGTTGGGACCAAAAAAGAAACAACAAATGATGGCAGACCAGTTGGCCCGGGAAGGCGTGATACTGTTGCCACAACAGCAGCAATTAATTTATGGCCCGGCTGGTATTGATATAGGCAGCGAAACACCCGAGGAAATTGCATTGGCTATTATTGCCGAAATAAAAGCCGTAACAAGTAAACGCAACGGTACCTTTCTTCGCGATAAACAAGCGGCCATTCACCACGAAGAACAGTTACGGGAAGCACCTTTGCCCATTAAATAGTAAACCGGTTGTTCACTATATTTTTAAAGAAGATATGGAGGCGCTCTAAGTCACAAATTGTATGCAAGCATTTTTTAGTAACCCACTTTTATGACCGGTATAATTATTTTGGCGGCAGGCGCTTCTACCAGGTTGGGGCAGCCAAAGCAACAACTGCAATACAACGGTAAAAGCCTGTTGCAGCATGCAATAGAGGTGGCCGTAGCAACCGCTGCACAACCCGTTATTGTAGTGTTAGGTGCAGGCTACAATAATATAAACAATGGCCTGCAAAAAGCAGGTGTTACTGTGGTGCAGCATACCGGCTGGCAGCAGGGCATGGCCAGTAGCATGCAGGCGGGTTTAAGAGAAGCATTGCTGCAACAACCCACCCTCAACAATATTGTAATAACCCTGTGCGATCAACCTTTTGTAACCTCCCAACTGTTAACGCAATTGGTGCAGCTTCAACACACATCGGGTAAACCAATTGTTGCCAGTGCCTACAACAATACAGTGGGGCCGCCCGTAATTTTTACCAATTATTACTTTACCGAACTACTGGCACTAAAGGGCGAAGAAGGTGCCAAAAAAATCATCGTACAGCACATGCATGATGTAGCCACGCTGCCATTTGAAGCCGGAAAATTTGATATTGATACACAGGCCGATTATGCGGCCCTGCAACAGGGGCTGCTACAAACCAACGTATAGGTACGGCGGGCTGGGTGCACACTTAAACGGGTAGCGCATAAGCCTGCTATTTTTATGTTATTTGTATAATGTAGTAATGCAGAAGTAGCAAAATGAAATAGCTGCAAAAAGCTGTTGCGTACAGCTACACATGTTGTGATGTACTCCAACTTCTTTATTGTTACGTGCACATGATAACAATTATTACAGCAGCATACCAGCCTGTTTGGTGCCTGGCAAAGCGTTGCAAAAGTTGCAAAAGTTGGAACAGAAACCCGCGAAGCGGTTTCTAAAAAAAGTACCAATTGCGACAGGGAGCAATAATGCCTGTAGCCATAAGTACCACACGGCCTGAGTTTAAAACCCCTGCATAACGCGTTATGCATACACGACAATTTGCGATAGGCAAGGAGCTTTGTTATTTTGCTCAATAAAATAAAAAAAGTACAAGAGTGCGACGCAACAATGTTGCTATAAAAAAGGTGGCCCGGACCCAAAAAAAAATTATGCAGGTGGACTATGCCTTCTTACAGCTTATGAAGGTTTGTAATACATTGTGTGTAAAGGCCACTATAGGTAACTACTGCATATTAACCTCTATGGGTTTGGTATATGCCGTTTCCACCCATTTTTTCATTTCGGTTTTGGCCATCCAGCGTTGAAACAGGCCGTTACTTAATACTGTATTTATGCCCAGCGAAAACATCCATCCGGGTATGTTATTTACAAAACGATACAGTTTGGCTTCGCGGTTAAGGCGCTTATGAATTTCGCGGTCGTAGCTGGCAAACATGCTGTCGTCAAAGTTGTTTTGTTGTACCGCCCTTTCTAAAAATTTTGCCGCGGTAAAGCCGCTAAGCATACCGCTTCCTATGCCCTCGCCGCTGGTAGGGCACACTATGGATGCTGCATCGCCCAGCAGCAACCAACCATCGCCATGGGCCTTTCGTTTAAGGCCGCTCATAGGTATGCCCCAACCCTTAACCGTTTCAAGGGGCTGTGCGTTTTTAAAACGCTCCTTCAACAGTGGATCAGTTTTTATCAGCTCTTCAAAGGCCTTGCGCACATTAATATTTTTTTTGGCAATATAGTTACTGGCCATACCATACCCCACATTTGCCTCGCCATTGGGTAGCGGAAATATCCAGAAATACGACAACGGCAAACTTTTGGGAAAGTACACTTCAATCAGGTTATCGTTGTGCAGGCCGCCAATGCCCTTCCAGTATTGGCGCACAGCACCGGCATAATTATTACGGTCAATTTTGCGTTCGCCCAGGTGGCGAAGCACCACCGAGTGGTCGCCGTCGGCCCCCACCAAAAAGTCGGTTTCAATCTGCACCGGACCGTTGGGGCCTTTACCGGTAAGCAACCATTTTTTGCCGTGGCGCTCAATTTTTTCAATGCGGGTACTCAGCCTTAGCGTAGCAACTTGGTTATCAATTTTAGTCACCAGCAGGTTATCAAAATGGCTTCGTTTACTAACAAAAAATATAGGTTTTTTTTCAAGTTCGCCGGGGTTGCCGTTAGGGCGGCGGGCAAGGTCAACATTACGGCCGCCGGGTAGTATAAACCGCATACCGGCCGATGCAGTAAACCCATTGCCATGGCTTAACTCGTTGGTTACAATAGCGGGGTCAATATGGTTTAATACCCGCACCACGTTCAGGTCAAGTCCGTCGCCACAAATCTTATCGCGTGGAAAAGCCGATGCATCAACAATTACATGTTTAATACCAGCCTTGCACAAAAAAATACTGGCCGTTGCACCCGCAGGGCCGGCGCCAACAATACAAATTTGGGTAGTTAATTTATCGGCCATATAACATTGCTACAGGCGTTTGTGCCTGCGGCGAATGTACTGAATAACCCTGCCCGCCGCATATATTGTTATAGTTTGTACACCAGCCGCAATGCGGCTATGTGGCAGCGGCCCCGCTTTGCGCTGCAAGTCTTGGCCCTGGCGGGCTGTGGGCTTTATAAACAATATAATGATTTTTGGTACTCGTGCATCTGCTGTGCTCAAGTCCGCTTCAATCGGGTGTATATTTTTAGCTATGGTTTTTTAATGATGCTTTTATACACAAACGCTTTTAAATAACACAAAAATTATAAGTGCTATATTATAGCAAGGAGGCCTGCATAAACTGCCGTTATAATTACAAAGTGGCCTTATGTAACGGGTTAAAGTATCTTATCGCGTACAAGCGCAACAAACCCTTGTATTTACTTAAATACAATTTGGTGATACCCACCACCGCGCAATTGTTGGCCGGGGCATACTCAAGGTGCAATAGGTAGTTAAATGTTTTGCGATCATAGGGTTACGCTGAAATCAAACTTGCGGAAAGGTGTCGGGTCAATTAGTACGGTCCGGGTATCGTAATACAACAGGTTGGTCGATTTGGTAAAAATCCTCAGTTCGTCCTGAAAACCCAGTTGCGTACGTATGGTATCTTTCGACTTCTTATCAAAAAAATCGGCACGCACAAACTGCCCGCGGGTAATGGGGCATTTATCGCCCACAAAAACGCTATCGTCGCCAATAAACAGTTTCAGCACATCCAGCGTATCGCGTTGCTGAGCTATATTTTCAAACGAAAGGCTTTTGTTATTGCTATAAGGCAACCACAACTTGGCCGATGTGGTTAGCACCTGGTATTGCGGTACATTTTTGCATTCGTCAGTACGGCTTTTAACGCAGGCAACACCAGCCACCAGCAACAAAACAACCAAGGTATTTTTAAACATAAGTATAGCGGCAGTTAAAACTAAACATCAAATATAAACCGAGTGGCAAAACCATCGCGGTTAAATTAGGCTGAAAGGTGGGAGGCAATGAAAGTAGATGCGGAACAAGCCTTGCTGACACCACCCCACGCTATTTTCAACACATTGCACGGCACACAGAATCCCCAAACAAAGCCAATCCCGATAACTATCGCATAAGCGTCAACTTAAGATTGTAAAAATTTCGCTAAAACCTTTACCAGGCTATGGTTTGAAGCGAATGAGTGGTAGAAAAGGCATTAGATTAAATATAAAATTATATACGGGAAATTATCCGGTAAAAGCTGCCATAAAAAGATGGCGTACAAGGGTGTGACACAAGAATGTGGCTTGAAAATCAAATGCTCGTCCCCAAAAAAAGCCCTTAAGTTGACGCCAATCCCGATAACTATCGTGACAAACCGCTTAAAATTCCAGCGCACGACCCGGCTTACGGAACCTATCTTATCAACCCGTTAACATTCTGAACAGCATAACTTAAATCTGGCTCTCACAATCGTTAGATAACCGAAACTATGTTTGAACAAACTTTTAAAAATATTGACGACATACTTTACAAAGATGCCGGTGCAGATAGTGAACTTGATTATATAGAACAAACCTCATGGATTTTATTTCTGCGTTATTTGAATGAACTGGAAAAAGAAAAAGCCGACGAAGCGGCACTCGAAGGCAAACCGTACAACTTTATTTTAGAAGACGACTACCGCTGGAGTAACTGGGCAATGCCTAAAAAATTAAAGTATAAATCATTGAGCGAAGTGGAACCGGACCATCATAAAGCCGTAACCGGCCCTGACCTGGTGAAGTTTGTTGACTACAAATTATTTCCCTATTTGGCAGGCTTTAAAGCAAAATCCATTGATAACCCCAAGACCATTGAATATAAAATAGGTGAGATATTCAGTGAACTGAATAATAAGATCAAAAACGGTTACAACCTTCGTGAGATAATAGACATGGCGGATAGCCTGGAATTTCGCAGCGCCAACGACAAACACGAACTAAGCCACCTATACGAAACCAAAATTAAAAACATGGGTAATGCCGGGCGCAATGGCGGGCAGTATTACACGCCGCGGCCGTTGATCCGTGCTATGATACACGTAACAGACCCAAAAATTGGCGAAAGGATTTATGATGCAGCCTGTGGTAGTGCTGGTTTTTTATGCGAAGCATACGACTACACCTACAACCGCATGGACAAAACCACCAGCAACTTAAAAACCCTGATGGAAAACACGTTGTTTGGTAAGGCGAAAAAGAACCTTGCCTACATTATTGGCACCATGAACATGATACTGCATGGCATAGAAGCTCCCAACATCATCCATACCAATACACTTAACGAAAACATCCGAGATATACAGGAGAAAAACCGTTACCAGGTTATACTTGCCAACCCGCCTTTTGGTGAAAAGGAAAGGCCTGAAGTGCAGCAAAACTTTGACGTAAAAACCAGCGAAACGGCTTCGCTGTTTTTGCAGCATTTTATTAAAAGCCTGAAGGCCGGCGGACGGGCAGCCATTGTTATTAAAAACACGTTTTTAAGCAATGCCGACAATGCATCGGTTAGCCGGGGCAAACATTTACTGGAGGGCTGCAACCTGCATACCGTACTGGATATGCCCGGTGGTGCGTTTTTAGGGGCCGGTGTAAAAACAGTAGTAAGGTTTTTTACAAAAGGCAAACCCACTAAAACCATTTGGTACTACCAGTTGCAACCCGGCCGCAACATGGGCAAAGGCAACCTCCTGAACGATGCCGATTTGCAGGAGTTTGTTGCCTTGCAAAAAGCTGTCACCCTGAGCCGGTCGAAGGGCGAAACTAAACGAAGCTGGAGTACAGATATAGCCGATGTGCAGACACGCAACTACGACCTTAGCGTAAAAAACCCCAACAAACCCGCAGAAGCCGCCCTACGCAGCACACAGACAATTTTGGAAGAAATGAAAGCACTGGATGAAGAAACCGCAACCGTATTGTATAGTATAAATGCATTAATAAATGGATAGGCTGCAAATAATAACCGACACTTTATTGCCAGCCTATCTACAGGAAGTGGAGGGCTTACAGCAAAAATTTGAGGTACTAAAAGATACAGACATCAGCACGGAAACTTTTAGCTTTTACACCTCTGTGTCGGCAATGGCCAGCAGCAAAATAGAAGGCGAACCTTTGGAAATAGACAGCTATGTAAAACACAAAATGTTGCAGATTGAATATAAAAATGATTTGGTGCAAAAGCCGAACGACCTGTACAATGCCTATTTGTTTGCGCAAAAAAATACATTAACGGAAAAAAATTTTTTATACACCCATCAGCTCATTACAAAGCACTTATTAGCTAAAGCCAAACAAGCAAAATACCGTAGGGTAAACATGTTTGTGATGGAACACAAAACCTACCGCATACAATTTGAGGCAGCCTTGTGGGAAGAGGTGAATGGCCTAATGAAGAAACTTTGGAAAGATGTTACTTTATTATTGAGCAAAGCATTAAGCCACGAAGAAGTATTTTATTTTGCTTCGTTTATTCACCTGGCTTTTGTAAACATACATCCGATTGAAGATGGAAACGGCAGGGCAGGCCGCCTGCTTGAAAAATGGTTCATAGCCCAAAAGCTGGGCGAAAAAGCATGGTACCTGCAAAGTGAGCTTAACTATTATCAAAACGTAAACCATTACTACCAAAACCTAAACCGGCTAGGATTATTTTACGAACAGTTGGATTACAGCAAAGCCCTGCCATTTTTACTAATGCTGCCTAAAACATTTGAACTATGAACATTAGACAAATTCATTTACCGAAAGGCGGTGCCCTGAGCCTGCCGAAGGGATGGGAAGTGAAGAAGTTGGGGGAGGTTTGTGAATTTAAAAGTGGGACAACAATTGATGCTAAGCTAGAAAAAAGTAAGGGTGACGTTATCTATGCCAAAGTTGGAGACATGAACCTTTAAGGAAATGAAGAAATCATTACATGCTCTTTTCGGTATGTTAATTTAAAAGATGTTAATCCGAAACAAATCATTCCTGAGGGTTCAATTATTTTTCCCAAACGAGGGGGTGCAATTGCTACGAATAAGAAAAGAAAAAATCTAATACCAACAATTCATGATTTGAATACTAGGGCATTAGTTCCCAATTCAACAATTAAAAGTGACCTTCTCTTTCATTGGTTTCAACAAGTTAATCTAGCGAGATTAAGCAACGGAACGTCAATACCTCAAATTAATAATTACAGTTTTGCGAATGTTTCAATTTCTTTTCCAAAGTCCCTCCCGGAGCAGCAACGCATAATAGCCATTTTAGACAAAGCCTTTGACGCTAAAGCCAAAGCCAACTCCGAACAAAATCTCCAAAACACCAAAGCTCTTTTTGAGAGTGAACTGCAAGCAATCTTTGACAATAAAGGAGAAGGTTGGGAGGAGAAGAAGTTGGGAGATGTTGTTGAATATGACAAGCTACAAAAGATACATAAAGGATTGCCTTATGTTGGCCTTGAAAATATTGAATTAAAGACCGGAAATTTTCTCGGAAACCTCGAACCTTTTGATGTAAAAAGTTCAACTTTTCACTTTACTGAGAAACATGTTTTGTATGGAAGATTGCGACCTTATTTAAATAAAATGTTGCTTCCTGATTTTGAAGGACATTGTTCTACTGAAATATTTCCGATTCAGGATGGTAACAAAATTTCAAGAGACTTTTTATTTTATTGGTTGATTGTAGGAAGCACAGTGAAAAAGATTGATGCTACTTGGTCTGGTGCAAGGATGCCCCGAGCAAATATGAACGAGGTGCTTACATTTATCTTTTCATTTCCATCTCTCCAAAAACAACAAACCATAGTCCGCCGCCTCGATGCGCTGCGAGCCGAAACGCAAAAACTGGAAGCCATTTACCGGCAAAAGCTGGCTAACCTGGAGGAGTTAAAAAAAAGCATTTTGCAAAAGGCGATGGCTGGTGAGCTTGCCGAACCAAGTGGGGAGCTGGTTCCAGAAAAAGAACAAGCCATATGAATGAGACCCAACTGATAGCATTAGTAAACGAATTGGTAAAACAACCAAACGAAAGTGAGTGGGTTGAATTCAAGTTAAACTTTCACTCACCAGAAGAAATTGGAGAACGCCTTTCTGCATTGTCAAATGGGGCTTGTATTCACAATCAACATTATGGCTATTTAATTTTTAATATCGAAGACAAAACCCACATGGTTAAGGGTACAACCTTTAAAGCCAAATCGCACAAAAAAGGAAATGAGGATTTGGAGCATTGGCTGGCAACCCGCCTCAATCCGCGGATAGATTTTGCCGTGTACGAATTTGAATATGATAGCTCCCGTCATATATCAGCCTACATTATACCTGCCACAAAAAATCAGCCGGTGGAGTTTTTTCACCAGTCATACATACGAATAAATACAATTACCAGAAAGCTTAACGAGTTTCCTGAAAAGCAAGCTAAAATCTGGAAGAAAGAAACAGTGCCTTTCGAAAAAGAAATTGCAAGGGATGGGTTAACTGCTGCTGACATCATAAAATACCTTAGTACAGAAACCTATTTTGATTTAATGAAGTTGGCTTACCCTTCGCGCCAGCAGGCGGTGATTGATAAGTTCGTGGAAGAAGGTTTAGTAAGTAAGGAAAATGGTTATGCCATTACAAAATTAGGGGCCATATTATTTGCCAAGCAGCTGAGGGACTTTGCAAACATTGAGCGCAAATCAGCAGGGTAATTGTTTATAAAGGAAACAATAAAGTAGAAACGGAACGTGAGCAGATGGGAACAAAAGGATATGCGATCGGTTTTGAACGATTAGTAGAATGGATTAACAGTCAGCTTCCTGCAAATGAAGAGATTGGTAAAGCATTAAGAAAAGAGACACGCATGTATCCTGTAATAGCTGTCAGAGAACTTGTAGCAAATGCGCTCGTTCACCAGGATTTGAGCGAGATTGGCTTTCCGATGATAGAAGTCTTTAAAGACAGAATAGACATATCGAACCCTGGTATACCATTGGTTACCCCTGATAGGTTTATAGATGCTTATATATCCCGAAATGAGAAGCTTGCTGACCTTATGCGGAGACTGGGTTTTTGCGAAGAAAAAGGTAGTGGTTTAGACAAGGTTATATTTTATAATGAATTATTTCAATTGCCTCCGATAAATGTAATAGCTGCTGAAAGGCGGACAAGCGCAACGATGTATAGTTACAAGACATTGAACGAATTGGAGAAAAAGGAAAAAATAAGAGCTTGTTACCAGCATGCTTGTCTAAAATATGTCTCTAATGAAAAAATGACTAATCAGTCGTTACGAGAAAGATTTAAAATTCAGGATCATATTTATTCGATTGCTTCAAGAATTTTGAGAGATGCATTGGAGGATGGTGTGATAAAAGAAGATGATCCCGAAAGTAAATCAAGAAGATTTGCCAGTTACCTTCCTTTTTGGGCCTAAGCTTATGTGACGGCTATGTGATAGATGTGTTATAAAAACGTATATTGATCTTGATTATCAAGCAGTTGTTATGTGATGTTTATGTGACGACAACCTGTATAAGATGATTTTTATTTAAAAAGCTGGCTAACAATGACCGAAACCGAAACCAAAGCCGAACTGATAGACCCGGTACTTCGAGCCCTTGGCTGGGGCGTGGTAGAATGCAGCCGTTTAAATTTATTTTATCAGTAAATGCTCTAACCCAATGAATAAAGATTTAACAACACCAGGCTTAGACCGCAGGAACATCTTGAACAACAACTATGCAATAAAGGAAGTGTATCAGCAGGTAGGTTTTTTTGGCTTTAAGTTCAATGGCAAGTATCGTTTTACGAAACAACAGTTGGCAGATTACTTTGAAGTACATACCAGAACCATTGAAAGAACTGTTGAACAACATAAGAATGAATTAACACACAATGGCTATGAAGTTTATAGCGGTATAAAGCTGAGAGACTTTAAAGAGCAGATTACATTCTACATAACGCAAGCGAAAGCAAAAAAGGATGTTCCCGACACAGATGTCGGGAACATAGTGCAACAATATGAAAACGAACTTACCAGCTTGTCAAAAACTCCCCAGCTTGCCATGTTCACTTATAAGGCTTTTTTAAAAGTGGCTATGATTTTGACGGGGTCAGAAAAAGCGCAGAGGTTGCGTTCTGCCATCCTGGATATAGTAATAGATGTGCTCAATAAAAAGCTGGGAGGAAAAACAAAATATATTAATCAGCGGGAAGAAGCGTTTGTACCGAAAAATCACTGGTGTTTTGTGCTACCCAATTACATGTAGCAGCCATCCGCGATTTAATTAATCAGCAAGCCAGCAGTACCAATCCAAATTATTGTCACCGGGTAACAGCAGATGATGGCAAAAGAGGTGAACAACATTTGCGGGATTTCCAGGATAATGAAAAACACATTCCCACTGTTCTTACTACTTCGCAAAAACTAAGCACGGGGGTGGATGCACCCGAAGTAAGAAACATAGTATTGCTTAGGCCAGTCAACTCTATGATTGAGTTCAAGCAAATTATTGGACGGGGAACCAGACTGTTTGATGGCAAAGATTATTTTACCATTTATGATTTGGTAAAATCATACAAACATTTCAGCGACCCCGAATGGGATGGTGAACCGGAAGTCCCGGCAGAGCCAAACCCCAGGCCAACACCACAGCCTTGTTCATTTTGCAGACAACCCCTTGCATTTGTACCGGTGAACCCGAGCCAGAACCTTGTGCCACTTGCGGATACACCATTTGCAGGTGCAACGAACCTGTTTGCAGAATGGTAAGAGTTAAGTTGACTTACGGAAAAGTGCGGCAGTTTCAGCACATGGTCAGCACCTCATTTTGGAGCCCAGATGGAAAACCAATTTCAGTAGAAGAATTTTTGCAATCGCTTTTTGGCACCCTTACCAGACTTATTTAAAAATGAAGATGAACTAAGAACAATTTGGAGCAAGCCTGACACACGAAAAAAGTTATTGGAAGAGCTTTCTGAAAAGGGTTTTGCCAAACAACAATTACAGGAGTATTAAAAAATAATCCATGCAGAAAGCAGCGACTTGTACGATGTGTTAGCCTATGTGGCGTTCCATTCAGATATAATTGAACGGTCAGCACGGGCAGACAAAGCAAAAGTTAATTTAGGAAATTACGACCCCAGGCAACAGGAGTTTTTAAATTTTGTATTAAGCCAATATGTAAAACAGGGTGTGGAAGAATTGGACGACACAAAAATTGGCGACTTGTTAGTATTGAAGTATCACGCAATTGCCGATGCGAAAAGACAGCTAGGTGATATTGCCAGTATCAGAAACACGTTTATAGGATTTCAAACCTACCTGTACTACAATAGGGCTGCTGCTGTTTGACCAATCTGGTGTCAAATTATTTGACGAATTATGTGAGGCACATTTGCAGAGCCACAGAATGCCAGATACAGAAGCCAACCTTGCAAAGAGCTTGCTTTGTTCCTACCCTTCGTCGTGCCTCCCCGCAAAAACGAACAGCGAATTACATCACTTCATTGCTGGATACACGGCAATCCCTTCCCGTCATTGCCAGGTACAAACAATCTCTTCCTCGTCATTGCCAGATACGAAGCAATCCCTTCCTCGTCATTACCAGGTACGAAGCAATCCCTTCCCGTCATTGCCCAATCCCTTCCTCGCCATTGAGCGGAACGAAGCAATCCCTTACCGTCATTGCGAGGTACGAAGCAAACCCTTCCTCGTCATTGCCAGATACGAAGCAATCCCTTCCTCGTCATTACCAGGTACGAAGCAATCCCTTTCCGTCATTGCCCAATCCCTTCCTCGCCATTGAGCGGAACGAAGCAATCCCTTACCGTCATTGCGAGGTACGAAGCAAACCCTTCCCGTCATTGCCAGATACGAAGCAAACCCTTCCCGTCATTGCGCGGAACGAAGCAATCCCTTCCCCTCATTGCGAGGAACGAAGCAATGCCTTCCCGTCATTGCGAGGAACGAAGCAATGCCTTCCCGTCATTGCGAGGAACGATACAATCCTACCCATTTTGCCCAACAAAACCGGAAGCCAAAGGACCGCTTCGATTAATAACCCCACCCCTATGAAATCAAAAACCAATACAATATCTTTAAGAGCAAACTACCAAAAATGAAAATAAACAATCACTGGCTCGAAAAAGAAACAGCTGCTGAAAAAATCGTTATTAAAAAAACCGAAAACGTAGGTAACCTAATAGACCCCGATTATGTGGTGGTACATTACACGGCTACCGATACAGCGGCTGAAGCCGTTAACTGGTTTTTAAATACCTCGGGTAACCCAAACAGGATAGCTGCCCACATAGTGCTCGACCTTGATGGCACCATCACTCAATTGGTACCCTTTAACCGCAAAGCCAACCATGCAGGACCCAGCACGTGGGATGGGGTTGAGTTTTTTAATTCGCATTCCATAGGTATAGAAATTGTAAATGCCGGGTTTCTTGAAAAATTATCGAATGGCACTTTCAGACGACGCATAACCAATACGCAATTCAAAACTTACCCGGCCACAACAGGCAGCCAAATAAAAAAGGCACAACACAAACACAAGTTTTGGATAGACAAAGAAAATCAATGGTGGTTAATGTATCCCGAGCCGCAAATGCAGGCATTGTACAAATTGTGCAAAGCATTGTTCAGCACCTACCATCTTGTAAATGCAGTTGGGCACGACGATATTTCGCCGGCCCGCAAACCCGACCCCGGTCCGGCATTTTCATGGAGCACTTTTAAAACAATGGTTTTTGGCAGCCCCAATAATGTAGGAAAAATTTTTACCGTCAATACAAACAATGCCAACTTTAGGGTGGGAGCCAGTACCACTACTGCCCCCTTAAAAAAACTCCCCCTGGGCTACGAAGTTGGCCTGATAGAAACCAACGGTCAATGGTCAAAGGTGTATTTGGTTGACAAAAAATCGGAAGTGCTTATTAGCCAGGGTGGCAGCCTGCGAAGTATAAAAACCATCGGCTGGATATTTAGCTCGCTGCTAACCGAAAAACCGGGGCAATAGAAAAGCATGGAGGGTTGGCACTTAAGGGGTACCCAATAAATACAATTTTAGCACGGCTTTGTTAGATAGGCGTTTAAATACCCCAGGGTTCTGGCCAACAGAAAACTTTTTACACTGAAACGCCTGATACACCAACATTGCATTAAAGGGAGTGTTAACCCATAGAGCGATGTGTGACGACACCTGAAAAGCCAGGCATATCCCTTTAATTTCTTAAAGGTGAATTACGTAAAGCAAAGCGAAGGCTACATATTAGTACCAACCTATTGGTTGGTGGGTTGACACAACTTTCTCATTTAGCCAACCATTAAATTATCGCGAAATTTTCAAAAAGTGTTTTGACGAATAGTGTATTTTAGAGCTCCATTCGAACAATTGCCACGGAGATATATCGATTGGTGAAATGAATTGCCGCAACTGTAAGTTTAAAAATGTACCCCTGTAAACATTTGATAATCAATAAAAACATAATTTTTAACATGCCGACAATTGCGTAAGTTTACGAGTTATGCGTCAGGCTAGGGAGACAAGGAAAGTTTACAATGGACCTAAATAATTTAATCAAAATACTATGGCACTACAAGACGAAATTGTAATTAAGAAAAAAGACATAAGCACTGATGGATATCCTATGTCAATTGGTGAACTCATAAATTTATACAAGGATGGCGAACTTGATATCCATCCTGAGTTCCAAAGATTTTTTAGATGGACACCCTCTCAAAGGACAAAACTTATAGAAAGTATTTTACTTGGTATTCCAATTCCATCAATTTTCGTTTCACAAAGAAAAGACGGAGTTTGGGACGTTGTTGATGGACTACAACGACTTTCCACAATATTTGAATTCATAGGCATTCTTAAAGACGAAAACAAGGAACCATTACCAGCAAGTAGACTTGTGAAGACGGATTATCTTCCATCGTTAGAAGGCAAAGTTTGGGAGAGTGATGCCGAACCTGAAAATTCTTTAGATTCTGCAATGAGAATTGCATTTAAGAGGGAAAAGATTGATGTAAAAATAGTAAAAAAAGAAAGTGACGATTCGATAAAATTCGAACTGTTTCAAAGATTAAATACTCTTGGTTCAAAATTGTCTGACCAGGAGGTGAGAAACTGCCTTTTGGTTATGCTTGATAAAACTTTCTATGAGTGGCTGAAAGCACTTGCTGATGACGAACATTTTCTAAATACAATTTCAATAACAGACAGGCTTGTTAGAGAAAAATATAACATGGAGCTAGCGCTTCGGTTTATAATTTTAAATATAATAGACCCAAATGAAGTAAAAAGCGTTACTGATTTTAGCGAATTTGTTACAAATAAAATGGTTGATATTGCTGGTGACCCTCAATTTAATCGGGTTGAAATGGAAACGAAATTTCGTCAGACATTTTTGTTACTTGATAATGTTTTTGCTGACTCAGCATTTCAAAAATTTAGTGATGTTAAAGGTAGATTTGAAGGTAAATTTTTGGTTGCAGCATTCGAGGCAATTGCAATCGGAATTGGAAAGAACATTGAACTATGGACAGCAATAGAATATAATGAAGATGTTAAGAATTCATTGATTTCAAAAGTAAAGGAAATTTGGGCAGATGGTAGTTTTCAAGCGAGATATGGTTCTGGTGTTAATGTAACTTCAAGAGTTCCTACTCTTATTCCATTAGGCGAAAAAATTTTGCGTCCATGAAAATTAGAAGTAAAGAGGAATTAATTGATTATCTAACAGCAGACTTGGCTTGGCGAAAAAAGGAATTAACAACATTATATAACAATGTTAAAACAGCAAATTCAAAAAATCTACCAACAGCATTGCGTTGTGCCTCTGTCTTGTTATATGCTCATTGGGAAGGGTTTGTCAAAAATTCAGCAGAAAGCTATTTAGCATACGTTAAATTTCAAAAATTAAATCTTAATCAAGTGAATTCTAATATTTTGGCATTATCCCTCAAACAAAAAATTACAGAATTTTCATTGACAAATAAAGCAACTCTGCATGTTCAGTTTATTGACTTTTTTCAAAACAGTCTTAATCAAAGGGCTTCGTTTTCTGAAACCGATTCAATTAAGACGCAATCAAACTTAAATTCAATAATATTAAAGGAAATATTCGCTACAATTGGTTTGGACATTACTAATTATGACCTTAAGTCAAATCTAATTGACAAACAATTATTAAAATACAGAAACGATATAGCACATGGAAATCAACCACCTTTAAACAAACAAGAATATGAAGTTTTGCATGGTGAAATTATAGGCATGTTAGATAATATTTATACAGACATAAGTAATTCCGCTGTTCTGGACAAATACAAAAAGACATTATAGAATATCAATTCAAAAATCTGATGTTCAAAAGCCCGAACGCATAACAAAAGTATTGCTGCAATTGGGGCTGGACGGAAGAGCAATCAGCAGCAGGGCAAATCCAAGCTTTGGTTCCGGCGGACGAAATTCTGTTGGTTATTAGTTCTTAACTTCAACTTTTGTTTATTAATTTAGCTTCAGTTCCGGGCAGACAATTGGTCAATTCCCCAACTTAGCAAATACTCAACGTTATGGGCAAGCTGCAACCGTGACAAAACGTAACAGTAAAGAGAGATATGTTTTTACTAATTTCGAGTAAATAAAAGACACTACTATGCTATACGGACAAG
>Ga0209181_10000966_pt1 | contig 51697 bp, 39 predicted proteins | sample MAT05_FD_187208 | JGI IMG/M metagenome (GOLD analysis project Ga0209181, IMG submission 187208) | Freshwater microbial communities from Lake Fryxell liftoff mats and glacier meltwater in Antarctica - MAT-05 (SPAdes) (version 2) | ecosystem: Environmental > Aquatic > Freshwater > Ice > Liftoff... | reverse complement strand
TGGTGATGATCGACTTCAGGCGCCACGCGGACAGCAGCTCATCCTCGTCGTCGCGCAACTCCAGGGTCACATCGGTGCCGCGCCCGGCCTTTTCGGCAACGTCGATCGAGAACTCGCCTTCGCCGGCGGATTCCCAGCGAATCGCCTGGTCCGACCCGGCGCGCCGCGTCAGCACGGTGATTTTCTTGGCGACGATGAAGCCCGAATAGAAACCGACGCCGAACTGGCCGATCAGGTTGGCGTCCTTGGCCTGGTCGCCCGAGAGACTGGAGAAGAATTCGCGGGTGCCTGACTTGGCGATCGTGCCCAGATTGGATACCGCCTCGTCGCGGCTCATGCCGACGCCGTTGTCGGAAATGGAGATGGTGCGCGCCGCCTTGTCGAAGGAGACGCGGATTTTCAAGTCCGGATCGAGAGCCAACAGGGCGCCGTCGTGCAAGGCCTCGAAGCGCAGCTTGTCGCAGGCATCCGACGAGTTCGAAATCAGCTCGCGCAGGAATATCTCCTTGTTTGAATACAAGGAGTGAATCATCAGGTTGAGCAGTTGCTTGACTTCGGCCTGAAAGGCCATTGTTTCGTGCTGGGCGCCCATGGGCTGACCTCCAAAAAAGGGAAAAAGACAAAAGCTTGCGAAAAATGGGGTCGCCAACGCGGCTTTTCAAGCGTCCCTACGCCACCTGTTGGCTCAAAACACCGCGACATCCGCGTCCTGCCGGCAAAAATCGATGCCCACGGCGGCAGTTACGCGCCACAGATAGCGTCATCAGGATCCCCGCATTGGGACGCGGCGCGGCAAAAAACACCAGCCGGCCACCGCCTGCCAGCTCGCCTCCTGGCGGCTTGCCGTCAGCCTCAGAACGGCTTGCGGTTGAACTTGGCAGCGAGCGCCCCGGCGCCCATGCGCACCAGCCCGAGATCGCTGCCGACAGCCACGAACAAGGCCCCGAGATCAAGCATGCGCTGGCCGTCGGCCTCGCCCACCAAGATGCCGGGCGCCTTGCCGTGCGCGCGAATGCGCCTGATCGCGTCGGCGATCGCCGCCTGCACCTCGGGATGCGGAATGTCGCCGCGATGTCCCATGTCGGCGGCCAGGTCATTGGGCCCGATGAAGACGCCGTCGACGCCGTCGACCTTGCAGATCGCGTCGAGATTGGCCAGCGCCTCGCGGGTTTCGGTCTGCACCAGCACGCAGATTTCGGCATTGGCCTTGTTCAGGTAGTCCTTGATCCAGCCGTAGCTGGCGGCACGGCTGCTGCCGGCGACGCCACGCACGCCATCGGGCGGAAAGCGGGTGGCGGCTACCGCCGCCGCCGCCTCTGCGGCGGATTGCACGTAAGGCAAGAGCAGGGTCTGCGCGCCGATGTCGAGATAGCGCTTGATCAGCACCATGTCGTTCCACGCCGGCCGCACCACCGCATGCGCAGGGCAGGTGCCGTCGCTGCCGCGTGCGGCCATCAACTGGGTGTTGACCAAATGCGGATCGTTGGGCGCGTGCTCGGTATCGAGCAACAGCCAGTCGAAACCGGCGGGTGCGCACGCTTCGACCACCTGATGCGCCCACAAGCTCATCCACAGGCCGATTTGCGGTTTGCCGGCGGCCAGGTTGCGCTTGAATTGGTTGACTGGAAGTTCCATGGTGTCGGTCTCGCGTTGTTATGGGTCGGCTATCGGGAACTGCAGGATTGGTGACAAACGCATGCCTCTGGCGCGGCCTTCATATTTTCGGGTAACGATCGACAAGCGCCGCTTCAATGAATCTCGGGATCCGGCGTCGGCGTGGTGCCTTCCAGGAACTCGAAATCGCAACCGCGATTGGCCTGTGTCACGTTTGCACTGTAGATAACGCCGTAGCCGCGCGGATACTTGGCCTTGGGCTTGACCCAGGCAGCCTGGCGACGCGCCAGCTCATCTTCGGCCACGTGCAGGGTCAGGCGGCGCGCTGCGGCATCGAGTTCGATGATGTCGCCCTCCTGCACAAACGCCAGCGGCCCGCCGACATACGATTCCGGCGCCACATGCAGCACGCAGGCGCCATAGCTGGTGCCGCTCATGCGCGCGTCCGAGATGCGCAGCATGTCGCGCACACCTTCCTGCAACAGCTTCTTCGGGATCGGCAATTGCCCCCATTCGGGCATGCCCGGGCCGCCCAGCGGCCCGGCGTTTTTCAGCACCAGCACCGAGTCGCGTGTCACCGCAAGCGCCGCATCGTCGATGCGCGCGACCATGTCGTTGTAGTCTTCGAACACCACCGCCGGCCCGCGGTGCTTGAGCAGATGCGGCTCGGAGGCGGAGGTCTTGATCACCGCACCGTCCGGACAAAGGTTGCCGCGCAGCACCGCCACGCCGCCTTCGGCCTGCAGGGCGCGCTCGCGCGGCAGGATCACATCGTCATTGAACACCTCGGCGCCGGCGATGTTTTCACCCAGGCTCTTGCCATTGACGGTGATGCAATCGAGATTGAGGCGGTCGCGCAGGCGCTCCATGTGGGCGCGCAAGCCGCCGGCATAGAAGAAATCCTCCATCAGGTACTTGCCGGAAGGCCGCAGATTGGCCGTCAGCGGGGTGCGCCGCGACAGTTCGTCAAAACGCTCGAGGTTCAAGCCAGCGCCGCTGCGGCCGGCCATGGCGATCAAATGGATGATCGCGTTGGTCGAACCGCCCAGGCTCATCGCAACGGTCACCGCATTCTCGAAAGCGGCGGTGGTCATGATGGCGGACGGCTTCAAGTCGCTCCACACCATTTCGACCACGCGCCGCCCGCACAGCGAGGCCATCTGCGCATGGCGCGAATCGACCGCCGGAATCGAGGACGCGCCCGGCAGCAGCATGCCGAGCGCCTCGGCTGCGGCCGCCATGGTCGAGGCGGTGCCCATGGTCATGCAAGTGCCCGCCGAGCGCGCGATTCCATCCTCGATCTCGCGCCACGACTCTTCCGACAAATTGCCGGCGCGCTTCTCGGCCCAGAATTTCCACACGTCGCTGCCCGAACCAAGGGTGTGCTCGCGCCAGTGCCCGCGCAGCATCGGCCCGGCCGGCATGAAGATGGCGGGCAGGTTGGCCGAGGCCGCACCCATCAGGAGCCCCGGTACGGTCTTGTCGCATCCGCCCATCAGCACCACGCCATCGACCGGGTTGCAGCGAATCTGTTCCTCGACCTCCATCGCCAGGAAATTGCGGTACAGCATGGAGGTCGGCTTGGTCATCTGCTCGCCCACCGCCATACACGGAATCTCGACCGGAAAGCCGCCGGCCTGCCAGACGCCGCGCTTGACCTCGTCGACGCGCTGCTTGAAATGCGAATGGCAGGTATTGAGGTCGTTCCATGTGTTGAGGATGCCGATCACCGGCTTGCCGGCGAAATCCTCGCGCAGGTAGCCCATTTGCTTGGTGCGTGACCGGTGTCCGAACGAACGCATGTCCTGCGCGCCCAGCCAGCGATGGCTGCGCAGTTGTTCCGGGGTCTTGCGTTGCATGATTCTCCTCAGTTGCTGTTGGGCACCCAAGCGACGGGCACCGCCCGCCGCGTGCTGACTACGCGTATTTCACTTGCAGCACTTCAAGCTCTTCACGTCCAGCCGGGGTCATCAGGGCGACGACGTCACCGGCGCGCGCCTTGAGCAGGGCGCGCGCCACCGGCGCAACCCAGCTGATCCTGCCTTCGGCGGGCACGGCCTCGTCGACACCGACAATCTGCACGGTCGACTCGGCACCGTCGCGTCTGCTGTAGGTCACAGTCGCGCCAAAAAATATCTGTTCGTTTTCACCCTGGCTGGCGGGGTTGACCACTTCGGCGGTTTCCATGCGCCTGCCTAGAAAGCGGATCCGGCTATCCACCTGGCGCAGGCGCCGCTTGCCGTAGATGTAGTCGCCGTTCTCGGAACGATCGCCATTGGAGGCCGCCCAGGCGATGGTCTCCACCAGTTTGGGGCGCTCGACGCGAAACAACTCGTCAAACTCCGCCTTCAATGCCGCGTAACCGGCCGGCGTGATGTAATTCTTGGTCCCCGGCGGCAACTTCTGCGCGCCGGCGAGGTCTTCTTCTTCATCTTCGGCATCATCGCGTTCGCGGGTGAAAGCCTTGCTCATGGTTCGCCTTCCGACACACCTGGGTTGCTCTTTGCGTCAGGACAGGCGGCAGGGCGGGTTATCGCCGCAACACGCTGCTGCCGACGCCCGAATGCGCGTGCACACGCCCGGCGATCGCTGCGATCGCGCGGTTGAGCTTTGCGCCCGATTTCAAGTGTTAACCTGTTGGTGAATTCTAGCACCGCACCTTTTTTGGCCCCCATGAAACCACTCCGATCGCACCTTTTCGCCGCTTTCACGCTGCTCCTCGCGGCAACTGCCGCGCTTTCCCAACCCGCACTGCCGCCTGGAGTCCAAAGCGGACCGGCGATGGGTGGCGTGGCAGAGTTTCGCCTCGCCAACGGACTCACCATCCTGCTGCTTGAAGACCGCACCCAGGCGCTCATCACCACCAATCTCACCTATCTGGTGGGTTCGCGCCACGAAGGCTACGGCGAGGCCGGCATGGCCCACCTGCTGGAGCATCTGCTGTTCAAGGGCACGCCGACACATCGCGAAATCAAGCGCGAATTCACCAGCCGCGGCGCGCGCTGGAATGGCACCACCTATTTCGACCGCACCAACTATTTCCTGACTTTCGATTCGACCGCAGCGAACCTGGAATGGGCGCTGGGCCTGGAAGCCGACCGCATGGTCAACTCCTTCATTTCAAGGCAGGATCTGGATTCCGAAATGACGGTGGTTCGCAACGAATTCGAATCCGGCGAGAACAACCCGGGCCGCGTGCTGTCGCAAAAAGTCGCGCGCGCAGCCTACCAATGGCACAACTATGGGCGCGCGGTCATCGGCAGCCGTTCGGATATCGAGAATGTGCCGATCGAGCGCCTGCAGGCCTTTTATCGCACCTACTATCAGCCCGACAACGCGGTGCTGGTGATCGCCGGCGATTTCGACCCGGCGACCGCACTGGCTGTTGCCGCGCGTACCTTCAGCGCCATCCCCAAACCTGCGCGCAAGCTGCCTGTCACCTATACGACCGACGCGGCGCAGGACGGCGAGCGCGAAGTGGTGCTGCGGCGCAGCGGCGAAAACCCTTTCATCACCGCCCACTATCATGTTCCGCCTGGCAACCATCCCGACTACGCAGCCTTTGACATCCTGGCAGTGATCCTGGGCGACACCCCCACCGGCCGTCTGCACAAGGCGCTGGTCAGCAGCCGTCTTGCCACCGGGGTCAGCGCCAGCGATCGCATGCTGGCGGAACGCGGCGCGCTGGTATTCGGCGCATCGGCGCCGAAATCCGCAGCGAGGCCCGCGCCGGCCCGCGTGCGCTGCGGTCGTGAAACCTGCGCGCTTCCACCCGCCAGGGAGGCCTTTGAGCAACTACGTGAATCCTTCATCGACACCATCGAGAACCTGGCCGCCAACCCGGTCACGGCCGATGAAGTCGCGCGCGCCCGACAGCAAATGCTGACCCAGATGGATGTGGTGCTGACCAAAACCCACCAGTTCGCAACGCACCTGACCGAATGGGTGGCGCTGGGCGACTGGCGCATGTTTTTCCGCTATCGCGACTACCTGCACAATGTCACGCCCGAGGCTGTCAATCGCGCTGCGCGAACCCACCTGATCCCCTCGAACCGGACTCTCGGTGTATTCCTGCCCGAAGCACAAGCGCCGCAACGCGCCGAGATACCGCCACCGCCAAATCTTGCGGCCCTGCTCAAGGACTATGTCGGACCACCCGGCATCGGCGGTGGTGAGATTTTCGATGCTTCCCCCGCCAACATCGATGCGCGCACCCGCCGCTTCACTCTCGACAACGGCCTCAAGCTTGCGTTGCTGCCGAAAAAGTCACGTGGCGGCATGGTCAGCGCCAACCTCGCCTTCCAGTACGGCACCGAGGAAAGCAAGTTCGGTCGTGCCCAGGCCTGCGGCTTCGCCGGCGCCATGCTGATGCGCGGCACGCTCAACAAATCCCGCGAGCAGATTCGCAACGAAATCACCCGTTTGCGCGCCAATCTGTCGGTAGGCGGCGGCGGCGCCAGTGTCGAAGTGCCGGCGGCCAACCTGGCCGAGAGCCTGCGCCTGATCGCGGAGATTCTGCGCCAACCGCGTTTCGATGCCGACGAATTCGAACAGTTGAAACGCGCTTCACTGTCCGGCATCGAAGGCAATCGCGCCGATCCGGGCGCGCGCGCCAGCCTGGCATTGGCCCGCCACCTCAATCCGCACCGTCCCGGCCACTGGAGTTACGCCGCCACCGTCGATGAGCAACTCGACGCCGTGCGCCGCACCGAATTGGCCGCCGTGCGTGATTGTCATCGCGACTTCTTCGGCTTGTCGCAGGCGCAGCTCACGGTGGTCGGCGATTTCGACGCCGAGCACCTGCGTCCGCTGCTCGAAGAACTGTTCGGTAACTGGAAAAGCCCCGTGCCGTATGCCCGCATTCCGGTACGGGCGCGCAGCGCGCCACCGATCGACGAGACCATCGTCACGCCGGACAAGGCCAACGCCACGCTGCGCGGCGCGATCGTGCTTGATGTACGCGATGACGATCCCGACTATGCCGCACTGGTGCTGGCCAATTACTTGTTCGGCGGCTCGATCGATGCGCGCCTGGGCGTGCGCATTCGCGAGAAAGACGGTTTGAGCTACAGCGTCGGCTCCGGTCTGTCGGTCGCCGCCCTCGACCGCTTCGGCCAATGGAGCGTCTCGGCCATCCATGCGCCGGAAAACCGCGCCCGCGTCGAAAATGCCGTTCGCGAAGAGATACAACGCGCCCTCGCGGGCGGCTTCAGCGAAGAAGAAGTCGCGCGCGCCCGCCACGGATACCTGCAAAGCCGCAAACTGGCCCGCGCCACCGACGGCGCGTTGGCCGGCAAGCTGGCTACCGATCTGTTTTTCGGGCGCAGCTTTGAGTGGGACGCGCGCTTCGAAACGCAGTTAGCCGCGCTTACACGCGAGCAGGTCAACGCGGCGTTCGCCAAGCACATAGATTTGGCCCGGCTGAATCTGGCCAAGGCCGGGGACTTCAAGTGAGTAGCGTGCCAGCCATCCGGCGGCTGTCAAGTTGGCTCGCGCTACCGAACGGCCGGAATATCCTCAGCTTGTCGCTTGCGGCAATGCCCTGAGCGCCGCCTCGGCATCCCGATAGCGCGCCTCGATTTCGCGCACCAGCAGCGCCAAGCCACCCGCGTCACCCGCTTGCCCGGCCAGCTCGATGCGCCGCGCCACGTCGGCAACGCCGATCGCGCCCAGATTGCCGCTCGCGCCCTTGAGGCTGTGAGCAACCTGCATCACCCGCTTGAAATCATCCGCCTCCAGAGCCCGCATAATCTCGGTGATACGCTGCGGCGCCTGGGTGGTGTACATCTGGATGAAATCGGCCAGTACCTCACCGCTATCGTCAAGTCCCAGCAATTCGTCGATCTGCAGCATGTCCAGGGGCGCGACCTGATCCGTCCTGGCCCGCATCGGTGCGCTTGCTTGTGCGACCTCGGCCGCGCTGTCAGAAACCACCGCAGCTGGCAGGGCGAGGGTATCCGCGCGTCGCGCCAGAAACTGCTGCGCCCGCCCCAGCACATCGGCCAACCCCTGCATCTGCACCGGCTTGGAAATATAGTCGTGCATGCCGGCGCCCAGACACACTTCACGGTCGCCTGCCATCGCATTGGCGGTCATGGCTATGATGTATGGCAGCCTGGCAGGCGCGACTTCGGCAACCATGCGTCGCGTCGCTTCCAGGCCGTCGAGCTCCGGCATCTGCACATCCATCAAGACGCAATCGAAGTCGCCGGCAATCACGGCCTCGAGCGCGCTCCTGCCGTTATTCACCAGCACCGCCGATTTTCCCAGCCGTTCCAGCATGCGCATCGCGATCTTCTGGTTGATCTCGTTGTCTTCGGCCAAGAGGATGCGCAGTTGGCCGTGATGGGCCTGCATGCCGCCCGGGCGCGCGACCGACTCGGGCCCGGTCAAATGGAATGGCCGTTCGGGCGCGAGCGCGTCGAGCAGCGCATTGAACAATTGCGCCTGGCGCGCCGGTTTCAGGAGATAGGCCGCGATCCAGCGCGCCGGCACATCGCGCCCGGCAAACGCCTCGGCACGCGGCGCCGACGACAAGATCAGTACCGGCAGGCGCACGCGGGCGCGTTTGCGGTGCTCCGCCACCGCCTGTGCCAGATCCAGGCCATCCTGCTCCGGCATCAGCATGTCGCTGATCACCGCATCGAACGGCGTCTCCGCCGCATGCGCGGCTTGAAGCGCTTCGAGCGCCTCCTTGACCGACGCGGTCTCCACGGTGAACAGGCCCCAGCCGGCGCATTGCGCGGCGAGAATACGCCGGTTCGAAGCATAGTCGTCGACAATCAACAGGCGCTTGCCGGCGATGCTGCCGATCTCGCCCATGCGCCGGTTCTGCGTCTGGTCCTCGGGCGCGCGCCGGGTGGTCAGCGTAAAGCTGAATTCCGATCCCTGGCCCGGCTGGCTTTCAACCTTGATTTCGCCGCCCATCAAGCCGACCAGGCGCTGGCTTATCGCCAAACCCAAACCGGTGCCGCCATACTTGCGTGTCGTCGATGCATCGACCTGGGTGAAGGCGGTAAAAAGGCGCCCCAGCTTCGCAGCCGGAATGCCGATGCCGGTATCGCGCACCAAAAAGCGCAACTTCAAGGCGCCCTCTCCGGCAGGGTCGCCCTCGGCAATCGAACAGTTGACATAAATATCGCCGCTCTCGGTGAATTTCACCGCGTTGCCGACCAGATTGATCAGCACCTGGCGCACCCGCGTGATGTCGCCGTAGACACGGCGCGGCACCATCGCAGCCATGTCGTACAGCAATTCGATGCGTTTGGCGCGCGCGCGCTCGGCTATGAGTTCAAACGCATCTTCGATGACGATGGCGATATCGAAAGGCTCGTCCTCCAGCTCCATGCGTCCTGAATCAATCTTGGAGTAGTCGAGGATATCGTCGATCAAGGTCAACAATTGCACCCCGGAGAGACGGATGGTCTCGACATAATCCTGCTGCTCCGCATCCAGCCCGGTGTCCTGCAACAGACCGGCCGAGCCGATCACGCCGTTCAGGGGCGTGCGAATCTCATGGCTCATGGTGGCCAGGAAGGTCGACTTGACCTGGGCCGCCTCCAGCACCCGCAGATTGGCGTCGCGCAGCGCGAATTCCGCCCCCTTGCGCTGCGTGATGTCGATGATCGCCCCGGTGAAGCGCACCGCCTGACCGCTGGCGTCGTAGCTGGCCTTGGCGCGGGCGTTGACCCACACATAGCCACCGTCACGGCGGCGTAGCCGGAATTCCAGATCCATCGGCGTGGCATCACGGATCGACCGGTCACGCGCCTGGATCACGATAGCGCGATCCTCCGGGTGCAAGCGCGCGGGATCGCGCGCATGGGCGGCCAGATCGTCCCCACCATCGAAATCGAGTATTTCCCGATAGCGCGCCGAGTAATACACCGAGTCGTCCTGCAGGTTTTCGTCCCACACCCCGGCCTGCACCGACTGGATCACCAGCTCCAGCTGTTCGCGTTGATGCTCGATCTCGGCTTGTGCCAGCCGACGTTGCGTGATGTCGATAATCGAGCCGGTGAAACGCACCGGATTGCCGGCGCCATCAAGGCTGGCCAGGCCGCGGCCGTTGACCCACAGGTAGGTTGCATCGGCCTTCTTGAGCCGGTATTCACAATCGAAGTAGGGCTGTGCCCCATTGAAATGCGCTTCGCGCGCGGCTTCGACCGCTGCGCGATCATGCGGATGCACCAGTTCACTGCGCGCCCCCGGCAGGCCTGCATCGTCGATCTGCGCGTAGCCCAGCATTTCGTAGTAGCGCGGCGAAAAATACGCCGTGCCCTGTGGCCATTCGATATCCCACACACCGGCCTGTGCCGACTGGTTGACCAGCGCGAGCTGCTCGCGCTGGGTCTCGTTTTGCGCAGTCAGCCGACGGGTTTCAGTCAGATCGGTGATGGTGCCGATGATTCCGGCGACCGTGCCGTCGGCGAGCCTGACCGCTGCAGTGCTTACGATCACATCGCAGATCGTGCCGTCACTGGTGGTGATGGTCGTCTCCCGCCGTTCGACATGATCCGGGTGCAGCGTCAACTCGCGCTCCTGCTGCGCAGAATGCAGGGCTTCCTGTTCACCCATCAATTCGCCCGTCGTCTTGCCGATCCAGGCCTCACGCGAGCGGCCGGTCAGGCGCTCCCAGGCACGATTGAACTGCAAAAAACGCCCATCCACATCCTTGCGAAAGATCGGCATCGGATTGAGTTCGATCAGGTCTTCGGTCAGCTTCATCTGATCCGACAACGCGCGGGTGGTGCGATCGGCGATTTCTTCGGCACGTTGACGGGTGCCCGACAACACGCGCACAAGTACAAACAGCAGGAATGAGCCCAGGGCGCCGAATACCAGGATCGTGCCTGGCATGCGCCCCGACAGTTGCGCTTCGAGGGCGGGCGTCGATTCGAAGCGTAGCGTCCAGCGCTGGCTCCCGGCATCCAGCGAGCGCACGCTGCGATAAAGCGCAGCTGCGCGTCCAGTGCCCGGGCTGGCGAACAGCGGCTGGCCGGTCAGGTTGCCGTCGTCGATACGCAGGCTGATGCCGGCGGCGTTTCCGCCGGTACTGCTGCTGACCAGTGCGTCAATATTGAACAGCAGGTGCGCCACGCCGGCAAGCCGGCCGTCGCGCCTGATCGGAAGAAACAGTACGGCACCGGCACCGGTGGGCGCATCGAAGCGCCGGCTCAGCGCGGGCTTGCCGCTGCGTTCGGCAACCAGAATGGCTGCGGCGAAAAGCGGATTGGCAAGTAGATCGTCGCCGGCCGCCAGGGTACCGCCGGCGCGCACACTTTCGATCAACGATACCGGTGCGACACGCGCGCCTTCGGCGGGTACGGGGTTGATGCGATAAGCCGGCAACATACGGCGCATCTCGGCCAACAGGCCCGGCAATTCGCCAGCTGCCACGATCGGGGCAAAGCCAAAACTGACGAACGGGTCACGACGTTGCGCAAGTTCGAGCGAGTCGATGTGGGCCGACCATTCGCGCGGCGTGACCCGTACCGACGACGCGAACAGGCCGCCGACGCCGCGCAGGTACAACTCGAAATGGTCGAAACTGGTATCCAGGGCAGCGACACGCGCATTCACCAATTGCTCGAAGCGGGCCATGCTGTCGCCGCGTTCAACCGCCTGCATCCAGTAGGCGGATGCTGCAGTCATGGCCAGCGCAAACGCCAGTACCAGCCAGGACAGTGGATAGCGTAAGCGCATGCGGCGGATTGTAACGTCCGGCGGGACCTGCACCGCAGCGCCCTGCCGCTATCAGGGGTCAGCGCTGCGCGCCGGAGTCAAAGGGTGAGAGCAAGTCCACTGCGCGGGCCAATCCCGCACCCGCGATGCTCAGGCATACGAGTGTTCGGCTGCGCTTCGCGGCGCGCTGCGGACCCAGTCGCCACGATTTCGTCTCACCCTTTCAGGGGTCGGTGAGCCCGGATGCCAGTACGTGATCGATCAGGTCGTTGGCACTGGCAAAACGATCGGCCGGCTTCTTCGCCATCATGCGATCAACCACCGTCTGGTAGCGCTGGAGGCCTTCAGGCAGGCGCGGGATCGCGGCATTGACGTGCTGGTACATCAGCGCCTGTGCGTTGTCGGCCTGGAACGGTCGGCGCGCGGTCAGCATCTCGAAAAACACCACACCAAGGCTGTAGATGTCGGTGCACTGATCCACCGGCATGCCCAGCGCCTGTTCCGGTGCCAGGTAGTAGGGCGTGCCGAACACCTCGCCGTGCTTGGTACGGGCGATATCCGAACTGGTCTGCTTGGCGATGCCGAAGTCGGCAAGACCCAGGCTGCCGTCGGCACGGATCATGACGTTGTCAGGCTTCATGTCGCGGTGCACGATCCCCTGCGCATGCACCGCCGTCAGGGCGCCGGCCACCTGCAACAGGATCGCCACCGCCACCTGCGGACTCAGATGGCGCGCGATCAGTTCACGCAGGTCCCCGCCCGGAAAATACTCCATGGCGATATAGGCGTAGGTGTCGGTGAACCCCTGGTGATAAATGCGCGCCACGTTGGGGTGATCGATCTGCGACACCAGGGCGAATTCCTGGATGAAGCGCTGCATCATGTCGCTGCCTTCTTCATCGTCCTCAGCGGCGATCGGCAGCAACTTGAGCACGTGCTGGGCCTCGGTTTCCAGCTCGATCGCCAGGAACACCTTGGACATGCCACCCTCACCGAGCTTGCGGATCATGCGATAGCCGTCGATGGTGATGTGCGCATCGTCCTGTGGCGGTTTGGGCCGCGCCGGCGCCGGCGCAGCAGCAGGCGGACTCGCGCCTGCTGCTGCGCTGTCGGCCGCTCGGCCCAAGGCGATCACCGCCGCATTCGCACTCAGCGCATCAACGATCATCTGGTAGAACTGCATGTCGGCACCGGGACGTGCCGTCAGCCCGGTGATCTCGACGATGTCAACAATGCCGGTGCGCCCCTTGACCGTCAACTGCCCGCTGCGGCCGGGAATGAAACGCCGACCCGCCGCCTTGGCCGCCACGCGACTGGCCACGATGCTCCAGCCCAGTTCCTTGGTCTTGCCCTCCAGACGCGACGCCAGGTTGACGGTGTCACCGATGACCGTGGTCTCGGTGGCTTCGCCCGAACCCATGCGGCACACCGAAATGTCGCCCGTATGCACGCCGACGCCAATGGCGAAATCAGGCATCGGCAGATTCGGATACTTGTCGCGGATCCACGGTTTGAAGCGGTGCGCGGCCAACACCATCAGAACCGCGGCCTTGAGCGCCCGTTCGGCATGATCATCGCTGCCGGAGCGGGCATCGAACATGGCGACCAGGCCATCGCCCAGAAACTTGACTATCCAGCCGGCCTGGTCAAGGATCGGCTCGCAAGCCTGGCCGAAAAAGGCGTTGAGGAACTCGACCACCTGCCCGGGTTCGAGCAATTCGGCCATGCTGGTGAAATTGCGAATGTCGGCGAAAAGCACCGTGCCGTAAACCGTCTCGCGCGAAGTTGCGGCGCGCACGTCGGGCGGCGAACGCTCTTCCATTGAACTGAAGTGCGAGGTAAGGTCAAGCGAACGCCTGGGCTTGGCACGCTGTGCGCCGCGTGCGGGTTCGCCCGGTGGTTGGTTGGCTGCATCGCTCAACGCGGCAGCAGCGGCGGCCGCTGCCGCTGCCGCTGCGGTGCGGTCGGCAGCGCGCAGGTTGACCACCGCACGTACGTCCGTTCCTTCGAGTGTGGCATGCACCCCGGACTGGCGGTTGCCTTCCAGGCGCCTTAAGCGACCGGTGATCGCGTTCAGCAGTTCACTGCGCTTGACGGGCTTATTGAGAAAGTCGTCGGCGCCCAGATTCATGCTCTTGCGAAAACTGTCGCGATCGTCAAGCGCGGTCAGGAAAATCACCGGAATCGACGCCGTTTGCTCGTTCGCCCGCACCGCCGCGAGCATGCCAAAGCCGTCCATGTTCGGCATCTGCACGTCGGAAATGATGATGTCGGGCAGCCTGCTGACGGCCAACTGCAAGCCGAGCAGGCCATCCGCGGCGGTAATCACCTCGTGATTCGCGGAGGCCAGGTGCAGGCGCACGAGTTCGCGAATGGTCGGGTCGTCCTCGACAACTAGGATGTTCGCCACGGCGGCTTTACGGTGTCCGGTAGATTAATCGATTGCAAGATGGAAGTGTAGGGCGAAACACTTCGCAGCGCGCCCTGTTGAATGACCGGACCCGAATTCCAGTCCAATGCGCGCCTGCCTTCCCCGAAACCGCCCCTCCCCTTGAGTGACCTGATTGTAGCAATCTCCGCTATCCGGCTATCGCCGGCCTGGCGTAAACAATGGTCACGCGTCGACCTGACTTGCCCGATTGCCCTACACGTACCGGTTTGCCGCAACATTGACCTTCCGTTGACCTTCCTTTTGCTGGCGTTGGGTGCTCATAGCGCCTCGGCAACCCCAACGACCGACGCCACGCGGATCGACATGACGTTCTTCGGGTGGAACCTGACCCGGTTCGGTGGCCCCTTAGCCGACATCTCGTTCTCCTGCCTCATCCCGGACACCGCGCCGAACCGTGCGCCTGGCGCGCTGCGCGTATCCCAATTCGAGGCCGCCGTAACGATCGGGGCGGACAGCGGATACTTCGACACTATCGGGTATCTTCAGCTCAGCGATGCCTTCTCGTCCAACCCGGCTTGCGTCTCCCTCACGATCCCATTTCCAGGCTACGCGCCCAACACCCAGATCTCGGGAATCGAGCATGCCGCTCTCCGAACTCTCCAACCTGCCGCCCGCAGCTCTGGAACCCTACCCCAGCGGATTCAATCTGGTCACCATCAAACCGATCGTAGACGCCTGGCCGCCGGCGGATCAGGCCGCATTCCTCGCGTTCTTGCGCTCCGACAGGACCAGCCGCTACATGGATTCGCTTCTGGCCGCGGTGCGCAAAGCCCAGGGTGTGCTGCTCGACAATCCCGCGACCCTGTCCGGCCTGCTCGCCACCTGGTGGAACCTCGGCATTCACCCGCTTCAGGAATAGACGACGACTGCGAGTGGCGCCACTGAACCGGCTATTGCAGCACGGAGCGTGACGAGTTGTTACGGCAATTCATGCCGCCAGCAACGCCTTGGGCAGCGGCTGGACCGTCTCGAACTTGCCGACATCCCTCTGGGCTTCCCAGAGGTCCACCGCCTGCTGCATGCGCATCCAGGTCTCTGGCGTCGTGCGCAGTACCATGGCCAGCCGGATGGCGATCTCCGCGGAGAGGCCGCGCTTCTCGTGCACCAGCTCCGAGACGGTCAGACGGCTCACGCCCATGTGATTGGCCAATTGCACCTGGCTGAGTCCCAGGGCCGGCAGCACGTCTTCGCGAAGAATCGCACCGGGATGAGTGGGCCGGCGCTTGGGGTCTCCTAGCGACTTCATCAGTGGTAGTCCTCCAGGTCAACGTCGATGGCGTCTTCACCATCGAAACGGAAGGTGATTCAGTAGGCGGATAGACGCCCAGAGACAAGAACTTTTCCTTGCCGGCCAGCCAGTATCGGAACGGCCATTACCTCCGACCGTCAGCGCAGCTCCGCAAATAAAGCCCGTCGGCGTCGACGAGCTTGCGGGTTCCGACATTGCCGTCGGTGGCGTTCCTGCACTTGGCATCCGAGAGTATCGTGGTAACTCTTGAACTGTGGTAATCAGCTACTACGGTCTTTCACCACGGTTTTAGGCGGGATGCAACGGAACGAAGGGGGGACAATTTATCAGGCCGCCCCCTAAGAATCACAGAAAAACGGGACAGTAGGCGACAACCTGGAATGAAACCTTGGCGGAGAGAGCGGGATTCGAACCCGCGGTAGGTATTAGCCTACACACGCTTTCCAGGCGTGCGACTTAAACCGCTCATCCATCTCTCCGCAGAGCAACGATTTTAGCATTCCAGGGCCATCCGCCGTGTGCTGCAAAAAAAGTGCCGCAAAATAAAGCCCGACCTTCTTGCGAAGGCCGGGCTGGTCGTGGCTGGAGGCGCTGACAAAGCCGCCCCCTGTATGACTTAGTTGGTTTCGGTGCTGATGCCGCCACGCAGGCTCGGATAGCGCACGTGCTCCACCAGTTCCTGCGTTGCCGCGTCCGGCTCGCGCGTCAAGAGGCTGACGATGATGATTACCGCGAAGCCGACCGGCACCCCGAAAGTACCGGCCGAAATCGGCGCGATATCCCACCAGATGTTGTCGGCGATCGGTGAGGTCACGCCGAACACGCCACGCAGCCAGGGTTGGGTAGTGGCCATGTAGTAGAACGTGACGCCAAGCCCGGCGATCATGCCCAGGCACGCACCCATCGCATTGGCGCGCTTCCAGAACACTCCCAGCACCAGCGCCGGGAAGAATCCCGCCGCCGCCAGCGAGAACGCCGCCGAAACCAGGAACAGGATGTCCGCCGGTTTCTGCGCCGCCACTGAGGCCGCCGCCAAGGCCACCACCAGCAGCAGCACCTTGGAGATGGTGACACGCCGCGTGGTCGGGGCATTCGGGTCGAGCATCTTGTAGTACAGGTCGTGCGACAGGGCGTTGGCAATGGTCAGGAGCAAACCGTCGGCCGTTGAAAGCGCCGCCGCCAACCCGCCGGCGGCCACCAATCCGGAGATCACGTAAGGCAGGCCCGCGATCTCCGGCGTAGCCAGCACCACGATGTCGCCGCCGATGGCGATCTCCGCCAGCTGCACGATGCCGTCCTTGTTGATGTCGATTACCGATAGCAGGGACGCGTCGACCTTCTGCCAGGACGCCACCCAGGCCGGTAGCTTGGCGAACTCCGAGCCTACCAGCACGGTATAGACGTCAAACTTCGCCAGCACCGCGAGCGCGGGAGCGGTGAAGTACAGGAGAAAGATGAAGAACAGCGACCAGAACACCGATTCACGCGCCTCCTTGACCGAAGGCGTGGTGTAGTAGCGCATCAGTATGTGCGGCAAAGCCGCTGTACCTACCATCAGGCAGAACACCAGCGCCAGAAAGTTCTTGCGCGAGATATCCCGCGCCTTCTCGTCCTTGCCGGGGAAAGCCTCCGCATGCTTCAGCGGTGGATTGGCCCGCGCACCCACTGCGGCCTCCTTGGTCCAGGCACTCTTGGCGGCAGCGGCATCTTTCGGAAAATCCTTGACCGCTTTCTCGGCCGCGTTGATCTGCGGCAAGGGCGCGTTGGCGGCCTTGAGATCCTCAAGATTCTTGGCTGTCTTGGAGCGCTCGGTATCGAGCGAACCCGGCAGGGCCTTGACCTTTTCGTTGGCGGCCTTGGCGCGTTCGGCAAAAATTTGCCGGACTTCCTTTTCCTTGGGATCATCGGTCAACTGCTTTTCGCGTTCGGTGACCTTTTCAAGCGTCTTGCCGTAGACGAATTGCGGCAACGGAATGCCGGTGTGCTTGACCGACAGCCACACCACCGGAATCAGGTAGGCGACGATCAGGATGATGTACTGCGCCACCTGGGTCCAGGTCACCGCCTTCATGCCGCCCAGGAACGAACACACCAGGATGCCGCCCAGGCCGAGGAAAATCCCCAGTTCGAACGAGACGCCGGTCAGGCGCGTAGTGATCAGGCCGACACCGTAGATCTGCGCCACCACGTAGACGAACGAACACAGCACAGCGGCGAAAATGCCGATGGCGCGGGCGAAATTGCCGCCGTAGCGTGCGCCCAGAAAGTCCGGGATCGTGAACTGGCCGAACTTGCGCAGGTAGGGCGCCAGGAACAGCGCCACCAGGCAATAGCCGCCGGTCCAGCCCAGGATGAAGGCCAGGCCGTTGAAGCCGGTCAGGTAGAGCGTGCCGGCCATGCCGATGAACGACGCCGCCGACATCCAGTCGGCGCCGGTGGCCATGCCGTTGAACAGCGCCGGCACCTTGCGCCCGGCCACGTAATACTCGGAAGCCTCCGAGGTGCGACTCATGATGCCGATGCCGGCATACAGGCCGATGGTGGCGATCAGGAAAATGTAGCCGATCCAGTTGCGCGGCAGGCCCATTTGCTCGAGCACCGCAAGGACGATGACGAACACCACGAAACCACCGGTGTACCAGGTGTAGGCCTTCTTGAGTTGCGCGAAAAACGCGCTGCGTTCTTGTGCGTTGGTTGCCATGATGTCTCCCTTAGTCGCCTTCCGCCACGCCGTATTCGTCGTCAAGCTTGCCCATCGCGCGCGCGTAATACCAGATGATCGCGATGTAGATGATGAGCGAACCCTGGGCTGCCATGTAAAACGAAAGCGGCCAGCCGAAAATGACGATGCCAGACAGTTCGCGGGCGAAGTAGCCCATGATGAATGTGGCGGCGAACCAGATGAACAACAATACGCCGGTCAGGCGCAGGTTCCTTTGCCAGTATTCCTTGTGCTTCTCGGTGATTTGAATTGCCATACAACCTCCTCGGATGAATACCTCTTTGGTTGGTGCCCTTTGCTGCGACTTTCCACTGCAACTCTTGCTACAACATCTGTACCGGCGCGCGCTTCATGCGCGCGCCATCGGCGCCTGACCGCCTGCGCCGCCGGCGCTACCTGAATCGGCTTGCGCCTTCAATTTTGCAATGTCCGCATCCAGCAGATAGGCGATCTTCGGGTTGAAGCGCACCGTATGGCGCCTCAAGCCCTCCAGTTCGGTCATCTCGCCCAGCACATGGTGGGTCATGCCCAGCTGGTACCAGCCATGCATGTTCATCGGTTCGATGCGCACCACCTGCTTGAAGGCATGCTTGGCTTCCTGATGGCGACCGTGTTTCACATGAATGATGCCGCAGCCGTACCAGGCGCGATCGTGATCCGGATTGCGCTCCAGCGCCTGCGCGAAATGCCGCAGGGCTTCATCGTGCAGGCCCTGCTGGTCACACACCCAGCCGATGTTGAAATGCGCCAGCGCCAGATTCGGATCGATGCGCAAGGCACGCTCGAACTCGGCGCGCGCGCGTGCGCGGTCGCCCTTTTGCCCCCACACATGACCCTGCGACATTACCGCTGCAGCAGCGGCGCGTGAACCGCGCGCTGCGCCCGCCTCGATCTGGACATACAACTCCAGGGCGCGGTCATGCTGCCTGAAGCGCACTGCGAGCCGGGCGGCGCAATCAAGATAAGAGCGCAACAGGCGATTCATCGCGGCAGCGCCGGCGCCGGCGTCTGGCCGCCGCGCGCAAGGGCCTCGCAACCGCGTTGCTGCGGGTTCTCGCCGCACAACTGCAGCTTGCCGATCGACAGGCCCACCCAGGCCACCACCAGCAGCGCGAACGCGGCATACGGCAGATGCCGATCGAGCACGAAACGCGGCGTGATCAGGCGCATGAACCAGACAAACGGCTGCGTACCCTTGACGAACAGACCATAGATCAGATTGCCTTCAAGCTTTTGAGGTGCCGGCAGAAAAAACAGCACCAGAAGCCCGCGCGCCAGAAAGAACATCAGCGCAAGCTCGGCTAGCGCCTTCAGGATCTGCACCATCAACATCGATTCCGGCATTGTCTCTCCACTCTTGCGCAGGCGCGCCGGTATCACCCGGCGGCGCTCGGCGGTGCAGGCTCTGGCTGGGCCGCGTCCACCACTACCTTTTCTGCCTTCGAATCACCTTTTCCGGCTATGCCAGGCGCGCTCTTCCTGCCAACGCACGCCCGCCTTCACCATTGTCCAATGCGCTTCAAAGCGGCAATTTCAACTGCTCGAGAATCGCCGGGTTTTCCAGCGTCGAGATGTCCTGCGTTATGGTTTCGCCCTTGGCAATCGAGCGCAGCAGGCGCCGCATGATCTTGCCGGAACGGGTCTTCGGCAGGTTGTCGCCAAAACGAATGTCGCGCGGCTTGGCGATCGGGCCGATTTCACGGCCAACCCAGTCGCGCAGTTCGCGCGCAATCGCCTGGGCCGCCTCGCCAGTGGGGCGCGCGCCCTTGAGCACCACAAACGCCACTACCGCCTCGCCGGTCAGGTCATCCGGGCGACCGACCACCGCCGCCTCGGCCACCAGTTTGCTGTTAGACACCAGGGCCGACTCGATTTCCATCGTGCCCAGGCGATGGCCGGAGACGTTCAACACGTCGTCAATCCGCCCCATGATGGTGAAGTAGCCGGTATCGCGGTCGCGGATCGCGCCGTCGCCGGCCAGATACAACTTGCCGCCCAACTCTTCGGGAAAATAGGTCTTGCGAAAACGCTCGGGATCACCCCAGATGGTGCGCAACATCGAGGGCCACGGGCGCTTGATGACCAGAATGCCGCCATTGCCGTCGGGCACGTCATGCCCGGTCTCGTCGACGATGGCGGCCATGATGCCCGGCAGGGGCAAGGTGCAGGAGCCGGGAACCAGCGGTGTGGCGCCGGGCAACGGTGTGATCATGTGGCCACCGGTTTCGGTCTGCCAGAAGGTATCGACGATCGGGCACAGGCCGCCACCGATATTCTCGTGGTACCACATCCAGGCTGCCGGATTGATCGGCTCGCCGACCGACCCCAGGATGCGCAGCGACGTCAGATCATAGTTGCGCGGATGGGCCTTGGGGTCGACCTCGGCGGCCTTGATCAGCGAACGAATCGCCGTCGGCGCGGTGTAGAAGATCGAGCACTGGTGCTTGCCGATCATGTCCCAGAAGCGCCCGGCGTCGGGATAGGTCGGCACGCCTTCGAACACGATTTCGGTCGCGCCCACCGCCAGCGGACCATAGGCCACATAAGAATGACCGGTGACCCAACCGATGTCGGCGGTGCACCAGAACACGTCCGTGGGCTTGATGTCGAAGGTCCAGCGCATGGTCAGCATGGTCCACAACAGGTAACCGCCGGTGGAATGCTGTATGCCCTTGGGCTTGCCGGTGGAACCCGAAGTGTAGAGAATGAACAACGGGTGCTCGGCACCCACCCATTCCGGCTCGCACACCTCGCTCTGGCCGGCCTCCGCCTCGTGCATCCAGGTATCGCGCCCGGCCTGCATGCCGACCGCGCCGCCGCTACGCCGGTACACCACCACGTTGCGGATCGCCTCGCAACCACCCATGGCCAGCGCTTCGTCGACGATGGCCTTGATCGGCAGCGCCCGGCCGCCGCGCATCTGCTCATCGGCGGTGATGATCGCCACCGCAGCGGCGTCGATCACGCGCTCCTGCAGGCTCTTGGCCGAAAAACCGCCGAACACCACCGAATGGGTGGCGCCGATGCGTGCACAGGCCTGCATCGCCACCACCCCTTCGATGGTCATGGGGATGTAGATGATGACGCGATCGCCGCGGCCGATGCCCATGCCGCGCAAAGCATTGGCAAAGCGGCAGACGCGCGCATGCAGCGCCTTGTAGGTGATGCGGGTAGAGCTGCCGTCGTCGGCCTCGAAAATGATGGCGGTCTTTTCGGCATTGCCGTTGGCCAGGTTGACGTCAAGGCAGTTGTAGGAGGCGTTCAGCTCGCCATCCTCGAACCACTTGTAGAACGGCGCGTTGGACTCGTCGAGCACCCTGGTGAACGGTTTGTGCCAGGCCACGGTCTGGCGCGCCAGGCGCGCCCAGAAGCCGGCATAATCGCGCTCGGCTTCGCGGCACAGGGCGTGATAGGCCGCCATGCCGGAAATGGCCGCCGCCTTGACCATGGAGTCGGCCGGCGGGAAGATACGCTTTTCCTGCATTACCGATTCGATCGCGGACATCGCCTAACCCCCTCCCCGGTTGATTGTCTTCGCAGCGCTTGCGCAAGCAAGCGGCCCAAGCTGCGACAATCATAGAACGCCTGCCTGACACCACACTGACACCACACTGACACCACACCGACACTACACCGACACCACACTTACCAGCCGATGTTGTTTGACTCGACCGCAGCAAACGAGCACCTTGATTTGGCCAGCGGCTGAAGAAAATGCAATCCACACATCCAAGGTTGGCAGTGACGGTAGGGCAATGACCTTACAGTATCCTTACAATGCGTGACTTTTGGCACATTTTCCATTTTGCGACGCACCATTCCCATGCCCCCCATCCCGTTCATTCGCGAGTTCGAACCAGCCTATGGCACCCTGGTTCAGGTTTCACCACTGGTGCGCCGCCTGGTGGCACGCAATAGCGGGCCGTTTACGGCCTGGGGCTCCGGAACTTATGTGGTCGGACGCGGCGTTGTCGCGGTGATCGATCCGGGTCCGCTCGACATGGCGCATGTCGAGTCGCTTCTGGCGGCACTGGAGGGCGAGCGCATCACGCATCTGGTGATCACCCATACCCACCTTGACCATTCGCCGGCGGCAGCGCCGCTGCGCGAACGCACCGGCGCGCGGGTGGTCGGCTGCGGCGTGCATGGCGCGCGCGGCGAGACCACCGAAGCCGGTGCCGACTACGATTTCGTGCCGGAAACGCAAATGTTCGATGGCGACACCTGCAGCGGACCCGGCTGGACCCTGCGCGCGGTCGCCACCCCGGGGCACACATCGAACCATATCTGCTACCACCTGACCGAGGAAGGGGTGCTGTTCACCGGCGATCATGTCATGGGCTGGTCGACGACGGTGATATCGCCACCGGACGGCAACATGGCGGCCTACATGGCAAGCCTTGAAAAACTGCTGGCGCGCGACGAGCGGCTGTACTACCCCACACATGGCGCTCCGATCACCAACCCGCAGGCCTTTGTCCGGCAGTTGATCGCGCATCGCCGCGAACGCGAGGATCAGGTGCTGGCCTGCATCGCCGCCGGTAGCGACAGCATCGAGGCAATGGTGCAAAAGCTGTATGCCGATGTGAACCCGCGCCTGCATCGCGCCGCCGGGCGCTCGGTCCTGGCGCATCTGGAAAAGCTGATCGGCGAGGCCCGCGTCGCGCGCGCCGGCGCTGTTGCCGGCAATGCTGCCCCCGCCTCTGCGGGCGAGCGTTTCCAGCTGGCCTAGAGCCCGCGGCAGGCACCACAACCTGGCGCCACAACCTGGCGCCTGGCACGGCGCGATCAGGCGCCGCGCGCCTATAATTTGCGTTCCGGGCGCGACTTTGCGACCGCCCCACTGCCGCGCGTGCTGCTCTTTCCCCTGATCGCTTTGATGGTGCTGACGCACCTGACTTACAACGGCAGCCGGGTGGCGTTGTCGCTGTACGCGCTGCACCTGGGCGCTTCCGCCTTCACCGTCGGTCTGCTTATGTCACTGCTGGCAGTGATTCCGATGCTGATGTCGGTACAAACCGGGCGCTGGACCGATCGCGCCGGACCGGTCGTGCCTTCGCTCCTGGCGCTGGTGTTGGTCACATGCGGCGCCCTGCTGCCCTGGCTCACGCAAACCGTTGCGGGCCTGTATGCCGCCAGCATGATGCTGGGCACCGGTTTCATGATTGCGCACGTGGCCATCAACAATGCGGTCGGACATGTGAGCACGCCTGAAAAGCGCGCCCTCAACTTCAACCACCTCGCCCTCGGATTCTCGATCTCCAGCGTGCTCGGGCCGGTGATCGCCGGTTACGCCATCGACCATGTCGGCCATGCGCGCACCTTTCTCGTACTGACGATCTTTCCGGCCACGGCACTGCTGTTGCTGTGGCCCGTCGTGCGCCGGCATGCACAGCATGCGCGCGGCAGCGTCGCCCCGCCGGCCAATCCGCGCGTCATCGACTTGTTGCGCAATGCACCGCTGCGCGCGGTGTTCATCGTCAGCGGCCTGCTGTCGATGGGCTGGGACCTGTTCACCTTCATGGTGCCGTTGCAGGGTTCGCAACTGGGACTGTCGGCCTCGACCATCGGGCTCATCATGGGGGCGTTCGGCCTGGCCACCTTCGTGGTGCGGGCCTTCATGCCGTGGATCGCGCGCAGCCTGTCCGAATGGCAGACCCTGACCCTGGCGCTTTCGATTACCGCCGCGGTGTATTTCGTGTTCCCGCTGGTGAGTCTGGTGCCGGCGCTGGTCGCCCTGGCGTTCATCCTCGGGATTGGCCTGGGCAGTGCGCAACCCATGGTGATGAGCCTGATCCATCGCGCGGCACCGGCCGGTCGCGCCGGCGAGGCCGTCGGCGTGCGTACCATGGTGATGAACGCCAGCCACACCGCGCTGCCCTTGTTTTTCGGTGCACTCGGCAGCGCCCTGGGCATGGTTCCGGTGTTCTGGGCGCTGGCCCTGTGCATGGGTGCCGGCGGCGTTTACGCGGGAAAGCGCCGCGGCACGGTCGGCACGACGCCGTGAATCCGCATTCTTGGCGCAGCGCGCGAGGCATCGCGCTCGCTTTGGTGCTGTCTGCAGCGAGCATCGCCCGCGGCTTCGACCTGCAGGGCCATCGCGGCGCACGCGGACTGGCGCCGGAAAACACCCTGATCGGTTTCCATCGCGCGCTCGCTGAAGGGGTATCCACGCTCGAACTCGATATCGGCGTCACGCGCGACGGTATCGCCGTAATCCATCATGACAACGCGTTGAACCCGAACCTGACGCGCGGGGAAAACGGCACGTGGATCGCGACGTCAATACCGATCCGCAGCCTCGACTTGCGCGAATTGCGGCGCTTTGATGTCGGCCGCATGCAGCCCGGCAGCGCGTACGCCGCGCGCTATCCGCAGCAACAGGCGCACGATGGCCAGACCGTACCCACGCTGGACGAGTTATTCCGGATGATCCGCGCGCGCGGCGATGACACGGTGCGCTTCAATATCGAAACCAAGATCTCGCCGCAGTCGCCTGGCAGCACGGCGAACCCGCAGCAAATGGTCGCCGCCGTCCAGCGCGCGGTCAGGCGGCAGGCGATGCAAGGTCGCGTCAGCCTGCAGTCGTTCGACTGGCGCACCCTGGCCTTGGCACAAAAGCTGCACCCGCCCTTGCCTACGGTTTACTTGAGCGTTCGCCAACCCTGGCTTGACAATATCGACCCGCGCTGGAACAACGGCATGCGGCTTGCGGACCATGGCTCGATTGCACGCATGGTCAAGGCAGCGGGCGGATTTGCCTGGTCGCCATTCCATGCAGACATAAGCGCGATGGAGGTAGCCGAGGCGCACGCGCTTGGGCTGAAGGTCATTCCGTGGACAGTCAACCTGCCCGCCGAGATGGAACGCATGCTCGATCTCAAGGTCGACGGCCTCATCACCGACCGCCCGGATCTGGCGCGCCGCCTGCTTGAAGAGCGGCGCATCGAGATTCGCGCCAGCCCCTGATCGGAGTGGCGGCAACATTTTCAAACACCTGCTCAGCGCGTGGCGCCGATGCATGGTTGAATCCATCACTTGCAGGGCAGCACTGCGCCCTGGTCGCGAAAGGACACTTCATGCGTATCTACAGTCATCGCCAGCGGCCGTTCCACCTGAGCCCGCTGGCACTCGAAACAGTCGCGCGCCAGCCGCTCGCCCCCGCGCCGGACTCGCATGGTGCACGCCAACGCGACGACACCGGCGGCGCTTCGGCGCATGCGCTCAGCCACATCTTTCCCGAGTATCAGGCCCTGTTCCGCAAACTCCTCGACGGCCCGATTGCCGGATCACGCGCCCCGGTGCCCGACGATCCGCTCACTCGCGCCAACAACCTCAAGGCCTCGGCCTACTTTCTCGACGCCAGCAGCGCCGCGGTCTGCGCCCTTGAAGCCGGCGACTGGCTGGGCCCCGGACCAGCCTCGCATACCCATGCCTGCGTATTTTTAGTCGAGTTCGGCCGCGAGCCACATGCCGGTGACCCGGGCTGCGACTGGATCACCGGCAGCAACGCCACCCGCACCGACCTGCGCGCCACCGAGGTCGCTGTAGTCCTTGCCGGCTATCTGCGCTGGATGGGCTTTGCCGCGCGCGGCCATGCCAATGGCGCAAGCCTGGTCGACATCGAGCGCCTCGCGGTGCGCGCTGGGTTGGTGCGTGCCGAAGGCGCACAACTGGCGGCGCCATTCATTCGCCGCGGCTTTCGGCTGGCGCTGGTGACCACCGACTATGAACTTGCCTGCGATGCTCCGATTGTCGCCAGCGGCCCGCTGGAACCCGACGACCCGGCAGTGCGCATGGGCAAGGGCGGGACCCGACCGCAGTGGTGGGACGCCGAGCTGGACAAGCGGCCACTGCACCTGGGCCGCTATCCGATGGAGAAGATTCCCCGCAGCCGGACGCCCAGCACACTGGTGCTGGCCGACGAGATACGGCGCATCCCGAAGCGCGGTGATTTTTTCAAGCGCGCGCAGGCTGGCGATCTGGGTGAGAAGGCGCAGCGCGAGCGCATGCGCTTTCCGATGAAGCACCCTTACGCGCTGGGCATGCAACCATTGATCCAGCAGATGGTGCCAATGCAGGGCGGGCGCGAGAAACTTGTGCCCAGCGGCATCGGTGGCGATCTGTCCGACCCGCAACGCAACGCCGATGCCATCAAGGCACTGGGCTATTTCCTCGGCGCCGATTTTGTGGGCATTTGCCGCGCCGCGCCCTGGATGTATTACTCGCACGACGAGGTCGAAGGCAAGCCGATCGCTGCATACCACGACTATGCGGTGGTGATGCTGCTCGACCAGGGCTACGAGACCATGGAAGGCGCTTCGGGCGATGACTGGATCTCCGCCTCGCAGTCGATGCGCGCCTACATGCGTGGCGCGGAAATCGCCGGCCTGATGGCCGCGCATTGCCGGCGCATGGGCTACTCCTCGCGCGCGCACTCCAACGCGCACTCGGAGCTGATTCACAACCCGGCGATCCTGATGGCGGGCCTGGGTGAGGTCAGCCGCATCGGCGACACCATCCTCAATCCATTTATCGGGCCGCGCTCGAAATCGGTGGTGTTCACCACCGACCTGCCGATGGCGATCGACCTGCCGATCGATTTCGGGCTGCAGAATTTTTGCGAAAGCTGCCGCAAGTGCGCGCGCGAGTGCCCCTGCAACGCCATTACCTTCGGACCCAAGGTGATGTTCAACGGCTACGAGATCTGGAAGGCCGACGTCGAGAAATGCACCAAGTATCGCGTCACCAACATGAAGGGTTCGGCCTGCGGGCGCTGCATGAAGATGTGCCCGTGGAATCGCGAGGACACGGTCGAAGCGGAAAAACTCATGTGGCTGTCGATCGAACATCCCGAGCTTGCAAAATCGATCGCCGACCAGGACGATTTCGATGGCAACGGCGCGCGCAATCCGCTTAAGCGTTGGTGGTTCGATCTCGAAGTGGTGGGTGGCATCGCGATCCACCCGGTGGCCGGCGTCAATGAGCGCGACATCGACCTGGCGCGCATGCGCCTGGGTGAGCGGCAAAAGCTGGCGATGTTTCCGCCGGAACTGCAGCCGCCCGGCGGCACCACGCTGGCAAGTGTAGTGCCGGTGGATCGCGAAGCGGGCCTGGTTCGCTATCAGCAAGCGGAAAGCCCGGAACATGCGCGCACGCGCGTAGCGCCCGAGGCATAATCACGCCAACACACACATTTTCGGAGACAAAGATGATCAGAGTCGTGATTGCACTGCTGTGCCTGCTCGCCGCGCCGCTGGCCCAGGCCCAGACTTATCCGAACCGCCCGGTACGCATCGTGGTGCCGTTCCCGCCGGGCGCCGCCACCGACACGCTCGGGCGCCTGATCGCCCAGAGGCTTACCGAATCCTGGGGCCAGCCTGTGACCGTCGACAACCGCCCGGGCGCAGGCAGCATCATCGGTGCCGAGACCTCCGCCAAGTCGGCGCCCGACGGCACCACCATCTTCATGGGCCACATCGGCACCCACGGCGCCAACCCGGCCCTGTATGCCAAGCTGCCCTACGACCCGGTGCGCGATTTCGCGCCAGTCTCCCTGCTGGTGACCATTCCCAACCTGCTGGCGGTGCATCCCTCGCTGCCGGTCGCAAGCGTGCGCGAACTGATCGATCTGGCCAAGTCCAAACCAGGCGCACTCAACATCGGTTCACCCGGCATCAGTACCTCGTCACACCTGATCATCGCCCTGTTTGGCTCACTCACCGGAACCAGCATGACCCACATACCGTTCAAGGGAACGGTGGCGGCGATGCAGGGCTTTGTCGGCGGTGATGTGCAGGTGGCATTCGATACGGTGACCGCGCTCATGCCGCACGCACGGGCCGGCAAGGTGCGCGTGCTGGCGATCACTTCGAAGGATCGCTCAGCCACCGCGCCCGACGTACCGCCGCTGGCCGAATCCGGCGTGCCAGGTTTCGACGTCTCGACATGGTTCGCCTTTTTCGTGCCGACCGGCACGCCCAGGGCGGTGATTGACCGTGTCAATGGCGACGTGGTGCGCATCATGCAGACCAAGGACATGAGCGAGCGCCTGCAGGGCATGGGCATGAACGTGGTGGCAAGTTCGCCCGAGCAGCTCGCCACCCATGTCAACAATGAAATCGCGCGCTGGGGCCGGGTGGTGAAAGAGGCCAACATCAAGATTGAGTAGCTGGAACCAGCAGATGGCCGACGTACATTTCGTTCCGCACCCGTCCTGGCGCGAATATCCGCCACGCGAGATGATGGAGCGCGCGCGCACCTTCAACACCGAGATCCAGCGCCGCCGCACCGTACGCGAATTTTCCGATCGCCCGGTGTCGCGTGAAATCATCGAGCAATGCCTGCTGGCCGCCGGCAGTGCGCCTTCCGGTGCGGCGCTGCAGCCCTGGCACTTTGTGGTGATCAGCGACCCGGTCGTCAAGGCGCACATCCGTGTCGAGGCGGAGAAGGAAGAACGCGAGTTCTACAACGGCCGCGCACCGCAGGAATGGCTGGATGCGCTGGCGCCCCTGGGCACCGACGAGCACAAGGAGTTTCTCGACATCGCGCCCTACCTGATCGCGATTTTCGAGAAAACCCATTCCACGCTCGACGACGGCAGACGCGTGAAGAACTACTACGTCGGCCAATCCACCGGCATCGCCTGCGGCATGCTGATCACCGCGCTGCATGCGTCTGGCCTGGCGACACTGACCCATACTCCGAGCCCGATGGGCTTTCTCAATCAGATTCTCGGGCGACCGAAAGGCGAGCGACCTTTCCTGCTGCTGGTGGTGGGATACCCGGCGCACGGGGTGAAGGTGCCGGACATCAAGCGCAAGGCGCTGGACAGCATCGCCACGTTTCTTTGAGCGCGCCCCGGATCGCGCGGCAACGCCCGCTCGACCCTGCACTGGCAACCTGGACCGTCAGCTTTCGCCAATCGCCGCATTCACGCGCGGCATCACCTGCTCGGCCATCAACTGCATCGAGCGCCGCGCCAGCGCCGGGTCGGCCCAGTCGTGCCCGCACAGCATGAGCGTACCGAAACCGCCCAGTTCTTCGCGAAACGCCAGCAACTGGTCGACCACGCGCGCCACGCCGCCGCGAATCACCATGGTATCGAGCACGTAGTCGAGCGTCACCTGCTCGTCCGGCATGGCGGGATCGCGCTTGAATGAAAACAGGGCGCCGGCACTGCGCCGCTTGGTGATCAGGTTCCAGAAATAGAAGCCGTAAGCACCCTTGTGATCCATCACATAGCGTTCTGCGGTGGCATCGTCGTCGGCCACGAAAATGCTCTTGCACACGCGCCAGTCGGCGCGCTGCGCCGGGCGAGCAACGTTCGCACAACCCAGCGCATAAGCCGGCCAGTGACTCGCCACCCCCGGCGCCTGCAGGAAATTCGCCGACAGCGGTGTCCAGCCACGCTCGGCCGCCGCGGTGATGCCGCGTGACGCCGGCGTGATCGCGGTGATCACGATCGGCGGATGCGGTTGCTGATAGGGTTTGAGGAAAACGCCCTGCCCGGTCTCGGGAAGCAATGTGCGGCGCGTGCTGATGTTCCAGAACTTGCCCTGAAGGTCGTAGGGCGCCTGCCCTGACCAAAGGGCCAGGATGTGGTTGATGGATTCGACGAACATCGCGTTGCGATCCAGATCGATATTGCCGAACACCTCCATGTCGGAGCGCAAGCCGCCGGGGCCGATACCTAAGATGAAGCGGCCTTCGAGCATGTGATCGACCATCGCCGCCAGCGCCGCCACCTGTGCCGGATGGCTGTTGGTAAGGTTGACCGTGCCGGTGCCGAGCCTGATCTGCCTGGTGTGATACGCAATGCTTGCGATGAAGGCCAGGGCCGAGGGGATCGATTCGCAAATGTCGGATACATGTTCACCCACCAGCGCCTCTGCAAAACCCAGGCGGTCAGCCAGGATGAAGGCTTCGCGATCCTCCTTGAGTGTTTGCGTGTAATTGCGCCCGGGCGGATGCATGGGCATGGTGAAGAAGCCGAGTTTCATCGCTGTTTTCCAGTGATCAAGCAAACCATCATATTGGTCGACGGCACGGCTGGGCCAAAGAAAGGAACGCTTGCAATCGATCGCGGATAAGCCTTGGGTGTCACGATGCCACATATCCGGCTGGCGCTTGCCGACAGCCAACAGCCAAGCGCGCCGGCCCGACGGGTTTGGCTGGCAGCCTGTCGGACTCGGGGCGTCGAAAGCGAAAATCGGCCCCAGCGAGGACAGTTTTTGCCGCCTTCTTGCCCCATAGCCCGGCTATGGGGCAAGAAGGCGGTGAAAAATGGACCGCTGCGTTCGATTTGTAGCCGACGCTCCCAAAGTCCGACAGGTTGCTAGACTCCCAGCAACTCCACCTCGAACTGCAGGGTCGCATTGGGCGGTATCACGCCACCCGCACCACGTGCGCCATAGCCCATTTCAGGTGGAATCGTGAGCACCCGCACGCCGCCGATTTTCATGCCGGCGAAGCCTTCGTCCCAACCCTTGATCACATGTCCTGCGCCCAGCGGAAAATCGAAGGGCTGGCCACGGTCCTTGCTGGAATCGAACTTGGCGCCACGCACGCCATCGTTGTATAGCCAGCCGGTGTAATGCACCGAAATGTGGGCGCCGGCGACCGCTTCCGCGCCGCTGCCTACCGTGATGTCTTCAATGATCATTTGCGAGCTCATGGCTGTTTTCCTTGAAAAAAAGCCCGCAGTATATAAGGCATCCGTGCGGCGCCCGCGATACGCGCCGAATCACCTTTAAGCCGCAGATCAGTTCACCGTCTTCGGCAGTCGCAACGCGACCCAGGCGGCACACAGGTTGAGCACAATACCCGAGGCGATCGGCCAGGCGTAACTGGCGGTATGGTCATAGACCCAGCCGGCGAATGTTGGCGCAATCAGGGTGCCGATGCCGGCGGCGACGTACAAAGATCCAATCAGGCCACTCAGGTTGCGTGCGCCGAAATAGCCCATTGCCAAGGGCGGCGCCAGACCGACAAACCCGCCGTAGCCCAGGCCGAACAACATGGCAAAGCCGGCCAGCGCGACGAACGAGGCGGGCAGGGCCAGGCTCAACAACCACCAGGCGAACGCGACGCCCATCAGCGCAAACATGGCGGCATAGGAATCGCGCCGTCCGAAACGGTCTGCCAGGCCGGTCAGGACAAAGCGCCCGGCAAAGCTGCCCACACCGATGATGCCCAGGAGCAATGCGCCACTGGCCGCTGACAAGCCGCGGTCCTGCGCATGGCGTGCCAGATGCACGAACGGCATGAACTGCACCAGCCCGGTGAGCAAAATGGTGAGAAAAAATAGTCTGAACGATCGCGAGCGCACCGCCTCGCCCCAGCCCATGCCGGTACCGTAACCGGCCGCCGGGCCGCTGACGTCGTTGTCCGGGAACAAGCCCTTTTTCTGCGGTGATTTCTCCAGGAAAAAGGTGCCGGCAATGCCGATCGCAAGCGCTGCGAGCGCCATCCATTGCAAGGTGGCACGCCAGCCGATGGCATCGATCATGCGTACCGCCAAGAGTGGCACGATAAGAGTACCCAGGCCGATGCCCGAGGATGCGATGCCGGCCGCCAGGGCACGACGACGCAGAAACCACGGCTGCACCGCAGCAATGGTGGGCACATAGGCGCAGCCGACACCGAAGCCGATCGCCAGGCCGAAGGCAACATAAAACCCCGGCAGTGTGAGGGCGCGACTGGCGAGCAACAGGCCGCCGGCCAGGCAGAGGATGCCAAACCCGACCACCCAGCGCACGTGGGTGCGGTCGGCGATCACTCCGGCACCGGCCCCAATGACGAAGTAGAGGAATACCGCGAGGGCAAAGGCAAACGAGACGTCGGCGCGGTTGGCCGCGAACTCGAGCTGCAGGGCGCCAAAGAACGATGAAAACGAATAGATCGCGCCGAAGATGGTGAATAGCACCACATGCGCGGCCCACACCACCACCCAGCCATAAAAGATGCGCGGACCTGCCACTATGCCAGCCGCGGCAGGCATGTACGCTGCATCCTCTGCAGGGAGTTGCTTGGTCGATCGAGCGGGCTGCGCATCTGCCGCAATTTACCCGAGCTCGTGTGCGGCGACAAACGCGCGGCATCGGCTACATTCCTGCCATGCGAAGTACATACTCCAGCGGCACCGACTGCGCCCGCAAATCGCAGCGCCCGTCCGCGGCCGCCGGCGCGGCGGTATTGTTCGCCATGGCGGCAACGCGTGCGCCATTTCTGCAAATCGAGGCACGCGCCGGCACGGGGCAAGGCGCCATGATCCTGGGCGATTGTGTGCGTATCGGATCGCTGGCCGATCGCCGCCTCACCGTACAAGTGCGCGATGTGCACGCTTGCTGGCGGCGCAGTGTCGATTGCGACGACGCTCCCTTGCTGGATCCCGCCAATTTGATCGAATTCGCACTGGCGCAAGCGATAGAGATCAGTCTGGCGATCGCCGAAACCGGCGTGGTATTGAGCGGCGCGGATCGCCGCTATGCCAACCAGCGCCTGCGCGCCGACCTCTACCCCGCAGTGCAGGAAGCCGGCATCGCCCGCGCGGTGCGCCACGCCCTGTGTCGTGACGTCGCCGACCGCGACATGCTGCGTGCCGCATGCCTGGTGTTCGGCCGCACCACCAGCATCGCCGACTTCAACGACGCGGTGCTGGCTGGAGCCGATTGCCTGCAGCAGATCACCCGCGAGACACCAAACCTCGCCCCCTTGCTCGGCGCCGAAGTGCGCAGGCATGCGCGCAAGGGCGCGCGCGGCATGAATTTCGGAGTCATTGGCGCAGTGCGCAGGCAGTTGATGACCAGACCGGCACCGTCCGCGATTGCGCAACGCGACTGGAAATGGCTCGCGCGCCAGCCCAACGCGATAGTGCGCCGCCTGCAACGCGCCGGCCGGCACGACCACTCCGCGTGTGGCAACCTGCCTGCGATCCGCCTGTTTGCAGCTACCGGGATCGCGCGACCCGACGCCCTGATCGTCGGGTTGGCAGACACCGGCAAGGCGCTCGAGCGCGCGCTTGCCGGCCTCGCAGGGGAAGCGGCGAATGCGCGCCTGGCCGACCTGGCACGCCTGCTGCGGCTGGCGCTCCTCGAAGCACGACGCCGTGCGGGCGCAGGCCAGAGTCTGCGTTTCCTGCGCGACGACATCGCCTACCTGATCGACTGGTGGGTCGATGAAGCACACGCAGACCCGGCGTCGATTCCAGGCAACGCGACCTTCGCGTCGCTGATGCGGCGCCAGCAGCGCTGGCACCAGTTGATCATCCTGCGGCATCCGGAGTTCCTGCTGCAGTGGAAAAGTGCGCTGGCGGCGCACGAGCGAAACGGCCTGCGCGCGGTGCCCTTGACCGATTCCCTGATGCTGGCGCGCGAAGGAATGGACATGCGCCACTGCGTAGCCAGCTACGCGCGCGATTGCGCAGCCGGCCACACACGCATTTTGGCACTGGAACTTGTCGCCAGCGGCGAGCGCGCCACCCTGGAACTGCGGCGGCGCGGCGCGACCTGGTTCGCCGGCCAGTTGAAGGGGCGTTGCAATGGCGAAGTCTCGATCTGCATGCGGGTTGCCGCCGAACACCTGGCGACACGCTATACGCAAGCCCGGCACGTGCTCTGAGTCTTTCGGCACCATCGTTTCGCGCTGCCATGTGCCTCGCAGACGCCCCGCTACACGGAAATGACTGCGCTCATGGTCCGGCCGCCGCGCACTCAACAGCCTGTCGGACTTAGGGCGTGGAAAGCGAAAATCTGTCCCAACGAGGTCAGTTTTTGCTGAATTCGAAGGCCCATAGCCCGGCTATGGGACAAGAAGGCGGTGAAAATTGGACCGCTGCGGCCGATGTGCTCACCGACGATTCCTAAATCCGCCGGGCTGCTAGAGCCTGCGTTCGCGAAACAGCCCGAGCTTTTCCTGCGCCGAACGGTCCGAGAATCCGAACAGCACCGAATCGCCTTCTGCATGGTGCGTATGCTTGAGCCACCCCGGCACCACGAATACGTCACGCGGCTTCCACTTGAGCACTTTCTGTATGCCGTCCGGCAAGCTGACACGGGTTTCACCCGTGCCCTCGACACACACGAACCCCAGGCCATCGGTGGCTTGATAGGCGCGCGAGGCGAAGCCCTCCGGCAACCACTGCATGGTGGTGGCGATTGTCGGCATCGCCCAATCGCCATTGACCGGGTTGATGTACTTGAGCTTGAAGCCGAAATGCGGATCGGGGTCACCCGCTCGGCTCATGCGGTACAGGGAATCGCGTGTACGCGCATAGGGGTAGTTGAAAATCGGCGAGGTGGCGCTGGTGGCCTTGTAGTCAATCGGCAAAAGGCCGGCGCCATAGCGCGCCAGGGCATCGCCTTCCGGCCGGTGGAGCGGAAAACGCTCTTCTTCCCAATCTTCGCGGAACTGGCCATGAAAATGCGCAACCGTCGACAAATCAAGGACGTCGAGCCAGACCATCGGGTCGGGCGAGTCATTGCCGTGGTCGTGCCAGGTCCATGAGGGCGTGATGACGAAATCGCCCTCGTGCATCAGGGTTTTTTCGCCATTGACCGCGGTGTAGGCCCCTTTGCCATCAACGATGAAACGCAATGCGGATTGCGTATGGCGATGCGCCGCCGCCACCTCACCGGGCAGGATCAATTGCAGCCCGCCGTAGAGGACATCGGTAATCAGCGACTGGCCACGCAAGGCCGGGTTCTCCAGCACCAGAACGCGGCGCTCGGCCTCACGCGCGGTCAGCAAGGCGCCTGACTCGAGAATGCGTGGGCGAATCGCGTCATAGTCCCACAGGTGCGGCACGGCGACGGGCTTGGGCTCTGCCGGAACCAGGCCCTTGAGCACTTCCCACAGCGGCGCCAAATTGTCGCCATCGATCCTGGCGTAAAACGCCTTGCGTTCCTCGGCGTTGCGAACCACTTCCGCGCTTTTCATTTCCATGCTGTTCTCCCACACGTCAAGTTGTTACAAGTCTACTCCGGCGCCGGCAAGCCGCAAAAAAACCGCCGCACAGCGCCGCCCCGACCGCGCTTCCAACGAGTGCTTGCCTCATGGAGCGGCGTCAGTAAGTCGATCGGCCACCGGAAAGGTCGAAGGCCGCGCCGGTCGAAAACGAACACTCCTCGGACGCAAGCCAGGCTACCATCGCGGCGATTTCCGCGGGCAGGCCAAGTCGCCCCATCGGAATCTTCGACAACATGAAATCAATGTGGGCCTGGCTGATCTGGTCGAATATCGGAGTCCTTACCGCTGCCGGGGTGATGCAGTTGATGCGAATGCCGGTTTTCGCGACTTCCTTGGCCAGCGATTTCGTCAGCGCGATCACTCCTGCCTTGGAAGCGCTGTAGGCGCAGGCGTTGGGGTTGCCATCCTTGCCGGCCACCGAGGCGATGCTGATCACCCGCCCGTAGTCACGCATGGTCATGTGCGGCAGCAAGGCCTGACAGCAGTTGAATACACCGGTCAGGTTGACATCGAGTACCGACTGCCAGTCTGCCGGCGTGTATTCGATCGCCGGTACCGCCGGCCCGGCGGTGCCGGCGCTATTGACCAGAATGTCGACCGCGCCCAGCAGTTCGATTGAACGGGTCGCCGCAGCATGCACGCCCGCATGGTCGGCGACATTGACCACCAGCGTACGCACCGGACCCTCGGGCACCAGTTCGAGTGCAGCGTGGTCGAGCGCGTCGGCCCGCAAATCCCACAATGCCACGTTTGCCCCGGATTGCAACAGCCGCTTGGCTATCGCATACCCCAGGCCGCTGGCGCCACCGGTGACTACCGCCTTGCGGCCCTGAAGATTGATCTGGTTTTGTTGCATGCAAGTTGTCCTGAAAGCATGAGTAGCAGGCCAGACCGCAGCGAATGCTGAGCCTGGTGCGAGCCCAGATCTTACCGCGCTGCCTCACGCTCGCCTGCATGGGTTGGCATCATGCGGCGTTAAACTGCGGTTTCGGATTAATCGACCCAAGCACCACACGGCCACCCGACATGATCGAGCTCAAAGACATCATTTACGTACGCCTGGGAACGCGTGACCTCGAAGGGTCGCGCCGCTATGCCACGAGCATCCTCGGGCTCGAAGAGGCACACGCCGAGGGCAATCCAAAGTCCGGGCAAACGCTTTACTTCCGCAGCGACGCGCGCGAACACACGCTGGCGTATTTCGACGGCGACCCGCGAGATCACACCAGCGGTTTCGAAGTCGCACACGGCGCGCAGCTCGATGCCGCCGCCGGCACGCTCGAACAGCTCGGTTACCCGGTGCGACGCGGCACGCAAGCCCAGGCGCAAGCGCGTGGAGTTGCCGATTTCATCAACTTCCGTGACCCCAGCGGCAACTTGATCGACCTGGCGCTGCGTCCGCAGTTCAGCGGCCGGCGCTACTTCCCGTCGCGCGATGCCGGCATCACCGGCTTTTCGCATATCGGCCTGCGCACCACCGACGCGGTGCGTGACGAAGCCTTCTGGACCCAGGTGCTGTCGGCGCGCGTTTCGGACCGTATCGGCGCGGCCGCGCTCTTGCGCATCGATCAGGTGCATCACAAGATCGCGCTGTTTCCCTCAAGCTTTGCCGGTGTGCAGCACATCAATCACCAAGTCGCAGAGGTCGACGACATCATGCGCTCGGCCTACTTCCTCAAGGAGCATGGCATACGCATTGTGTTTGGCCCGGGCCGGCACCCGACCTCCGGCGCACGCTTTGTGTATTTCGAGGGTCCCGACGCGATGATCTACGAATATTCCTGCGGGGTACGCCTGGTCACCGACGAAAACGAGGCACCCCGGCAGTTCCCCTTCAAGCCGAGTTCTTTCTGCCTGTGGGGATCGCAACCCGACATCGCGGAGTTCCGCGGCTGATCAGGCAAGCGCAGGGAGCACGGTACCGGCCGCTTCGCCGAAACCCAAGCGTGCGAACCCTTCGCGCATGCAGGCCCCCTTGAGAATCAGCGTATCGCCATCTTCGAGAAAGCTGCGCTTTTCGCCATTGGCCAGTTCAATCGGTGTTTTGCCGCCCCATGACAGCTCCAGCATCGATCCGAACTGGTCCCTGGTCGGGCCGGACTGGGTGCCGCTGCCAAACAGGTCGCCGGATTGCAGATTGCAGCCACCAGCGGTATGGTGGGCGACGAACTGCGCCATGGTCCAGTAGGAATCCTTGAAGTTCGACGCTGACAGTCGCACCGGCGGCGCACCCGTTGCGCGCATTTGCGCTGTCAGCAAATGCACCTCCAGTTGCATGTCCAGCCCGCCGGCGGCACGATTGGCCTCACTGTCGAGATAGGCCATCGGCTGCGGGTCGCCTGCGGGGCGCGCGAACACCGCCGTGCGATACGGCACCAGCGCATCCAGGGTGACGATCCAGGGGGAAATCGTGGTCGCAAAGTTCTTGCCGAGAAACGGACCGAGCGGCTGGTATTCCCAACCCTGGATGTCTCGCGCCGACCAGTCGTTGAGCAGGTTGACGCCAAAAATGTGCGATTCGGCGGCCTCGATGCCGATGCGTGTACCCATGGCGTTGCCGCGACCAATCCATATGCCGACTTCAAGCTCGTAGTCGAGGCGCCTGCTGGGCCCGAACACGGGTCCGGGCGCATCGGCGGGCTTGGTTTGGCCAAGCGGTCGCGCAAAGGCATGCGCCGCCGCCATGCTGCCAACCCGCACGCTGGAGGCACGCCCGTGATAAGCAATCGGCACATGCTTGTAGTTGGGCAGCAAGGCACTGTCGGGGCGGAACATGCTGCCGGTATTGGTGGCGTGAAACACCGACGAAAAGAAATCGGTGAAATCGCCGATCGACGCCGGCAACCCCATCTCCGCATCCTTCATCGGCATCAGGCATGCGCGCGCCCGCCCCTCCAGCGGGCTGCCGTCGCGCAACACTCGCGAAAGCGCGAGACGTAAGGCTGAAGTCAGCGCCGGGTCTGCAGCCATCAAGGCATTGAGAGTCGGCCCCGAAGCCAGCGTTGCAGCTTCCGCTGAATCACCCGAAAACAGTCCGGCGCGGGCGGCCGCAGACAAATCGAGGATCTGGTCACCAATGGCCACCGCGCCGCGGAAATCCTCATTCCTGCCGGCCCGGCGAAACACACCCATGGCCAGGTTTTGCAGAGGAAAATCGGTTTTGCCGTCGTTGGCGGCATCAACCCAACTCTTCAGCCGGGCGTCATGGGTTTCGTTGATCGTGCTTGCGGACATCGGGGCAACCTGGCGTTTGGCAAAAACAAGTCTGGCGCGACCTGCGAGGATTGCGATTCTACTTGCATTGACACCTGTTTCGTGCCGGCTTGGCCGGACCCAATCGCGTCCCCCGGCCTGCCTGACCGGCGCATTTCCCCACTGGTGCCCGGACCGCGTTAGCGGGTGGTCCGCGCCCGGTGGCCCAAAGCCCGATCCGAACCCCCGCCAGCAGCGCAGCGCTGGCCTGGCGTGCGGCAGGCCGGCCAGGCGCCGGCGCTATTTGCGCTCCGAGTCGCGGCTGTCGCGCGGCGCAGGCGCTGTCGCCGGCCGCGTTACCTTGGGAATGGCATTGGCCGGCGCTGATCCGGGCGCACTAGCGCCTGCGGAAGATCCACTATTGGCGGGAACTTCGGGCTTCGGCCGCAGGTGCGGAATCCCTGCGTAACCATCGTTGGTACTCTGCGCCAGATAAAGTACCGGCGGGGCTAAGTTTGACGCGACAACCCCAGCGCCTGCGGCGACTCCCGCTATCGTCGGCGCCGGCATTGCCATGGCCGCCGACATCAGGCCAGCGTGCGCCAGCGCGGCGATCGAAGCGGCGAGTTTGAGGTGGCAACCTGGTTTGCGCGTGCTGGTTCGGGTCGGCATGGCTTGACTCCTGTGGCAAGTTGATTGGGCAGACCAGACGCTAACGCCATTCCTGCGGCTTGACAAGTCCGACAATCCGATCGGCATGATCGGCCAGGCGAGCGGTCGCTGTGTCAGCTGCAAGGCTGTGGGTGAGCGCGAACTTCGCGGCCTGCCTTCGCAGACCCGCGTCCTTCCAGCCGCGCTCGAGCGCTCGTGCGATTTTGCGCTCATTGTCCTGCGGATGGACCCATAGCGCCGCTCCAAGGCGCTCAACGTTAAGCGCAGTGAGGGTCTGTTCATGGTTGGAGGGAAAGATCAACACCGGTTTGGCCGCCAGAAGCGCTTCACATACCAGGCCGTGGCCGCCGTGGCACACCACCAGGTCACATTCGGTGAGCGCCGCCGGAACCGGCAGGGGCGTGGCATGCCAAGCCAAGCCATAACCGGCCACCGCACCGCGATCGCGCACCATTCCACCGGCGTAGAGCTGCACCTGGCCCGGCAAGCGGGCCAGGCTGGCCACGATGGCCTGGAAATTCGCGACCTCGGGCCTCAGGTAAGCGAGCACCCGCGGTCCCGGAACGTCATGCCATGCAAAGCCGAGCCCGTCGGCCATGCTGAAATGGCCGGCATAAGCAGACTCTCGCACCGCGCCCTGATGATGATCCAGTTCGGGGTAGGTCGCCAGAATCGTGATGCCGGCCGCCTGCAATTCATCCACCTGCGCGATCGCGTCGCAACCATATTCGGCCAGAACCCTATTGACCGTTGCCACCACCTGCCTGTCAGCTGCCTGGATACGCCGCAAGTCGCGCGCGGCGAGCGGATCAAAAGCCGCGCCGCGCGGCGCTATCGTATAGCCGTCGCCGATGTGGACACAAGCAATCCCGCGGATACGCGCAGCCAGCAACGCCGTTGGCGCGAAATCCGCGACCAGCAATTGCGTCTCGCACAAGGCCATGAGGTCAAGCCATGCTCGCACCAGGCGAGCCAGCACCTGCGGATTGCCATAACCGGCGGCCGAAAGCAATATCTCTGCGTACGATCCGGCCTGCATGCCCTTACCGAGCGGCGCGCGCAGCAAAAACGGCGCCGGTATCAGCCGGGTACCGGCTCTGAAAAGCCCCGGACCCGGTGCCGCAACGTCGCGCACGGCGACCACCGGGCAGCCGCCGCGCTCGCCCAGCGCATGAACCCAGGGCGCAAGCCGGTGTGCATGCCCCAGGCCGCCGCCCAGTTCGTTGGCAAAAAGGATCCGCAAGGTGATTTCGTTGAGGCAATCGACTCTATCGACAATTCGGCGTGCCGACAACTCGGCAGCCCGTTCATCGGCTGTCGCTGGCCGCTTATCTCCATATGATTGCAGGACAAAACGGCCATAGTATCTTAGCGTCCGTGGATTCAGAAACGTTTCCGCACAGTGAGGATCAACCGTGTACAGCCGCAGACCATGAAGACAGTGCCGCCGTCGTTGTTGCATCGAGCGCCCAGCGCAGGGCCGCGCGGGACCTGCATCGGCCCGGCTCTTGGTGCGGGGGGCTTCACCATCATCGAGCTGATGATCGTGATGGTGGTGTTGGCCGCACTGATCGCGATCGCCGCGCCGTCGCTGCGCACCATGATCGTCGGCAATGCGGTGCGCTCGGTGACGGGCGACTTGCTCAGTGATATCGCGATGTCGCGCAGTGAAGCATCCAAACGCTCGCAACGGGTGGTCCTGTGTGCCAGCACCAACCAGAATACCTGTACCGGCTCAACCAGTTGGGCGCTGGGCTGGATCTCGTTTGTGGATGCCGACAACAATGGCCAGCGCGATACGGTCGGCACCAACGAGCCCTTGCTGCGTGTCAAGGAGGCGGCGCCGACCTCAGTGCAGGTCAACACCAGCCCGGCAGGGGTCTCGAACATCCGTTTCAGGTCGATTGGCGTGATCGACGCCGCCAAAACCATTACGCTTTGTCCCGCCCAGACCGGCTCGGGCGCGAGCGGCCGCACGATCACCGTCAATGCGCTCGGCCGCGTCCAGACCGTTACTGTCACCTGCCCCTGACCCGATGCGACCAACGCCAAAATCCGTCTTGCCGGCGCTCCAGGCCGGCTTCACCCTGATCGAGGTGATGGTGGCGATCGTCATCCTGTCGTTCGGGCTTTTGGGCGTGGCAGGCCTGATGGTTACTGGCATTCAATTTACGCACAGCGCGCAGCAACGTACGATCGCCACCCAGCTGGCCTACGACATGATCGACCGCATTCGCTCCAACCAGGCCGGCGTGGCGCTGCCCGACAACGCTGCGGGCGGCGGCAGCTATCACCGGCCGATCGGTGATGTAGCCGCTGCCGGCAGCCCGTATATCGTGCCGAAAACCGCCTGCATCGGCAATACCGCAGCAGCGACCGGCTGCGGACCCGGCGATATGGCCGACCAGGATGCTTTTGAGTGGCAGCAGTCGGTGCGGGCGCGGCTGGGCAGTGGCGTCGCCATCGTGTGCCGCGACAGTTCCAATTCCGCCGGCAGCTACAACGGCACCTTGATCACGCATGGCTGCAACGGCATCGGGCCCAAGTATGCGATCAAGATCTACTGGATTGACGACCGCAGCAGTGTCGCCAGCGCCGGCCAGTACCAGGTGTTTTTGACCACTTTCGTACCATGATGCGCACCCATCCGCATTTTGCCGCCGCTGTTCGCGGCTTCACCATCGTCGAGTTCATGGTCGCGGTGGCGATCGGGTTGATCATTTCTCTGGTGATCGGCCAGGTGTTCGTCGGTTCGCGGCAGAGTTTCAGCAGCCAGGACGATGCTGCGCGCATGCAGGAAGCCATGCGCTACGCGTCGCAAATCCTCACCCGCAACATTCGCCTGAGCGGTTATCGCAACAACTCGGGGCTCGACCCCAACGGCATTTTCCCCAAGGCGACGACGCCGGCGATCACCGGCGCCAACAATGTGGCCACCGCCGGCCTGCCCTTCGGCACCGATCCGGTGGCCCCGACAGCCGCGTCGCCGGTGGTGGTGCCAGACACCATCACCGTGCGCTACCAGGGCAGCGGCAGCGGTACGGCAGCCGACGGCACCATCGTTGACTGCATCGGCACTTCGATCGATTTCGGCTTCATGGCATCGAATACGTTCGGCATTCGCCCGGTGACCAAGCCCGATGGCATGCTGTCGAGCGCGCTTTTTTGCAGCACCGACGGCGGCACCACCTGGCCGCTAGCCAACGAGCTGATCGCCGACGTCGACAACATGCAGATTCTGTATGGCATCGATACCGACAACGACGGTTCCGCCAACGCCTACGTGCGCATCAATGATGTGGCCGACATCGACACCGTTGTCAGTGTGCGCGTGTGGCTGCTGATGCGTTCTCCCACGGCATCGAACATCAACATCACCTCGGCCACCTACTCTCTGGCGGGCGTCAACTACACCTACAACGATCGTTTCGTGCGGCGCGTGCTCTCCACCACCATCAATCTGCGGAATCGCACCCTATGAACCAGCCATTGCGAGCGGGCGCAACGCACATCCCTGCGCGGCACCGCCAGTCGGGCGCCGTGTTGGTGGTGGCGCTGCTGTTCCTCCTGATCATCACCATGCTTGGCGTCACCAGCATGCAATCAACCACCGCCGAGGAGCGCATGTCGGGCAACGCGCGCGACCAGAATAATGCGCTGCAGGCAGCCGAAGCCGCCCTGCGTGACGCCTGGCATGACGTCAACGGCGTCTGTTCCCCGGGCGCCACGTCATGTGTCAAGCGCGCGTCGGCGATTTCCGGCGCCACCGGTTTCGGCAACGCTACCGCCACCGCCGGTACCTGCTCGACCGACGGCCTGTGCCTGCCCAACGGGACGCATCCGAAATACACGCTACTCGACATCAGCAACTGGAGCGCTGCCGGCGCCGGTGCGGTCAGTCCGATATCGCTGGGTACCTACACCATGGCTACGGCCGACACCAAGTTTCCGCAAGTATCGCAGCAGCCGCAATACGTGGTCGAAGCCTTGTGCACGCCGGATTCAAGTTCCTCGCTGGGTGGCGTCGGCTGCCCCAAGTACTACTACCGCATCACCGCCCGCGGCTATGGCGGCAATTCAAATACGCAAGTCACCCTGCAGATGGTAGTGCGGCTCTGATCCGAGCCAGCGCCACCCGATCCGGAGAACCACGCCATGAGTATCCTTTCCCGAACCAGTGTGCGGCGCGCCGTTTGCGCGACTGTCGCTCTCAGCATGCTGCTGCAACCCTTGGCCGGCGCCGCCGCACAATTGAACCTGGTGAAGTCGCCCCTGTTCGTGACTCCGCCGATTCCACCGCTGGTGATGCTCGACATCTCCAAGGATCAGCAACTGCACAAGAAGGCCTACAACGACTATTCGGACCTTGACAACGACGGCAAGCTCGAAACCACCTATAAACACAGCATCGACTACTACGGTTACTTCGACAGCTACAAGTGCTATGACTATGTCGGCAGCAACGCGCTCGAAGGCTTGAGTCACTATGCGCCGACGTCGTGGACTGCCGACAAATACTGCGACGGCAGCAAATGGAGCGGCAACTTCCTAAACTGGGCCACCATGACGCGCATGGACTCAGTACGCAAACTGCTGTTCGGCGGCTTGCGGCGTCAGGACAAGGACCCTTCTGCCGGCGGCTGGACCTACGGCTCGACCACGCTCCTGGAGCGCGCCAACCTTCCTTCGGATGCCCATGCGTTCGCCAAATGGTACGGTGGGTCCGACGTGAACAGATTGTCGCCGTTCGGGGTGCAAACGGTGCCGACCAGTACCGCTACTGTAGTTACGGCCGCGGTAAACGTGCAGGTCACGGGATCCGGTCAGGTGACGTTCACCAACATGCCGAATGCGTTTGCGGACAAATTGAGTCCGGGTGACCAGATTCGCGCCACCTCGAAAGACGTGATCGGCAGCAGTGGTAACTGCACCATTTCCGGTCGGATCGTACACAAGGACACCGGCGCCAACCCGACAATCCGGCTCTGGGTTGATGTAGGCGGCAGTTTTGTGGAACTCGACTACACGACGAACAATCCGCTAACTGGCCAGCCGCCAAGAATCGTCGCCACTGCTGCAGCAGGCGCGCCGGCAGCGTTAAATTGCAGCGGTGGCACGCCTGCGATCACCGGCGCCACCCAGAGCACGCAGTGGTCTTTCGAGAACCTGAGCAGCACCGGCATCTCGATTTGCAATGTCACGCCAGGCACGGCCAACGGCGCCGGACGGTATTCGCACACCAACCAATTCACGCCGCGCATGCGGATGGTCAGTGGCAACTACGAATTGTGGGGCGCTAACGAACGTTGGCAGTGCCAATGGCATGACGACAGAAACAACCAGCAGGGCGGCTTTCTCCCAGCCCCTCAACAGCCCAGCAGCAACGGCAATCAATACGCTCTTTCGGGCCTCTCCGCCAGCGCGGATAATCCTGCCAACAGCACCGGGCGAACTTTTGCCAGCGGCGGCGGCGCGATCGAAAGGCGCTCGCTCGGCTTCGGGGTCGATGCCGGCGAGTATCGCGTAATGGTCGAGGCCTGCCACAACGATTTCTTTCCCGCGACCGCAGCATCCGGTTTCAAGACCACGGAAAAATGCAAGGCCTACGGGCAGGTCGATGGCTCAGGCAAACCCTTCTACAAACCGATCGGCCTCTTGCAGGTGTACGGCGACGATGGCCGCATCAATTTCGGCCTGATGACCGGCAGTTACAGCAAGAATACCTCCGGCGGTGTGCTGCGCAAGAATACCGGTTCAATGAGTGACGAGATCGACTTTGCCACCGGCGTTTTCAAGACCAGCCCGCCCAACGGCAGCATCGTCGGCACATTGAGTCGTTTGCGCATGTACGGTTATGACTATAACGACGGCACTTATATCGGCGCCGACGGCAATTGCACCTATCAACTGACTTCCTCGCAACTGGTCGACAACATGTGCCGTACCTGGGGTAACCCGATGTCGGAAATCTATGCCGAATCGCTGCGCTATTTTGCCGGCGCAACCGCGCCGACAGCGGCATTCCATACCACCGGCGACGCCACCCTTTTTCCGGCTTCCGGCATCTATCCGGCACTTAGTACCGCGACCTGGCCAAGCCCGAACAATGTGCTGACCAATGCCAACTATTGCGCGCCGCTCAATATCCTCGCATTCAATTCGAGCGTGAGTTCCAAGGATCACGACCAGGTCAGCGACCCTTTTAACGGTGCGATCGCCGCCTGGAGCAACCCAAAAACCGCGACCACGTTTGTCGGGAGCAAGGAAGGTCTTTCGAGTGGCAGTTATTTTGTCGGCAGCGACGGCACCACTTCGAACGGCCTATGTGATGCCAAGCCTTCCGCCAGCGGCGGTATCTCTCTGGGTGAGGTGCAGGGCCTGTGCCCGGAGGCGCCGTCGCTCAACGGCACCTACCTGATGGCAGGCCTGGCGTACGCCGCCAAGACCAATCGCATTCGTACCGATCTGACCGTCCCGGCTACCGACAGGACCTCGCTCAAGGTCACCACGTATGGCATATCGCTGGCCACCAACGTGCCGCGTATCGAGATCCCGGTGCCCGGCAGTGCGTCCGGCCAGAAAGTGGTGATTCAGCCGGTGTATCGGCTGGATCGCGGTGCCGGCAATATCGGCGCAGGCGCGATCGTAGACGTGAAGATCGTGTTTCAGTCAGCTGACGGCACGTCAGGCCGCATGTACGTCAACTGGGAAGACAGCGAGCAGGGCGGGGACTTCGATCAGGACGTTTGGGGCGTGATCGACTATCGCTTCTCAGGCGCCAACCTGCTGGTCACGACCAACGTCGTTGCGGCATCGACTGCAAACCCGCAGGGCTTCGGCTACGTGATCAGCGGCACCACCCAGGACGGGCCCCACTTCCATTCGGGCATCTACAATTTCAACTACACGGATTCGACCAACATAACTGTCAGCAACGCTGCGGGGACGGTGCTTAATGGCGCTGCGGGCGTCATCAACGCCAGCGGCGGGTGCCGCAACTGTACCGCACCCGATATTGCGACCACCGCCACCTATACGATCTCCACCAGCGGATCGGCTCAGGCACTCAACGACCCGCTTTGGTACGCCGCCAAATACGGCGGCTTTATCGACAGCGGCAATAATGGCCTGAGCCCGATACCCGATCTGTCCACCGAGTGGGACGTTGTCAACAACGCCACCGGTGCACCGGGCAGCGACGGCGTTCCGGACAACTACTATTCGGTGTCCAACCCGCTCGGCCTTGAAACCGCGCTCGACAAGCTTTTCATCAGCATTCTGCAAACCTCGGCCGCATCCGCAGTGGCCGCCAACTCTTCCAAGCTCAACACCAGCACGCGTATTTATCAGGCGGTGTTCAATCCGAGTGACTGGAGCGGCAAGCTGCTGGCCTTTGGCGTCAATGCAACGACCGGCATTCCCAATACCACCGCCGACTGGGATGGCGGACAAGTGTCGCTCAACGCTGCCACCATCAGTCCTGGTGCGCGGCAGATCCTGACCTTCAACAAGGGGGTCAGCGGGACCAATCCGCGCGGTATCCCGTTCACCTGGCCCAGCAATCCGGCAAGTCCGCTTGCTGCGGAATTGAGTCCGGCACAGATTACCGCGCTCAATACCAATCCCAACACCAATGCCGCCGATGGCCTCGGTCAAAAACGCCTGGACTATCTGCGTGGCGACGATTCCAACGAAGGCCTGTCCGCAACCAATTTCCGCCGGCGTCCGACCACCAAGCTGGGCGACATCATCAATTCCAATCCGAATTTCGTGGGTCCGCCGTCCGCCGGCCATCCCGACGGCAGCTACAAGGCTTTCGCGGCGAGCAACGCGAATCGCAAACCCATGCTCTACGTCGGCGCCAATGACGGCATGCTGCACGGTTTCGAATCCGGTCTGAGCGGCGCCCCCGGCGCCGAACTGCTGGCCTATGTGCCCAGTCCGGTCTACCGCAATCTCTCGAAGCTGACTTCGCGTACCTACTCGCACGAGTATTTCGCCGACGGCTCGCCGGTGGTCGAGGATGCGTATATCGGCAGCGCCTGGAAAACGGTGCTGGTGGCCGGCCTCAATCGCGGCGGCCAGGGAATCTATGCGCTCGATGTGACCAATCCTGCGGGTTTTTCCGGCAACACCGGTTCACTGGTCATGTGGGAGTTCACCGATGCCGACGACCCCGATCTCGGCTACACCTTCGGCACGCCATCGATCCGCAAGATGTCGAATGGAAAATGGGCGGCGATTGTCAGCGGCGGCTACAACAATTCGCAGGGCACGGCGCAAGATGCGGCCGAGGTGCCATGCGCTTCGGGCTTGGGCATCGTAGGCGATCCCTACCTGCCTGCCGGCTGCAGCACCAGCCTCAACGGCCGAGGATACATTTTTGTCATTTACCTCGACGGTCCGACCGGTACCAACGGTACGTGGCAACTAGGCACCGATTACTTCAAGCTCAGCAGCTCCAACGGGTCTGTGGGTACCCCGAACGGGATGGCGACACCCCTGGCTGCCGATGTCAATGGCGACGGCATGGTGGACCTGATTTACGCCGGCGACGTGCAAGGACTCTTGTGGAAGTTCGACGTTTCGGCCGCTGCAAGCACCTGGATGGACGTGGGCAGGCGCCTCAACCTGTTTATCGCGGTCGACACTCTTGGAAACCGCCAGCCAATCACCTCCGGCATTGAAGCGGTACTGCATCCAAGCGGAACCGGCGTCATAGTCTCTTTCGGTACCGGCAAGTATCTGGAGGCGACCGATATCAATCCGCCCGGACCCGCGTATCTTACGCAGAGCATTTATGGCATATGGGATCGAAGCTCGACTGTGAGCGGGCGCAGCGACCTGATGAAGCAACTGTTGCAGCCCGGAATTACTCCGATCGTCACGAACCCGGACGGTTCGGTAAGCCGCATCACGACCAGGCACCAGCCCAACTACGCCCCTTCGCCTTCGACCCGGGTCAATCCGCTGCACGACGGCTCGACGAGTCTTGCCGACAAGCTCGGCGCGACCAGCACGGATGCCACCGACGTCATCAACCACTCGGGCTGGTACCTGGATCTGTTCAACGGTGTCACTCCGGACCCGGTAACTGGCGAACGCATCATCTTCGCCCCGTTTGTCAGGAATGGCGTGGTGTTCTATTCGTCGCTATGGCCACTGGCCAATGCCTGCCTGGGATCGACCGCGGGTGACAACATCACCCTGATGATCACCACCGGTGCGCGCCCCGATGCCTCGGTGTTCGACTTGACCGGCGATCAACAGGTCAACGTCTCGGACATGGTGACGGTGGGTACCGATTCCTCAGGCAACGCGCTCAAGGTTGCGGTGAGTTCACGCCGGATCGACGGCGGCTCGGCGCAGCCGCCGACGCTGGTGTCGAAAGGCAGTGTCGACATCGGCTACCAGAACACCACCAGTGGCAACCTGGCCACAGGGGTGTACAGTTTCGGTCGCGGGCCAGGGCGGGTGTCATGGCGCGAAATTCTCTATTGATGCGCATCTGAAAGGTACTTGTCATGCATTCCGCCAAACCGGAAGTCCGGCCGACACGCAACCCCTGTCGACGCCAGGCGGGCTTTTCGATCGTCGAACTGATGATCGTCATCGCGATCATCGGCCTCCTGGCCGGTATTGGCTTGCCCAGCTACCGCGACTACGTGAACAAGGCCAAGCGCACCGAAGGCAAGGCGGCGCTGACGGCGGCGGCCGCACGCATGGAGCGCTACTACACCCAGAACAACTGTTACCCAAGTACCGCTTGTGGTAATCCAACCTCCGCCGATAGCGCAACCGCATTGACCAATACCGGCATTCCCGGCTTTTCGGGAGATGCGGCTAACAAGGCTGCCTACAACATCAGCCTTACTGTGACCGCGCAAGTCTTCACCGTCACCGCAGCACCGCGAGCACCGTTCACCGACCCCTTGTGCGGCAACTTGACGCTCGCCAATACCGGGCGCAAGTGGACCCAGAGCAACGGCACCTCCGACGACGCGGCGCGCGTCGAAGGCTGTTGGTAGCTTCGCGCTTGGCTCATCGACTCGTCTGCCCGGTGCAACGGTGGCTCGGGAGACTGCGGCAAGTCCGCGCGTAGCACTGTTTCGTTGGTTGTTTGTGTCGGCGCTTCTGCACTGGATCGTGATCGGATTCGGTGGCAGTTCTCCCCAGCGCCCGGGTGTTTCCGGTACCACGACAGTCAACGTCACGTTGCGTCCCGCTGCCAACACGAAAAGTGCGGCTGTAGCCGACCTGGGGCTGCTGCCGGCAAGCAAACCCGTTCGGCGCGGTCGCCCGGCACCTCCCGCCGCCGGCCCAAACGAAGTGGCAGCCACGGTATCGGCCGGCGATCCGGTGCCCGATCGCCGTGCGCCACGCGAAGAAACCCGGTTGGAAGTTGCCCGTTTCGACCCCGCCGAGTACCTGCCGCCGTCGGCGGTTGAGCGCACCGCCCTGCCGGTCAACCAGGAGCTGTTCGATTTTCTTCCGCTGAGCGGCTTTCAGTCGGGCATGTGGCTGGTACGCCTGTTCATCGACGAGCGCGGCGACGTCGATGAGGTGGAACTGGTCGAATCCAGTGGGTCCCTGCGCAATGCCCTGGAGCTCAAGGCCATTCTGCGGGCCAATCGGTTCATGCCGGCCTTGCGATCCGACGGCCCGGTAAAAAGCCAGAAGATGATCGAAATCAGCTTTGAGCCGGGCCCGGAGGCGCTTTTGACAACTCCCGTCCCAGTCCCTTCGGCAACGGGAAGGTGACGGTTTCGGCGATGCCGTCGAGGATGCGCACCCTGGCCACGCCCAAGTCGCGCAAGCGCTGAATCACCTCCTGCACCAGCACCTCTGGCGCTGACGCACCTGCGGTGACCCCAACCCGCTTTTTCCCGACAACCCATCGGGCACTCAATTGATCGGCGCGGTCAATCATGTAGGAAACCGTGCCCACCGTTTCGGCCACTTCACGCAGGCGATTTGAGTTCGAGCTGTTGGGTGAACCAACCACAATCACCAAGTCGCATTTGGGCGCCATGAATTTCACCGCATCCTGCCGGTTTTGCGTGGCATAGCAGATATCGTCCTTCTTGGGCCCGCGAATCAATGGAAAGCGTGCCTTCAATGACAGGACGATCCGTGCCGCGTCATCGACCGAAAGCGTGGTCTGCGTAACGTAGGCAAGACGCGCGGGATCGACAATTTCGAGCCCCTCCACATCTTCGGCCGTCTCGACCAAATGCATGCCGGCTGGCGACTGGCCCATTGTGCCCTCGGCTTCGGGATGCCCTCTATGCCCGATCATCACGATCTCCAGGCCCTCTTTGCGCAACTTCAACACCTCGACATGCACCTTGGTCACCAGCGGACAGGTGGCGTCGAATACCCTGAAGCCGCGCTGCTGAGCGTCGCGACGCACCGCTTGTGGTACGCCGTGCGCGCTGAAGATCAGGGTGGCTCCAGCCGGAACCAGAGCCAGGTCCTCGACAAAAATAGCGCCCTTGGCGCGCAAGTCATCGACCACGAACTTGTTGTGCACGATCTCGTGGCGCACGTAAATCGGCGCGCCGTGAATCTCCAGCGCACGCTCGACAATGCCGATCGCCCGCTCGACACCCGCACAGAAACCGCGCGGTTGCGCCAGCAGTACTTCCGCTTCATCAATCATGGTTTCGCCCCCATCACGGCTGCAATACGCCGATGATCTCGGCCTCGAAAATGATGCTGCGACCTGCAAGCGGATGATTGAAATCGAACACCGCGTAGCCATCCGCCTTTTCAAGCAGGGTACCTGCGAATTGCGCACCGGACGCATCGGTAAACGCGACCTTGGCGCCGACCTCCTCTTCAAGGTCACGCGGCAGGGCGGAGCGAGCGATTTTGTGCACCAACTGGGGATTGTGCAAGCCGAATCCGGCCTCGGGCTCCAGGGTGAAAGCGCAACTCTCGCCGGCGCGCATGCCGATCAGGCAGCGCTCCAGGGTCTCCGCAAGTTGGCCCGCTCCGAGCGACAATGTCGCGGGATTCATGCCGAAGGTGCTCACCGCTTCGGATCCATCGGGCAGACAAACGCGGTACCGCAGGGTCAGGTGACTGCCCGGCCCCACCAAGGTGTCAATGTCTTGCATCGGCTATGCTTCGCACAAGTTATCGCGACCGGGATTGTAAGCCAAGCATGCCAATTTCCGACTGGCCGGAAGACGAGCGACCGCGCGAACGTCTGTTGCGCTCGGGTGCCGGCGTTCTCAGCGACGCCGAATTGCTGGCAATCTTCTTGCGCACCGGCGTACGCGGCCAGAGCGCGGTCGATCTTGCCCGTTCGCTGTTGCAGAAGTTTGGCGGTCTCAATCAGTTGTTCGCCGCCCAACGCGCGCAATTCGAGTCGGTATCCGGCATGGGCGACGCCAAGTTCGCCCAATTGCAGGCGGTCATCGAAATGGGCCGCCGCGCACTCAAGGAGGACCTTGCCATACGTACCAGCCTGGCCTCGCCGCAAGCGGTCAAGGACTACCTGTGTCTGAGTCTGGGCGGTCTCGAGCACGAGGTATTCATGGTGCTGTTCATGGATGCCCGCAACCGACTGCTGGCGGCGGATCAGCTTTTTCGTGGCACGCTGACACAAACCAGTGTTTATCCGCGTGAAGTCGTGAAGCTGGCGCTTGCTCACAATGCGGCTGCGGTAATCCTTGCGCACAATCACCCTTCCGGTGCGCCCGAACCCAGCCAGGCCGACCGCTTCCTGACCGAAAGCCTCAAGCAAGCCTTGGCGCTGGTCGATGTACAGGTACTCGACCACATCATCGTAGCGGCGCGTCAGGCCACCTCGTTTGCCGAACGCGGATGGTTGTAATCGGTGGTACGGCAGTACACGCGCGCGAAAAAATTGGACGATTACCGGTTTTCGAATAGAATAGAGGGTTACGCGGGAGGCATGCGGTTTTGCAGACCGCCCGCAAATCTGGTCCGGCACGGGCGTAATCTCCTGGTAGTTCCCCCGCAGCCGCTTTCCGAACAAATCACAGGAGTCGATTGATGGCAAAAGTTTGCCAAATAACGGGCAAGGGCCCGATGGTGGGGAACAACGTGTCCCATGCCAACAACAAGACCAAGCGGCGCTTCTTGCCGAACCTGCAATACCGGCGCTTTTTTG
>Ga0209181_10000965_pt1 | contig 51714 bp, 35 predicted proteins | sample MAT05_FD_187208 | JGI IMG/M metagenome (GOLD analysis project Ga0209181, IMG submission 187208) | Freshwater microbial communities from Lake Fryxell liftoff mats and glacier meltwater in Antarctica - MAT-05 (SPAdes) (version 2) | ecosystem: Environmental > Aquatic > Freshwater > Ice > Liftoff... | reverse complement strand
TCCCCATCCCAGGTAACAATGCCGCAGCCGGGGTTCTCCGGCGGTCCGTAGGGTTGGGTTTGTGCGAATGCGCCGGCTACGTATAGCAAGCCGTTATGCTCTTCAAGGAGATTGACAAGGCTGAAAGAGCCTTGGATCCCACTGCCCACGGAACGCCATGCGGATCCATCGTAACGCGCTATGCGTGTCATTCCATCATCACCGAAAAAGTTCCCGGCGACATAGAGTTCCCCATTGTACCAAGCCATGTCGTAGATGCGATTGATGGTGGAGCCAAATTGAGGCAGATCAAAGACGGAGTGCCATTCGGAACCATCCCAACGGGCAAGGCCGTTCACCATAATGCCATCCGCATGGGTAAAAAGACCTACCGCGTACAGACCATCCGGGTACCCATGCAGACGCCAAACTTGGCTGTTCACACCACCTGCCAAGTTCTGCCAAGAGGAGCCATCCCAACGGGCTATGTTGTAGGCGGGCTCGCCATTGATCGAGTAGATGTCCCCACCGGCATAGAGTTCGCCATTCCAGAAGGTCATCGAGAGAACACCCCCATTTCCCAACCCACCACCACTTAGTTGAGATATACAGTCCCAGTTCACTCCACAAGCCATAGCATTGAAACTTGAGCCGTCCCACCGGAATACCCCAGGACTTTCAAGCCCAGTGCCAGATTCTGTCATCGCTCCACTTACATATAGAACGTCGTTGGCAGGATCTTCAAGCAAGCAACGTGGCCCTCCGGAACCTAAGCCTTGATCCATTGATTGCCACAGCGACTGACCAACACCTGTGCTCAATACGAAAGAGCACGTCAAGCAACATGCGAACAGCACATACCGAATGAGGCTCATTGCCTAATGAATCGTGCGACCTGACGATGATTCTCCTGTTTCGTCAATAAGTCAATGGCATAACACCCCTCAGCCAAGCCCCTCACGTCGACCATTCCGGTCTGGTCGGTTCGGCCTTGGAGAACTAACTGGCCGAGCGCATTGATAACACTGAACTGCGCGAAAGTGCTGGCGTTGCCGTTCACGAAAAACCTCACATGGTGATGTGCAGGGTTGGGTACGACCTGCACAGGTACAGTGTTGGAGGTAAACACATCAGGCATGCCGATGCTCACATCCCGCAGGTTCATTCGCGTAGCGAAACCTTGCATCATGTCCAGGTTGTCGCCAACATAGGTCAAGGATTCTTCACACCAACTCGTGCCTGGATTGGGGCATGCTTCAGGTAAAGCCACTCCCCCTGAGGTACCTACCCAATACAGTGCCTTTCCTGGAACCAATACCAGATCATGCCCGAAATCACATCCTTTCATATACCACTGGACGTCGAAGGGAAGGCCCGATGAACCATCCGGCTCATGCTCGAACATGCCTCCAAACAGGCTTGCCCAAAGTAGTTGTCGCTCATGATTGAAGAGGAAAAGAGTGAGGTCGGTCTGGTTGCTACCTGTAAGCGGGTCCCACGTTTGATTGTATAGATCAAAGCCGGGCACGGTAGACTGGTCATCGTCGATCTCCCAATAGCCATGTTGGTAGAGTCCCATGGCGTAGACATTGCTCCCGGCATCGCACTCCAGATCCGAAAAGCGGTAGATCGGGAACGGTTGGTTTTGTTGTTGCTGGTAGTAGTCCGGACCAGTGTTATTATCCGGGTACAGAGCCCCAAGCCATCCCAAGTCCCCGTAAGCCGTGGCCCATTGCAGATCTCCGGTGGGCTGATCGAACTCGGCAAAGTATGCATCATGGCGGTTGATGAAGTCGTCTTGATACGCGCCGGGTGGAGAGCAGATCGGGAGTTGTCCGGTAGTCGGCTGGCAAGAAAGCGATGTACTTGCTTGGAGTTTCGTCATACCCATGACCACGAAGTTGACCTTGTCATTTACCACTGCCTCCAACCGTGTTACGCCAGGTATGAATGTTCCCCAGCGCGCTCGTCCATTGGAATCGAACGTATAGATCGCTCCGGTCTCCCCTGTATTGGACCCCACGAAGTACCCGGTATTCACTTGAAATGGCAACGTACTCGTACTGCTGCCGACAATTGCGATACGATCGGTCGTGCCATTGGGGGTACCCGCTGGGGGCATATAGGCAGCATCATAGAACAAGTCGTCACCTGGGCCTCCAATGAATGTGCTCCAAGAGAGATTGAAGCCTGGATCGATCTTCATGATGAAGCCGTCGGTGCCACCGGAATTGGTATTTTGGAGATACGCCGTCAGGTCCGATTGGCACAACGGGAAGCCGGTCGATGGAGCAATGCAACTTGAACCAAGAGTCCCACTTGCACTGCTGGTGGCTCCAACGAAGTACATCGCATGTTCGGAGTCTTCAGTAACAGCGGTAATCATCTCCTGACCCTCTCCGCCGTAAAAGGTTGATCGTTCAACAGCTCCAGATAAAGCGTCCGCCTTTAGTATTGTGGCGTCATTGGTTCCCCTCAAGAGATTCTGGTAGTACGATCCATCAGAGGGATTGATGGAAGGCAAAATTGGAAAGTTAGAACTGCTTGTCCAACCACTGATATAGAGGTATTCCGTATTCTCATACTGCGCAATGTGCAATACGGTGGGCTTGTCATTTCCGGCCCCACCGAAGAAGGTCATGTAGTCGAGTACAGCGTCATCGGGTTCATCCGGTAGATACAAGAATCTGCCGAATGTGATATCATGATTGCCTTCGTGGGATGTGGTCCCGGTATTTGCCGGGAATGCCCCGTCACGTGTATTGCCTGCAACGTACAAGTTCCCATCTACATCGGCGTCGCCAGCGGTCATGAACTCGGTCGCACCACCGCCATGTTCGGATCCGATCAATGTGCTCCACCCCAAGTCTGGCTCTGCTCCACCGCCTTCAGGAGGTAGACCACCGAACTGAAGGACTAGAGCCTGGGTCGTGTCGTAGGAAGCGAAGTGGAAACCCACCAAGCCATCCTGCCCATCCGTGTCGAAATTGGCCAGCCAGCCTAGGGGAACAGGGTCCCCGCTGCCGTTCATTTGGTACGCAACAGCGTAGGGTAGGCTCACGAAGTTGCTATCGAAGTGCAACTTCAAGAAGCCAGCGATGTCCAAGCTTATGCTATCCTGCCCAGTGAAGAGGAGCCTGATGTGGTCCGGGTCGCTTCCGGGCCGGCACACAATGGCAAACCGCTGGCCGCTTGATGCTCCGTAGTAGTGGAAGTCCACTCTAGGAAACACATCTTCATACACTACTCTATTATAACCAGGCACGGATATGCCAGTAGGGCAATGTGGGTAGTAGTAGTGATGCTCGACATCCTTCAGCGCCACTGCGACGGGTCCTGGTTCTTGAGCATACTCCCCGGCGGGCTTCATATCAAGTCGATGCAATGTATCCTGCATGGAGGGGTCGTGTTCCCGCAGCACATAAGAAGCGCGGCCTTTCTCGTGCAAGAAGATCTGCGGTGTGCAACCATGCGAAACGAATTCTACCGTGGTAGCCGAATCGCCGTTCGTGTTGATGATCTGTCCTCCGTTCGGCCAGAAGCCGATCTGCGTTTTGTAGGCGTCACCAAAGAGATCTGGAGGGATGTATTGAGCGTCAGCATGGGGGGGCGAGCAATAGGACCACGCTTAGGCTTGCGATCAGGTGCTTCATGGCTGTAAACGATAGTTTGGTTGCGTTCGTGCGTTGGCCGACCTTTTTGCAAAACGAATCTAGATCGGTTGTCAGTGAATTCCAAGTCGTTTGTGGCGTGTCGTTGGCAAGTATCGAGAACGAAGTTCATCGCGAACTCTTTTGGTCATTGACTTATGCCCGATCGAACCTTCCCGAACATGCCGTGTACCGGATCATGTAAACGGCCCCAACGAAGCATCTTTCCAAAGGCCATAACAACCAACGACCATGCGAAAGTCCCTGTTCATCCCGATCGCTCTCTTTGTTGCGACCAGTGCCGTTGTGGTGCTGGTATCCTTCCGCCAGGCCGATGCCACGGCGGATGCTCCCCGCTGCCATGTCCCCGCTGCTGATCCCGCGTTCACCTCCGCCGTGAAAGAGCCGGCCAAAGGCTGCGTGTTCAAAACGGTGTATGAAGGGGAAGGGCTGGATCCCTCGTTCGTGCTGCAAACACCGGAGAACGTGGTGAAGTCCGAGAAGCGCGGGCTGGACTGGTTGATCAAGGCGCAAGCGAACGATGGTGGTTTCGGCTCGGGCAGTCACGCCCGCCAGGACATCACCGATCCACATGCAGTAAGCACCGATCCGGCAACGACGGCGATGGTCGGCATGGCCTTGCTGCGCATGGGCAATACGCCGGACAAGGGCGAGCATGCTGCGCACCTGAAGAAGGCTGCGGAATACTTGCTGGTGCAAGTGGAGAAGACGCCGAAGGAGGCATCGAACATCACCACGTTGCAGGGCACGCAGATCCAATCGAAGCTGGGTGCGAACATCGATGTGGCGTTGACAGCCCAGTTCCTTTCGAACCTCGTGGCGAAACTCGGTGAACAACATCCGTTGAAGCTCCGCAGCATGCGTGCCTTGAACACCTGCGTGGGCATCATCCAGCGTTCGCAGAACAGCGATGGTAGCGTGAAGGGCGATGGCTGGGCCGGCGTGTTGCAATCGTCCTTCGCGGCGAACGCACTGGAGTCTGCTAAGAGCCAAGGGGCTGAGGTGGATGATGTATCCCTGGATCTTGCACGCGACTACCAGAAAGCCAACTTCGATGTGGCCTCGGGAAGTGTTGCAACGGAACGCGCTGCCGGTGTTACGCTGTATGCTGTGAGCGGCAGCACGCGCAGCAGTGCTGTGGAAGCACGTGAGGTGACCGAGAACGTCGCCAAAGCGAAGAAGGAAGGCAAAGTGGCGAAGGACGCCGATGTGAGCGTGAAGACCTTGGAAGAAGCGGGGTATTCCCGTGGCGAGGCCGAGAAGCTGAACACCGCCTACAACGTATACAATTCCGCCAAGACGCAAGCGCAAGCGGACAATGTGACCAGCGGCTTCGGCAACAACGGAGGCGAGGAGTTCCTCAGCTTTTTGCAGACCGGTGAATCGCTCGTGATCGGCAAGGACAACAGTTGGAAGAACTGGTACGGCCAGACGACCGGTCGGTTGGTGGAGATCCAGAACCAGGACGGCAGCTGGAACGGCCACCATTGCATCACCAGCCCGGTGTTCTGCACCGCTACTTCATTGCTTATCCTGAGCGTGAACAACGACATCGAGCATTTGCTGGCACAAGGCGCGGTGAAATACCGCAACTGATCGTCGTTCGTGCGGCGTAAGTGGTGCGCCGTGCGTTGCGAAGGCCGCATGGACCGATAGGGTCTGTGCGGCTTTGCCGTTGTGCACTCCCTGAACGACGGCCCATGCGGATGACCCATGGTCGGGAAATGCTGGTGTTGCTCACCTTGCACCGTCTCCGGAACATGGAACGGCTCCGCATGGTCCTTCTTTGGTTGCTGGGCGCGATCGGCGTACTGGTCCTTGCGCTCTTCGCGTACTTCGCTTTCGCACCGCGCATCGGCAGTAACCCGACCGGGGAGCGCTTGAAGCGCATCGAGGCCTCGCCCAACTACGCCGACGGCAAATTCCAGAACCTGGTGGAGACCAACATGGATATGCCCGCGGGCAAAATGGCCGGTGTGCTGTGGCAATTCATCAAGGGCGGTGAGGGCCGCAAGCCGAAGGATACCATCCCTACGGTTGATCTCGATCTCGCTGCTTGGAAAGCCGTTCCCGACAGCGCGTTCGCTGTGGCGTGGTTCGGTCATTCCTCGTTGCTGATCAAGATGGGCGGCACCACGTTCCTGGTGGATCCCGTGTTCGGTGAGCGGGCCAGCACCTTTTCGTTCGTAGGCCCCAAGCGTTTCAACTATCGCCAGCATATGCGTGTGGATCTGTTGCCAGCCGTTGATGTAGTGTTGATCTCGCACGACCACTACGATCATCTGGAGCGTGAGACAATTCTCCAGTTGAAGGACAAGCGCTTCATTGCACCGCTCGGCGTGGACGCACATATGGAGCTGTGGGGCATTCCGGCTGCATCCATCACTGAAAAGAATTGGTGGGAAGGCGTTGATGTAGGATCCGTGAAACTCACCTTGGCACCAGCGCTTCACTTCTCCGGACGTGGCATGACGGATCGCGCGAGCACGTTGTGGGGTTCGTGGGTGTTGGAAGCGAATGGTAAGAAGATCTACTTCGGCGCGGACTCGGGTTATTCGCCTACGTTCAAGGAAGTCGGTGAGCGGTTTGGTCCGTTCGATCTGGCGATGCTGGAATGCGGCGCTTACAACGTGTTGTGGTCCAGCATCCACATGATGCCGGAGCAGACTGCACAGGCCGGTATTGATGTGAAGGCCCGCGTGCTGATGCCGATCCACTGGGGCAAGTTCAGCCTGGCCATGCACACGTGGAAGGAGCCCATCGAGCGGCTCACGGTGAAAGCCGAGGAACTGGGCGTTCCGCTGCTTACACCGCGTATCGGCTCTATCGTTACCTACGCTGACCTGTCACGTTCGGAGCGTTAGTGGGATGGCGTCAAGTGATGGTTCGTAACCGTATCCCATAGGACCGGCCAGCGACAGTTGCCCCGGCGATCCCTTCCTATCGCCCTGTGCGCGTGGATCGCGCAATGAAAAGGCACCGCTCCTTTCGGAACGGTGCCTCTCCAAGATGGGTGTGATCAGCGGGCGATCGTAAGCCGTTCGCGGGCCACCACATTGTTCGCCTTGTCGCTCAAGAGCACGCTATAAGTGCCGGTGGCCAACATGGAAAGGTCCAAGCGATCGTTCATGTTGACCGTGCGACGTAGTGCTTCACGTCCTTGTGCATCGATCAATAGGATCACATGCCCCGTCCCACTTGTGGTGACCTGCAATTCGTTCGCGGCAGGGTTCGGGAAGATCAGCAAGGAAGTAGCAGCCGTGTTCTCGCCCACGCTCGTGGTGGAATTCACGATGATCTTGCCTTTCATGCCCATGCTCGCGTGCGGAATGCACACGTAGTAGTACGTGCCCGGGGTGGTGAGGGTGAGCGAATGCGTCCCTGCCGAGAAGTTGAACCCGCCGTTGGAGGCATTTTCATTGTTGTTCCATGTGGTCTCGCTCACCTCGGTGAACGTGTGTGGGGCCGATAGCGTTACCGTGATCTCCGCACCGGCGTTCACCGTTAGCGTGGCAGGGGTGAAGGAGAATCCCGATTGGGTGATGGCCTGTGCACCGGCAGTGAGCGAAGCTGCGCAAAGGAGGATCGTAGAGAGTCGTAGCATGAGTGATCGGTTGATGTTGTTTATCGTTAGTTCGCGTATAGACGCGACTGAGTGACGCAGAAAAGCGGCCTCCCGTTGCCCGTGTGTGATGCATGGTTGACGGATCGCACCAGCGGGCCGCTATCTTATCGGACCGCCGATCGACGTTTTTCCCGTCGATCCGGTCCCGTGTATCTCAATTGCCATAGCTGGTTCAGTTTCAAGTACGGGGTGATGAAGCCCGATGTGCTTTTAGAGGAAGCGCAGAAAGCCGGTGTACGCACGCTCGCGCTCACGGACATCCATTGCAGTGCAGGCATCCCCGATCTGGTGCGCGATGCGGAGAAACGGTTCGGTATCCGTCCTGTTGCGGGCATCGAGTTCCGGCAAGGAACACGCTTGCTCTACATCGGCCTTGCGAGGAACAACGATGGTTTCCAGCAGTTGAACGAATTGCTGAGCCCGCACTTGTTGGATGGTGAGGAGATCCCCGAGCGTGCACCCGAACTGGCCGATGTGTTCTTCATCTATCCGTTCAGCGATGCGCCACAGCACTTGCGACCCAACGAACGCGTGGGCATCAAGCCCGGTGATCTCACGCGCTTGCCCTTCAGCCCATGGTCGAAACGGTTGAACGACCTCGTGGCGCTCTTGCCGGTCACCTTCCGCCACAAGCGCGACTTCAATGTGCATCGGCTGTTGCGCACGGTGGCGAAGAACACGGTGGTGACCATGTTGCCACAAGAAGAACTGGCTTCCCCAAACGAATGTTTCCGTAGTGAAGAGGAGGTGAAGCGCATCTACAGGAACTTCCCGCAGTTGCTGTCGAATGCCGAACGGTTGCTGGAGCAATGCAGCATCACCTTCGATGGTTCGGACAAGACACGCGAGGTCTTCGGTGAGAGCCGTTCGTTGGATCGTGAACGGTTGCATGCGGACACGCGAGTAGGCCTGCAGTACCGCTATCCGAACGCGAATGGGAAAGTCCTCAAGCGCATGCACCACGAGCTGGACGTGATCGAGAAGATGGGGTTCATCAGCTACTTCCTCATCAACCAGGACATCGTGCGCTACGCACGCAGCAAGAATTTCTTCCACGTGGGCCGCGGCAGTGGTGCCAACAGCTTGGTGGCGTATTGCTTGGGCATCACGGATGTGGACCCGATCGAGCTGGACCTCTACTTCGAGCGGTTCATCAGCACCGCGCGCAAGAAACCACCCGACTTTGACATCGACTTCAGTTGGAAGGACCGGGACGCGATCTTCAAGTACGTCTTCGGCAAGTACAATGGCGCAGGCGTCGGTAGGATCCATGCTGCACAGATCGCTACATACACCACGTTCCAATGGCGTGGCGCGATCCGCGAATTGGGCAAGGCCATGGGCTTACCGCCGGAAGAGATCGATGCATTGAGCGAAAGCGGATCACGATCGTATCGCGATCATCGTCGCCTGCCGGATGGTGCGAAGGGTACGCAGCTGGATCAAGTTGCACAGGCCGTGATCCGGTATGGGCAACACCTGCTGGGCATGCCGCATCATCTGGGTATCCACGCCGGTGGTATCGTGATCACGGAGAAACCGGTAACGCAGTACACCGCGTTGCATCGCCCCCCGAAAGGATTTCCGGTAACGCAGTTCAGCATGTTGGAAGCCGAGGATCTGGGCCTGCACAAGTTCGATCTGTTGAGCCAGCGCGGGCTGGGGCATATCCGCGATGCGGTGGAGTTGGTGAATAGCACGGGATCAGGTGATCTGCCGATCAGCCGATCGCCTGATGTGCACGCGGACCCGGTGGATGACCCATGTAACGTCGACCCTCAGGGTCGACCTACCACCGTCGACATCCACGACATCGCCCGTTTCAAGCAAGATCCCGCCATCAAGGAACTGATCCGTACGGGGAACACCATCGGTTGTTTCTACGTGGAAAGCCCGGCCATGCGCATGCTGTTGAAGAAGCTGCGGGTAGATGATTACCTCGGACTGGTAGCGGCCAGCAGCATCATTCGTCCGGGCGTTGCCGAGAGCGGCATGATGCGCGAATATCTGTTGCGCCACAACGATCCCGAACGGCGCAAGCAAGCACCGAAGGAACTGATGGCGATCATGCCGGAGACCTACGGTGTAATGGTGTACCAAGAGGATGTGCTGAAGGTCGCGAGCCATTACGGAGGCCTGGATCTGGAAGAAGCCGATCAGGTGCGACGCGGCATGAACATCCGGTACCGTGATCGTCCTGAATTCAAAGTGGTGGAGAAGAAGTTCTTCGACAATTGCAAGAAGAGCGGGTATCCCGAAGGCCAAGCCGAAGAGGTGTGGCGGCAGATCGAGAGCTTCGCGAGTTTCAGCTTTTCCAAGGGCCATAGCGCGAGCTACGCCGTGGAGAGCTACCAGAGCCTATACCTGAAAGCGCATCACCCGTTGGAATTCCTGGTGGGCGTGGCGAACAACTTCGGCGGTTTCTACAACACGGAGTTCTACCTGCACGAGGCCAAACGCGCGGGAGCAGTGATCGAAGCGCCGTGCGTGAACGCGAGCGAGGAGTTGTGTTCTTTGAAGGCCGCTGGCCATTGGCTGCTGGCCGCTGGCCAATGCACGGAGCAGCCAACGGCCAGCGGCCAAGAGCCAAAGGCGCGCATTTTCCTCGGCCTCAACAACGTCAAAAGCCTCACCGGCGAAGCCGTGGAATTGATCCTGCTGGAACGTCGTCGCACTGGTGCGTTCAAGGATCTTCCCGATCTGCTACGTCGTGTTCCGTTGCCTGTGGAGCAGGCGCGGATCCTGGTGCGCGTGGGGGCATTGCGGTTCACAGGACGAAGCAAGCCCGAACTGCTGTGGGACCTCGCCTTGATGCACAATGGCAAAGTCGATGCAGCGCCGCTGGGCGATCTGTTCATCACAAAGGTGGAAGCGCCCAAGCTGCCGGATCTGGAGCGCTATCCGCTCGCCGATGCGTACGACGAACTGGACCTGCTCGGCTTTCCGTTGTGTGATCCGTTCACGTTGGTAAGTGCTGGAGAGGTTGTCAGTTCGCAGTTGTCAGTTGTTGGGCGTGACGGTCACTCTTTGGCGCAAAGAGTGCCTTACCGACCCATCGCCCAACAGGTCGGCAGCCTGACCCCGGGTCCAGGCCCGGGGCAGGCTTACAACGGACAACCGACAACCATCCTGAAACGCGACATGCACGAGCACATCGGCAAGCGCGTACAGATGTTCGGTTACCTGATCCACGTGAAAAGCACCGACACGCACAGTGGCCAACGCATGACCTTCGGTTCGTTCATTGATCCGGCGGGCGATTTCTGGGACAGCACGCAATTCCCCGATATTGCTACGCGCTATCCGTTCCGTGGTCGTGGCGTGTACCACTTCCTCGGCACGGTGGAAGAGGAATTCGGTCATGTGAGCCTGCGCACACAGCACTTCGAGAAGCTGCCGTGGAAGCCGGATCCGCGGTATGGGGAGAAGTGATCCATATATTTGGGTTATGTCCACAGCGGAACTACGCAAGAAGCTGATCGCTCGCATTCGCGCTACTGACGATGTCAAGTTGTTGCGCGAAGTGGACCGTATGTTGAAAGCTGCAGGTAAGGAGATGGAAGTATTCGCAACTACTTCAGCACAGAAGAAAGCGATTGCCAAAAGCCGTGCTGCTGTGAAGAAAGGTCGTGTGCGATCTTCGGTAGAAGCGGATAAGGCCATCTCGGAATGGCTTGCCAAGTAGTCTGGTCCGCACCTGCGGAAAAGGATCGGAAGACCATTCTGATCTATTGGATCAATCGCAACGGATCATCCACCTATAGCGCCGAGCTGCATGGTCTATTCCAAGGAGCTATTCGAACGATCTCCAATAATCCGTTCGTAGGAAGACCGACTGATCTCGATGGCATCCGAGTAAAGTCCATCGGGGACTACCTCCTCTTCTATGAAGTTCTGGCCGACGTGATCATCATCCATCACATCTGGGATGGCAGGCGTGACCTGAAGAAGTTGAAGTTCTGAATATCACTAGGTCGTTGCACATTTGGCGACAAGAGGCGATTTCATCACTCCACCTTCTTCGCATTATCATCCGGCACCCTATCGAAGAACAAGTGCATCGGGTCGATCACGGCTTTCTCGGGCTTGGACGGCGAATGCAGCGTAACGGTGTTCTCCCCGTCCTTCATACGAATGCGTTGCTGCACCATGATCTCGCCCTCATCCTCATCATCCAACGCTTCCTTCAGCAAGGCCACATCGATCCAGTCGTTCATCGGCGCTTTGGTTTCGCGGCCCAACGTATCGGCATGGTTCTTCGCGCAGGTCAGCTTCATGGTCACTTCCCATGTACTGTCAGGCAGCATCTTTCCATTCGCCTCCAGCACACGGTTGTCATAGAGGGTGATGTACTTGAAGTTGTCCTCCAGCAAGTAGGTCAGGCTGTCGGGCGTTACGCGGTCCAGTTCGCGGTACATATCGAGGGCGGTCGGCCAGGGTGGTTCGGCGTAGCCGAAGGAATCCACCAAGGCGCGGAAGGCAGTGTTCAAGGTGTCCTCACCCAGGAATTCGCGCATGGTGTAGAGCACCACGCTGGCCTTGTTGTAGTGGATGTAGCCTTGGTTCTCCACCCGCATCAACGGTGTTTCACCGATGTCCTCGGAGCCACGTGCGTTCTGGTATTTGTCACCCTCGTACTTCAGGAATTTGCGCATGTGGGTGCGACCGTATTCCTTTTCCATCACCATTAACGCGCTGTATTGCGACATGCTTTCGCTCAACATGGTGCTACCCTGCATCTCGGCGCCCATCACCTGGTGCGCCCACCATTGGTGCCCCATCTCGTGCGCCACCACATAGAACACCATGTCGATGTCCTCCTTGGCGGTGAGGTCGGTGATGAAACCAATGCTCTCGCTGTACGGCATCGTTCCGGGGAAGGCTTGCGCGAACGACGAGTAACGCGGGAATTCGATGATGCGCGCTTGCTTCTGCGTGTACGGACCGAAATGCGTGCTGTAGTACTCCAACGACTTACGCATGGAGTTCAACATGCGCGGCACGTTCACGGCATGTTCTTTTTGGTAGTAGACCTCCAGGTCCACACTTTGTCCTGAGCCCGTCGAAGGGTTCCACTTTTCACGGGCCACTTCGTAGCGTGCGCTCATGAACGCGTAGAAGTTGAGCGCCCTGTGGTCCAATTCGTACCGGAAGTAACGTCTGCCGTCAGCGGTCCATTCCTTCTTCAATGAACCGGGTGCGATGGCGATCTGGTCCGGCGCTGTGCTGATGGTGGTGCGCACATTCACCCAATCGCTGTTCGTCATCAGGTAGTTCTGCATGCGTTTCGCGGGGTCTTCGCTCAGCTTCGGCATGCGGTCGTTCGGCGGTAGCTTGTGCTTGCGACGGTCCGCACGGTCCTGCAATTCGCCACCTGTGGAGTACCCGATGGAGGGGATCAGATCCATGTTGTTGAAGAACGATCCGTTGTTGACCAGACCAGTGAATTCTGTTCTGTTCATGATGCCTTTGGCGTGCCATCCACCGGTCACCTTCACGGTGATCGAAGCACCTTCGGCCAATGCGGGGGACAGCCGGTACATGCGCTGATCCAAGTTCTCATCGTTGAGGACCAATTCGCTATTTGGGATGTCCAGCTTCACATCCATGCGGTGCGGTACGTTGAAGTACAGCGTATCGATCACCTCATTGCTCTTGTTCATGAGCACGATGTCCGCGGTGTAAGCGATCGCGCGGTTCGCCGGATCAAGGTCGATAGCATACTCTACATCCGTATAGTGCGGCTGCACCATGTGCTCGAAACGCTTGTAGGTCTTCTCGTAGCGCACGGCTTCTTCCTCGGCTTCATCGCTGGTCTGGTAGGTGTTCAGGACTTTCGAGTTGTAGTACCCGAAGCCGGCCATCAACACCCAAACGCCAACGAGCACGGCGGCTATCGGCCATGAGCTGCGCAGGCGCGCTTTGGCCAAATAGGTGCGCCAGCGCATGGCGGTATCGTTGCCGCGCACTACGAACAGGTAGGCCACATAGATGAGGATCGCAGCAAAGACCGACCAATACGCGCGGAAGAAGAGCCAGTTCTTCAGGAAGGGTCCGAAGCCGTTCATGTCCGAGAAACGCAGCCCGGGAGAGCCGTTGATCTGTACCAAGTTCGACTCCACATCCAAACCGGACCAAGCGAATGCGTTCAACAGGAACAACACGATGAAGGCGAAGAAGCCGAGGTACTTGTTGTTCACCAGCACGTGTACCAACATCGCCAAACAGGCCCAGATGATGTATTGGATGGAACTCGGTATGATGAAGTAGGTGAGGTAGACCATGGGCTGCAAACGCGTGTAGCCGTTCATCAACTGTGTGATCATACCGGCCATCGTCGCAAAGAGGTGTACCACCACCACAACGCCGATCAACGCCGCGAGTTTGGCCAGAAGGCCGGTGCGTGTCGCCATGGGCAAAGCGTTCACGATGCCGTCGATCTTCGGGTCACGTTCCTTCCAGATCAGCTGGCCGCCGTAGTAGATGATGATGATCATCATGTACAATAGGAGTGAGCCTTCGATCAGGTCCACCACCGCATAGGTGACCGGGTAACTGGTATTCCCGTACATGCTGGTGACATAGGCCAACGAGGTGAACAGTTGCAGTAGGCCCAGTGACATGATGATGATGAACGGCGTGCTCTTCAGGATGCCCTTCAACTCGCTCCAGAACAGTGTCAAGAATTGTTTCCTTCGCGCGCCTGCCGAGAACTGCAGTTGAACGGGCGGGATCGGGGTGAGCGCAAAGGATGGTGCAGGAGTACCAGCCGGAAGTGCTTTCGCCTTCTGCACACGATCAGTGAATGAGAAGCGGAAGTAGCCGATCAGGAAGATGACCACCGAGACGGCGATCCACAGCACGCGGTTCCACAAGAGTACACCGGTGAAAGGAAGGATCAATGTGTTCTTGTCCTCTACGGTCCAATACTTCGTCATCAGGCCGATCGCGCCGGGGCCGAACGGATCCAACATGGCACCGAGCGTTTCATTGTCGAGGTCGCTGGTGAAGCTGTCCGAGATCGAATAGCCCACGATGATCACGATGGCCGTGATGAACGCGGCCATCACGGTGCGCACGTTCACGGCAACGGCGAAAATGATAGCTGCGCTGAAGAGTACGTTCGGCAGCGCGAGAATGGCGAAGGCTTTCAGGTGAGGAAGCAGATGGTTGGGGCCGATCTGCGCCGCATCGAGCCACCACATTTGGCTACCGAGCAGCACGCCGAGGGAAAGGCCCAGCAGGGGAAGCGCCGCAACGAACGTGCTTCCCAGGAATTTGCCGACCAGATAGCTGAACCGTGATACCGGTGTAGAGAACACGATCTGCGCCGTGTTGCTGCTGAAGTCACGGATCGCAGTGCTGTTCACGAAAGCCGTAACAGCCAAAAGGCCGATGAACGACATGACCGCGTACATGATGTACACGATGTAGGGGGCGTTCTTGAAGGTGTTGCCGCCGCCGCCCATGCTGAAGTTGGGCAGTGCCACGAAGCCGAAGCCGAACACACCGAAGATCAACAAGAAGATATAGACCATCGGCTGCCGCAGCCAGTACCGCAGCTCGAAGAGGAAGAAGCGGATGATCATGCGTATACAGGTGCTTGGTTGCTGCTATGGATGTACCCGAAGAACACATCCTCCAAATTCGGTTCAGCGGAAATGAAGCCTTCACCGGGTGTGGTATCGCCCATCACGTGGATGATCGGTTTGCCGGCCACCAGCTTATTGCTGATCATTTTGCCACTGGTCGCGTAGTGTTCCAATTCGCTCTTGGCGATGCTCTTTTCCCACACCTTACCACGCATCTCACGCAGCGCTGCATCAGGAGGACCGGCGTACAGCAATTTGCCCTTGTTGATGATCGCCATGTTGTTGCACAGCTCCTGCACATCCTGCACGATGTGCGTGCTCAGGATCACCACCACGTTCTCGCCGATCTCGGTAAGCAGATTGTAGAAGCGATTGCGTTCGCCGGGATCGAGGCCCGCTGTGGGCTCATCCACAATGATCAAACGCGGTTCACCGATCAACGATTGGGCAATGCCGAAGCGCTGTTTCATACCACCGCTGAATCCGCTGAGGCGACGCTTGCGCTGCTCCCAAAGGTTCACCCGTTGCAACAAGGCCTCCACCAGGTCCTTCCGTTCGCCACGGGCCGTCACGCCTTTCAGCAATGCGATGTGATCGAGCATCTCATAGGCGCTCACGCGTGGGTACACGCCGAACTCCTGCGGCAGATAGCCCAGCACCCGGCGCACCGCGTCCTTGTCGGTAAGCACGTTGAGGTCGCCTAGCATGGCCGTACCGGCATCGGCTTCCTGTAGTGTGGCCAGGATCCGCATCAGCGAGCTCTTACCAGCACCGTTGGGCCCGAGCAGGCCGAACATGCCCTTAGGAATGGTAAGGCTGACATTGTCCAGCGCTTTCACGCCATTGCCGTAGGTCTTGCTCAGGCCATTGATGATCAGTTCCATGCGTTTGTGGGAGCGTTCAGGTGGATGGGTTCGGGTAGGAATGTCCGTGTTCGGTGGTCGAAGATGCACAATGGTGGTCAAGCGGATCGTGCCCGATCACATGAACGGTTCGGAACGGTGGTCGGCGGGAGCAGGCAATACGACGCTCGAACCGTTCATTTGTTACAGATGATGGCGATGCTCCTCCAAGGTCGGTAGGTGTATGGAGTTTAGTTTCGCACACCATGAAGCAATTGATGATCTTTCTGACCTGTCTCTCTTTCGGAGTGCGCGTCGAAGCCCAACAATTGAATTGGGCGGTGGATGCCGGTGGTGGCGGGAATACCGACTTCTGATTCGGCATTGCAACAGACAGCCAGGGCAACGCCTATTGGGTGGGCCGCGTAAGTGGAAGGGCGAGGTGTACGAGCGTTACGAACAACCCGATGGCAAGTTGATCCTCGGTGGCCGCTTCTTCATGAACGACTTTCCCGATACTGTGAAGGCTGTGCGGGTATTACTGGACGGCTCTTTGGACCCCTCTTTCAACAACCTGGTGGATTACCGCACCGGGACTTTTGCACTTAGTGCCATGGCCAGTGGTGTGAACGTATTTGAACCGCTTGCTGACGGCCGTATTCTGGTGGGCGGGCTGTTCACGCACGTGGATGGTGGACCACGTGGCAGCATCGCGTGCGTCGATACCCTTGGTAATCTGTTGGATTGCTGGGCTGGCGGTGGTCTGGTCCCTCAAGGTTACGCGCCGAGTGGCTTTCCTTTCTTCGGCCTGGCCGGTTTCAAGTGCCTGCCCAATGGCGATTGTTACATCTATGGGGCGTACAAAGGCTTCATAGATGCCAATGGTTTGCATCCAAGGCAGTGCATCATGTCCAGGATCATTGTGCCGAGCACGGGGATCGCGCAACAGAACGGGTTCACGACCCACTTGAAGGTTTGGCCGAATCCCGGAAGCGAATTCCTTTTTGTGGATTGGCCGAGGAAGGTGCTGAAGGACTTGGAGATGCGCGATGCCTTGGGTCGCTTGGTCCTGTGGCGAGGATCCGTATTGAACAACACGGCCATCGACGTTTCCGAGCTGAACGCAGGTACCTATACGGTGCATGCGCGGGGAGGACAAGGGGAACGCGCGGTGACCAAATGGATGAAACCATGAAGAAGCCCTTTCGTTGTCCTTCCCGTTCTGGCGCTCGCATTGATAACACGGGTAAGTTCGTTGGGGTGGGGCGCTTAATGCTTCGATGACCTTGCTCGATGTTCGTACTCGACCGTTTACCTCGCGCTGCAGCTACGCTCCGTAGGACCCGAGCAGCCCGAACATGCCGGTCGGTATGGTGAGGCTGACGTTGTCCAACGCCTTCACGCCGTTGCCTCAGGTCTTGCTGAGTCCTTGAATGATGAGTTACATGTCTGCACAGGTGGTTTGGGAGCAACGAAGATGCACGAAAGCCGTCGCAGGGGCCGGATGATTACATGGACGGCGGAAGAACGGGCTCGGTAGTGTGACGGTATGGGAAAGAGGTTGTTACAGGTCTAGCGCTCGAGCATGATCTTTACGACATGCGAATTTTAGCTCTCTCTCTCGTCCTTCTTTCGATCTGCTCGATACACGCCCAACAATGGAACTGGGCTGTGGATGCCGGTGGTGGTGGCAATACCGACTTCTGTTTCGGCATTGCAACAGACAGCCAGGGCAACGCCTATTGGGTGGGTAGCGTAAGTGGAACGGCGGACTTCGGTTGTGCTACGATAGCGCCGGGCACTAACATCGCAGGCGTGCTGGCGAAGTACGATGCGAACGGCGCTTGCCAGTGGGCGCGCGGCATGACCACCGGTTTCTATGAGGCTTGGGTCTACGGCATCGCGATCGATGCGGAGGATCGCATCTACATCACTGGCAGTTGCAAGGGCAACACCGATTTCGGCAACGGCATCGTGCTCAGCGGATCGGGAAGTAGCGACGATTGGTTCACTGCCCGGTACGATGCAGATGGTACCTGCATTTGGGCGAAGCGCATCACCAACAGCAGCAGTACATCCGAAGGTCGCGGGATTGCGATCGATGACCAAGGCGACGTCTACGTGACCGGTTTTGCAGGTGGAAGCGGCTACACGTTCGATCCCGTGACCGTGAACACGGGCGGTTTCGCCCGCCAAGCCGTGATCGTGAAATACGATAGTGACGGAACAGCGCTGTGGGCAAGATCCACCAATGGTGCTGTTGGGGGAAGGGTAGGTGCGCGCAGCATTTCAGTTGCGGGTGATCGTCTCTTCGTCACCGGACAAGTCTATTTCGCGGAAGCGTCGTACGATGGTCTGGCGATCACGACCGTCGCTAACACCTCGGCCGTATACGTCCTAGCCTGCGACTTGGATGGTGAAGGCCTTTGGACGCGCAGTTACGGTGGAGGGGATCATGAAGGGTATGGCATTTCGGCCGACACATTGGGGAACTTGTTCGTGGTCGGTCGCATGTGGGGAACTCTGAACACGCCGGACGGTACCCTGTCGTCGGTGAGCAGCAATGATGATATCCTGCTGATGGGTTTCGACCAGGATGGGAATTACCGTTGGGCGAAGAGCACCGGTTCCGCACAACGCGACCTCGCGTGGGGAGTGACGGCAGATGGCATGGGCAACGCGTATGTAGCGGCCCACTTCCACAACACCATCGATTTCTTCGGTACACCGCTGACGGCATTGGGCAGTGAGGACATCGTGATCAGCAAGGTCGAAGCCGATGGGGATGTGGTCTGGGTGCAACGGCCCAGTGGTTTTCAACGTGATATTCCATTGTGCATCCATCGGCAAGCCATTGCGCCACACACGTTGTACTTCGGCGGTTACTTCTGGGGCGCGATCACCTACGGCAATAACACCATCGATGATGAGTTGAACGGCGATGCGATGATGGTGGCGGGGATAGACACCACGTTCGATGTAAGCCTCAACGCTGTTCTCACCTGTCCCGGTTCTTGCGAGGGAGAAGCGCTCGCCTTCACCAATGGGGACGCACCCTTCACCTATACATGGAGCAACGGATCCACGGAAGCCCAGTTGACCGGACTTTGCCAAGGGGAAGTGATCATTGATGTGACCGACGCGAACGGCAACACGATCACCGACACGGTGTACGTGACCGAATCCGTGGATCCGAACTACACGGTGAATGTTCTACAAGATTCACTTTGGATGGACGGCGGAACGGAGTGGCTCTGGCTCCACGAAGGACTTGCGGTATCCGCCGGTCTGCCTTACCACATCGCGGAAGTGAACGGCGCATACCAAGCCGAGTACGTGGATGGGAACGGGTGCTTGTGGAGCACGGAGGTAGTGATCGTGGTGCTCAACGTTGGAATGGAGGAAGAAGGGCGGGAGACGCCACAGCTCTACCCGAACCCGGCGAATGACGTTGTTCGAATGGAAGGAAGATCGAATGGTGCGATCCGCACCGCAAGTGCCATGGATGTGCTGGGTCGTCGCGTATCGCTCCCCGTTATCGATCGGAACACCTTGGATGTGCATCATCTGGCTGCAGGCACATGGCTGATCCAATTCGAAACCGGTTGCGGCACTGAACACGCCCGATTGGTCAAGGAATAGAATTTACCGGGGCAACGGTCACAGCGGCATTTCGGTCAATAATGCGAACACATCACCCATGCGTCCACTTCTTACGCTCTCTCTGTTGCTCTCCACTACGTTGATCCACGCACAACAATGCGATTGGCTCACCAACGCTGCGGTGGAGTACGAACTGAATCCTTCTTTGCCGAACGAGGTGCTGGCTGGTGCTCCTGGTCGCTTGGTACTGGCCCGCCAGCTCAGCGGAGACTTCGTTTACGGGCAAACGGTCTACGGACGAGCCATCGTCGAGGCCATGGATCCTGGGGATGGTCTACCGATATGGTCGTGCGCCTTGTTCGATTCCGTGAACGTGGAGAGTGCGGTGGTATCCGCAGAGGGAAAGGCGTATTTCGCGGGTCGCTTCATGGGAACCCTTGGATTCTGCGATGGATCCATCTTGGGTGGTGTTCCAGGTCAGGTTCTTTGGCACGAGAACCTCTTCCTCATGGCCGTCGACCTCAATACCGGCTTATTGGAATGGACCCGCAACCTCTCGCTCACGCATGATCAAGCATTGAGCGTGTCTTCGTTGGCGCTGGATCCCCAAGGGCGTCTATGGTATTCCGTGGCCGAATGGGGCATCGGTAAGGCGGTGCGCGTGGATGCCAACGGCATGGATCAGGAAACACGTGTCATTGATGGTGTGCGGCTCCTTGGTACGCTGAGCTTCGATCCTTGGGGCGGCCTGTACATGAGCGGTGCCTGCGACAATAGCGGCTTCGCCTTCGGAGGGGAAGCGTTCACCGATCCAGGCACCTCAGGCTACTCCATGTTCGTGTTGCGCTACCGACCCGATGGTACTGCCGGCTTCGTGGAGTTCGCGGATGACATCACCTTCCAGGACCCGACCGTGGTTGCTACGTCCGATGGTCATGCCTACCTCGCGGGCAACATCTTCGATACATCGCAATGGGGCGATATCACGTTCAGCGGACCGAATTGGGTGAGCGATGTATTCCTGACCAAATTGGACAGCACCGGCGAATTCCTGTGGGGTGTGGAAAGTGCACCTGTCGGTAGCGCCTTTATCGGTGATCTTTCTCGCGCCAATGGTCCGTGCATCGCGGTGGATGCCGATGATCATGTGTACCTGATGGGAAACCTTCGGGGTCAGGTGGACTGGGGCAACGGCGTGGTGAGCAATGGGCTTACCATCGGCGCGCAGACCATATCCGTCGTGGCGTTCGCGCCGGACGGAACGCCCCAGTGGGCCGCCACCAGTATGCCCGGTGGCATGTTCGATCAAGCGCAGACGCTGACGGCCAACGCGGAGGAAGGGACCTTGCATTTCGCCGGCCACATCACCGCACAATTCACTTGGCTCCCGCACACCACCAACAGCGGTGGCACACAGGCCGCATTATTCGGCAAGCTCTCCGGACTAAGCACTGGTGGTCGTGAACGCAGCACCGAACTGGACCTTGTCGCATGGCCGGTTCCTGCGGCGGGCGTCGTGTACGTTGATCTTCCCGGCACCAAACGTACTTCGGCGTCGCTGGTGAATAGCGTAGGTCAGTTGGTGCTCACCATCACTCTTGTTCCAGGCCGCAACACCATCTACATGACCGATCTGCGGAGCGGACTCTACGTTCTGCGCACGGCGGAGGGAAGTGCGGTGCGGGTGGTGAAAGAGTGAGGGTCTATTCCTCGCCGAAGAAGTCGTGATCTATGCGTTTAACGGCATAGGTCTGCTGATGCGCCACACCGAGATCGTGGTCGATCATGAGGTCGGTGAGTTGTGAACCGTCGATCAGAACGATCTTGGTCTCATTGCGCGGCGTGTATTCGCGGGCCTCTTTAGTGAAGGTGGAGGTTGTAATGAAGATCCCCTTCTTGGCACCTTGCCCTGCCAATGCACCTACGAACTTCTGGATCTCCGGTCTTCCTACAACGTTGCCGGGTTGCCACTTCTTGGCCTGAATATAGATGATGTCCAAGCCGAGCTTGTCTTCCTTGATGGTCCCATCGATGCCTTCGTCGCCGCTCTTCGTAAGTGCCTTGCCGGCGTCCTTCACAGAACCACCGTATCCCATGCGGACGAGCAACTGGACTACGAGTCGTTCGAAATCCATCCACGTTTGTCCTAATACTTTGGAAAGAAGTTCTTGTCCGAGAGTTGAACGGATCTGTTCATACGCTGTGTCGAGGATCTCTTCCGGGGTGCGGGTGCTTTCTAGCTCTGTTGGTTCGGATGAGACGGGCTGCGTTTCTCGCTTTACTGTTTGGAACTCGATGAATTCCGGGAAGCGATTGAGATAGGAGGTGCTGATGCGGTCAATATTGCTCTTGAGTACTTCACGCCCCCGATCGCTTATTGTTACCGTTGCGCGCTTTGGAGAGTTGAGTAGTCCAGCTTTTCTAAGGTACGTTCCGGCCCAAGCTACTCGATTGTAGAACCTTGTTTGTCCACTTGAAAGGAGTTGGCTTTGTTCCTCTTCGGTGAGTTTCATCTGAGCGGTCAGGATAGATACAAGACTCTTTATTGAATACTCTTTGCCGTCGGAGACCTGTTTCAATAGGGGTAGCATGATGGTCTGAAAATCTGGAACGGCCATTTGTGAGGGTATATGGAAGACGAAGATCGTTGTCCGGCCGGGAACCCGCGTGAGGCATCACACGCTCAGGCGATGGCCAAGCGGATCTACCTGATCAATTCGAAGTTCAGGAACTGCGCCTTCCGTTCATACTCGTCCAGCAAGGCTTTTCTCAATTCCGGATCGTTCGCCATCAAGTCGTACACGGTCTTTTCCAACTCCATTAAACGAGCATCGGAGAGTTTCTTCGCCTTCAGGTCATCCCGAATGGGTTCGATGCGTTTGCGAAAGAGTGCCATGAAGTCCTCCATACCCCAGATGGTCATGTAGCAGAAGGCAGCGTGGTAGGGGTGCGCGGTGGTGCTCTTCATTTCCTTCACCTTGTTCCATCCTACGCAGACATGCACGGTAACCTCTTTGCCCATGCGGTGTACGTAGAAGAAATGCGCGGCAATGCGCAGGGCACTGTCGATCGATAAGGGTTCCACCATTTGCCGCCGGATGGATCGCATGTACAAGCGTTGGAACGCCGTGTCCGCGTCCAGATACGTGTTGAACTTGAGCAGGATGGCGGCGGTATCCGGCATCAGCTTCTCCAGTTCGGGCTGCTTGCCATAGGCGACCGCGTAATTGCAGAAGAGGTAGCTATTGGCGTTGTAGAGGGCGGTGCAGCGGTCTGCCAAGAGTGGATCAGCGGGTAGGCTGTCTACACGAAGGGTCAAGTAGTTCTTGATGCCTTCGTTCAATACGCCGATCTTGAAGAGATCAGCGAAAGGAATGCTGTCGTTGTTTGCTGCGGCACGTTCGGTTTGGCCATGCGTGTGTGATGGTGTAAGGATGACAAGCAGCATCAACAGTGGAAGTGCGACTTTGCTTAGGCGGTTGTCCAAGTGCATAGTTCGAAGATAGGAGTAGAGGATCTGGCCGGGAACCCGCGTGAGGGACAGCAGCGGCACCGCGCAGCGGCATAGGGGCGATGCACGCATCGCCTATGCGCTGCGAGGAGTATAGCGTATGGCCCGACCCCGCTGCCCCCGCAGTTTCATGCGGGGTGAGCGGGGGCATGCCCAAAATCTTCAATCCCTCCGTTGCTGCGTCTTTATTTCGGAGCGCACCTTGTACAGCCGCTCGCTGAAGCCGCCGTCCTTCTCGAATGCGCGTGCTTGGCTATCCACCTGCTTTCCAACAAATGCATGGTGATCTTGCACAGCGTTTGCCCCACGTTGGCGCTGATCTCCGCGTAGGCCCTGTCCTTCACGGTGCGTGGTGTGCGTGCTGTTCGTGGCCCCTCAGTTGCTTGCATGCGTTGGTCCTTTTCACGCAGCCACAACGCTTGTATCCAGCGCGCCACTTCATCGGGATCTTTGCAGCGCGCATTGCTCAACTCTTTTCGTCGCGGGTCCATGGGTTCCCACAGCGGCAGTTTGCGGTGCTCCAAGTAGGACTCGTGATCCTTCCGCAGTTCGTCCAACTGGCGCGCCCAAGGGTATAGTAGAATGAAGAATATCCAATTAAGAATGTAGAATGATCAATTGCCTTGCTATTACGGAGGTTTTAGCAATTGGTCATTTTACATTTTACATTCTTCATTCCTTCAGCTCCTCCTATTCGCCAACAACACCGGTGCCTGCCCATCGAACGGGTTGTCCATCCTCCCGATGCTGCGCGCATCCATGCCTGCCGCGCGCATCACGGTGCGGTCGCCGAAGCGTTTGCGGATCCGGTCCATGGCTTGGTAAAGCCCCATGGCTTCTTCGGTATCGGTAAAGGCATCCATCTGGTGGCCGCCGCCTACCATGTTACTGAAGCGCACGCCGATCAAGCGGATGCGTTGGCGGCGATCGTACAGTGCGCGGAAGAGATCGTGTACGATGGGCAGTATGATATGATCGCACGCCGTGTAGTTGATGCGCAACTGGCGCGTGTGCGTGTTCATGTCGGCATAGCGGATCTTCACGGCTACGCAGCTGGTGAGCTTCTCGCCTTTGCGCAGTTGGAACGCGAGGCTCTCGGCCATGGCGGTGAGCAGACCTTTCAACTTCACCACATCGATGGTGTCGCGTTCGAACGTGCGTTCCGTACTGATGCTCTTGCGTTCGTGCCACGCGATGATGGGGCTGTCATCAATACCGTTCGCTTTGCGCCATAGCACGGGGCCGTGTTCGCCCAGCACGCGCTGCATCAGATCGATGGGCAGGTCCTGCATGGTGTGGATCTTCGCCACGCCCATGCTGCGCAGCAGGTGCGCCGTTTTCCCGCCCACGCCGGGGATGCGTTCGATCGGCATGGGTGCCAGGAAGGGTTTCTCCGTGCCGCGTTCCACATACCATTCGCCAGCGCCGTTCTTCGCCTCGCCGGTGGCCACCTTGCTCACCGTCTTGTTGATCGAAAGCCCGAAGCTGTTCGGCAATCCGCTCTCCTTGATGATGCGCTTCCGTAGATCCACCGCCAGTTTCCGGCTTCCATGGAATTTATCGGTGCCGCTGAGGTCCACATAGAATTCATCAACGCTGCTCTTCTCGAACAGCGGCACGTTGGCACGGATGATCTCCGTCACCTCATCGCTCTTCTGCATGTACGCGCCGCTGTTGCCACGGATGATCACCGCTTCGGGGCACAACTGTTTCGCCATCTTCATCGGCATGGCACTGCGAATGCCCATGGCTCGCGCTTCGTAGCTGCAACTGGCCACCACGCCCCGGTCGCTATCGCTACCGATCAGCACGGGCAGGCCGTTCAACTTCGGTTCGAACAGCCGCTCCACGCTCACGAAGAAGGTATTCAGGTCCAGATGCAGGATCGTTCGTTCCATAGCGTTAGGGCGCATCATGATGCACCCTTACAGGTCAAGGTGTAGTACGGTGCATTCGCTGTTGGTCATTCTACATTTTTCATTTCTCCGCCGCCATCACAACGTTGATAGGTCGACCGGGGAGGGATCGGCGATACGGGTGCGTTGGTCAATGGCGGTGCTGTGGGCGCCTTAACGGGCTGGGAGTTTACCCCGGCCTTGAGCCGGGGCTTCCATCCCGGGCGCGGGACCCCGTCCGGCCAACAGTTCCGTGTTGACAAATAATCCGTCATGTTGCGGTCAGTAATTTAGTCATTATGTTTGCGCTGTCGGAAATTTGATCCGTGCGTTGATGGGAACCTTGTCACTGCAAAAATTCGTTGGCCGCGATAAACCCGCGCTGGCACCGCTCACCCACATCGTGAACGGGCCGCCCGCGCGCTACACCGCCGTGGCCCCGCCCGATGCCGCCATCACCGGTCGCATCCACCACATCCGTGGCCAGCGCGTGCTGTTGGATCGTGATCTGGCCGAGTTGTATGGTGTAGAGACCAAGCACCTCAAGCGGCAGGTGCGAAGGAACTTGGGTCGCTTCCCCGAGGACTTCATGTTCGAGTTGACGGAAGAAGAGAACGAATTTTTAAGGAGCCAATTTGGCATCTTAAAACAAGTTGCAACACCCTCCGGCAAGGGAGGGGACTTGAGGAGCCAAATTGGCACCTCAAGTTGGGGTGGTGCCCGCTATGTCCCCATGGCCTTCACCGAACAAGGTGTGGCCATGCTCTCCAGCGTGCTCAACAGCGAGCAAGCCATACTGGTCAACATCCACATCATCCGGGTCTTCACTCGCATGCGCGAGATGCTGCTTGCGCACCACGAGGTCCTGCAAAAGCTGGAAGAACTTGAAGGCCGCATCACCGGGCACGATGAGGAGATCCAAGCCATCTTCGATCACCTCACGGCACTGGTCTCGCCGGCAGAGCGGCCACGCAAGCCCATCGGCTTCAAACCCGACGAAGCATGAACCCCGCAGTGAATACCCTTGCCATGGAGCCGCCCGCGCGCTACACCGCCTTGGCCCGGCCGGATGCCGCCATTACCGGCCGTATCCACCACATCCGTGGCCAGCGCGTTCTGCTGGATCGTGACTTGGCCGAGCTCTACGGCGTGGAGGTCAGACGCCTTAAGGAGCAGGTACGCCGGAATATCACGCGTTTTCCGGAGGACTTCATGTTCGAACTCACCTTGGAAGAGGCGGAAGCTTCAAGGTCACAATTTGTGACCTTGAACGAGGTCAGCGCTTCAAGGTCGCAATATGCGACCTTGAACAGGGGCCAGAACATCAAGTACCTGCCCTTCGCATTTACCGAGCACGGCATCCTCATGCTGGCCAACGTGCTGCGTAGCGAACAGGCCGTCGCCATGAGCATCCATATTATCCGCGTTTTTACCCGGATGCGCGAGCTGCTTCTTTCCAGCAACGATGTCCTCACGGAACTGAAGGAGTTGCAAGGGCGCATCACCGGACACGACGAAGAGATCCAGGCCATCTTCGATCACCTCGCCGCATTGGTCTCTCCAGTTGAACGATCGCGCAAACCGATCGGCTTCAAGCCAAGCCAAGCGAAGCATGATCACCGCCCCTCAACATAAGACAGTCTTTCAACCCACATAAGACACACTTCAACCATGGCAAACCCCGTCTTCGGAGCCAACATCAAGCTCCTTCGCACCCGTCGCGGCCGCTCGCAAGAGGAAACGGCCATCGCCCTAGAGGTGAAACGTTCCAGCTATAGTGGTTATGAGAACGGCAGTGCCGAGCCGTCGTTCGATCTGCTGGTGCGCATGAGCGAATACTTCAAGGTGAGCATTGATAAGTTGTTGCGCGATGAACTCCCGGCGCTCAGCGAAAGCCAGCTCGGCATCCTGGAGCGCGGTGGCGACATCGATCTTAGTGGTCGTCGTTTGCGTGTGCTGGCCACCACTGTGGATCGCGAGGATCGTGAGAACGTGGAGTTGGTGCCCGAGAAGGCCAAGGCTGGTTACGCATTGGGTTATGCCGATCCGGAGTACATCAGCATCCTGCCTACGTTCCAGATGCCGTTCTTGGCGCGCGACCGCAAGTACCGCACGTTCCAGATCAGCGGCGACAGCATGCCGCCCGTGGCCGAAGGCTCGTGGGTGACCGGCGAATACGTGCAGAACTGGCAGACGCTGCGCGATGGTCAGCCGTACATCGTGATCACCAAGGAAGATGGCATCGTATTCAAGGTGCTTTACAATAAGCTGAAGGAGAACGGGAACCTGTTGCTGTGCAGCACCAATCCGATGTACACGCCGTACGAAGTGTCCATCGCCAACGTGTTGGAGATCTGGAAATTCGTCCACTTCATCAGTGCCGAGTTGCCCGAACCCAACTTGAGCCGTGATGAACTGGCCCGTAGCGTGATCGATCTGCGCAAAGAGGTGAGCCAGTTGCGTCTGGCCATGGAGCAGCAGGGCAGGCTATCATTCTAGTTCCCCAACGGTGCCTTGTCGTTCGTCCGCCCTGCGGCGATGAACAGTGTGTTGAAGCACGCGAAGAACACCACGCCCCATTGCCGGGTGAGTAGATCTTCCGTAAGGCAGCACAGTAGCATGAAGAGCAGAAAAGCCATGTGCAACGCATCACAACGTCGGCGTGCGATCATGAAGCTCCAGCCGAACAGCAACACGAACGCTGCGAGCCCCAAGACCCCATAGGCCAGCCAGAGTTGAAGCGGTTGGCAGTGTGGGCCATAGCTCCCGTTGACCATGAACGAATGGCCCAGCGCGGAGTAGCACTCGTCCAGTGCGGGTTGTAAAGCCGTTCCACCGAGACCCATGATCCAGTTCTGTTCCAGTAATTCAATGGAACAATGTGCGATCGGGCGACGGATCTCCAAGGAGTTCAGCGTGCCCGTACCATCGGTATGCGTGTTGATGACCTCTAACAGACGTTCCCGGATACCGGGAATTGTCACAGATCCCAAGCCGATCACGATCAGGACACCGACCATCCAACCAAGTGCTTGCTTGTTACGGAGGTGTACGAAGAGCAACAGTGTTATGCCAGCAGCGAATGCGATCACTGACATCCGTGATCCAAGCAGCAAGGCAGAGGCAACAAGGAATGCGACCAATGCGATGCGCCCGAGGATCACCAGTATCCGTGAAAGCAATTGCGCACGGGAGGCGAGGACCCAGTGCACTTGGAACAATGCTCCACCCAACAACCAACAAGCTGCATAGGGGGGATGGACACCGGTATTCTCCCAGAACGCAATACGGAATGTGCTGCTGAAGGGCGCGTCCACTTCGCTAGCTGCCAGCAAAAAGGGGATCGCCATCACGTTCGCGAAGAGTGCGAGGATGGCAGCTGAAACTCCGAGAACATCGCACAGCCGTTCTCGAAGCCGTGCATTGGCCGGAGCACCCAACAACAGGAAGCCGATGGGAAAGATGATCAACGCCGCACTTCGTTCAGCGATGCTCCACCCATCCGCGAGATGATCGGCACGTGGGATGTCCAGCAGCATCAGAAGGAAGGGTGCGCTAAGGATCAGCCATGGTCGCCACTGCGGTGCGAATGTTGCTCCACTTCGTATGCGGGTAACGAACAACAGCACCAGCCAAAGAAGGATCGCAAGCACCATCGGCCGCATGCCCAGCAACGGCATGGCCCCCAACGCGAGGGTAGCGGACCAAGCGGCTTTCTCGATGCCGCTCATGCTCCGTTGCGGTCCACGAGCGACGCTTTTCGTCCGCACGGTTTCGTTCACTATCGCTGCGTAACGGTCCCGGAAACGCACGCTGGAATACGGCATCATCCCATCGCGAAGTTCAACCGGTGAATGTTGTATGCCATGTTCTTCGAAACGCCGCACTGCAGAGGCGATGTCCGCAGATGCGTCATGGTCGAAGAACACGCCACTGATACCGTCGCTTACTGTTTCTAGGTATCCGCCCTTGCGCAAGGCGATGGTGGGTGTGCCGCAGGCCTGGGCTTCGAGCGGGGTAAGTCCAAGGTCCTCATTCGCTGCGGTGATCAACGCTTTGGCGCCTTGCAGCAACTCGACGAAACGACCCTGGTCCACATGCCCGGTGAATTGCACGTTGGCCGGTACATTCCGTATCAGACGATCACGGTCCGGTCCATTGCCGCAAACGATCAGTTGCTTGTCCGGTAGCTCCCGGAAAGCGTCAATGATGCGGTCCACGCGTTTGTACGGGACAAGACGCGAGGCGGTGAGATAGTAGGAACGCGTTCCGTTGTTCAGGGTGAAGATCCCGGTATCAACTGGTGGCAACAGCACATGGGCTTCGCGTCCGTAGATCGACTTCACACGTTGCGCAACGTTCGCGCTGTTCGCTATGAACCGGTCCACGGATCCCACGGAACTTAGGTCCCAAGAGCGCAATTCATGCAGTACGTGCTTCACGAGCCATGCCTTGGGGCCTGAACCCAAGCCATGGTCTTCCAAGTAGCCGCTTTCATTCACCCACGCGTAGCGCATCGGTGTATGGATGTAGCACACATGCACTTGGTGCGGCAGCACACGCACCCCTTTGGCCACGGCATACGAGGCCGAAAGGATCACATCGTATCCGCTCAGGTCTAGCCGTTCGATCGCTGCCGGGAAGAGTGGGAGGTAGTTGCGATATCCTGTCCGAGCCCAAGGCAGATCTTGGATGAACGTGGTATGCGCGCGTTTCCCGTGCAGGATGAACTGCCGATCATGATCATCGAGAAAGTCGATCAGTGCAAAGACATCCGCATCGAAGGTGCGTAGGATCTCGCGGGTCACCTTTTCGGCACCGCCGCTCACAACCAGCCAATCATGGACGAAGGCGACGCGCATCAGGACCGTAGCAAGGGATCGAGAACGTCGTGCAAGGCCTGTGTGGTCCGTGCTTCATGAAATGTGGCCGCATGACGTTTCCCACGCCCTATCCAAGCCTCGCGCTCCGGACCAAGTGCCGCTTTCAGGGCCTCATCCGTTGACGTATCGGTTCCGAAAGTGGCAAAACGAACAGCATCATGGAAGTACTCGCGGAACACTTGCAGGTCGCTCGCGATCACCGGGCAGCCATGTGTCATCGCTTCCAAGATGGGCAGTCCGAAGCCTTCTGCACGCGAGGGATGAAGCAACGCTATTGCCCCTTCGTACAAGGCACGGAGTTGTGCGTCGTCGCCATCCTCCAAGAAGTGGACGCCTTCATGCTCCAATAGATCATGTGAAGCGAATTGAGGACCGGGTCTGCCCACGATGATCAGATCGAATGCCGGGTCCTTCAAACGACCGTACCATTGAAGCGCTCTATCCAACCCTTTTCGTGGATCGTGGCTACCGACCAATAGGCAGTAGGGTGGAACAATGCGCGTGTCCGAGTGATCATTTTTCGACAGTTCGCTAGCGAATGGCGGTACTATGGCAACATGATCGGGACCGAATGAATAGGTCTGCTGTAAGTCCAAGGACGAGGTATCCGAGACAGTGATCACGCGTGCTACGCGCCTCGTCAGCCGGGGCAGCAGGAACTCGTACCAGCGTGCGAACCGGCGATCGAACCATTCCGGATGGTGTATCACAGCGAGGTCATGTACGACCACGACCTGTCTTCGCACCCGCAAAGGGCCCGTGTTTGCAGGACTGAGCAGGAGGTCGTTCTTCCCTACAGCGCTTGGCAACTGCAGTTGTTCCCACGCGTGACCGCCGAGGCCTTTGTGGAGCACTACCTCTAGTCCGAAGGTATCCCACTCGCCTTCCGCACGGGCCGGCAGTACCACGCGACTATCAGGCCATTCCCGAGCGATCACGGGCATCAGCATGCGGCCGTAGCGTTCCACCCCGGTGATGGGGCGTGCAAGGAACCGACCATTGATAACGAGTGCCATGGCGTGCCCAAGGTAGCAGCCGGGGAAGGTCCGTTAACTTGCCGCCGTGGGTGCAACGGTCACAACATCTTCTCGAGCTCCTTCTGGAACCGGTTTGCGGTTGACATACGGGCATTGGCCTATGGTCCGTGCCGTGGCGTGGCGCAATGTCCGGCTGCGCTACAAGAGTTCGTTCTTCGGCTTCCTATGGACCTTGTTGAATCCGCTGCTCTTCCTGGTGATCTTCCTGTTGATCTTCAGCGAGGCTTTTCCGCAGGTGGAGAACTACCCTGTTTTCGCCTTGAGTGGTCTCATCTTCTGGTCCTTCTTCGCCACCACCAGCGCGCATGTCATGGGCGCCTTGGTGGAGAATGCCGCTGTGCTTCGGTCTTTGGCAGTGCCGCCCCTGGTGTTCCCGCTGGCGCAACTGCTCGCCGGTCTTTTCAACCTCTTCATGTCGTTCATTCCGTTCGCGATCATCCTGCATCTCTTCGGCCGGGTACCGCACCTGACCGATCTACTGGTGCTGCCGATCGTGTTCTGTTTCGCGGCGTTCATTCTCGGGATCTCGTTGGCGTTGGCTGCGCTCAACGTCTACTTCCGTGATATCGGCTTGTTGTGGAATGCGCTGTTGCCGGCCTTTTTCTACATCACCCCGATCGCTTATCCGGCCGATCTAATTCCGGAGCGCATGCGTTGGATCGCTGAGGCGAACCCATTGTTCCACTACATCGCTGCATTCCGAGAGGTGCTCTATTATGGTCGCGTTCCAGCCATGGAGCAATGGGTCTTGATCGTCGGTCCTGCTGTACTCGCGGGCATGATCGGTTGGGTCATTTACCGCGCCTTGCGTCCTGGTCTCATCGCGAACTACTGAAGCATGAAGACGGGACGACCGATGATCGAATTGAACGCAGTGCGGGTGGACTACCTGGTGCAGCGACACGGGATCCGGTCCATCAAGGCATACCTGACATCATTCGGTTCGAAGCGATTGCTAGAGCGCAAGCGGATCCTTCATGATGTTGATCTGGAGATCCAGGCCGGGGAGTGCTTCGGCATCATCGGCAGGAACGGTTCGGGCAAGAGCACGCTACTGCGTTTGTTGGCGGGCATCGTTGAACCGACCTCGGGCAGTTTCCGGGTACACGGTCATGTGGCGCCCATGCTGGCTCTTGGTGTTGGCCTGGAACCGGAATTGAGCGGGTGGGAGAATGTGCGTCTGTGCCGCATGTTGATGGGGCACGAGCGCACCGGAATGGAAAATGTGAACGCCTACATCCGCTCATTCGCCGGACTTTCGGAGGATGATCTGGAGATGCAGGTGAAGCGCTACTCCACGGGGATGATGGCCCGCTTGGGCTTCGCGATCGCCACGGCCACGGATCCCGACATCCTGTTGATAGACGAAGTACTTGCAGTAGGTGATGTCGTCTTCCAGCAACAGTGCTATCGCAGGATCGACGAGTTGAAACAACGCGGATGTACCATTGTCTTCGTCACGCACTTCCTTAGCGAGATCCAAAGGATCTGTGATCGCGCTGCGTGCATGGAGAACGGTACCGTCGTGAAGGTGGGAAGCACCCATGAGGTAGGAATGCACTATCACGAGCTGCTCGGTATCCCGTCATGAGCAAGCAGTTGGAGCATACAGCGCAACGGGTCGGCGTGGTGATCCCTTGCTTCAACGATGGTCCGTACCTGCCCGAAGCCATTGAGAGCCTTGGTCCCGATCGTGCGCACGGCGAGGGTGTCATCATTGTGAACGATGGCTCCGATCAGCCGGAGACCTTGGCCATATTGGACCGGTACAGGGCGTTGGGTTTCACGATCATTGATACGGCGAATCGTGGTTTGGCCGCAGCACGCAATACCGGATGGCGGTCGACCAACGGGCCCTACGTGCTCTTCCTCGATGCCGACAACCAGGTCGATAGCGCCTATGCGCAGAAGGCTGCGGCATGGATGGATGAGGATCCGACGATCGCGGTGGTCCATGCCGACAAGGAGGAATTCGGTTTGCGCGATGGACTTGTCGAGCAACCTGTACCGACTTTGGTGGAGGAGTTGGTGGGTAACCGCATAGATGCTTGTGCCGTGGTGCGCAAGAGTGTGTTGGAAGCGGTGGGTGGCTTCGACGAAGCGATGCGTGATGGCTACGAGGATTGGGAGCTATGGCTGCGCCTGATGATCAAAGGGGATCGTTTCGTCCACTTACCCGGAGGGCTGTTCCGCTACAGGGTGCGCGAAGGATCCTTGGTGAGCAAGGCCAATGATCCGGTGATCCGAAAGCGGATCCTTGACCACATCGTATCCAAGCACAAAGCCGTGTACGATCTGCATGCAAGTGCGATCATTCCGGAACTGCACAAGATCCAGGCGCATGATCAAGGCCGTTTGGCAGAGCAACAACGTCGGACGGCAGAACTCAATGCTCAGTTGGCCGCCAAGACCGATGATCTCGATCTGTCCCGCACTGCGTTGGAGACGGCGAAGGCATCGCATGCGGAAGCCGCCCTGCGTGCAGCGGCCGAGGCTCAACAACTGGATGAGCGCATTGCGGAGAGCGAACGAATTGCACGAACGGCAGCAGAGGAGCTCGTTCAGAAGCAAGTGGAACTGGCGGCGGTCGAACGAAGGACTGCAGCACTGGAGAATGAGAAGGAAACGCTTTCCGCAGAGGCTCACCGGTTGGTAGGGGAGACGGACAAAGTCATGCAGGCCTTGACCGTTCACCGGGAACACTCCCGAGCGTTGCAGGCATTGATCGGTCAGTACGAGGAGCGGATCAAGGCGATCGAGAGTAGCACATTGTGGCGTTTACGCAATGGCTACAGCAAAATGCGCGCGTTGTTGCGCACGAGCAGTGGCACATCACGGAGCGGGTTCCGCTGGATCAAGCGGATCACTTTCCTGATATCTGAGAAAGGACGCCGGATCGTGCGCCGGTTCCTCGCGAAGGTGTTCCGCGCCTTGTACCTCATGGCCGAGGAACAGCCGGTACGCATCCTCGTGGGGAACGAGGAACTGCAAGCGGCCATGGTGCATCACGATGATCCCTACCATCAATGGATGATGCGCAATTTTCCCCGCGCCTCGGACCTTGTGGACCAGCGGGAACGGATCGAACTCTTCAAGGAGCGTCCGTTGATCAGCATAGTGATGCCGGTCTACGCACCACCGATCCATTTGCTCGATGCGGCCATACGTTCCGTGCTCGATCAATCCTATGCGAACTGGCAATTGTGCATCGCCGATGATCGTTCACCCGGCGATGCTGTGCGCGAGTGTCTGAAGCGTTGGGCAAAGCACGATGACCGGATCAAAGTGATCTTCCGGAAGGAGAACGGGCATATCAGCAAGGCCAGCAACAGCGCGTTGGAAATGGTACAAGGTGAGTTCATCGCCTTCATGGACCACGATGATCTGCTTTCACCGGATGCGCTCTACCACATCGCGACGCGCATCAACCTGAAGCCGCGCACCGACATCCTATACACCGACGAGGACAAGGTCGACGAGCAAGGCAAGCACTCCGATGCGCACTTCAAGCCGCAATGGTGCCCGGATCATCTGCTCTCACGGAACTACTTCGGCCATTTGGTCGTGATGCGTGCCGGCATCGTGAAAGCAATAGGCGGTTTCCGAGAAGGGTTCGAAGGCAGTCAGGACTACGATCTGATCTTGCGTGCCGTTGAGCGAACAACCCACATCGAGCACATCCCCCGTGTGCTCTACCATTGGCGGATCCACGCGGCCAGCGCGGCGTTTAACGAGGAAGTGAAGCCATACGCGTACGTGGCAGCAAAGACCGCGATCACCGAGGCCATGCACCGCAGAGGTGAAGAGGCCGACATCGATTTCCTCAGCGGCTATCGGGGATATCGCATCGCTTTCAAGGCTCCGTTGACGGGCAAGGTCAGCATCGTGATCCCAACGAAGGACAAGACCGAGGTGCTGGCCACCTGTGTTCATTCCATCTTCAACAAGACCGATCACCCCAACTTCGAGGTGATCGTGCTGAGCAACAACAGCAAGGAACCCGCCTTCTTCTCCTTCATGCACGAAATGGAGCGCTTGCAACCGGAACGGTTCCGCTGGTATGAGAACAACGAACCGTTCAATTTCAGCGCACTGATGAATTTCGGTACGACGAAAGCCACCGGAGAACAGATCCTTTTCCTGAACAACGATACCGAGGTGATCCATGGTGATTGGTTGCGGATCATGCACAGTTGGTCGCAACGGCCTTCGATCGGTGCCGTGGGTGTGAAGCTCCTGTATCACAACGACACGATACAACACGCTGGTGTCATCATCGGCTTAGGGGGCGTTGCCGGTCACACCTTCGTGGGTTACCACAAGGATGGCCCGGGCTACTTCAACTATATCAATACGGTCAACAACAACAGTGCTGTAACGGCAGCATGCATGATGGTGCAACGAAACAAGTTGGAGCGCGTCGGTGGATGGGAAGAACTCTTCACCGTGGAGTACAATGACGTGGACCTCTGCCTGCGTTTGCGCGAGGCTGGGTTCAACAATGTGTACGTGCCCGATGTCTCGCTCTACCACTTCGAGTCATTGACGCGCGGCCACCCGCACATGACGAAGGAGAGCTACGAGCGCCACTTGCGCGAGGTGGGGCTCTTCAAGGAGCGGTGGGCGGCCTACGTGGACGATGATCCTTGCTACAACCCGAACCTGGGCAGGGGACGGCACGACTTTCAGATAGGTCCGTGAGCATCGGTATGCCCAGTAGTGATCTCTTCGTCGAGCAGTTCGTCTATGAAGACCTCCATCAGTTCATGTACAACGATGTCCGGCTTTTCCTGTTCAACGATCGCGGGTACCCATATCGGTGTCCACACATAGGTGGAGCGGGAGAAGTGTTCGCTGAGAAGTGGAATGAGGTAGACAGTGAAGGAGTCACGAAACATCAGCAGCCGGGGTGCCGAGGGATCGGGACCCTGCATGAATACGGTACGATTGCGGAAGATCGGTGAGCCGGGCAGATCGGGGCCCGAGACCTCAGTCGCGCGCCAAGGGGCATGGGGTACCATGTCATGCGATATCCGCGTGAGCTTATCGTTCAATGCCATTTGCATGGCGAGATCCCCAAGATCATTGGTATCGTTCTTCAAGGAAAAGTCACTGCGCAGACACGCCGCCCCCAGCTCGGGATGGTCGGCTAGCATAGCCTCCATCAGTGTTTGATATCCGATCAGTGCACCGTCGCGGTTCCAATGGATGTCGGTCTTGTAATAGAGGTCGATACTGTCTTTGAGAGCCAGCATTCTACTGCGGGCGTCTATCACTTTCACCTGGCAGTGGTCAGCGAGATAGTCCTTCACCTGATCCAAGCCTGAACCGGACCCCGATCGATGGATATTGGCCGGAAGGAATTCCGGATAAATGGAGGAAGAGAGCGGAGCGATGAAAAGGTAGTACTCGATACCACGGTTATGGAGCCACGAACTTCGCGCGTTCAAACGTTGTGCGATAAGCCGCAATTGGTCCTCAGAAAAGGGCATGGCGCCACGGTAGTAGTCCACCATCTTCTCGCGGTTCAGGAAATACCAACCATCCTGACCCCGGATCACCCTCTCGGGAAGTGGGGATGAGCGTAAGGCATACACGGCGAAGAACGAATTCCACCGGAACAAGAGCTTTCGGAACCGGAAGTGATCGTTGAAGTAGGAGGTGTACTTCTTGGGGAACGATAGCAGCGAGTGGGAGTTCAGGACGGGTCTTGCAGCCAATGGTCTCTTTTCGGTGTCAGCCACAAATGGCTCCAAGGGTATCAACTCGGCCAGCAACGGCAAGGTGATGAGGAGCGCGAAACCGAGTACCATGACCAAGGCAGGTGCGTTGGTGGGTGTAGCTGCTCTCTTGTCGACGCTGCGGTGGATACGCCAAGCAAAAGTGAAAGCCGCTACCAACAGGCTGAACAACATTGGTAAGATCGAATTGATCGAACGAGCCCGCAACTCCCGGAGAACCGGTGCGAAGTCCGTGTCGGACATCAGGAAAGGATCGTCACCGTTCATATTGATGAGCATGTGGTCCGGGTTGAGGATCCGGTCCTTTATCTGGGCGTTCGGCTTGAAGAGGCGGAATATCTCCGCAGGACCATAGTGCTCCACTGCATCCCCAGAACGGAGGCTGAGCATGTGGAGCTTTAACGAGGTCTGCCGAGTGCCGGGATCGATGCGTAGGAATTTGATGAGGCTATCGGTGGGCAACGTGAACGAAAGCGTTCTGCGTTCAGAGGATCCCTCGATCCGGGCGTTCACGAAATGGCCGCTCAGGAAACGTCCGGGTTCGGTGGCATAGAAGATCTGGAAGTCATCGCCGATCGCGGTCGTGACCTCCATTTCCAGCACCAAGGAGTGTTCCCGAAAATCGATGGTGTCCATGGTCCAGTATCCTGCCCATCCGAGTGCGACTGCCCAACATATCGCGCGGATCAGAGTCTGTGGGGAACGAATTGGAGCATTCGCTGGCAGCTGGCGTACCAGGGAGGTGACCGCCAGCACAAGGACGGCAGCAACTGATCCGCCGAGCAGTGCGAATAGGACCGGCCACATCACAGGCATAGTCGGGTCAAGGGCTTTTTGTATGTGGTCAGCTATGCTATCGGTGGTCACCATATAGGGGTCGTCCCCAGTTGACACAAGGCTGATTTTATGACTGTTGTTGTCCACCTGAAAAGGAGCCATATCATGGAGCGGGCTGAAGAATTCGGCGATCTCTTCACCCCGCCACTGAACCGTGTTGAAGGGGCCTTCGAGCGAGATGGATACCAAGGCGATCCTTCCGGGTGAGCGCCGTGGGTCCAAGCGCAGACCGAAGATCCCACGGGCCTGTTCGGGGAGATCGAAGAGGACCTCGTTGGCATCGAGGCTCTGGTCCTTGGAGGGATGAACAAGGTGTAGGTTGCTGTATCCGCCAGAGCTGTCGGCATAGAACAGTTCGAGCGGGTCGTTGGTGGCATGGTCCAAGAAGAGCCGAATGCGGAGGGCTGTCCCATCCTCAGTTTCACGTGTTCCGGTCCACATCGTGCGACCGACCAGAACGAAGGCTAGTGCCGCGATGAGATATGCGATGATCCGATGGTCGCGCATCTTGGTCAGAAACGGAAATAGATGAAAGGCGAGAATGTATTGCTTGCGATGGACATCGCGCAGAGCACCAACAAGCACATCACACCGGCCACCTCCACCGCACCGCGCGGCCCGTTGCTCACCATAGCGCCGCTTGGTGATATGCGGAACCAGCGGGCAGCTGTTGTATGCAGATCGAGTGACCCCAGCACCCCGACTACCAAGGCGATCGTGGTGATGTTCGTGAGGAACAGCGACGGATACACTTCGCCATTACACCCCCTGCCGAAGCCGAACATGGCCGATACCGTATGAGCGGCATCCGCGATATTCTCCACCCGGAAGAAGACCCACGCGATAAGTACCACGAGCAGGGTATACGCCGTTCCTACTAAGCGCGGCCAACGGTCTAATAGCGCACCGAAGCGCGCTCGTTCCAACACCATGAACGAACCATGGATCAGGCCCCAGACCACGAAGCTCCAACTAGCGCCGTGCCATAGCCCCGTGAGCAGGAATACGATGAACAAGTTCAGGTAGGTGCGTGCCGCCCCACGACGGTTGCCCCCAAGCGGTTTGTAGAGGTAGTCGCGGAACCAATTTCCCAAGCTGATGTGCCATCGACGCCAGAAGTCGCGCACGGACGAGGCTATATAGGGTCGGTTGAAGTTCTCCAGAAAATCGAAGCCGAGCATGCGCCCCAAGCCGATGGCCATATCGCTGTACCCGCTGAAGTCGAAGTAGATCTGCACTGCATATGCTGCGGTACCCAACCAAACCACCGGGGCGTTGAGGTGCTCAATAGGGACCTGAAAGATCGGGTCGGCGATGCGCGCACATTGATCGGCGATAAGGATCTTCTTCGCCAAGCCAACGACAAATCGGCGCACGCCACTTGCGAAGCGTGGAATGTCCATCGTACGCTCGGTGAACTGTTGGGCAACATCGTGGTATCGGATGATAGGACCAGCCACCAACTGGGGGAATAGGGATATGTACAAGGCGGCAATTCCGGGACTGGCTTGTGCTTTGGCATCTTTCCGGTAAACGTCGATCACGTAGCTGAGCCCGTGGAAGATGTAGAAGGACACTCCGATGGGCAGGGCTATGGGATCCAGTAAGATCGGCGGGAGCCCGAAAGCTCCAAGCATATCGCTTGCGGTTTCCGAGAGGAAGTTCGCATACTTGAACCAGAGCAATGCACCGATATTGACCACTATGGCAACGACGAGCCAAGGCTTGCGTTCCTGGCTGTATTCTATGGCCAGACCGCACAGGTAGTTGCACAGAATCAGCGCGAGCATGAGTAGCACGTATATGCCCTCGCCCCAAGCGTAGAAGAACAGGCTCGCGATCAGTAGCACGGTGTTCCGCGCTTTCAGCCCACCAGCCAACAGAGTGGCCAGCAGCACCAGAGGCAAGAAGAAGAAGAGGAAGATGGGGGAGCTGAAGACCATCGGGCCGCTGTGCGGAAGGGCGGCTAAAGTACCGCGCTCGATCGAAGCGTTCTCACATGGACGAGGGCGCCGAGATGCACATCTTCCGATGGAACGGATGCAGATCTCAATGTTAGATCCATGTTAACATCAAGTGAATGGAATGCTACCTTTGGGGAACGGCCGACCGAATGAACAACCGCATCCTGCACATCACCCTCTTCGCATTCGCACTGTTGAGCGCGATTGGCGCGCAGTCCCAAGAGCTGATCTACCAAGAGCGTTGGCCCGATGGTTCCCTACGCTCGACCCGTTACAGCGAAGGCCCGCGCATCCACTTCATCACGTACCACGAGAACGGTCAGGTGAAGGAGATGGGCTGCTTCAACAATGGCCGCCGCGATGGCGTATGGAAGCAGTACAGCGATACCGGTGCCTTGCTCGCCCAAGCCGGTTTCCGCAGCGGACAGCGGCAAGGTGTATGGGAGTTCCGCAATGCGGAGGACCGAACCGTCGGGCGGTTGACCTATGCTAGCGGAGATCTAGCCAAGGGCGAGACCTACAACGACCTCGGGGAACTGACAGCCCATCGCGCATATTGACCCCGCGCCCTTCGTGTAAGGGAAGATCTTGCGTCCGCGGTGTGCTGGAACTGACGATCGTTGGTTCATGCGGACCGCTGTTGGTATTCCTTTCCGATCATGTGGCGAGAACTTGTACTGTCCGTTCTGATTGGAATGGTCCTGCTCTTTGGCTCCTGTAAACACGGGAAATGCGAGGATGGTGGTTCCAGTTCCGCCATGCGATCCAGCCACAACGCGGGGGAGAATTGCCGCTCCTGCCACCATCCGGACGGGCCTGGGGAGGTGTGCTGGAACATCGGCGGTACCGTCTATGATCATCAGGCCATACAGCCGGTAGCTGCGGTGCAAGCACGCCTTTTCGTTGGTCCGCTAGGTACTGGAGGCGTGAAGTATCAATTCCAGAGCGACCAGAACGGTAACGTCTACACATCCGAGGATATCACGTTCGGCATTGGCCTTTTCCCGGCTGTGATCAACGCTGCTGGCGACACCGCTTTCATGACGGAGTCCATCAACGACGGGGCGTGCAACCGCTGCCATGGGGTTAGCACGGAACGGATCAAGCTACCATGATCCCGTTGCGCGTCAGCGATCCAGGAATTCCTTGAAGTCAGGATAGCGCGACATCTTCACGCCTAGTGTGGTAACCCGTAAGTTGGTTAACTGATGATCTGTCACTATTTCGCCTTCATGCAAGCGTCTTCGTCCCGATCTTTCGGGGGCGGAACATGCACGGCGTCCGCCGTACGGCAGATTCCAACGCGGCAGGAAGGTGAAAGAGGGGCGGAGATGGTTAATGAACTTAGGGGTTACCGCACTAGACCGGCGTTCGATGGGACCTTGATCTGCGAATGCATCGCTCCACCAGAAAGCAAGAGAGCAGAATGAATGGGACCAACCACCAGAAGGTTATGGAGGTCCATTTTGGATCGATCAACCAAAGGGAATATAGAGCGACTAGAACGAGTGCTCCCAACAGAGAGGTGATAGCTGCCCAGCGTTTCTCGAACCCATGCACCAATACAGCGGCCATTGCAAGCATTGCTGACCATGGAGCAAGGTCACCTTCACCGATCAACCCGAGGACCAAGAGACCGATCTGGAGGCAGAACTTAGGGTTGCATATTTCTCCAAGCAGGAAGGACAACACGACAAGTATTGAGAGGACTATTGCTCTCATCCCTTTCTGAACACATCCTCCTCCTCCTCGAAGGCCTTGAACTCGATGGCGTGCCCATCGGGATCTTCAATGAACATGCTCACCTGTTCGCCCACTTCGCCTTTCATCACCGTGCGTGGTTCGATGAAGAAGGCGTAACCCACTTTCTTCAGCTTATCGCGCAGCTTCTTCCAATCGCCCATGCTGAGGACGATGCCCCAATGGTCGCTCGGTACGTTGGATTTCGGATTGTAGATCCGCGCCGTCTTGATCAATTTGGGCACTTCCTGGATCGTGAGCTGGTGGCCGAAGAAGTCGAAGTCCACCCAGGTATCTGCGCTGCGGCCCTCTTTGCAGCCGAGGAACTTACCGTAGAACGCTTTGATCCGTTTGAGGTCCGTGGTGGCGAAGGCGAGGTGGAAATTGCCTTTCATGCGCGTTGGTTGTTTGGGAGAGCGTGTAAGCGGAGTCCTAAACTAAGAACGCCCCCGGATCATCCGGAGGCGCTCAATTTTATGGAAGGAACGTGTGCATATTCAGGCATGTCCACATTTCACACTCGTCCTGAGCTTGTCCAAGGATCTTCAGTCCTCATCGGCACCCCCGTCATCGGGATCGCCTGCATCGGCGTCATCGTCGACATCATCATCATCGCCGCCATCATCATCGGCATCATCCGTGTCTTCGGACTCTTCCTCAGCACCCTCGGCACCTTCCAGTTCGGTGGCATCCTCGCCATCCTCACCGGGCGTTGCTGCGGCATCGTCCTGGTCCAGGAACTGTTCGATCTCTTCCCGGCTTTCGGGGTTGATCTTGATCAGGTACATGGCGTCGGGCGTGCTCAGTTCGATCACGCGTAGGATATCCCCCTTGGCAGTAGGGATGGTCTTGATGTGCGTGGCATCGATGCCGTCAGGGTATTGCACCTGAAGTGTTTCCTTGAGCTCGTCGGTCAAGGTGTTGAAGGAGCGGATCAGGCGTTGCATGGGGTCACATATCGAGGACGTACGCGAAGATGAGAGGCGCTACAATAGTAGCATCGCTTTCGATGATAAACTTAGGGGTATCGATGTCGAGTTTTCCCCAAGTGATCTTTTCATTGGGCACGGCACCGCTGTAACTGCCGTAACTGGTGGTGCTATCGCTGATCTGGCAGAAGTAGCTCCAGAACGGTGTTTCGCGCTCCAAGTCCTGTTGCAACATGGGCACCACGCAGATCGGGAAATCGCCCGCGATACCACCACCGATCTGGAAGAAGCCGATGCCTTCATTACCCGCGTTGTTGGTATACCAGTCTGCTAGGAACATCATGTACTCGATGCCGCTCTTCATCATGCCGGGCTTGCAATCGCCCACCATGCAGTGGCCGGCGAAGATGTTTCCCAGCGTGCTGTCCTCCCAACCGGGACAGATGATCGGCAGGTTGCGTTCGGCAGCGGCCACCATCCAGCTATCCTTCGGATCGATCTGATAATACTGCTGCAGCACACCGGAACGGATCATCTCGTAGAAGTACTCGTGCGGGAAACGGCGGTTGCCGCTCTTGTCATCGGCGGTCCAGAGGTCCACCACGTGTTTCTCCAAGCGGCGGAAAGCCTCGTGCTCGGGGATGCAGGTGTCGGTGACACGGTTCATGCCACGGTCCAGCAGGTCTCGCTCTTGGGCCGGGGTAAGGTCGCGGTAGTTGGGCACGCGCTCGTAGTGGTCGTGTGCCACCAAGTTCATCACATCCTCTTCCAGGTTCGCGCCCGTACAGCTGATAATGTCCACTTTCCCTTGACGGATCATCTCGGCGAAGATCTTACCGAGTTCGGCGGTGCTCATGGCTCCAGCGAGTGTCACCATCATCTTGCGGCCTTTGGCAAGATGGACTTTGTAGCCCTGTGCGGCATCCACGAGCGCTGCTGCATTGAAGTGCAGGTAGTGCTTCTCGATGAAAGCGGAGATCGGTCGGTTGCTCATGGTACTTCTAACAGGGGCGAAATATAGAGAGTCGGGACAGGGAATGGGACAAGCGGACGGTCAACGATTCCGGTCCGGTGAAGTGGGAGACTTTCAACTTCCCCTTGGTTGCCGGACCTACTTCTTCACAGGTTCCTCCATGGGAAGGTATCCGAGCAGTTGTAACATCCGTTCCGCACTTTGCTGTTCGGCGAACACCTTGTCCGTAAGGGTGCCATCGGGCAGGCGGTCGATCAGTACATGTTTTGGTTTCGGGATCAAGCAATGCTGGATACCGCCGAAGCCGCCCAATGTATCCTGGTAGGCGCCGGTGTTGAAGTAGCCGATGTACTGCCTGCGTTCCTCGTGGTACTTGGGCAGGTAGATGGCGTTGATGTGCTGCTCGCTGTTGTAGTAGTCGTCGCTGTCGCAGGTCATACCGCCGAGAAAAACGCGCTCGTATTCGGAGTTCCAATTGTTCACCGGCAGCATGATGAAGCGCTTGCTGATGGCCCACGTATCGGGTAGCGTGGTCATGAAACTGCCGTCGATCATGTTCCAGCGTTCCTTCTCGTTCTGCTTCTTCTGGTACACGATGCTGAAGAAAGTGGCGCCGCTGTCGCTCACAGTGAAGCTGCCGAACTCGCTGAAGATGTCCGGTTCGGCCACGTGGTTCTCTTCGCAGATGTCCTTGATGCGGCCCACGATCTCGCCGATCATGTAGTCCAGGTCGAAGCTGAAGTTGAGGCTGTTCTTGATCGGCAGACCGCCACCGATATCGAGCGTATCCAGTGTGGGACAAAGCTTTTTCAGGTCGCAGTACACGTTCACGCACTTGCTCAACTCGTTCCAGTAGTAGGCGGTGTCGGTTATGCCGGTATTGATGAAGAAGTGCATCATCTTCAAGCGGAATTTCTTCTGCTTGCTCACGTTCCGCATATAGAACGGGATGATGTCCTTGTACCCGATCCCTAGGCGGCTGGTGTAGAACTCGAACTTCGGTGCCTCTTCCGCCGCAATGCGGATGCCGATGTCGCAGTGGCCTTCGATCACTTCGTCCAAGTGGTAGATCTCGGCCATGTTGTCAATGATGGGGATCACGTTGAACCCACGGTTCGCCAGTTTCCCGATTCCCTTGATATAACGCTCATCCTTGAAACCGTTGCACAGGATGGTGGCGTCCTTGGTGATACGGCCGCGTTCGATCAACAACTCGATCATCTCCAGATCGTAAGCGCTGCTCGTCTCCAGATTCACGCCCTTGTTCAGCACCTTGTCGATGACGTACTGGAAGTGATTGCTCTTGGTGCAGTAGAAGTACTCGTAGCTGCCGCTGTAATTGTGCGTTGCGAAGGCCTTGGCGAAACACTCCCGCGCCAGTTCGATCTTCTCCCCGATCTTGGGCAGGTAGCTTATCCGCAGCGGAGTGCCGTGCTTCTCCAGCAGTTCCACCAAGGGCAGGTCGTTCCAAATAAGTTGGTCATCGTCCAGCTTGAACTCGTCCTTGGGAAAGTCGAACGTTTGCTCGATAAGGTCTACGTAACGGGTCTTCATAGCCGGGAAGAATGCGGAATGCGCTGTTGGACATTGGTCCCTAGCTGCTGGCTACGGGCGTATGCGCCGTAACCTACAGCAACTGGGCAGAAGCGGCGGGTGGAACGTTGAGGTCTGCTGATCGGATGCGCGTGGGGGGTAGTGGTCCGCCAAGTATCGAAGGCCGATTGCCGTGCCTGGGGGAAAGCGCTGTAGTGAAGGCAATGTGGAGTGGCCTGAAAAAGCCGATCCAAGGGCACATTGACCGCGTTCATCACCGGAAGGGGGGGAGGCAAGCATGCATTTGCCGGATACACCACGGTGTACCGTTGATGATCACCATCTGCGAAAGGGAAGTGTAGGGGTTCATACTTGCGCTGTCAAAAGTAGGATCTGGAAGGATCGCATGGAAGACTGAATGTCCAATGCGGTTTCCTGGGCATGGGTCCATGGTTGCCGGGTGGAACGTGTATCAACGAAGAACGGCGCCTGTAGGGGCGCCGTTCTCACGTTAAAGAGGGTCTGCAGCTTACGGCTGGATCACCAGACGCTCGGCGTAGATCTTGTCACCAGCAGTGATGTTGACTATGTAGAGTCCACCGGAGAGAGCTTGCCCCGGGCCTGACCCGGGGTTCAGATCAAGAGCGGTGTTGAGGTAACCATTCTGCACGGGGATCGCGCGGGTGGTCACTTTCTTGCCGGTCATGTCGTAGATGTCCACGCTCACTGTGTGTACATCGGCTGGCACCTCGCTCAGCGAGAGGAACAACTGGTCTCCACGGTTCGGGTTCGGGTACATCGTCAGGTCACCAGCGGTCTCAGGAGCCAAACTGTTCGCACCGCCGCCGGTGAGGCCACCGCAGTTCGGGCTGGTCGTGATGTTCACATTGCAGATCCTGCCCCATGGGGTAACAGAGACGTTGCAATCGGCAGGGTTGTTCGTGGCACCACCTACACACCATGTCGCACCGCCATCACGGCTGACACGCACATCCACCTCGTATTGCGTGTTGCAACGGAGTTTCACGCCCGTGGTCCAGTTCAGGTACAGCGTTGGGCTGGTCTGGATCGGACGGAGGATGCAACCGAACGGCTGTGCGATCTCACCCGGTACACGGAAGCGGAACTGGTAACGCACGTTCGGAGCTGGGGTGTTCGGGCTGAACTGCGGTGCAACGGCCGTCAGTTTGTTGGCGCTGCTGTTGACACCGCCGAAGACCTTGGGAACGTTGCAGCTGAAGTTCGCATCCGCGGGATTGTCCTGCAGTTTCACCAATGGGCAGGCTGCACGGGTAGCGTCCATCTTGAAGAAGCAAGCAAGGCCGAACGGCTTGTTCACACCGTTCACACGGGCACGGATGCGCACGTTCAACAGTGTGTTGTATGGGATCTCCTTGTTCAGCTCCTGGTCGCCCGGTGCTGGTGGCACGTACCGGTTGATCTGGAAGTGGCACGCACGATCGGCCATCACCGGAGGGTTGATACCATCGGAGGTGGCGTGCGAGCGGAATCGGCGGAAGCTGTAACTACCGTTCGGATCGTAGAACCAGAACTCGTACCCCGTAGTGGTCGCGCCCGGTGCGTAGGCATTGAACACATCATTGTCGCGGCTGCACACCATGAAGTTGTAGTTCGTCCAATCCAGCTTGTCGCACTGGTCGAAGCGTGGCTTCACCTCACCGATCGGCACACAGAACGCGCCGTTGTCCAAGCTGCTGGCGATGGCGCTCACATCGGTCGGGCCACCGGCGAGGTTGGTGAAGTTCCCCAAGTTGTCGATGATGCGCCGACCGCTGATGCCGCTCTCACGCAACTGGTAGCCACCGGTCATTCCACCGTTCACGAAACCATCGCCGCCGCTGTCGCTCACGCGTAGGCGGTAGCAACCTGCGGGCAGGCAGCAATCTTGGGTGATCGGGCTGGTAATACCGTTCACCGGAACGCTGAACTGGCACAGTACATTGTTCGTGTTTTGCGAGAGTATCTGCCAGGAGGCCTGACTGCTCAGCGCATCGGTGCGGAGTTCGACCGTCACGTTCTCGGTACATGCGGAAAGCGGGGTGCAAACACAACCAGCGCTGATCAAGCCCGGAGCGTCAGCAACAGTGCAAGGGGAGCCGATCTGTCCGGCTATGTTCGGGCAATTATCGTTGGCGTTGCAGATCCCGTCTCCGTCGCTATCCTGAAAGGTGCCAGCGCAAACGCATCCGGCGGTGAGCACATCGTTGATCGTGCAGGTATTGTTGTCATTGCAAGAGGTTCCCGGCAGCGCAGAACCACCATACACGCCATTGCAGTCCTGCACACAAGCTGTGAGGCCGGTGTTTCCACCGACGCACACGTTGCAGTTGTCGAGGAATGCCGTTCCACCGAAGACGTTGTTACAGTCCTGTACACAAGCTGTGAGGCCGGTTGTGCCACCCACGCACACGTTGCAGTTGTCTAGGAATGCTGATCCCCCAGCTACCCCTGCACAATCAGGTGGGCCTAACACGGTCAGTGTAACGGACACGCCCGTGACGGGGACTATGCAGAAGCCGGATGATATCTGGGTCACCTCGTAGGTAGTATTCGCATAGAGTGCGCCTGTGTTGATGGAAAATCCGCCACCGAATCCGGCGAAAGAAGTTGGCACACCGTTCACGTTGTAGTAAACCACAGCCCCTGTGGCCGGATAATTGATCAGGACTGTGGAACTCCCGCCGGGCGTTACGGTTAGTGGTGTTGCCGAGATACTGGCGACCATCGCGTTTTGAACTAGCAGTGACACACTGAAGTTGCTGTTGATGGTGCTGCCATCACCATCTGCTTGCACATAGTAGACCTGACCGGGGTTTACGCACACGTCTACCAAGGCGTTGGTGAGGCCTCCGACACCGTTGTCGAAAGCGCCAAGCAAGGTGGCTTGCCCGTTCAGGAGATCAGCGCAGTTCGGTGCGCTCCAAACCGCAAGTTGGCTTGCCCAGCCATCGGCACGTACCTGAACGTGACCAGTTGAAGGCGCCACGAATTTGAACCAGATCGAATTGTTCGGGGCCGAACACCAAGAGTTACTGCTGAAGGTGCAGGTTCCAACGGTTACAGGTGGCGATGATTCACCAGGCTGCAATGTTGCCCCTGAGTTGGTAAATGGCCCGTTCGCTCCCACATTGAGTGTGATCGCGTCGCATACGTTGTCGTTGGACACCGTGGCGACCACGGCGATCACATTGCTTGTAGATGGACAGCTGGCCAAGGTGAGCACACAGCGGACGTAGTAGGTGCCGGCACCGGTGTAGTTTATGGATATCGGGTTGAAGTTGACGCCATAGGAGGTCCATGGGCCAGTACTGCTGAGGGCGTATTGCCAATTGAACGTAGGGCTGCCCGTGAATCCCGATGCTGTATAGTTGTAATTGATGTGGGTGCCTGCCGTCGTTGGGCCACTGATCGTACCGCCCGGACCAGTACATATCGTGGAAACGAAGTTCCCGGCGTCGGCACCGATATCGACCGGCGTGAGGCCGCTTCGTGTCTGGCTATCGAAATCCTGGGTCACGGACGCTACGAGCGAGCCGGTGGCCTCAACTACCGTCGCAAGGGTTGGGCTGATATGCAGATCCACGGTGGCTGCGGTGCCCTCCGGGTTGATGAAATTCGGATCTGCGTTCTGGCTCAGGAGGTCCATGCCGCTCACGGTGCGCCAATCCGCGATCGTACTATAGTAGAATCCATTGAACACCCCGACCGCCCCACCTGTGCCATTGGCCAACAGGTCGTTATGGTTGCAGGTAAGTCCGGGAGGGTTGACCGCAGTGCCTCCGACACGTATAGCGTAGTTTGAGACCGAACTGCTGCTGGTATTGCTGCGCGCATTCCAGAAGATATTGTCGCGGAACTCACGGGTAACTGTTACAACATCACTAATGAACGCGTAAGTGCCTCTGTCCGAGACCACATTTGAGCCACCGATGTACACGCTGTTATGGTAGTAGTTGTTCGTGCCTCCTGCGATATCCTGCAGCCCTGCGATGAAGAACCCTGTAGTGATCGATGTGCCATCCGGCTTCAGGCCGAGACGGACCATGTTGTTGCGCACAGTCGCTGTTCCAGCGCCCCTCCGCACGATCCCGTTCAACTGGCAACCGGTGTTGCTGCCTGTCACGTTCAGTGAGTGGACAACGTTGCGTTCCACCAAATTTGATGCCGTCGCGAAGTTGAGGTCGATGCCGAAAACCGAGTTGCTCGCGGTACCAGCGTTGTTCACCAGCGAATGGACCGTATTGCCAGAAATGGTGCAAACGCCGGCTGACCCGCTGCTCAAGAGTATGCCTGACACGACCAGCAGGCCGGCTCCGTTCGAGTTGGCAATGATGTCGCGGATCGTGTTGTTCGTAGCCTGGAGATTTGGAAGAAGTACATCTATCCCGTGCATCGCATAAGACCCCACTTGAGTGTCGGTGATGTTCGCGATGGTATTGTTGGAAAGGACAGCATTGACGCCAACCACCGTATGCACCCGGATGCCGCGGAAACCCACCGTTGTGCCAACACCTTGTATGGTGATGGATCCGATGCTGTTCTTGGAGATCAGGCTGGGTTGAAGGCTGAAGTCATAAATGCCGAACACCGGCGCCGTGCTTGCCGTAACGGAACTCGAACTCACCGTGATGGTTGAGGAGCCATCAAGGCTGCCAATGATATTGCCCGTACTGCTGCCACAGTCGAACAGTCCATCGGTGCTGCCCAACATGATGCCGATGAACGCGCTGCTGGTGAAGGTGATGCTGTTCCGGCTGGTGGTCTGGCTGATACCTGAGATGATATTCCCTTGGATGCTCGTAGGTGTGGAAATGCTCACGCTGCGCGCATCGATACCCCTGAACTCATTGGACGAGCCAGTGATAACGGTGGTGCCAGTACCTGAATCATTGCCGAAGCCGATGATGTTATTGATCACCATCATACTGCCCGGCAGGTTGGCCTGTGCCATGTTCAGCGTGATACCGGAGGTGCGCAGGTTTGCTCCGGTGAAGGTGCGTGTAGCGGTCTGGTATATCCGGTTGCCGCTGATGGTCCAGGCATCATTGCCATCGAAGATGTGGATCCCGGTGGTAGTGGTCGCCGCGAAGAAGCAGTCGCGGATGGTGTTGTTCAGGATCTGGTTCCCGCTGTTGCGTATCGCCGCTGAGCTGAAGGACCCGGTGGAATGGATGCCTTTCGCGTGGGTGGTACTCGCCGGCCCGATGTCGCACAGCGAAACCACATTGTTGTCATTGCCGTTCACCACGCCGGTGCTGAAGAGAACAGTACCCGCTGCGATATTGAGCGATGCGGAACAGGAACTTAATACAGTACACCGCGTGACGGTATTCGTTCTGGCATCGTTGACAAAGCGGATCGTGGCCGTGCCCGCAGTACCTGAAGCGGTAGTGTTGACGAGCGTTAGCGAGTTACCGCCCATGTTCAACCCATCGATGGTGACGTTGGTCGCACTATTGAGGTCGATGAGCGGGGTGCCTGTTGTGGTAGCACCTGTAACCGTGCGTGGAGCTCCCCCTTGTGGGCGGATCGTAAGGCTGTTCCAAGTCCCTGCGCCGATCGTGATGCTGCTCGTGCTTTCGGTGGTGTTGCTTAGGATATCCACCACGATGTTCGCCCCTGGTTGCGCCAAGGCGATACCTGCGATGGCCGCACCAAGTGTGGGTGCGCCGATCACGTTGCCGGCACCAGTGCAGCCGCTCACATTCACGTTACCCAACGCAGGGCAGCCGATGGTCCAATTCGCCGTTCCGCTCGATGTCGGACCTTCTTTCTTCCAAAGGAAGTACACTACATTTCCAGCGGTAAGGTTCAGGTTCAAGCTGCCATTGGCACCCGCTGCCAGGTCAAGTAGGCACGTCCATCCCGAAGGCCCGCAACTACCCACTTTAGTGTAGAGGTTGGCCCTTTCGCCGGTATTGTTCGTGGCCGAGATCGGATGTGTTCCTGTGTTTACGACCGTGATTGAACTAACCTTCTCACCGCCTGTCAGGAGCGTGGCGAAGCTTGTACAGTCGTAGAGATCGCCGAGCGCACCGTTGCCGGTGGGGAGCGTGGTGGTGATGGATGTTCCGCATGTGACGGAGGTGCTGTTATCGCACGGTGCGCTATCGTAAGAGGTAACACAAATAGCGAACGTGGGCGTGGCTGGAATGGAGGAGCCGTAGTGGTACAGTCGCACGTAATACACGAGCCCTATCGCGGTGGCGAAAGTGACCGATTCTTGGCCACCTAGGCCAGTTACGTCAGCGCATGCGATGTTCGTTCCGTTACATGCGTTAGTACGGATGTCGATGATGGCATCGACGGTGGATGAACCCCGCGCTCGCACCGTATGGGCCGTATGGGTAGCGGTGAATTTGTACCAGACATCCAATGCGGCAGGCGCCGTGAAGGTGTTGCAGGTGATCGGGCCGATGGAACTCGTAGCGCCAAGCAGGGTGCCTTGCGTATCCGTGCAGTTCAACGCTGAGGTAAGTTCGATGGCTTGTGCGCACTCGTTGTTCGGCGAGGGGTTGATGTTCAGCGTATAATCATGCGTCTCGCCTATCGGCCATGAGCTGCAAGAGTATAATGAGAGGTTGACCAACGGCTCTGATTCGGGCCACCAAAGCAGGCGAACTCGCAGGCGTCGCAGTCCCGAACCCGGAATGGTCACGGTCCCGGTCAACGCAGTGTTCCCGAACGGGGAATTGCCACGGTACTCATTGGCATCCGTGAAATCCCCGTCACTGTTCAGGTCCACGTACCATAGTACCATCTTGTTGGCATACAGCGTTCCATTGCCTGAGGTAACCGTGTAGTTGTATGGCGTGCCTGCATTGACGTTGATGGTCGTGCCTGTATAATCGGCCAATCCCAAGCCACCCGTGCACCCGGTTCCGGTCTGCGTGAATCCGGCAAGGTTAAGGCCATCAATATAGGCCTGCTCCGTGCATCCGGTAGTATAAATGTTCGAGACACAATATTGCGCCTGCAACGCACCGATACCGGACCATAGTGCAAGTAGCATTACGATCAAAGACCTGGCTCGTCGCACAAAGGAAGAGCCGAGTTGTGGGGGGTGGGGAAGGTTCGTCATCTTGGTAGGGGTTAAGGAGTGGGTCGGAGAAATCCCGTTCTGTGCATACCTGGTGTTGTGCGATACCCAACACGGGAGTGCAAGCAAATGGAGCCTAAAGCCAGTTGCAAGGCAATACTGGTAAACCATGATTTCCGGGTCGAGCAGGAATAATAAAGTTCCTCCACCACGGGCCACTTTACGCTAACCAGGGTGCCTTTGCCGGGTATGCGACCCCGTACTCGGTTATGATCACTGCGAAGGACTTCGATGGTTCC
>Ga0209181_10000963_pt1 | contig 51773 bp, 50 predicted proteins | sample MAT05_FD_187208 | JGI IMG/M metagenome (GOLD analysis project Ga0209181, IMG submission 187208) | Freshwater microbial communities from Lake Fryxell liftoff mats and glacier meltwater in Antarctica - MAT-05 (SPAdes) (version 2) | ecosystem: Environmental > Aquatic > Freshwater > Ice > Liftoff... | reverse complement strand
CGCGGTGAACAATAGTGGCGAGCGGATCAACCGGATCGCCATTGATCAGAATATCGAGCTTGACCAACGGATTTTCGCGATAGCCAATCAGTTTGTACTCCATGCTGGCATAGCCCCGCGATCGCGACTTCATCTGATCAAAAAAGTCTGTTGCCACTTCTGCTAGAGGCAAATCATAGATCAGCGTGGTTCGCTCGGTCGTCAGATATTTCATGTCTTTGAAAACACCCCGACGAGTTTGAGCAAGCTCCATCAAGGTGCCTACGTAAACTTCTGGGGTAATAATATCTACCTGAACATAGGGTTCTTCAATTTTTTCTCGCTGCTGTGGATCGGGTAGCTTGCTAGGGTTGTCAATCAGCAGCACGTCGCCTTTGAGCGTAGTCACACGATAAACCACCGATGGCGCTGTGGTGATCAGATCTAGGTTATATTCTCGCTCCAGCCGCTCTTGAACAATTTCCATGTGCAGCAAGCCCAAAAAGCCGCAGCGAAAGCCAAAACCCATGGCGCTAGAGGTTTCGGGTTCATAGTTGAGGGCGGCATCGCTTAGCTTGAGTTTTTCTAGGGCTTCTCGCAAAGATTCAAATTGGTCGGCATCGGTGGGAAATAAGCCACAAAACACCATGGGCGTAGCTTCGCTGTAACCGGGCAATGGTTCGGTTGCCTGAACTGCTGCCAAGGTAATCGTATCGCCGACTCGCGCATCCTCAACGGCTCGAATCGACGCGGCAATGTAGCCGACTTCGCCGGCGTGCAGTTCGTCTACTTGCACTTGCGTGGGCGACAGCACCCCCAGTTCATCAATCACATACTCTTTGCGAGATGCCATCAACCGAATGCGATCGCCTTTTTTAACAGTGCCATCCATCACCCGGAAATACACAATCACCCCGCGATAAGGGTCGTAGTAGCTATCAAAAATGAGGGCGCGCAGTGGTTCGGCGATCGTATCTTTGGGTGAAGGCACGAGATGTATAATCGATTCTAAAATCTCGGCAACCCCAATGCCTTCTTTTGCAGAGGCATGAATTGCCTGACTGCAATCTAAACCCACGATGTCTTCAATTTCTTGCTTAACGCGCTCTGGTTCGGCTCCGGGCAAATCAATCTTGTTTAAAACTGGAATGATTTCCAGATTATGCTCCAGCGCCAAATAGACGTTTGCCAGCGTTTGCGCTTCCACACCTTGAGAGGCATCAACCACCAGCAATGCGCCTTCACATGCCGCTAGCGATCGCGAAACCTCGTAAGAAAAATCGACGTGTCCTGGAGTATCAATCAGGTTTAAAACGTACTTCTCGCCATCCTTCGCTGTGTAGTTCATCCGTGCAGCTTGGAGCTTAATCGTAATGCCCCGCTCTCGCTCTAGATCCATGTTGTCCAAAAACTGTTCTTTCATTTCCCGTGCATTGACCGTGCCCGTCTCCTGCAACAGGCGATCTGCAAGCGTTGATTTACCATGGTCAATATGGGCAATAATCGAAAAGTTGCGAATCCGAGAAACGGGCACATCAGTCATATGTCTGGCTATATAGAAGCTTTTAACGTATTGTAACGGGTCACCCCTGAAACCTCACATTCATCAATCCAACTTTATTTCTGTATCTTTTGAGAGAACGAGAATTCGCCTAACTTTGTAAAATCTTGTAGAAAGCGCTGTAAATGCTAAGCAGTTGTGCCGTAGATTGATTATGTTTCCGTTTCTGTCGGGTTAAACTTATTATCGTTAGAGTAGTTCGGATGATCTATTTTTAATGGGTTGTTCATTGCTTTAGCCAACATACGCTAGCATCCAAACTATGAATGAGTCTGTCCTGTTTTCCCAGTCGGCTTCCGAAAAAGTTGAATTGTCTGTTCGGTTAGATCCTGCTTTGCTGGATCAGATCAAGCATCTGACCAATGACCCTAGTAAGGTGATTGAAGTGGCTGTGCGGCAGTGGCTTAGAAACGAACTGCGCCGGGATGATGAGTTAACCCGCAACCTCCAGCGAAATCCGCCAGTTCCGCCGCGCGGTGAATGGAACGATTGAAAAAGGCTGGCATCTAGCAATTTCATTTGCCATACTTGCAGTGACGAGCCGAATGTAGTTCAGTTCTGATTTATGGCGTGTCCTTACCAGATTTAGATTGAATGGGTGATGTTTGCTTTATATAGTTGTATGTAGCTGCAACTTCATCAATCTCTCGTTTAGATCCTTGCTCTGAAAAAAGCCGCTAGCTAAAGTTCTGATGCCTTCTTCCGCAAACCATCAGCAATCTGTCTCTGTGCCCCAAGAAACGACCCCAAAAAACCAGGGCAACGGTGGTAGCGACCCGACCGAGCTTGTAATGGTTCAAGACAGTCAGGGGCGCTGCCTATCGTTTTTTTGGCAGTTAGCGGAGGCTTATGGTATCCAATCAGACCAAATGGTTGGGCAATTACCCAGTCGTGTTTTTGCTCCAGTCAATACCAAGGCATACATTATCCGAATTTGCCAAGTTTTAGAGTCTCAAACCGCTCAAAAGTTTAGCTTTAAGTTTCGTTGTGGCGAGATTCGCTTGCAGGCAGATTTGACGATGAACCCAGTTATTGGGGTTAATCGAATTGCCAACAGTGTTTTAGTCATGGGGAAGATTCGTCCTAATTCTGCCCAACCGGAAGCAGAACTCAATCCCAACGTAGTTCAGTTAGGTGAACCCACAAAGAGCGCTGGTGTAGATTTGGAAGAGTTTTCATCAGGGGCAATTAGCGCTGATAATCATGAACTATTGACCCGAATTGCCTGGAATATTCGCCGTACTCTAGATTTGCCCACGATTTGGCAGCAAACTGTTGAAGGATTAGGTGAACTATTACGGGTGAGCCGCTGTGTTGTGTTCCCCTATGAACCAACCAGTCCTACCATAAGGGCGGTTGCTGAGTACTGCCGAGGGGCGTTTTGCCAGATGCAGGGTTTGGAGTTCGCTGTGCCAGATGATGCCGACCTGCAAGCAGCGCTGATGAGTTTGAAGCCTGTGAATTTGCGGCATGAACCTAGAGCATTGGATCAAGAAACGCCTCAACAGCCCCCGACACTGCGCGGGCTAATGCAGTACTCAATGCTAATTGTGAGAACTTCTTATCAAGATCAGCCTAATGGGTTGATTGTGGTGTATCAAGATGACCAGCCCCGGCGTTGGACGGAGGTAGAGCTAGAGTTTGTTCAAGAGCTGGCAGATCAAGTGGGAACCGCGATCGCTCACGCTAACTTGATCTCCGCGAGCCAATCTTTAGCAACCGAAGTGCAAAAAGCAAATAGGAACCTTCTGCAAAAACATCGCGAATTAGAAGAAGCTAGAGAACAGGCTGAAGAAACTTCTCGATTGAAAAGTGAATTTCTCGCCAATACTTCTCACGAACTGCGAACTCCACTCAACGGCATGATTGGATTTCTCAAGCTCGTGCTAGATGGGATGGCAGACGATCCTGAAGAACAAATTGAATTCATTGGTGAATCCTATCGTTCAGCTTTACATCTGCTCAACATCATCAATGACATTCTCGACATTGCCAAAATTGAAGCTGGAAAACTGCAAATTGAACTGAGTCCAGTCAAGCTTGCAGAACTGTTAAATGATGTTGCAGATTTCATTAGCAATCAGGTGCGCCAAAAAAACCTGAGTTTTGAGATCCAAAAACCGCCTACGGATGACGAAATTATTCTCTATGGCAACTATCAGCGTTTGCTACAAGTGATGCTCAACTTGGTTGGGAATGCCATTAAGTTTACCCATGAGGGTGGTGTAACCATCAGCGTGGAAATTATTAAGAAAAAGATAATAGTCCAAGGGATAGACCTACCTGGATACGCCAAAATTCGAGTGGCGGATACCGGCATTGGTGTATCGCTTGATAAGCAGGACAAGCTGTTTCAATCGTTTAGCCAAGTGGATGGCTCTCGAACTCGCCAGTATGGGGGGACGGGGTTGGGGTTAGCAATTTCTCAAAAGCTTGTAGAAGCGATGGGTGGCGTGGTGAATTTTTATAGTATGGGTGAGGGCTTAGGCTCCACCGTTACTTTTACCGTGCCGCTGTATCAAGAACCGGTGATGATCATTGCCCAGACGATCAATGTGCTTGATCTATAGCTGTAAGTCGCCTAGGTATAAGCTTTCAAGGAATGCGATCGCGTTTTCTTGATATCAACTCACAGAGTTCTTAAAAAAAGCTGTGTAGACTTAACGACACAGCTTTGCATTTAAAAGCTAATCAGGGAATAACTCCCTAGTAAGCATCCTGAAGTTCATAGAAATCAGGGGAGATGTAGTCTTTCCGCAACGGGTAACCCACCCAATCTTCGGGCATCAAAATTCGCTTTAGGTTGGGGTGCCCTTCATAAACAATGCCATACATATCGTAGGTTTCTCGCTCCTGCCAATCTGCACTCTTCCAGATCCAGTAAACCGATGGAATGGAAGGATTGGCGCGAGGCAAGGAGACTTTAACTCGAACCTCTTCAGGGCGATCGACATTATCAGCAATTTTGATCAAATGATAAAAGCTAACCAAATCTTGCCCTGGACCTGAATCGTATCCGCCTTGGCACTGGAGGCAGTTAAATCCATAAGCGTAGAGTGCGGTTGATATGGGGATTAAGAAGTCGCGATCGACCGTTAACATTTCAACCCCAGAGGCATCCAGCCCTAAAAATTCATGCTCAAACCCATTTTCGATTAACCACTTAGAAATCTTGCCAGCTTCAACAATCGGGGCTGGGTTTGGCGTTGCTTGTGCTTCAACCACGACCAATTTCCTCCTTCTGAGCGGTCAGCAGGGCAGGTGGAATTGGCATCCCCATTGCTTCCATCAATTCTTTAGGCGGTGCTTCACGAGTGCCAGACTGGAGGTATTTTCCCGTCAATATTGGTTCCACAACTTTCATGGTGTGAGTTGTGCTGTAGTAGCGATGGGTTTGTTGCAGCATCCCCCGCTCTTGAATGGATTCATTTGAAATCTTCTTACGCAATTTGATGATTGCATCAATAATTGCTTCTGGACGAGGAGGACAACCCGGCAGGTAGACATCTACAGGAATGAGTTTGTCCACACCCCGCACGGCAGAAGGCGAATCGACGCTGAACATGCCGCCTGTAATGGTGCAAGCACCCATGGCAATTACATATTTGGGGTCGGGCATTTGCTCATACAGCCGCACTAAAGCAGGTGCCATTTTCATGGTGATTGTGCCTGCTGTAATGATCAGGTCAGCCTGACGAGGACTCGATCGCGGCACCAACCCAAAGCGATCGAAGTCAAATCGTGAGCCAATTAAAGCAGCAAACTCAATGAAGCAGCAAGCCGTTCCATATAACAAGGGCCACAGACTCGAAAGCCGCGCCCAGTTATACAGATCATCCACAGTGGTTAAGATGACGTTTTCTGACAGACCTTGAGTAACCTGGGGTCGCTCAATGGGGTTCATAATCCGCTCAGAGGGATCAATTGCAAAACTTTGAACCTGATTATTAGGCTTCATGACCATTCCAACGCTCCTTTCCGCCAAGCATAAACAAGACCAATCACTAAAATGCCGATGAAAACCAAGGCTTCAAGAAATGCCAGCAGCCCTAATTGATTGAATGCCACCGCCCATGGGTAAAGAAACACAGTCTCTACATCGAAAATGACAAAGATTAAGGCAAACATATAGTAGCGAATGTTGAACTGAATCCAGGCACCGCCAATTGGCTCCATACCAGATTCATAGGTTGTTCGCCGCTCAGGTCCACGGCGACTAGGACGAAGTAGTTTAGCAGCCGTTAACGCCAAAATAGGAACTAGGCTACATACTAGCGTGAACCCTAAAAGATATTCATATCCACTAAGAACAAACACAATTAGAACTGCCTCTTCATTTAGATACGGTTTAACAAGGCTTGGAGATTGCTGCCCTTCATATTATAGGTGGGCTGGGCTTTACAAAAGGATAGAAGTTATTCAAGTGCTTTGGTTGACTGGGGTCAATGCCTTGGCAAATAAAACATCAGTTGTGCGGCACTCTACCATATCTAAGTTTTTAGGGTTCTAAGGTTCTGTTTGAACTTCACAGGTTTGCGATCGCGTCCGCAGACGGGTCAGTTTACGGTTGATTGCTAGCACCAATGCCCTAAGGGTCGTATCATAATTGGATAGTGCTTTTAGATTCGCCCAATTTCTTTCTTTCTTTTATCGGCATGGCTGTCTGTAAGTTAGCGATTAGGTTATGAGCGATCAATGGTAAAACAATGAGTACCCAAACGGTTGACCCAACCCTAGATCGGCACGAGTGTCAAGCTTGTGGCTATGTCTATGACCCCATCAAAGGGGATGATACACGAGACATTCCTCCGGGAGTTCCGTTTGAGTCTCTTACTGAAAATTGGCGTTGCCCTGTTTGCGGAGCGCGATCTTCCCGATTTTCCAATCTTGGAACAGACGGTTCTGCCTCTGGTTTTAAAGAAAATCTTAAGTATGGTTTTGGGAACAGCATGACCCCTGATCAGAAAAACCTTTTGATCTTTGGTGGTCTGTTTCTGGCGTTCTTATTTTTTATTAGTCTGTATGGATTGCAATAGGGTGTGGGTAACTTCAATTCATTACGCCGACTGAGTGATGAATCCATTGCAAAATTAATATACATCTGTTGAGAGTTGGAACTGTGATGCGTGTAGCTACGAAAGTTTTACGTCAAATTTTAGCGCTGTGTGCGATCGCTATATTCTGTAGTGCCTGCGGTGGATATCTTCCATCCACAACCACCAACCCTTGGCGGCTTATTTCTGTGGATACAGAGGCAAACCTAAACGACATTAGTTTTATTGGCAATTCTCCCCATGGCTGGTTGGTAGGTTCAAACGCAACCCTGTTTGAAACAACAGATGCTGGAGAAACTTGGGCATCACGCAGCCTTGAGCTTGACGAACCCTATCGGTTTACATCCGTTAGTTTTGATGGCGACGAAGGCTGGATTGTGGGGCAGCCTTCAATTTTGCTGCACACTGAAGACGCAGGTCAATCCTGGTCGCGTATTCCCTTAAGCGAAAAGCTTCCTGGTGCACCCAATACGGTCTTAGCCTTGGGTGCCAAATCTGCTGAAATGACTACAAACATTGGCGCAATTTATCGCACCTCGGATGGCGGAAAGTCTTGGAAAGCCTTGGTAGAAGAAGCTGTCGGAGTTATTCGTAATATTTCTCGCTCTTCAACTGGCGAATACGTAGCAGTATCCTCTCGCGGCAACTTTTATTCTATCTGGCAGCCCGGTCAAGAATCATGGCAGCCCTACAATCGGAGTAGTTCTCGGCGGCTGCAAAACATGGGCTTTACTGGAGATGGTCGCCTCTGGATGCTGGCACGAGGCGGGTTAATTCAGTTCAGTAGTCCGGGTAGCCCAGATGAGTGGGAAGATATCACCAATCCTGAATTTGCAACCAGTTGGGGGCTGCTAGATTTGGCATATCGCACTCCTGAAGAAATTTGGGTTGCAGGAGGGAGTGGAAACCTGTTGCGGAGCATGGATGGAGGTAAAACTTGGGAGAAAGACAAGTTTATTGAGGATGTGCCGTCTAACCTCTACAAAATCAAGTTCCTCAGCCCAGATCGGGGATTCATTATTGGTCAAGGCTCATTGTTAAAATATGACGATAGTGTTAACGAATCAGCTTAATCATTTACATCAAGCTCGTTTCGCTTCGGGGGTACTGTCTTCTATGATAGAAGTAAGAGTTTAGACAAATCTGAACAAATCTGAGTGGAGAAATTGAAATGGCTGGAACGACAGGTGAGCGTCCGTTTACGGACATTATTACAAGTGTGCGCTACTGGGTGATTCATAGCATCACCATTCCAGCGTTGTTTATCGCTGGATGGCTGTTTGTGCAGACCGGGCTGGCTTACGATGCTTTCGGCACTCCTCGTCCGAATGAGTACTTTCCATCGACTCGCGACAAAGCGCCCATTGTCAGAGATCGGTTTGATGCAAAGCAGCAGATCGATCGGTTTATTCAAGAAAAGTAGCCTGATAGTGGCTGAAGGCTTTTAGATTTGAAGTAGTTTCACAGCAAGAGTAAGTATGACTGGCAACACTCCCAACCAACCAATCTCCTATCCAATTTTTACAGTTCGGTGGTTAGCGGTTCACACGCTAGCGGTTCCAACTGTGTTTTTCATCGGCGCGATCGCCGCCATGCAGTTCACTCACAGGTAGTAAAAATTATGCCTCTAACCAGATCTCCCAATCCTAACAAGCAACCCGTTGAATTAAATCGCACTTCCCTTTATCTAGGGCTGTTGATGGTTTTCGCGCTAGGAATTCTTTTCTCTAGCTACTTTTTTAACTAACTTTTTGGAGTTTCTTTGGAGTGCTTGAATCAAGCGCTCCTTGCCTCATTTTTAATTTCGGTTTACTAAGAGGTGACGCTTATGTTGAAATCTGGAAGAATTCCTCTTTGGATTGTGGCAACTGTCGCAGGACTGGGAGCAATTAGTGTTTTAGGACTCTTTTTCTATGGTGCTTATGCTGGAATTGGCTCTTCGGTTTAGCGATCGATGAATTTCGGTTCTGCCCTAAATTGGAACCCAACCCAAAAAAACCCACACAGGTTCTACACAGAACCAAATTATACAAAAACCGCCTGCTACACATAAGTAAGCAGGCGGTTTTTTGATTTAGACGGTGAAAGGCGATTTAAATGCCAGTAGGATCTTCGCGCTCAATATAGAGGAACAAAAGACCCATCACCACCGCAGGCAAAAGCCAAGTCACTACAGGAATCAAAATCCAAGGCAAAAACGAAGCTGCGTATGAACCTGTCATAACGAATCCTATATCTAAGGTTTTTAGGACATTCTATTCTTAGAACTCTACTGCGAAGTGTGTCCCTGTTTCAAACTTCTAAAAATTCTTAATAATCAACTGGAAACGTGGGTAGAGTATTTTGCAAGAGTGTTTAGATGTGCTTTCATCGCGATAGAGCCTGTCTATATGAGCCAAGAATGTGTTGAAATAGTGCAATTGTGAAAAATCTCTTTGGATTGGAGAAATCCTATTATGAGCAAGCCACATCGGCGAACCAAGAATACCACGCGATTCAGCAGCAGGAATGTCAAGAAATGCTGTCAGCACTGAGGGGAACCATTGCGCCTGTGAGCGTAAATCCTAAAAGCATTGCCTCGTTTAATAAAATCACCTTGCCAGTCAGGGCGCAACGTTCCTCCTGCCGAGCAGTGGCGGCAATCGTCGCTCGAATTTCCGTAGGAGAAACTAACGCGTGATAGTCGCCGGATTTTTGCTGAATATAGCTCCATAAAATATCTCGAATTAACGCTTGATAGCCTTGATTACCAGACAATTCTTTTAATTTCTCTTTTAGCTCTCGCTCCAAACGAATGCTGGTCACTTCCATTTCGGTGGTGGATGTTCGGGTGAGTGTATGCATTGGGGTGCCTCCGTATGTTTTAAAGTGTTTCGTATTACAATTGTAGTATGACTTGATGTCTTCAGAGTTTTTCTATGGATTGTTTTTAGAGCAGAGTTGAAAGTAGGCTGTTGTTGGCGCTTAATGGGAGTTGGATGAATAGCAACAGTGCTGAGGCGAGTGTGATTTTGCTAGTGGATAATAACGCCACTAATTTAAGCATTTTGGTGCAATCGTTGAGCGAGGCGGGCTACAAAGTTCGCGTGGCGCAGGATGGGGAAAGCGCGATCGCTCAAATTCCTTATGCCAAGCCTGATCTGATTTTGCTGGATGTGATGATGCCAGGAATTGATGGTTTTGAAACCTGTCGCCGTCTGAAGGCTGTTCCCGAAACTCAAGCTATTCCAGTTATTTTTATGACGGCGCTATCCGATGTGTTTGATAAGGTCAAAGGGTTTCAAGTGGGCGCTGTGGATTACATCACCAAACCCTTTGAAATTGAAGAGGTTCTGGTGCGAGTGGATACTCACCTAGCGATTCAAAAATTGCAAAATCAGCTTCAAATTCAGACTGAGCAGCTACAAGCCGAAATTTGCGATCGCCAAAAAGCCCAAGAAGCCGTGCAGATTTTTCTAAATGCTGTTTCTCACGATCTACGGAATCCTGTCACAGGCGGACTGATGGTGCTTAAAAGTTTGCAAAAAGAAGCGGATAAGAATGAAGGATCGGTTGCGGTTTCTCGTTCGATTTTACAACGGATGATTCAAAGCCACGATCGCCAACTTGCTCTGATTAATTCCCTTTTAGAAACTCATGCCAATGAGATGAGCGGAATCAGGCTAGAGCGCCAAGCAGTGGATTTATTCACGTTGGTCAGTCAACTTGCGATCGAGTGGCAACCCATGCTGGAGCAAGATGAATCAGTATTGCAAAATCATGTCTCCCCAGACTTACCGTTGGTTAACGCTGATTCCAACCAACTTTGGCGTGTCTACGAAAACCTGATTGCGAACGCTCTAAAACATAATCCTCCAAGGGTAACCCTGACTCTAACGGCTCAAATTGAGCAAGTTCCTCAATCTACTAGTTCTATGATGCGCTGCGTTGTTCAAGATAATGGAGTGGGCATTCCCCCTGAACAATCCTCCAGCATATTTGAACTCTACCAGCGGGGAGAGCAAGCCCGTCGCACCGTGGGTTTAGGGTTAGGACTTTATCTTTGCCGTCAAATTATCCTGGCTCATGGCGGACAAATTGGACTCATCAGTCATCCTGGAACTGGCTCAACTTTTTGGTTTACACTACCGCTGTTTGAACAGGCAATATAGAGTGTGAAGGAGCATCTGTACTCACCAGTTTTTGCGGAGAATTGACCGTGGTAGACCCCACTAGCTCACCAATACCCCTTGGTGTCAAGCCTTTACGAATTTTGATTGTGGAAGATGACCCGATGATTCAGCTAGGGTTAGAGCACATCTTGTCAGACTACCCACAGTTTGAGATTGTGGAAATTGTTGAGGATGGTTTTTTGGGAGTGCGATCGGCTCTGAAGCACAAACCTGATTTAATTATTATGGATATTGGTTTACCAGGCAAAGATGGCATTGCTGCAACCCAAGAAATTAAGCAGCAGCTACCGACTGTGCGAGTGGTAATGCTGACCTCGCATACGGACGAAACTCAGGTAATGGCAGCGTTGGCAAGCGGCGCAGATGCTTACTGTGTGAAGGGAGCCAGTATTGAGCAAATGCTGGCTGCTATTTCTGCGGCTGAAATTGGGGCGGTGTATCTCGATCCGCAAATCGCTCGAACAGTATTGGAGAATCTCAAGCCTCCCGCTCCTGATGTTCATCTAGGACACCTGACCGAGCGAGAAATGGATGTGCTGAAGCTGCTGGTGGAAGGGCAAAACAATAGCGAGATTGGGGAGTCGCTTTATCTCAGTCCGAATACAATCAAAACCCATGTGCGCGGGATTATGAATAAACTGGCAGTGGACGATCGCGTTCAGGCAGCGGTTGTCGCACTTCGAGCCGGGTTGGTGTAATAGCTAATCTAAGCCCAAGTATTTTTGAAGCGATCGCCGCATCACATCGACGGGTGCAGGCTGCTGGAGCCAAATTTCTAGGGCAGCGGCTCCTTGTTGCACCAACATTTCTAGACCGTCGATCGCGATCGCGCCCCGTTGAACTGCCTGCTGCAAGAACAGCGTCGGCTGCGGAACATAGATCAGGTCGTAGGCGATCGCGCCCGGTTGCAGCATTTCTAGCAGGGGAAACTCTACAGGCGACTGATCACCGTGAGGATACATTCCAATGGGAGTGGTGTTGACGATTAAGCCTGCTGTGGGGAGAAGCTTTGCTAAGTCATGCCACTCATGGGTTTGGAGCAAGGTTGCGGTGGCTGAATTTGCCCAGCTTTGCTGAAAGACTGCGAGTTTAGCGCGATCGCGTCCGACGACATGAACTGATCGACAGCCCAATTCGGCACAGCCTGCAACCACGGCTCGTGCTGCGCCGCCATTTCCCAAAATCACCACGTCTGTCTCTGTCCAAGGCTGATTAAGCTGCTTGAGTGGAGCTAGAAAGCCAATCACATCGGTATTGGTGCCGCTCCAGCCTTGCTCGGTTCGCCAGACTGTATTCACTGCACCGACTGCCTGAGCGATAGGGCTGATTTCCGTCAAAAACGGCATGATTGCTTGCTTGTGCGGAATGGTGATGTTGAAGCCCTGTAGTCCGATCGCCGCAAAACCAGCGATCGCTTCGGCTAAATCTTTTGGCTGCACGGGCAACGGCAAATATGCAAAATCTACGCCAAGATGGGCGATCGCGGCGTTGTGCATCACAGGCGACAGGGAATGAGACACCGGATGCCCAATTACGCCCAGTAGTTTTGTTTGTCCAGTAATCACAGGATTAGAAGGGGAGTAGGTTAAGCTGCCGATTCTGGTTGAACGGATTCCACAGGGGGAGCGGGCAATTCGAGATCTGCCGCTTCTACGGAACTCTCTAGAGCTGTTTCAGATGGTACAGCAGTGCTGAGCGTTGCTTCTGATGAAGGGTCAGGAGTAGATGCCGCGATCGGGTCGCCCGATTCGGTTAAGCTTACTTCTGGGATGGCAATGTCTGCGGTGGCGGGGCGATCGAGTTCTGTGGAGGAGATCACCCGGCGGATAGGTAAGTTGGCAATCAGGGCAGTTGATCGCTGGTTGCTTTCCAGGGCAAATTCCATGCTTTCGGTGTCTAGCTCAACATAGCGAGAAACGACTTCCAGAATCTCTTTCCGCATGGATTCGATCAGGTGAGGTGGCAAATCGGCGCGATCGTGTGCCAAAACCAATCTCAATCGGTTCTTCACGTCATTACGACTGTTGGTGGGGCGAGCAAAGAGACGTTCGATCAGTTCAAATAACATGAAGCAGGAGGGTAGAGTGGGGGAATAACGACTTTAGAAAAGCTTTGTTGAGAACATTTTGCGAAGACGAGTGAGTAACCCATCGTTTGGTACGCTCAGATCCATAAATTCAACGGTTTCACCTTCTAGTCTACGGGCGATGTTCTCGAAGGCGGTTCCTGCTAAGGAGGGAATTTCTGACAGGACAAGGGGTTCGCCTTTATTAGTAGACACAATCACACGCTCGTCATCGGGAACCACACCAATTAAAGGAATTGCCAGAATTTCCTGCACATCTGCCACGCTCATCATGTCGTTTGCCTGCACCATTGCAGGGCGCAGACGGTTGATAATCAGGCGCACCTGCTTGATGTTGTTAGCTTCGAGCAGCCCAATCACGCGATCGGCATCCCGCACCGCCGCAATTTCGGGCGTGGTGACGATCAGGGCTTCTTTTGCTGCCACGATCGCATTTTGAAAACCCATCTCAATTCCCGCTGGACAATCCACCAGCACATAGTTAAACGCTTTCGTCAACGCATTCACCAACTGCTTCATTTGATCCGGCTTGACGGCATCTTTCGTCCGGTTCTGCGCCGCTGGTAGCAGCATCAACGTCGGATAGCGCTTATCTTTGACCAATGCCTGCTCCAGCCGACATTGCCCCGCCAGCACATCCACGGCAGTATAGACAACCCGATTTTCCAACCCCAGCAGCAAATCGAGATTGCGTAGACCAAAATCCGCATCGATCACAATCACCTTGCGACCTCGCTTTGCTAACGCCATACCCAAATTGGCGGTGGTGGTAGTTTTGCCCACACCACCCTTGCCAGAGGTAACTACAATAACGCGACTCATGGAATGAGATTTTTCACTAAACAACTAAACGCTTGTCGCAACCCACGGAAACGCCCTGAGTTATATAACAATATCAAACCTGGCTTCCTTATACTCGAAAAGCGCAAAGATGGTGAAAAGTAGGGATTAGATCCTTAATCTACGCGACTTATAATAACTACGCAGGTCGCACGACCCGAATGAGCTTGCCCTGTAAAGATTCTTCAGCAAAAATCGCTCCATGAGTTCGCTCTGCAAGCCTGAAAAAGTTCTGATCATCAGAACCAATGATGATGCCGGAGTGATCAGGTTGAGATCGGTATGATTTCAACCTGATCACGGCGTTTTGCGTTAGGACGACGCGATTCTCAGCGATCGCAAAGGCAAGAACTTTAGGATCGGATGCGCTTGCATTAACTGCTTCTTGAACAGTCAAAACGTCATGCCCAAGACTACGAAGATGTTCTACGGCAGGGCGAGGAAATTGTTCATCTGCATAGAGCTTCACCATCGCTACGGATCTGACTGCATGGCGGTTTCTTGCTCTTGCAAGGCTTTAGTAATTTCCTCTGGGTGAGCATCGGCATATGCCCAAACGTTAACTAAATCAGCAGCAGTGAGGTGAGGGTAAGCTTCTAGAAGATCTGCATCCGATGCGCCCTGATGCCGCAAACTGACGAACAACCAAACAGGGAGGCGCGTGTCAGCGATACAAGCATCGCCGCCGATAACACCCGGTGTTTTGGTGATGCCTTGCGATCGAGTACTCAAAGTTTGGGTCAGAATTTGGATTGCGTCGGCTCTTTCCGCAAGGGTCAAAGCATGGAGCTGGGCTTCTAGCTTTTGGGAAGTCATGGAAATTTTGGGAAAGGCTGTTCCACTATTCTACTAAACCTATCTACGGAAAAAGGGAGCCATTGGGCGATCGCGCTTTTGAGCTAGCTTTATAGGTCTGCATAAGGATTCTTGAGACCCCGTGCTTTCAGCAACTCTACAACCTGACTTTCTTTTTCTAAGAGCATCATCGCTGTGATGCCGCCAAAATGAGTGTTTATGTCTTCGTCGTCACCGATATAGCCTAATAGTAATTCCACGACTGCAATTTGCCCTGTTTCCGCAGCCTCCGCTAAAGCTGTATTTCCATATTGATTGTGGATTCGCAGATCTGCCCCGCATTCCAGCAGGAAGCGACACATCTCTAAATATCCAAGACCTGCGGCTTCAGACAAAGGAGTATCGCCAAAATCGTTGGTAGTGTTTATGTTAGATCCTTGCTCTAACAGATGTCGCACAGACTCTATTGCGTTTTCAACCGCTAGAAAGTGAAAGACTGTCTCGCCAATAGAATTTTTTGCATCAATGCTGGCAGGATCTTCTCTCAATATTTCTTCTGCGGCTTCTAGATCTAGAAATGCAGCATCACGAAGCTTGTAAAACTGATTATCTGACTTGATTTCAGACATAGATTATAAGGAGCGATCGCTTTCTTAGAGCTTTAATTGCTCAACATCATCGTCAGCAACCCCATATCATGCTTACTGAACCCAATTTATCACGGTGCTTGCTTCGTAGGGCGATCGCGCTTATCCTCACCCCTATTTGCGATCGCCGACTGCTTGAGAGCGGGAAAACTCTAAGGCTCTGGCGATGCGGATAGTGCCTTGGGGAGCAACATAGGCAACTTCGGGATAGTGTTGGGCGGGAGGGTTTTCGGGTGCCCTAGCCACAAAATCAGCGATGCGGATCTGGTTGGGTTCCATTTGCAGCGCCATGATCAGACATTGGGCATTGCCTTTTGCGCCTGCATGGGCAGTGCCGCGCAAACGACCCCAAATGAGAATGTCGCCCGTGGCAACGACGGAACTGCCGGGATTCAGATCGCCCAGAATGATCACGGTGCCATTGTGGCGAACATCGCCGCCAGACCGCAGCGTGGTTTGTAAATATAGCGGTTCTTCCATTGCCTGGGCAGACTCGCCAGAAGGGTTCAGTTGGGCAATGGAGGATTGTTGCTCCACCGAGTAGCCTGTGGTAGCAGCGGCAACAGCGGTTTGGCGACGGCTGGTATAGACGCGGGTGAGGCGGAGTTGGGCATCGGTGAGGGCATCGGCGATCGCCTGAAGTTGGCGACCATCCAGCAAGCGATCGCGGGCAATCAAATGAACCGAAGTGTCTGCCAGCCAGAGCCGCTCGCCTGCATTCAACCGCTGTTTAAGCTGCTGCAACACCTCCGACCAAGTTAAAGAACTCGCAGGATTCTCCTCTTCTGTCTCCATTTCCGGTGGCAGCATCAGCAAGAGTTTGCCACCCTCACTTTTGAGCCGCACCTGAAGATCGCGCTCCTGCAAACCCTCTGCGGGTGTCTCAGGGGTTGCTTCCGTCGAAGCGTTGCCTTCTAAATCGAGAACGATTGGAGCTATCTCTGGAGCGACATCAGAAATAGTTGAGGCAGAAGCGGGAACTGAAGTATCAGAAGTCATAGATCAAGCGTTTTGTATCAGCAGTTTGATGTGATTTTAGCGATCCAGATCGTACACGCGCACAAATATCTAGAGGCAATCATTATAGGCAGGCATATCAAAGTCAGCGTAAATCTTGGGTTAAAAGTGAGAAGTGAAATCCTAGCACTTTGTATTTCGCACCCCGCTTGAGTCACGGCTGCCGAAAGATTCCAAATACTGAGGTAAACCCATGCAGGAAGGTACTGCCGCCAACGGGACCAATTTCGCCATTGCAGAAAAAGCCGCTTAGAGGAAGAGTTGGCAAGTAGCGATTGAACAAGAGAGAATCGAAATCAGGCTGACCGTAAAGCCCCTCGCCTCTGCCAGTGCAAGAAAACATCAAGGCTCCACTGCCCGATAAAGTATCAGCAGGATAGCTGGAAGTGTAGCGGAGCAGCAACGTTTCTAGATCTTCTGCCGAGGCTTTGGCATCGCGCAGATGGAACTGGATGCGCTGACCGGGGCGGATGCGATCGCCAATTGCGATCGCCCCTACTCTGGGATCGACTCCGATTAGCTGCCGAATTAAAAAATCGCCCTGTTCTAGCGTTTGCTTAAACTCACTCTGGGCAACGCCAATAAATAACGAGTGCTGCGCTAACTCGCGATCGCCCTCATCTAAAGTTTGAATCAGGTCTTGCAGTACCTCCAGCGGTGTCCCCTTTTGAGACACCCTCGACCCGCCTCCAGTAGACGCGAAACTCAGATCTGCCTGATCCAATGCCAGCATAATATTTCGCTCACCCTCAGTCACCAAGTAAGGCTGACCAATGGGACGGCATCCCTGCGCCACAATCGCATCCAGCACAATATTGCCGCTCAATGCCACACCAACCATCCCTTCTTGATGCAGGCGATCATCACAAAAAATTCCGCCAGAATTGGTAATACTGCCGCTGACCAAGCCGCCAATTTTCGTAGATCCTGCATAGGCAAAATCTAGCCCTTGCAGCAAGTCATTCAGTCGCCCAAACGACGGGTCACCCAGCAGCACAAACTGGGGCTGTTCAGCCGGAGAAACTCCGATCGCGTCTGCCCAAGCCCTTGGAGAGCTATCTAAGTCAGGTAATTCTTCAGGCATGAGATGAAACGTATGGACGTGAACCTCTGGGAGTGATGCCAGCATTAAGGTTAAGGCAGGTTCTCCTTCCAATTCACAGGGATTGCCCTGATCATCCATCCCGGTGATGCCAGCACCACCGCAGCCAATCAGGGGCACCCCTGGCAGATACTCTTGCAGCAAGGGCATTAACCGAGAATATTCACTGGCAAAGGCAGATGAAATAAAAATCAATGCTAAGTCAGGTGAATCTTGCAGTGCCGCTTGAGTCTGCTGCACCACCTCAGCGATCGCCGCTTCCAACGAAGGACGAGTCGATAAAAAACTTGCCCACTTCATTTGTTTTTTTAGCGGCTCTGCCATTGTAGTTTCCCCCATTGGACTGACCTCATCAAACTATTATGAATTGCCAAAGTGACTCTGTTTAAGGAATTTTTATGATTAGCGCAATATTCTGGTAAACGGAGGTGTAAAAGATATTTTTGCAAAGATATAAAAGGGTAAAACCCCCCGCCGAACTGTCGATTCCAGGAAAGCCTTTATTCAAGGAAGGGTGACTTCGCGTTACACTGGCATTGGCACTCACCTAAGGTGTCTACCTTCTGTATCCTAATCGGTACGCGACCCATTTATCTGTTTATCATCTCTGCTCGACCTGAGGGGCAGACTTATCGCTGACGGTTGAGGTAGCTCACCACACTCTTAATCTCTTTAAAAAGTTGTCTGGAAAGTATCCATCATGAGCGACATTAAGCAAAAAATTGAAGAAGAGCTACACGAGGCTCGTGAAGTCTGCGACATCAAAGGCGGCACCTCGCCAGAGTGTGCTGCGGCTTGGGATGCCGTTGAAGAACTACAAGCGGAAGCTTCTCATCAGAAACAATTGAAGCCCAAAAACTCTCTTGAAAAGTATTGTGATGATAATCCTGAAGCTGCCGAATGCCGCCTTTATGACGATTAAGCCCAGTATTAGCTTTTTGGGTTTGTTTTTTGGAATCAGTTAATCTACAGCCTCCAAGATTTATGAAGTAGCTTGAATGCAGACCCGCATTCAAGCTACTTTGTTTTTTGCGATCATTTTCTCATTTCTCCTAACACCGCTATGCAAAGCCCATCTTGGCTACCTTCTCTCGTTTGGACTGATTATCGACTGGCTATTTTGTTTACAGTCTTGTTCCCATTGGCGCTACTTATTTGGTCGTTTGTCCAAAAATCAGAGTCGATTCAGCACTTGATGATTATTTATTGGCGGGTTGCTAGCCTACTTGTCATTACAGTAGGGCTGCTTATTGCCGCAATTCCTTTAGGTTTTTTGACGGGTTGGATTGCCAGAATTCTCATACCACTGTCTTTATGGTTTTGGGTCGATTTGAATTACGAGATTAATGAACAACCGAAGAGTCAGTTAAAGCTGGCATTTGGCTCTTGGCGGTGGGGCATGACGATTTACAGTTTATTGGGCGCGATCGCGGCACTTCCCGCCCTTCAATGTGCGTTTTTGCCTTCAAAGCAGATGATCGCTCAGCCATTCTGTAGCATTTGGCTCCAGCCACCCTGGATATTCAAACAATATTTTATTGGCGGCATGAAGCCTTACACGATTGGGCTACTAGCCACTCTGGCATTGGCAATCTACATTTTATATTTGGGCTATTTTGTGTTTGTCCGGCTGGGTAAACAAGGTCGTTCTGCCACTGGCGTATAAGTAAACCACTGTGAATAAACTTTTGCGGTTAGAGCAATATACTCTCAAGCGCCCTCAAGAAGTGCTGCTTGTCAGGGCAAGCATTGGCGACGAACTGGATGAAGTGGCTGTTTTTAAGGGCTTCTCCAGTTCTTTAACTCGTGCCACCGCGCCCGATCCTGATGTGCCTGTGCTGCCAGATACCGCCAACATTATTGCGATCGATCGCCTCCGCAGTCCCTACAATCCCGCCGCACCACAGTATATTCAGCAAGGGCTGACTTGGGAGGCGATCGAGCCTTTGTTAACACAGGTGGGAGTTTAATCCGGATTGAACCGTCAGACCTAGAAGATCAATGAACGCGATCTTTAACTAATTTACCAATCCTTTCCAAAGAAGCAGGACTTACGCAAATCAACCGAAATTTGCCCCCCAACCCCCAATTCTGGGTAGGGACGATTCTTTAACGGAGGAATAACTCTGAAACCCTTATTCTTTGGTTTACCCTCACAAGAAGTTGAACCTAAAAATAGGACTTTCAAGAATTTGTTTTCTTTAGAGAATCAACCCTACCAATTCTGGGGGAGCTAGAGATCAAAGTCCCCCAGAATTGGGGGATTTAAGGGGCGAGTGCGTAAGTCCAAAGAAGCAGGTTTGAAAGGCTTTTTTGATTCTTTCCCAATCGGGAAACAACTAGAGAGTGGGTATTTTTTTAGATCTCCATCCTCTTCTAGGCTGCTTTTTCTAAAGAAAGTGTTATCTTCCTTTGGTGTAGTGTGCGGAGTTAATTTATGGTTTCGTCCCTTGTCAAATTGCAGCAAGTAAGCAATATTGTCCTATCTGCCGATGCTCTAATCAATCAATTGTCTGAAGATCCGGGCAAAATGTTAGCGACGGATGCGGTCAGTGCAGGCTTTGCAGTTGGAACATTATCCTTACCTGAAAGCCGACTGTTTGGTACAGATGGAATTCGTGGGCGGGCAGGAGAACTGCTCAGTGCGCCGTTGGCATTGCAGGTTGGTTTTTGGGCGGGGCGGGTTCTATTAGCGGATGTTGCGACTATCGGTCCTGTGGTGATTGGGCAAGATTCTCGTAACTCCAGCAGCATGTTGGCGATGGCGCTGTCTGCCGGGTTGACGGCTGCCGGACTGGAAGTGTGGGATTTAGGATTGTGCCCCACGCCAGCAGTGGCTCATGTGACTTATACGAGTGCGGCGATCGGCGGAGTGATGATTTCTGCCAGCCACAATCCGCCATCTGACAACGGCATCAAATTTTTTGGATCGAATGGTAGCAAGTTGGCGATCGCGCTCCAAAACCAAATCGAAGCCGCATTAAGAGGTAATTTGCCAGCGATCGCTCAACCTTCCATTAGCGGTTGGGGCACTCATTACCACCGTCCAGAGTTGGCGAAGGCTTATTGCAAGGCAGTTCAGGAAACTCTGCAATCTGCATCTGATGCGTTGCCCTTAAGCGGAATGCGAGTTGTGCTGGATCTAGCCTGGGGTGCAGCGGTGGAACTTGCCCCGATCGCCTTCCAAGCCTTGGGTGCAGAGGTGATTTGTTTGCATGATCAACCCGATGGCGATCGCATCAATGTCCAGTGTGGATCGACCCATTTGGGAATGCTTCAGGCAGCGGTCAAAGAGCATCAGGCAGACCTCGGAGTTGCCTTTGATGGCGATGCCGATCGCGTCTTGGCGGTTGATAATCTGGGTCGTCCTGTGGATGGCGACTACATCTTGTATTTATGGGGCACCGCCCTTAAGCAAACCAATCAACTGCCAGGAAATACTGTTGTAGCAACAGTCATGTCTAATCTGGGCTTTGAGCGCGCCTGGGAACAACAGGGCGGCAAGCTGGTCAGGGCGGCAGTTGGGGATCAATATGTTCATGCAGAAATGCTGCGCCATGCTGCCATGCTGGGTGGCGAACAGTCTGGGCACGTCCTTTGCCGTCATTACGGAGTTAGCGGCGATGGAATTTTGACGGCTCTCCATCTAGCACAGTTGGTCAAGCGATCGGGCGCATCGTTTGCCGATTTGGTTGATCAGAGCTTCCAAACGTTTCCCCAAAAGCTAAAAAATGTGCGGGTTGAAGATCGCGCTCGGCGGGTGAACTGGCAAGAGTGCGAACCGTTGATGCAAGCGATCGCTCAAGCAGAATTGGCAATGGGGGGTCAAGGACGGGTGCTGGTGCGTGCCTCTGGAACAGAACCGTTGATTCGCGTTATGGTAGAAGCCGCAAGTGAAGAACTCGTTGACTACTGGACTGACACTCTGGCACTAGTAGCTCAACGCCACTTAACATAAATAGTTTTGAGTGTGCTGCATTATCTAAACTGAGTACAAACTCAGGAAGGTAAACTGCTCAGACTTTTATCGTTTTATTAAGCTGGCTGATTGAGTCGCAATTGATCCGGGCACTCTGAACCTATTCAAGCAACTTTAGGAGTGGATACCAGGAATGGTACTGAGCAATGTCTTAATACCTACCTCATTATTCCTGATACCATTCAAAAAACTCAGTGCATCGCACTCAATTAGGGTAGGGAAACTGCCATGAGGCACGAACTAGACAAAGTATTTGGACGAGACTATGAGCGTTGCCTGAAGAGCTTAGATTGGGCGATCGCTCAACTAGGCGGCAGTGCAGAGCCAGAACAGCTTGCCATTACGGCTGAACTGATCATTCAAACAATGTCAGGACCTTGGCGCTATTTTCACACCTCAGAACACATTTTTGAGGTGGGGGGATCGGGCGATGCGATCGAGATCTTAGCCGCTCTGTTTCACGATCTCGTCTACGTTCAGGTAGATCAGGGGGTCAGCGTCAACATCAGTCGCCGGATTGCGCCCTTTGTCAAAGAGATCGATGGACAGTTGGTGATTTTGAGCCATTCCCAGCTTTTGCCCGATCGCATGTTTGATATGGTTGCTCAAATCTTTAACTTTGTCCCAGAGCAAACTTTGCAGCCAGCAGCAGGGCAAAATGAATTTCTCAGCGCCGTAATTGGTGGGAAATGCTTGGAACACGCTTTACCGATGAGCGTGATCGCTGAGGTTGTAGCTTGTATTGAAGCCACCATTCCGTTTCGGTCTAAATCTGACGGACAAACGGCTGGAGAACGTCTACGCGATCGCCTCTCAGTCACAAACGAACAGTTTGGCTTTGGCTGGAGCGAGGAAGATTTGCACTGCACTGTGCGGCGAGCGGTGCGATTGGCAAACCGAGATGTTGAAAATTTTGCCTATCCCTCTTCAGCGGAGTTCCTTGACAACACCTGGAACCTGATGCCCGAAACGAATCACGACTTGATTAGCGCCAATTCTTACACCGTTTCTGGCTATCGCCTTTCTCTCCAAAAAATGGAAGGCTTCATGTATTTTCTTAAGCCAGAAGTAGTATTTCAGCGCTATTTGAATGAGCCTGATTTGCCTACTTACACCGCGGCTATTAGTCGCACTCAAAAAAACCTAGAAATTGCGCGGCTCTACTTGGGCAGCAAATTGCTTTCCATTGCCGTGATCGAAGCGCTTTCTCAACGGTTAGGGCAAGATATTCCTCTAGCTACCATGATGGGTGAATTACCCGGTCGTGGCTTATCTAGCGCGCAATTGGAGAATTTTTTGCCCACGGTTGCTCATCCGGTTATGCCCACCACCCCATTAGAGCAAGAGGTTCTGGAACTCCTAGAAAAGGGGCGTAGTAAATCTTCTAGCTATGATGTAAAAAACTCTCCCGTAGCCACTTACATCATTAAATCGCTGGGCTTTTCTGAATCACAGCGGTTGCTGGGTTACGCGAAAGAATATTTCAAGCCTAAACTAATCGATAAGCCAAAACCTTCAGGACTGTCAGGTGAAGAATTTTTGAGCTGCTGCGATCGCACCGTGGTAAACACGATTGTGCAAGCGGTGCTGAAAGTATTTGAAAGGCGGATTGCGGCGATCGGCAATTTTAATGCCAGCGTAAAAAATTAGCGTTGTAATTTACCTGTATGAACATAATCCGCATGGGTATTGGCTGCACAACTGTCCTCTTGATGCTTTTAGGTGGTCAGGTACTGATTAATTCTCCTGACCCTTTACCCGTCGCTTTTGCCAACTCCAGCCCACTGGAATTGACTTTTCAACCCGCGATGCCGACTGTTTCGGTAAGTCGGCTTCCGTTTGAAGCGCGTCAAACCATTACTCTGATTCAACGGGGCGGTCCGTTTCCTTATCGCAAGGATGGCACCGTTTTTGGTAATCGAGAAAAACGGTTACCCTTAGCACCCGATGGGTATTATCGAGAATATACAGTTCCCACGCCCGGTTCTCGCGATCGCGGCGCACGGCGGATTGTCACCGGACAGCCGCAAGAGTATTACTACACTCAAAACCACTACCGCAGCTTTTCTAAAGTCAAACTGTAAAAATAGCAAAGGCAGACAGCATGGATGAACTGATTTCAGCATTGCAGGGCGATCGCGCTCCTGGGCTTTACCAAAGCGCCGCAGACCTAGACTTAGAAGAACTTGCTGCCGTTTGTCAAGAACAGGATTTTCGACTGGGGTATCTTGACGGTGCCACGATTACCAATAAAGCGGAATTCCTCACCGCTTGCGCCACGGCGCTACAGTTCCCTAGCCATTTTGGTCACAATTGGGATGCTTTAGAAGAGTGTCTTACAGATTTAGAGTGGCTTCCGGCTAGCGGTTATCTATTGATTTATAGCCACCCCAAATCATTCGCTCAAACTCATCCTAAAGATTGGAAAACCCTGACCGAAATTTTTCAAGCCGCGATCGATGAATGGAACGAAACAGATATTCCCCTGTACATTGTGTTCAATGGCGATCGCCCTTTGCTATCGGCGATCGAAACGCTATAACGAGAGTTTGAGATCGCCATTTGAATCAGGCAGCAAGCGTTGAATCTTTCAAATACTGTAGTGGTGACCTGTTGAAAATCAGTCTGGATACCAAAACATTCCTTTAATCCCTTCAGGGTCAGACATAAAGCCGAGCCTGCGATAAAAATCTACGACCTGCGGATCAGCAAATAGAGTGATATTGCTAATATCCTCGCTGCGTAATTTTTTGATGATATGCTTCATCAACGCTTTGCCAAATCCTTGGCTCTGGAAATCGGGATGAACCACGACATCCCAAATCGTGGCATTAAAGGCATGATCAGATGTTGCCCGTGAAAATCCAATCAGACGACGTTGGGTGCCTCGCTGCTCCCACATCGTCACCACTAAAAAGCTATGCTGAATTGCTTTCTTCACTTTTCGCAGAGGGCGACGAGACCACCCTACAGCGTTACAAAGCTCCTCTAATTCGTACAGGTCAATTTCTCGATCTGTACTAAAGTAAACTTGAGAGCCGCGATCGCTTACTCCTTCAGCAGACTCCAGAGCGATGGACATTGTTTTAGTAGCAGAAGGAGCATCGGCGCTACTGAATAGGCTTTTCCAAAAACCCATGTAAGCGTAGTTAAGGTAATAAAAATTTGATCTCAGTACACAATAGTATAGCCTTCATCCCCTTTTATCATTGATTCCTCAGCTTTTAAGTCACAAGTAAGCAAATTAACTCATCTAAAAGAGATAAAGCGAAGGCGTAGCCAATGTTTCCAAATTGGTTTAGAGTTATAGCTTCTCCTCCAAAACCTCTCTATCACAGCAGTTGCACCGACTTTAGGGTTTTAAGTTAAGTAAGCGAGATAGATTTTTAATTATGGCTTTAGGTTTAAAGTCATCCACTGCGGAACTTCTAAAACGTTTTAATCGAGCGTTTCCACAGTTTTATGAGCAATTTGTTAGCAGCGAAATTCAACTGCAAAATCTACGGCTGGCTTATCAGCTTTACAAAACTAAGCAAGCCGTTATTGAACTCAAACCTGAAGGCAGCAAAAGCGCTTTACATTTTGCTTATCGGAATCAGTCTTTTTTGCTCAGCGATATTTTCGGCGTGTTGGCTGCCTACGGCTTAACAATTCACAGTTTGAGCCTATACGGGCAGATCTATCCGCCGATGCTAGTGTTCGTGAAGCTAATTGTGTCTCGGAGTGGCAAAGCTTTAACCGAAAAAACCGCCGAAAACGTTTGCAGAGCCGTCCGAGAAGCGCTAGCAGGTCGGTTTGAAGTAGAAGAAATGCTAGCGGTTGAATTTAACTTGGATGCTGGGTTAGAGCAAGTAGAAACCGAATTTTATGTTGATCCAGTGTTTCACTTGCCGGCTCTGCTGATTGAAGCGGATAACCAACCCGGACTGTTTTACAAAGTGATGTACGCCATTTGGCAGGAAGACTTGATGGTCGTTAATGCCAATTTGCTCGTTTGGCGCGGGCGAACTCGCTTGATTCTCTATTTGCTGGGACCCAACGAAAGCATTATTCCAGAGTATTTGGGGCAGAAAATCGCCGAAGGTGTACGACAAAGATTGTTGGGCAGACGGTTTTAGAGATGAGACCTTGACTTTATTGTGAATTGTAAAGCTGCATGACGTTGGACATGGGCATTCGCGAAAGAACCCCTAAAGTTAAAGGCGATCGCCGTCCCTGGTTAAAGTGTTCAGCGGCGGCACAGGCGATCATGGCGGCATTGTCGGTGCAGAATTCCAGCGGCGGAAACAGGACTCGTAGGTTATGTTTGGTAGCCGCAGCTTGGAGATGCTGACGCAACCCGCTATTTGCTGCCACGCCTCCCCCAACCGCGATCGTGTCCAATCCACAGTCAAGGGCACAGGCGATCGCTCGCTTGGTCAAGGCTTTTGCCACCGTTTCCTGAAAGCTTGCCGCCAAATCTTCCACAGGTAGAACAGGCGATTCTTTTTGAAGCTTTTGAGTCAGACGGAGGACAGCAGTTTTCAAGCCGCTAAAGCTGGAGTCATAACGATGAAAGCCTCCTTCTGGTAAGGAAACCTGACCTTCTGGCAGCGGAAACGCTTTGGGGTTGCCCTTTTTTGCGAGGCGATCGAGGATAGGACCACCGGGATAGCCGAGATTCATCAGCCGCGCCACTTTATCAAATGCTTCGCCAGCCGCATCGTCGCGAGTTTGCCCCAAGGTTTCGTAGTCTCCACAGGCTTTCACCAAAATCAGGCTGGTATGTCCACCCGATACCAGCAGACACACAAAGGGCGGCTCTAAATCTGAACTGCTGAGGTAGGAGGCGTAGATGTGTCCTTCTAGGTGATGGACTCCCAGAAAAGGCTTTTGATGCACGATCGCCAGGGTTTTTGCAGCCGTCACTCCCACCAGCAGCGCGCCCACTAACCCAGGCGTGCAGGTGGCGGCAACTGCGTCAATATCTGACCAGGTAAGCTCAGCGGATGAGAGCGCTTGGGCGATCGCCGGATTCAACAACTCCACATGTTGACGCGACGCAACCTCCGGCACCACACCGCCATAAGGTTGATGAGTCGCAATCTGAGACGACACAATACTGCTCAAAATGTGGCGATCGTGGACGATCGCGACGGCTGTTTCGTCACAACTTGTTTCAATTGCTAAAATGGTCGCCATTTGCTGGTAATTTCTTGAAGAAATAGGCTATTTGTTGAGCTTAACTTGGACGAGTATGCTCACGCGCTTGCTGCTAAACAGTCTAGCGAAGATAGCCTGACAACCGTCCATTCTCATTTTGTTAAAACAACGTTCATTCTTGTAACGAAGGGAAACAATTCCATGTGCCGATTGTTTGCTCTCATTTTGGCGGTTACCCTCTGGTTCGGATTCACTCCGTCTCAGCCCGCTTATGCTTTTAATCTGACTCCTTGTAGCGAAAGTGCCGCCTTCGCCCAGCGTGCCAAAGACTCGGTTAGCCCTACTGCCGCTCGACGCTTCGATGCCTATGCGAAGTCTGGAGTGCTGTGCGGTGAAGATGGTCTGCCTCACCTAATCGTGGATGGTAGCCTAGCTCATGCGGGTGAATTTCTGATCCCTAGCATTCTGTTCCTGTATATTGCAGGCTGGATTGGTTGGGTCGGTCGGGCATATATTCAAGCAGCGAAGAAAAGCGGTTCTCCTGAAGAGAAGGAAATCATTATTGATGTCCCTCTCGCTATCAAGTTGGCGCTTTCTGGTTTTGCGTGGCCTCTGATGGCTTTGAAGGAATTTGCCACCGGGGAATTGACCGCTAAGGACAATGAAATCACTGTTTCACCCCGCTAAACGCCCTCACCCTATTTATTCCTAGGAGAATCCTTCATGAAATATTTTTTGAAGTACCTGTCTACTGCCCCGGTGATTGCCACCGTTTGGATGGTCATCACTGCGGGTCTTTTGATTGAATTTAATCGTTTCTTCCCTGATTTGCTGTTCCATCCCATGCCATAACGCAGGGGCTTGTTATTCAGCTACCAGAGAGGGCGATCGCACTAGTGCGATCGCCCTCTCTTTTGTTTTTTAGCCCTAAATTTTCTGCGATCGCCGATGCCGTATTTCTCGTGTTGTGATCACAATGATCGTCAATATCGTAATGGGTAGGATGAAAAGCATCAGGACGTTACTAAAGATGGGCAAACCATCATGTTTAGTAGAGTCCAAAATGAGATAGGTTGCATAGACCCCGTAGTAAGCCATAAAAACAAAGCCTTCCCAGCGGGTAATTAGGTTTCCTGTAAAGAAAATAGGCAAACAGGCGATCGCCACCGCAATCATCACCGGGATGTCGAACCGGAGCGCTGCCTCAGAAACTGCGATTCCTCCGGTTGGAGAGATTGCTGCTGACAACCCTAGCACTGCCAGAATATTAAAAATATTGCTGCCCACCACATTGCCAACTGCGATATCGCGTTCGCCTTTAATGCTGGCGATCAGGGAGGTTGCCAGTTCAGGAAGAGACGTTCCGGCTGCCACGATCGTTAAGCCGATCACTAATTCGCTCACGCCAATTGACCGGGCGATCGCGATCGCGCTTTCCACTAACCACTGTGACCCCTGCACCAATAGAAACAGCCCCACAACAATTAGCCCAAGGTTGACTATCCAAGTCATGGCTGTCGCTGTAGGCGTATGAGCAGTCGAGTTTTCTGCGGGCAAAACTGGCTGATTCTCCTTGCGACCTTGATAAAGCAAGAACCCGGTGTAGGCTAAAATGCCACTGAATAAAATTACTCCATCGGACTGATTAATCTTGCCATCCAGCCCAAACAGCAGCAGCAAAAACGACACCCCAATCATAATCGGCACATCCAACCGGACAAGTTGCCGTGCCACGATCAATGGCGAGGCAAGGGCAGATATTCCTAGAACAAACAGCACATTGAAAATATTGCTGCCTACCGCATTTCCTAAAGCGATATCTGCTTGTCCAGCAAAGCTAGATTGAATGCTAACCGCCATTTCTGGAGAACTCGTGCCAAATGCCACAATAGTCAGCCCAATAATCAATGGTGAAATTCCTAGAATAGTGGCAAGTTTAGAAGAACCCCGCACTAAGGCTTCTGCACCAATGACTAAGAGCATCAGACCAGCAAGCAGCAATCCAATAACGGCAAAGGTCATGATGTATTCGATTACTTAGTAATGATTAAAAATCTGAGAAACTGTTTATGCTAGCCGCGATCGCTTAGCATATCGCCGTGGCAAACAAAGCGGTTTCGATCCGATCCAACGCTTTGTCAAAATCATCGTTGACGATCTGAATATCAAATTCGGTTGCGGCGTTAATCTCTGTTTCTGCCCGGTTCAAACGCCGAGCGATCGCGTCTTCTGTTTCAGTGCCTCGGCTACGGATGCGATATTCCAACTCAACCAGCGAAGGCGGCAAAATAAAGATTCTCAGGGCTTCGGGAAACACGTTGCGAACCAATCGCGCCCCTTCTAATTCAATTTCTACAATCACCCACTGCCCTTGACGAATTTGCTCTTCTACGGCTGTCCGAGGGGTGCCATAAAAATTTCCAGCAAATTCTGCCCACTCCAGAAATTCGCCATTGGCAATCATCCGTTCAAAGGCACTACGGCTCAGGAAGTAATAATCTTTGCCTTCCACTTCGCCAAGCCTAGGCGATCGCGTGGTTGCAGAAATGGAGAGGTACAGTTCAGGGTGACGCTCCATCAGCGATCGCAGTAGAGTTCCCTTACCGACTCCACTTGGTCCCGTTAAGACAATTAATTTGCCCGTGCCCATGAGCGTTTCCCCTTTGCCTAAGATAATTCATTTAATATTTCTTAATGTTCCGTCATATACACGAGAAGAGCAACTTCTTGCGATCAGAAGCGCTAAAACTTGCAAATAGAACTGGAGTTATCTAAGGATAGAGTAAGCAGAATACTTTAAGTCTAACAATTTAGTCTTTTTCAGTCATTACATCGCCTGCATTAGGCTTTCAAGCAGATTAGAAGGGATTGTAGTAGGTCAATCCTCTCCTGCTCCATCTTTGCTGACCACAAAACGATTGGCAACCGTTTCAGGCTGAATGGCAGAAAGAATCACATGACCAGAGTCGGTGATAATCACGGCACGAGTTCGCCGACCATAGGTCGCATCAATTAAATGCTGAGTTTCTCTAGCATCCGTAATAATGCGTTTAATGGGTGCCGACTCTGGGCTGACAATGGCAATCACCCGATTTGCCGACACAATGTTGCCAAAGCCAATGTTGATCAATTTAATATCCATATTGGCTGAATCCGCAGTGAGATGAGTAGGCTAGATCTTTGAGCGAACTGAAGAAAATTGAGCCACAAGGCAATGAATAGTTGTGCAACCTGTTGACTTTACTACCCTAACCGCGATTTGTTCCGAACTTCGAGCAGACTGGATTCCTGCCCGCGTTGAGCAAATTTATCAGCGCGATCGCCATACCTTATTTTTGGGGCTTCGTACCTTAGACGCTCGTCGGTGGCTAATGGTTTCCTGGCATCCTCAAGCCGCTCGCCTTTGTTTGAGCGATCCCCCGCCCCGGATTCCCGATACGTTTACCTTTAGCCAGCAGTTACGTCATCAAATCGGCAATTTGGCGCTGGTAAAAATTGAGGCGATCGCCCCTTGGGAACGCGCGATCGATTTGCAATTTGCTCGTCGTCCCGGCGATCCGGCTTTGTGGCATCTTTATGTAGAAGTGATGGGCAAGTACAGCAACGTCATCCTGACCACGGGAGACAACCAAATTGTAGCGGCGGCTCACCAGGTCAGCGCCCAGCAATCCAGCGTCCGCCCCATCCAAACAGGGCAACCCTACGAAGTGCCGCCCGCTCTAACGGAAGCCATGCCAACCCTAAGCGAATCGTTTGAGCGCTGGCAAGAGCGAGTGAGCTTGGTTCCTGGCGGGCTGAAACGCACCCTGCTAAAAAACTATCGGGGGCTAAGTTCTGCGCTGGTCATCAGCCTGATTCAAACCGCCGAGTTAAACCCAGAACAATCTACTGCTGATCTGACTACTGCCGACTGGCAACGGCTGTTTCAACAGTGGCAAACTTGGCTGACGATGCTGGAAAAACAGCAGTTTCATCCGGGCTGGACGGAGACAGGCTATACCGTGTTGGGTTGGGGCGTGACCCGCAAGGCGAACAGCCTTCAGAAACTGATCGATCGCTACTACAGTGACCAACTCAATCAGCAAGAATTTGTCCAGTTGCGCCATCAACTTACTCAAAAACTCAGTAATCTATTAGCAAAGCTGCGGGTGAAAGCGGCAACTTTTCAAACCCGACTCGACCAATCTGATGGTGCCGATCGCCAGCGAGAACAGGCAGATTTACTCATGGCGCATTCCTATGATTGGCAGCCTGGAATGAAAGCGATGACCTTACCCGATTTTGTGACCGAGAAACCGATTACGATCGCGCTTAATCCTGAACGAAATGCGGTTCAAAATGCTCAGGCATTGTATAAACAGCATCAAAAATTGAAACGGGCACGAAACGCGATCGACCCCTTACTAGCGATCGTCAACACTGAACTTCACTATTTAGAACAGGTGGAAGCCGCGTTGATTGAGCTATCTCACTATGAATCTCAGGACGATTTGAGCGCTTTAGAAGAAATTCGCGAAGAGTTAATTCAACAAGGATATGTGCCAAGTCCAGCGCATCAAACTGCCCTTTCAACACCCGATGAGTCTGCTAGTCAGCCCCGTCGCTACACCACTTCTAGCGGTTTAGAGATTTTAGTGGGACGCAATAATCGCCAAAATGACATCCTCACCTTTCGCACTGCCACTGACTATGATCTTTGGTTTCACACTCAAGAAATTCCTGGCAGTCATGTGTTGCTGAGGCTGAATCCAGGAGATACGCCAGAGACCAATGATTTGGAGTTAGCCGCAGACCTAGCCGCCTACTATAGCCAAGCTCGACAAAGTGAACAGGTGCCTGTGATTTACACCGAGCCAAAGCACGTTTATAAACCGAAAGGGGCAAAACCAGGAATGACGGTTTATAAACACGAGCGCGTTTTATGGGGGCAACCGCAGCGAATCCTCAAACGGTTACCCGCAGTTGTTGAACGAAGCTCGAAGGAATGATCAAGAGGCTCATCTTTATGAAGTTTTGTTGAAGAAATGGTTGTGTTTGTTGTTACAATCTTCCTAATGGGGGATTAATAATCTTTAGAAGCCTGCTGCAAGTTTGGGAACGCGGAGCGGTTTCCTTCATTGAAGAGAACAACGTAGATATGATTAAAAGACCAGCGGAAGTTTGGTCTTTTTTCTTTAAGTGCCATTCTCAAAGCCGACCATCGTCCTGCGATCGCCTGTAGCTAAAGCGCTATCATGCCCAGCATTGCGGGAGTGCTTTTAAGATCCAGCATTATTTTTCGATTGGGCTATTGAGTGTGTAGGGAAGCGTTGGCATTTTGAATACCGTGTTGGGCAATCATGCCGCTTTAGAAAATTTGAAGGTGGCGCTGGTGCATGAATGGCTGACTCCCAAAGCCACAGGCGGCTCGGAGTTGGTGGTTCAGGAAATTTTGCGATCGCTCAATGCCGATCTCTACGCGCTGATTGATTTTGAATCGACGAACCCCGATAGCTACCTATTTGGGCGATCGATTGGCACGACGTTTCTACAAAATTTTCCGTTGGCGCGAAACGGAGTGCAGAAATATTTGCCGCTGCTGCCCTTGGCGATCGAGCAGCTAGATGTCCGCAATTACGACATCATCCTGTCTTCATCTCATGCGGTTGCCAAAGGAGTGTTAACAGGCGCTCATCAACTGCATGTGTGCTACTGTCATGCACCTATGCGCTATGCATGGGATTTAACGCTTGACTACCTGCAAAGCAGCCAGCTAGGGCATGGCATCCCTGGTCTGTTCACGCGCTATTTGCTGCATTCGCTGCGCCAGTGGGATGTGGTTTCGGCAAATCGAGTTGATTATTTTATTGCCAATTCTCGAACGACAGCGCGGCGAATTTGGCGCTGCTATCGTCGTCCGGCGGAGGTGATTTATCCGCCCGTTGACACCGATCGCTTCCAATTTCAATCGCAAAAGCAAGATTTTTACCTGACGGTATCGCGGTTGGTTAGCTATAAAAAAATCTCGCTGATTGTCAAGGCATTTAACCAACTGGGGCGATCGCTCGTGGTGATTGGCGATGGAACCGAATTAGAGTATCTTCGTCAGCTAGCGAAACCTAATATCAAAATTCTCGGCTGGCAGCCCAATGATGTCGTCGATCGCTACATGGCAGAAGCTACCGCCTTTGTCTACGCTGCTCACGAAGACTTTGGCATTGCCCCTGTTGAAGCTCAAGCCTGTGGGACTCCGGTGATCGCGCTGGGTCTGGGAGGCACTCTAGAAACAGTCCGGGATATCCGACACCATCCTGAGAATGGGACTGGCGTTCTCTTCCCTACCCAAACGGAGGCGGATTTGATGGCAGCAGTTCAAACCTTCGAGCAATACCGCGATCGCTTTAATCCAGAAGTGCTGCGCGCTCATGCTCTCTCGTTCAGTGCCGAACTTTTTCAGCAGCGCTATTTCACTTTCATTGAACATTGTTATCAAGATTTTCAGACTCAATTTGAGCAGTCAAGCAACTAAAAATCGTGAGCCAAACAAAAATTTTTACTGAATTGCATCAAAACAGAGCGTAATAAGTGGTCAGTAGCTTTACAATCAGGACTGTGTGTGTGGTGTGGATATGCAAGGAGTAAAATGACTGCTGAAAGTCAACTCGTTTCCCGCAGGTCGCTTCGAGCAATTCTAAAACGCGGTATTTTACCGTTTTTCTGGGATTCCTTGAATGGCGATACTGCCAAGCGGATCTTTGATATTAGTTTTTCGTTAACGTTTCTAATCGTTTTTTCTCCGCTCTATCTTCTGCTGATTTTGTTAGTGGCGCTGAGTTCTCCGGGACCTATCTTTTATGTTCAAGAGCGGGTTGGGAAGAACTACAAGCGTTTTGATTGCTACAAATTTAGAACAATGATTAAAAATGCCGATGAGGCACTGCATGACATCATGCAAACCTCTCCCGGTATGCGTCAAGAATTTCAAGATACTTTCAAACTTAAGCGTGATCCCCGAATCACTTGGATTGGTAAATTTTTGAGAATCACCAGCCTAGATGAGTTCCCGCAGTTTTGGAATGTTCTTAAGGGTGATATGAGCGTCGTGGGTCCTCGTCCCTTGGTTGTCGAAGAGCTACCTAGTTATGGCGAGTATATTGACCGTGTGCTGACTATTCGCCCCGGTGCAACTGGGCTTTGGCAAGTGTCCGGGCGCAATAATATTCCCTATCCTCGCCGCGTTCAAATCGATGTGTACTATGCCAATTCGCGTCACTTTTTAATGGATTTTTGGATCATTGTGAAAACAGTGGGGGTTGTAGTTTTTCCTAAAGATAACGGTGCTTACTAACTAACGTTCGTATATCTGTCTCAAGGATGTTGCTGTTTCTGAATGTGACACCCAACAATGAGGAACAGATGCTAAGGGGCTGAATATTAATGTCGCCTATAGTTTTGAAAACTAGTCTGTCGTACATGACGAACAGGTATGTTTTTGATCTCACCTTAGATTCATCTCACCTTAAATACGGGAACACATATGATTATTCGTCAGGTTCTTGGCAAGCTTGCAGCAACTACTGCTATGGCAGTTGTGATGGTGGGGGCGATCGCAAATTTTGCAGAAAGTGTTCCAATCTCTGACGGGCAAACCGTTAATGGGTTTATTCGCTCTAATTCGCGCCCCTATCAATTTAGAAACTTGGGCAGACCAGGAATGGCGGCTCAAGTTGCACGGGGTGATGAATATACTTTCACTGCGAGACGGGGCGATAGTGTTGAGGTTGCAGTCACCGCAGAAGATGGGAGTGCCCTACGCCCTACGATTGCGCTGATAGACCCGATGGGGCGGCAAGTTAGCTATAGCGAAAATCCTGGCTTCTTTAAATATCAAATCGTTCGACCTGGCACTTATAAGCTATTGGTGCTGGCGCGCAATAATTCCTTGGGACGCTATACTGTGGCGATCGACGGGCTGAGTGCGCCTACTGCTGCGGTTCTGCCAGCCGATCAAGTCATGCGGAACACCTTACGGTTACGCTCCATTGGCTGTGGCGTTCCTAACGTTGCCAAAATCAGGATTGGCACAGAAGAACGCTGTACTCGCGATATTGAGGCGGGTGTTTATCTGTATGAAGCAGCATCCAAAAGTATCAAGATGGTGGATGCTCGCCGCGATTTGCTTGCCAGACAGCTTCAGGTGACGGTGTTAGAACGCTGCCCGACTGCGGGTACGCCTGTGGTTCAAATCACCATGACCGAACCTCAAGATGGCAGAGATTACACTTACTGCGCGACTCCTAGCCGTTACGTCCAAGCAGGGAACTACCGCTACAACTCAAGCACCGATACTTTAACTCCGCTCAGTACGGCTTCCACGGGGGTAACTCCACCGCTAACGACTCAACCACCCATCATCCCGCCCGCAACTCAACTGCCCGCCGACTCTAGACGGCAACAGTTGCAGAGAGACTACGGATTGGCAGTGTTGGATAATTGCCCTGCTAGCCGCAGTTCTTATGTGGTGGTCAATTTTCCAGAAGCGAATCAGATTTATCAATACTGCGCTACTCCTACGCGCTTTCTGACCGCTGGAGAATATACCTATAATTCCAATACGGGCAATCTGGATGCGGCAACGAAGCCAGTGAACTGCACAGTGACAATCGGCGGCATTTGCATTGTCAAATAAGACTCTTCAAAAAAATCCTTCGACCAGTGCCGTAAAACGCTCTTCTTGGAGTGGTAAGCTATCGAATGCACTTAAAAACCAGTAGGACAGTATTTAAATGACCGGGTCTGCCCAGGTGCCTTATTTGTTGAGAGCCGCTCGTGGTGAGATATTAGAGCGCCCTCCTGTTTGGATGATGCGCCAAGCAGGGCGCTATATGAAAGTCTATCGAGATTTGCGCGATCGCTATCCTGCATTTCGCGATCGCTCTGAGAAGCCAGAGTTGGCGATCGAGATTTCGCTTCAGCCTTTCCGAGCATTTCAGCCCGATGGCGTGATCATGTTTTCCGATATTTTGACCCCGTTACCCGGCATCGGCATCCCGTTTGACATCATCGAAAGTCGGGGTCCGGTCATCGATCCGCCGATTCGCACCCTTGAGCAAATTCGCCAACTGCATCCGTTGCAGCCTGAAGAGTCTCTATCCTTTGTCGGGCAGACTCTCAAAGCCTTACGGCAAGAAGTGGGCGATCGCGCCACCGTGTTAGGGTTTGTTGGCTCTCCGTGGACGTTGGCTGCCTACGCGATCGAGGGCAAAAGCTCCAAGGATTACTCCACGATCAAACGGATGGCATTTACTGAGCCAGCGATTTTGCACGAATTGTTGGGCAAATTATCCGATGCGATCGCGACCTATGTGCGCTATCAAATTGATTCAGGCGCTCAAATCGTGCAGTTGTTTGACTCGTGGGCGGGGCAGTTGACTCCTCAAGATTATGATGTCTTCGCCTTACCCTATCAGCAGCGCATTGTGCAGCAGGTTAAGGCAACTCACCCAGATACACCCCTGATTCTATACATTAGCGGCAGTGCTGGAGTTCTGGAGCGCATGGGACAATCGGGCGTGGATATTGTCAGCGTTGACTGGACGGTGGATATGGCGGAAGCCCGTCAACGGCTGGGTGCAGACATGGGCGTGCAAGGTAATATCGATCCCTGTGCGTTGTTTGGCTCAAAAGATTTTATTCGCGATCGCATTTTAGACACCATTCAAAAGGCAGGTCGTTCAAAGCATATTCTCAACTTGGGGCACGGCATTCTGCCAAACACGCCCGAAGAGAATGCTGCCTTTTTCTTTGAAACAGCAAAGCAAGCCGACCAATTGTTGGCTACCCGAACATAGTTTGATACCCACCTTAAAGCCCCGATGACCTCCAAACGAATTTTTGTGACTGGTGCAAGTGGCTGCATTGGTCACTACATAGTCGAAGCTTTAATTCAAGAAACCAATCACGATCTATTTTTGCTCGTCCGCAACTTAGATAAGTTAAAGCTTGACTATAATACCCGCCCCGGAATTACAGTTCTGGAAGGAAATATGCGAGAGATTGAGCAATTTAGTGACTTGCTCAAAACGATGGACTGCGCGATTTTAATTGCCACATCGTGGGGTGGTGCTGAAGAAGTATTTGACATCAACGTGGTCAAAACCATTCGACTGCTCAACTTGCTAGATCCAGAAGTTTGCCGTCAGGTTCTCTACTTTTCCACGGCAAGTATTCTTGATCGAAACAATCAGCCATTGAAGGAAGCGGGCGAAATTGGCACAGACTACGTTCGCTCTAAATACAATTGCTTTCAGCAGTTTTCAAAATTAGCCATTGCACCCAACATCATTACGTTGTTTCCCACTTTGCTACTTGGCGGAGAAGCCGGAAAGCCATGGTCACATATTTCTGGTGGAATTTCTCAAGAATCTAAATGGATCAATCTGATTCGCTTTTTTAGTATTGATGGCAGTTTTCACTATATTCACTCTAAAGATGTGGCTCAAGTCGTTCGATACTTGGTGGACAACCCTTTAGCAGAAGAAGACTGTCACAATTTGGTGTTGGGCAATCCGGCGATCACAGCGGATCAAGCGATCGCGGAAGCTTGCACTTATCTCAACAAGCGGCTCTACTTCCGCATTCCCCTAACCCAACGGCTGTTGGATATTATTTTTGGTCTTTTTCGGATTGAAATAGCACCGTGGGATCGGTTTGCGATGAAATATCGTCATTTTGTCCACACAAACCCAGTTAATCCTGCAACCTTTAACTTGCCGCTCTACTGCGCTAATTTTGCCGATGTTCTAAGACTTAGCGGAGTTCCCCAAAAGAAGAAATCGTAAAAAATAATTGTCGATTCGGAATTTGCGGTTTGTTTTTCTAGGTAGCAAAGTCGTAAATATTTTTGAACTTTGTTTTAGGGCAGTTGACGCTTCTAATTCAACTTAAATATTTTTTACACCATAGCTCTACGCTATAGATAGCGTTTATCTGAAAATGAAGCCAATCTGACGCTATTTGCAAAAAATACTTGAGTGAAAGCGAATTTTGCAATCAAACTTTAATGTCAAATTTGAATAAATGTGGTTTAACAGTAGACGTATACCAATAAAGTGATGTTGCTTAGGGTTCGTTCATCCAGTTGAACGAATCGACCGGATGAAGTCTGGCATTAGGCGATCGCCTAACATAAGCCCGATTCTGTTTTCTTGAGATTATTTTTCCTTGAGATCAGATCAGCGGCAAAAAACAGATTCCATTCTCAGAATATCCCTGCTTAACTTACCTAGTGTCTCTAATAAAACAGTGCAAGGTTCAATTGTAAAAGCCAATTGTGGCAACTCTCAACTGATTCATTTTCTCCAAGAAAAGCTGAAGCTTTCCACAAACGCGATCGCGATCGCGCTGCGGCACTGTGAGCAAGACCCAGGACCTTTGCCCATGATTTTGTGGCAATACGGGCTAGTGTCGTTAGAAGAGCTAGAACAAATTTTTGACTGGCTAGAAAGTTAGTCAAACCTGCTTAATAGGTTCTGATTCTATTAAAATATGTAAATTGTTGGGATAGATATAAGAGCTTTTAACTTCTAGCTTTCGACTTCCAATTCTTTTACATTATTTAAATTTGAGAAGAACAGAATGCGAGTTGCGATCATTGGTGCAGGACTAGCCGGATTGGCAGCAGCCGTAGAACTGACTGATGCTGGGCATGAGGTTGAATTATTTGAGGCGCGATCGTTCATTGGCGGCAAGGTGGGCAGTTGGATCGATGCAGACGGCAACCACGTTGAGATGGGGCTGCACGTATTTTTTAACAATTACGCCAACCTATTTAATTTGATGAAACGGGTCGGCGCGTTTGACAACCTGTTGCCGAAAGATCACGTTCACACGTTCATCAATCGTGGTGGGCAAATTGGCACCTTAGATTTTCGCTTTTTGCTGGGTGCGCCATTCCACGGGCTAAAAGCATTCTTCACGACGAATCAACTAACCGTGCAGGATAAGCTGCAAACCGCGATCGCCCTTGGCACTAGCCCCGTCGTTCCTGGATTAGTCAGCTACGATGTCGCCATGAAATGGATTCGGGCGCTAGACGGCATCAGCTTTGCCGATTGGTTTCGCAGCCACGGCGGCTCTCAAAATGGTCTCAAGCGCCTGTGGAACCCGATCGCCCTTGCCCTTGGCTTCATTGATACCGAAAACATCTCTGCCCGCTGTATGCTCACTATCTTTCTGATGTTTGCCACTAAAACCGAAGCTTCTCGGCTCAATCTGCTGGCAGGCTCCCCCGCTGAATATCTGCATCAGCCCTTGATTGATTACCTGGAAGCACGGGGCACGAAGCTTCATACCCGTCGCCAAACTCGGCGCATTCTGTTTGAAGAAGTCGGCGGCGAAACCACGGTCACCGGGATTGTCACGGCAAACGGAGACGGCGAAGCAACGATTAACGCCGATGTTTACCTTGCTGCCTGTGACGTTCCGGGTATTCAGCGCTTGTTGCCGCCAGAGTGGCGTAAATGGCAGGAATTTGACAATATCTACCAGCTTGAAGCCGTGCCCGTGGTCACCGTACAACTGCGGTTTGATGGCTGGGTCACCGAAATGAAGGATGCTGAGCAGCGCCAACAGGTTGACCATGCTGCCGGAATGGATAATCTGCTCTATAGCGCCGATGCCGACTTTTCCTGCTTTGCTGATCTAGCGCTGACCAGCCCCAAAGACTATTACCGTGAGGGACAGGGTTCCCTCATGCAAATGGTGCTGACTCCGGGCGACCCGTTTATTAAAATGAGCAATGAGGCGATCGCCCAGCACGCCCTCAAACAGCTTCATGACCTGTTCCCGTCTTCCCGTGACCTAACGATGACTTGGTATGGAGTTGTCAAGTTGGCACAATCCCTCTACCGCGAACAACCCGGCATGGACCCCTATCGTCCTTCCCAAAAAACCCCGATCGCCAACTTTTTCCTGGCTGGTAGCTACACCGCCCAAGACTACATCGACAGTATGGAAGGCGCGACTATTTCTGGAATGCAAGCCGCTCAAGCCATTTTGGAGCCAACAGGTTATAAGGTAAAGGGAGAGGGGCTGTTTAGGTATTGATATGTCCAACTGGCTGGAACATTCGGTTCAAATTGAAGTTGATGCATCGATTAATTTGGTGTGGAGTTTGTGGTCTGATTTGGAGCAGATGCCTCAGTGGATGAAATGGATCGAGACGGTAAAAATTTTAGAAGAAGATAAAGATTTATCTCGCTGGAAGCTGGCAACGGGCGGGTTAGATTTTACCTGGCTATCTCGGATTACCAAGTTAGAGCATCACCAAATCATTCAGTGGGAATCGGTGGATGGGTTGCCTAATCGGGGCGCAATTCGCTTCTACGATCGCGGTGAGCAAGGCAGCATTGTCAAATTAACCGTGGCATATTCTGCGCCTGGTTTTTTGCTGCAATTGATGGACAACTTATTTGTGGGGCGGATTGTAGAATCCACCCTGCATGCCGATATGGAGCGATTTCGAGTGTATGCGCTCCGGGCAAAGGCTCAGTCATCCGATCCGACGACTTAACTCTCTGCTCGAATGGGGCTTGGGTTAGAGTCACTAAAACTATGCACTATGGGTGATCCATGACGGATGCGGCTGCTGACTTAACTCAGCTTACAGAAGGGCTACCAGAGCGGTTGGTCAAGTATCAGGTGCGATATGCCAACCATCGGGATGTCAATCGAGAGGCACTCACGCCGATGATGCGGCATTATGTGGAGATTAAAGACCAGTATCCCCACGCGCTGCTGCTGTATCGGATTGGCGATTTTTATGAGACGTTTTTTCAGGACGCGATCGCGATCGCTCGTGCCTTAGAACTCGTGCTAACCGCCAAACACGCGGGCGAAGACATTGGGCAGGTGCCACTGGCTGGCATTCCTCACCATGCCCTTGATCGCTACTGTGCCCAACTGGTGGAAAAGGGCTTTTCTGTGGCAGTCTGCGACCAAACTGAAGATGCTGCCGAAGCGCAGGGGCGTTTGGTTCAGCGGCAAGTGACGCGGGTAATTACTCCCGGCACCGTGCTGGAAGAGGGAATGCTGAATGCTCGGCGCAACAACTTTTTGGCGGCAGTGGTGATCACCGGGAACTATTGGGGTTTAGCCTATGCAGATGTTTCCACGGGCGAGTTTTTGACCACGCAGTCGGAAGCCTTGGATCAACTCAATCAGGAGCTTTTGAGGCTCCAGCCTGCCGAAGTCCTCGTGCCTACAAATGCCCCCGATTTGGTGAGTTTGCTGCGTCCGGGAGAACGTTCTGAGCAGCTACCCGATTGTTTGCCCACCCAGTTTTGCTACACGCTGCGATCGCAATCCTCGTTTGTGCTATCCGAGGCGCGCTATCGGTTATTGCAACGGTTTAAGCTGCGATCGCTGGAAGGCATGGGCTGCGATCATCTGCCGCTGGCAGTCCGAGCCGCAGGCGGTTTGCTGGAATATTTGGAATCCACTTCAGAACGAGGCGTTGGAGAGCCGGAAAAACGCTCCCCGCGCACGCCGCACTTCACACGCCAACAGGTTCCGCTACAGCCGTTGTGTACTTACACGCTGACCGAGTTTTTGACGATCGACTATCAAACGCGGCGCAACTTGGAGATTACGCAAACCGCACGAGATGGCACGTTTCACGGATCATTGCTGTGGGCGCTGGATCGCACGGTGACCGCAATGGGCAGTCGATCGCTACGACGCTGGCTGCTGCAACCCCTACTTAAGCTAGAAGAGATTCAGGCGCGGCAAGATTCGATCGCAGAACTGGTCAACAACAGTGCTTTGCGGCAAACGGTGCAGAAGGTTTTAAAGCAAATTTATGACTTAGAACGGTTGGCAGGTCGCGCTGGATCGGGCACCGCCAATGCACGGGATTTAACCGCCTTGGCAGACTCCTTCGGTAGACTGCCCGATTTGGCAATGGTAGTCGCCAAGGCAGAATCCCCCTATTTGAAAGATTTACAATCCGTCCCGCCCCAGCTAGAAGCCCTGGGACGACATCTGCGATCGCATCTGACCGAAAATCCGCCGCTTACCCTCACCGAAGGCAACTTGATCCGTCCTAGCGTCAACGTCAAACTGGATGAACTGCGGCAGCAAGTGGAAGATGACCAAACCTGGATTCGCGATTTGGAGGCGATCGAGCGCGATCGCACCGGAATTTCTACTCTCAAAGTCGGCTACAGCAAGACCTTTGGCTACTACATCAGCATTTCCCGCGCCAAAGCCACCCAAACCCCAAACGACTATCAGCGTAAACAAACTCTAACCAATGAAGAGCGCTACATTACCGTGGAACTCAAAGACCGGGAAAGCCGGATTTTCGCCGCACGGGATGAACTGAATCGGCTGGAATATGAGATTTTCGCTGAGTTACGTTTAGATGTCGGCACCCACGTCGAGCTAATCCGCACCGTGGCAAAAGCAGTCGCCGCTGCCGATGGGCTGTGTGGCTTAGCAGAACTCGCCACCCTCCAAGGCTACTGCCGTCCTCATATGACCCAGGGACGCGAAATCCAAATCCTCGAAGGTCGTCACCCCGTCGTCGAGCAATCTCTACCCGCCGGATTTTTTGTGCCCAATTCTACAGAACTAGGGAATGGGGAACAGGGAATAGGGAATAGGGAACAAGATCTAGAAGAAGAAAGAGCAGAGCAGGATCAAAACTTAGAAACGCAAAGTATTGCAGACACGCTCAAAACTCAAAATATCTCCGACGGAGACGCTACGCGAACAAAACTTAAAACTCAAAACTTAGCTATCGTCCCTGATTTAGTCATTTTGACGGGACCCAACGCCAGCGGCAAAAGTTGCTACTTGCGACAGGTGGGATTGATCCAGCTACTGGCGCAAATGGGTAGCTATGTGCCAGCCCAGGCGGCAACCTTGGGGATTTGCGATCGCATTTTTACTCGTGTGGGAGCGGTAGACGATTTGGCAACGGGGCAATCTACCTTCATGGTGGAAATGAATGAAACGGCGAATATTTTGAACCATGCCACCCCGCGATCGCTGGTGTTGCTGGATGAAATTGGGCGCGGCACCGCAACCTTTGATGGCTTGTCGATCGCCTGGGCAGTTGCCGAACATCTGGCGACAGAAATCCTCGCCCGAACGATTTTTGCCACCCATTACCACGAACTCAACGAGTTAGCATCGATTCTGCCCAACGTGGCAAATTATCAGGTGACGGTAAAAGAACTGCCCGACCAGATTGTGTTTTTGCACAAAGTTCAACCCGGTGGTGCCGATCGCTCCTACGGCATCGAAGCGGGACGATTGGCAGGGTTACCCGCATCCGTGATTCAACGCGCTAAACAGGTGATGACCCAGATCGAAAAACACAGCAAAATCGCGATCGGGCTACGCAAAAGTAATCAGCCTGAACAATCCGCAAAAGCAAAAACTGGCAGATACGCCGCCAAGCCAGACGAACAATTGGATATTTTTGGTTGAGAAGTGAGCGCCTTGATTCATATTTCCAGTTTTAAGAAGTTCTCTACAATAGAGCAAACCTTTACGTCAGGAGGCGAACCAATGGCGATCAAAACTCAAACTAGCCACAAAAGTCTTTACGAAACTGACTTTGTGCAATGGGTAGAGGTAACCATAAAACAACTTCGGAGCCAAAATTATACCGCCGTCGATTGGGCAAATCTGATCGAGGAAATTGAGGATATGTCTCGACGAGAACGAAAAGCCTTGAAAAGCAATCTCATTGTCGTGCTGCTGCATCTGCTCAAATGGCAATTTCAACCAGATCAGAGATCGGGTAGTTGGCGCAGCAGTATCCGTGAACATCGCCGCCGCGTCAACGACGATTTGAAAGACTCACCCAGCCTGATTCCCTACCTGCAAGAAGTTTTTGCCGAGTGCTACACCAATGCTTGTGAGCAAGCGGCTGATGAAACAGGTTTACCACTCACTATCTTTCCTGAAACTTGCCCTTACACCATTGAGCGATCGCTCAATTCTGATATGTTGCCAGAGCCGTGAAAGATCCAAGACTCGCTCAGTCAAGCAACCGCATAATCCGTTAGTTTTCTCCGGTGGGGCGCTTGAAATCCCAGGACAATTAAATGGTTGAAAGTCAGGTGTTCTGGATGGCATAGTGAGGTATTCTGGCTCTGGGATAATAAATTTCAATGTTTTTTGGGAATGTTCGTGAAGAGTCGAGGAGTGATTTACTGTGCCACAACTAGCATCTGCTATCTTGAAGCTGCTTTAATTAGTGCAATGGCGTTGCGCCAGCAAGAACCAGATTTGCCAATTACGCTAATTTCCGAGCATCCTCTGTTGGAATTGCTGCCCTTACTGCGCCATGGCATTACGCCCAGATTGCTAAAGGTAAACGAAGTTGATAACACCTCTTACCTCTCCCGATACATCAAAACCACTTTAAATATCCTCAGTCCCTATCAAGACACGCTCTTTTTAGATGCAGATATTCTCCCGTTGCAGCCCATTTCTCCTCTGTGGGATCATCTTTGCTTAGGTGATTTTGGCATGGTGGCGGATCGATTACCTACTCTGGGCTTGTGTGATCACATTGCAGAAGACGAGAAAGAATATACGCTGCAACGGTTGCCAAAAGAGACGGTGCAGTTCAACAGTGGCGTGATGCTTTGGCGAAATACCGCAGCGACTCAAGTGCTGTTTCACCGCTGGCATCAAGAGTGGCAAAAGTTTCAAAAGCATGACCAACTTGCTCTGATGAGAGCGATCGCAACTACGCAAACCTCTGTAACCAAACTTCCCAATAGCTACAATATCTCTCCAACCGATTCAGCTTCTGTGCTATTTGACAGCCATAGTGTGCATTTACTGCACTGCTGGGGCGGCATGGTGGGGTCTGGCAAGTTCCGCGAGTTTGCTCAAACGTTTTATCCTGATATCGCTGATACGGTGGGTAGCTGGGTTGAGTGGCAGTCGCTTTTGCCGCTATCCAAGATCGTAGAACCTAGTCTAAATCACTATTTGAGCGCCTCACCGCGATCGCGATGATTTCCACAAAAAAGCATTGCAGAGTTCGCTAGGAGGGACAGCGATCGCCCACGCAGACTTAGCACTGTAGAGATAGGGTGAGCATCTGTGAGCGGATGCTCACCCCACTTTTTAAACCACTGATTCGGCTTTTACGGCAAACTCGGCTTCCAAAGTGGTTCCGGGGGCGAGATGGATCAAGCGATCGCCCGTGTTCAGAGCATTTCGTCCTGCCGTCCAGGGTTCCAGGCAGTAAAAATCCTTGCCCTTGACCGTCCAAAACACAACGGTAGAAAAGTCTGGGCTAAAGGTGAAGGTGAGTTTGAGGGCTTTGGTTGGATCAGTGACGACTGCCACATGGCTCGACAGTTCGGTAAACGCCACGTCAATTTCGTCTAGTTCAAAGTCAAAGTTACCCATATAAGCCTGAGATACTTTGGCACGCTGATCATAGAACTCGCTGGAGGGAATTTGAAATTGCAGTGCGGTCTTGTCAGACACGGCAAAGTAGGGATGAAAGCCAACGGAAAAGGGCATTGGCTCGGTGGAATGATTGGTGAAGCGCTGGCTCAAGGTGAGAGTATCGCCCTTCAAGGTATAGGTAAAGGCAAGCTCAAACTCAAAAGGATAGACGGCGCGGGTTTGGTCATTGCTGCTTAACCCTAGGGTGAGGCTGGCTCCATCCTCGGTTGATTGGCTGACCACGCTCCAAGGCAGTTCACGGGCAAAGCCATGCTGCTTGATGGTGTAAGGCTTGCCATTGTGAGTGTAGGTGTTATCTGCCACATTGCCGCATAGGGGAAACAGAATGGGGTTACCGCCCCGTACGGTTAATGTGGGATCGGTGAAGCGTTCCTTATCCATATAAAAAATCTCTTGACCGTTCAGTTGCCAACTAGTGACGATGCCGCCACGTTCTGGCACAATTTCCACCTTTGCCCGGGTTGCCTCATCCGTAAGAATGTAGGTGAGATATTGACGCTGCTCGGTTGCGATCGCGCTCATGCTTGACTCCTTACTCTAAAATCACCTCACTTTAACCTGTGTGGATTAATGAGTCGTTAACGATTACCACATCATCGGCGCTTTTAACGCTACATCCTGCGTCGCAAAATCTGGTTCAGATTTATCCGTCAGCGCGGGTTCACTCACTGGCGTTGTTTTTCCTGGTGCTGTTTTTATCACCGATTTGGGATAAATCTGAAAGCTAATGTTGTCAGGGTGAGCCAACGGTAACGCCGTAGAATCCACCGAGTCAACTGAATTAGGCTGACTCCCTTGGGGAAGATCCGGATTTCCTTGTTGATTTCCTCGCTGGTTTCCTCGCTGGTCTCCTCTAAAGGGAGTTCGGCTAGGAGAATTGGTGAAGGAGTTGCTGGGGTTGGCAAAGGGGGGAAGTTGGGGCACATTCGGAGAAACCACCGGAGCCTCAGTTTGGGCGGCAGGGGGCTGAGTGGCATCGGCTGGGTTGCCCGTAGGTGTGGGCGTTGGCGGCGTGAGTTCTCCATAACCCGGCAGAATATCAGTATTGGCTGGATCGATCGGCGTAGGAGTGTAAGTTGACTCCGGGTTAGGCGATACTGCTGGGTTATTGAGCGCTTCTGGAGTGGGCGCTTGGGGAATCGTGCCATCAACGGCGGGAACATCCGCAGGGGGCGGCATTAAATCATCGGGGGGTAGCGGTGCGGGTGCCCGATTGATCGTCGGCAGAGACGGAGACGCTGGCATCGTGGCAGGAGCCAAAGCTTCTGGGGTTGTGGTGGGCGCGGGCGTTTGTGGCGCACGGGCATCCAGCACCACAGGTGACTGCATGGGCTGCTGAAAATTGGCAGATAGTTGAGTCAGATTTCCAAGAATCGCCGTGGCGCGATCGCCCTGGGCAACTTTGGGCTGATAGCCTGTCACTTCCACGGGCAAAAACTCTACTTTCATCTGCTTGTCTTTAAGGGACACTTGCATCACGGCTGTATCGTAATCAGTGCGGGAGTTACCCCCAAAAATAAAGTTGCCTAGGGAATAGGCGATCGGGCGACCTTTATAGATCTCTGCGCCTTGCAGCACATGAGGATGGTGCCCCACAATCACATCGGCACCTTGATCAACGGTGAAATGCCCCAGTTTCACTTGCCAATCGGCGGGTGCTTCTGCCAGTTCTTGCCCCCAGTGGAAATTCACCACGACCCAATCCACTTGATCTCGAATGGCTTTGATATCTTCTGCAATCCGTTCTTCTTTAATCGAATTCACGCCTGCTTTATTTGCCTCTGCGCCATATTCCTCTCCCCAATAGGAAAGGTAGGCAATCCGTTGACCCTTGACATCAATAATTTTAGGGCGACGGGCTTCCGTCAAATCTTTTCCGGCTCCCATGTATTGAATTCCGGCAGCATCTAACGTCGTCAGCGTTTCTTTCAATCCATCGGCTTCAAAATCCATGATGTGGTTGTTCGCCAAATTCACAATATCTACCCCGCCAGAAGTCAGCACCTTAACGGCATCGGGATTGGCTTTGAAGTTAAACTGCTTACCCGGCATGGCAAGAGTTGCTTTAGTCAAGGGGTTTTCCAGATTCACCATTGCCAAATCTGCCTGCTGATATTCCTTCATAGCTGCAAAAGGACGGGTGTAATCGGTGCCAACCACTTCTTCAAAGTGATCTGACAGGGTGACATCACCGGAAAACATCAGTGTCACCGTTGGATCTTGGGGATTGGCAACCTGATTATGCTTGAACACTGGCACCGTTTCTAGGGCAGTCCGAACGGTGTCGGAGCGGGTGGGCAGGTTTTTGTTGCCCGATTGGGAAGAGGCAGAGGCATCCGTTTGGGCAACGGGCGCTCGGCTGTAGCCCAGAAATCCACCCACCATAATGGCGGCAGCGGCAGGTCCACCGACTAGCATGGTGCGAGCGAAACGGAGGCGGGTTTTGCGTCGAGCGGTTTTATGAATCCGCGATCGCACCTGTTGATTCTGCTGACGGGGGTGAGATCGATGCCGATTAGCCGGCGTGACAATCCGTACCGATTGCTTCCAAAGAATCTGCTTGGGTTGATCTACTAGACCAACCGCAATGTTGGCACCCCGAATCACCGGAGAATTTAACTGCCATAAGTGATGGCAAATGAAGCGCATCAATTGCTCTTGCCAGCTTCCTTCAGCAGCCTCTTGGTCTGGAATAAAAGGCAGTTCAATCAGCAGCCGTAGATTGGTGGGATTGCCAGAACCCACTCGTGCCTTAAGCCCATAGGGACGCAGCGATTGATTAAGCCACTGCGCGATCGCCTGTAAATTTCCGCGCTGAGCAAGTTCCAACACATTCGGCGAGTATCCCAACATTGCAGACTGAACCATACCCCTTCATCCTCAAACATTGCCACTGATCAAAAAACATCTCTTTCTCGACTACGAGAAATTGACAACTTATTGATACTCTATATTGACCAATTTCAACCAACTATATCCAGCAAATCGCCTAAAACGTTTAGAGAATCCTTTGTTATTCACCTGGCAATGATTATCCGTACCTATTTTTGAAATTATTGAATAACCGTAGGGGCGGGTCTTGTGCCTGCCCGTTAGAGCAAAGGGCACCCACAGGAGGTGCCCCTACCTACACCAATGATGGATCTTTGATTGCCAGGTTAATAGGTGGGTTTTCTATCTCTTGCCTCTTTCTGGCGGTGCTTTAAAACTGGTAGTTGACGCTGAAATAAAAGCCAGAATCTTGGGCATCATTGCCGCGATCGCGCAACCGCAGAAACGATGCCGCATAGTCCAGCCGGATATTCAAGCCGGGATAGGGTTGCCACAGAAAGCCCAGCCCAGCCCCAGCCAAAAATCGCTGATCGGCTTGATTGTTGGGATTAGCGCTATTGTTCCAGACTTTGCCCATGTCGAGGAAAGGCGCAAATTGGGCGATCGGGCTTCCGGCTGCATCGCGCAAAAAGGTAATTCGATCTTCAACCGAGAGCCGGAAACCGTTGTCTCCTGAACGGGCATTTTGCCGAAAGCCGCGCACCGACTGTCCGCCGCCAATGACAAACTGCTGAGAGGGCAACAGCGAATCGGGTGTAAGCTGCAAATCGGCTTGAAAAATCACCAGTTGGCTGCTGCCCAAGCGCTGGACTCGCTGCACCTGTCCTAGCCAGCTTAAAAAACGCCCGTCGGGGATAGGCGACTGATTAATCGTGGCGTTGAAGATGTCTAAACCGATGCTGAACTGAGATCGCAATGCCCACGCCCCCAACGGATCACGCTTCACATAGTCTTGCCCTAGCTTCAGGACTCGTGTGCGGCTGTTGCCATCTTGATCGGGACCAATCCCAAACGGAAATGGAATGTCATTAAACAGGAAGGTTTGCCCATTTTGAGACGTAAACCCGATGGATAAGCCCAACTCCTGACGCGGATTGCGAATAATCGGATGCCGAAAGCTGACTTCATAAAGCTGCGAACTGCCTTGAATGTCCAACGCTTTGAACGCCGGATCAATCACGCGGTTCCAGTTGGGCGCAAACCGAAACTGCACCGTGCTGTTTTGCGGCGTGACAGGAAGGCGATAAACCAGATCGAGCGTGTCGGCACCCCCCGCTGTGGTGCGATAGTACGTCAGCCCAATATCATCGCCATAGCCCGTAATATTGCGATAGCTGAGGGCACCGCCCAATCGCACGGAACCCACGCTAGGCGGCGAGTAATTATCCACGCCAATGACACCGCTGAACGATTTCGCCTCAGTCACGCGCACCACCAACACGCTCTGCCCTAGGTTGGTGCCGGGTCGCAAACTGGCTTCCACATTGGTAAATAATGGATCGGCTTTCAACAAGCGCAGTTGATCTTCTAGGCGATCGCGGTTCAATGGTGGCTGTGCGCCTAAGCCAATGCGGCTGCGAACATAGGCAGACTTGACCCGCTGATTGCCTTCCACCTTAATTGCTTCCAGCGATCCTTCAATCACGCGAATTTGCACGGTGCCATCAGTCACAGCCTGCTCAACCAGCACCGCTCTGGACGTGATGTAGCCGCGATCAAGGTAAAGCTGTGTGATGCTATCTGCCGCCTGTCGTAGCTCACTCAAGCTCACCGATCGCCCCTGCAATGGCTGAATAATTGGGTTCCAATCTTGAGGCTCTAAAATCGTGCTGCCAACAACTTCAATCGTTTTTACTGCAATCTGCACAGTCGGTTGAGTCGGAGTTGACGGCTGAGGAGGAATACTCGGAGCCGGAATCGTCGGCTGAGTTTGGGGCGCGGGGAGCGGAGTCGGCGCAGCACCCGGCTGAAGCAAGCGATCGCGATTTGGATCGGGAGTCGTGCGGCTGGGGTCAGGCAATTGAGTCAGCAGGAGCGGCGATGCAGCCAAACTATTAGAATCAGTAATTTGTTCCGCCAAAGCTATGTTTGACAGCATCCCAACCGAAACAGCTTGAGTCAGACACCCAACCGCGATCGCCCCAGCCCAACGAAAATCGTTTGTCCTAGAAAATCGCCGACACCACAATCCACATCGAAAATATTGCATTAGAAACAGCTACACCGCGCCAGTTTACTCCGAGAGAATTTTACTCTCCTTTTCAAATCCTCACGAAAATCGCAACAAACCCGGACAAACCCCAAAGTGGAGTGTGGAGTAACTTCTACCCTGCGGGAAGCAAGAGCTACGGAGACGCTACGCGAACAGAGTGCGGAAGGTAGAGTCTCAGCAGATTATGATGATTGAGATGAATCCCGAAAACTAGCAATCAATTTCCTTTAGGACTTACGCACTCGCCCCCTAAATCCCCCAATTCTGGGGGACTTTGATCTCTAGCTCCCCCAGAATTGGGGGTTGGGGGGCAAATTTCGGTTGATTTGCGTAAGTCCTGTCCTTTCTACTCACCCCTCGCCCCTCGCCATTCATCATTCCCCATGTCTCTCCAAAAATACTCCTCGCCCGGATCGTCAAAACGTCGCAAAAATCTTTGGTTTGAGCGATTTATGGCGATCGCGGCTGTCACCAATTTGACCCTCATCACCTTTGATATCACCTATGTATCATGGCGAAATTTTTGGCTGCAAGGGACTGTGGGCGTTCCCTTAACCAATTTCAAGCTGAATATTCCTATACCGATGATCCCCTGCCGCGATCGCTCAGTCGAAACGGGGCAACCCGCCCGTACCATCCAGCAGCCGGTGATTCCCTGCCTGTATGACCCCGTTAAAGGAATTGAGCCACACCGAGACACCCAAGCGTATTTAGATACCGTTGCCCAGCTTGAAAGCCAGATTGCCCAAAAAGGAGCAGCAGCCGGCTTGCAAGATGTCGCCGTTCGAGACACCTTGGCTAAACTGCGAAAACTCAGTACCGAAATGATTGAAACCAACCCCTTTGGAGCATCCGGCAAAAGTGGTGCCCTCGAAAGAATCAAAAATAGAATTCGCAGCCGTGTGGCGACTCGAACAACCACTAGGGTGTCTGCAAGGGAAGCCTTTAATATTTTTTGGAGTACCAACAATTCCAGCTATCCCAACTACCTTTCCCCCACAACCTGGAACGCCGAGATCGGTTGGTTTAATCAAACCATCAGACCCTTAATTCAGACCAACTACTATCGCAGCATGGACGAGAACGGCAATCCGACAAACAATTTTTGGTTGCTGGATGCCCCGTTTCTCGGATTGTTTTTGTTAGAGTTTCTGGCGCGTACTTATCACATCAGCCGCCGCCATTCCAGCTTGACCTGGCTAGATGCCATGATTTGGCGCTGGTATGACATTCCGCTCTTTATCCCGTTTAGCCTGTTTGCGCCCACTTGGGCACTGTTACGGGCATTGCCAACCACCTTACGACTCCATCAAGCCGAGATGATTAACCTGGAAAACATTCAGGCGCGGGCACGGGAAGGGTTTGTGTCGGCGATCGCAGGTGAAATGGTCGAAGTGATCATCGTCCAGGTGATCAATCAAGTCCAGGGTTCCATTCGGCGGGGAGAACTGACGACCTTTCTACAGAGTGCCACCTCTCGCAACTATGTCGATGTGAATAATATCAACGAGATGGAGGCGATCGCCGCGCATATGACGCACATGATGGTACACGAAATTTTCCCAAAAATTCAGCCCGATCTGGAAGCGTTAGTGCGCCATAGCATTGAGACGGTGATGACTCAATCACCCGCCTATCGAGGATTGCAAGCCCTACCCGGAATTGGTGCTGTGCCCGCTCAAATCACCGAACGATTGGTTCATGATGTCACCCAACTGATTCACAGCAGTTTGAAGACTGCCTTGGATGACCCCAAAACCGCAGAATTAGCGGCTCGCCTCACCCAAAACTTCAGCAGTTCATTCATCCAACACGCCCAGGAAAGTAATCTACAAGAAGTGCAATCTTTACTGACCGACCTGCTCGAAG
>Ga0209181_10000962_pt1 | contig 51847 bp, 37 predicted proteins | sample MAT05_FD_187208 | JGI IMG/M metagenome (GOLD analysis project Ga0209181, IMG submission 187208) | Freshwater microbial communities from Lake Fryxell liftoff mats and glacier meltwater in Antarctica - MAT-05 (SPAdes) (version 2) | ecosystem: Environmental > Aquatic > Freshwater > Ice > Liftoff... | reverse complement strand
TTCAGACACAAGACTTCAGACTTCAGACACAAGACTTCAGACACAAGACTTCAGACACAAGACTTCAGACACAAGACTTCAGACACAAGACTTCAGACACAAGACTTCAGACACAAGACTTCAGACTTCAGACACAAGATATCAGACTTCAGACACAAGATATCAGACACAAGACTTCAGACTTCAGACTTCAGACACAAGACTTTAGACACAAGACTTTAGATACAAGACTTCAGATACAAGACAGGAGACACAAGACTTCAGACTTCAGACTTCAGACACAAGACTTTAGACACAAGACTTTAGATATAAGACTTCAGATACAAGACAGGAGACACAAGACAAAAGCACTGTGCGTCGGGTCGTCCACGTCCGACGATACTGCGGAATATATCACAAGACAGGAGATGCGAGACAGGAGACAGGAGATGCGAGGCGTAAGAGATGAGCGCGAGCTGCGAGCGGTAAGATGCGAGACGAAGCGGGACATCAGGCATCAGAGGAGGAAACACAAGACATCAGATACGGAGACACAAGAGGCCAAACCTGAAAATATGCACAAGATTATTACAAATGTTCACGGTTAAGTACCTGAGCGAAAATAAACGAGGTTTTGATTTTCATTATATCTTGATTATGAGCAAGTTGTGAGATTCATCATTCATCATTTATCATTCATCATTATTTATCCGTAGAATGTGTACCGTTTTTACATCATTTAATGAAAAAGTTTTTTTTACTTACCGTTCTTCCTTTATTTTTGGCAGCGCCATTAGTGGCCCAAAAATTGACAGTAGCCACAAAAACCCTTGAATTTAACAATGGGAACTGGTTCAATGGCCAAGATTTTGTCCCAGGAGTCTGGTACAGTGTGAATGGGCTGCTGACTCAAAAATTACCGGCCAAAATAGATTCTGTGATTGATTTGCGCAATCGTTTTGTCATTCCTCCTTCCGGTGATGGTTTTAGCTCTTCGGTCGCTGGCGGTGCAGCTATTGATATCACGCTACAAAACTACTGGCAAGAGGGTGTATTTTATCTTCAGATTTTGGGCAACAAACGCGCTGACCGTGCGGAAGCAACTCCCCGGCTGAACCAAATTGATTCCCCTGATGCTATTTTTGGAAATGGCGGTATCACCTGCACTTTAGGCAAGCCATTTTTGGAGTACGAAGGCCCGGCTAATAACGTCCGCAATCCACAATTGTGGCCTTCAAAATTTGAGGAGTTCAAAACTCAAAGAAAAATGTTGGAAGACGGTTATTGGTTCATTGACAGTAAAGACGCATTGGATGCTAATTGGGATAAAATTAAGGCCCAAAATCCTGGACTTTTGCACATTTACCTGTTGGATGCTGAAAATAGTGGGGGAAAGCCCGGAAAAGGACTAAGCCCCGAAATAGCAAAAGCCGTTGTGAAAAAAGCACACAAAGCTGACCTTCGGGTATTTGCCCACGTAGAAACCGCAGAAGACCTCCGATTAGGCATGAAAATCGGGGTAGATGGTTTTGCCAACCTGCCGGGAAATACCTGGGATGGCGTTTCTGATAAAAAAATGGTAGAATTGACGGATGATGACCTGAAAAAACTGGCAAAGAAAAAAACTCCCGTAGTTTTTTTGCTTGCCCTGGGGCAAACATCGGGTGGCGAAACACCCGTACAAGCTTTCCACAGCAGCAGTCTTCGCCGTGCTTTTGGTGCAGGCGTAAAAGTATGTATTGGTTCCAATGACTTACAACGGACTACCCGCCGGGAACTCAACTACTGGTTCTCCATGGGCGACCAAAGTGTTGCCAATATTTTACAGGCTATTTGCGAGAATACTCCACAGGCTATTTTCCCCAATCGGAAAATCGGAAAATTTGCAGAAGGATATGAGGCCAGCTTTATCGTTTTGCGAGAGAACCCACTTTCCAATCTGCTCAAAATCAGGATGGTCGTATTTAAAGCAAAAAAAGGAATACTGTTTGATGCAGAGTAAGTGGCACGGGAATGCATTAATTGGTAACTATCCAGCTGGCCTGACTTCATTTTTCAGAAATCAGAATAAATGACTGTTTTTTATTGAATTAATTTAATTTTAAGAATATAATTCTTAAATTATTTTAAATTAAATATATAAATAACTGATAAAATACTCAAAAATCTTCAAAAAATGACCGGCTGGATAGTTACATTAATTGAGTGATATTAACATAATTTTTTTGTAAAAAATTATGTTAATACCGCTCAATTAATGCGTTTACACGTAAAAACGCATAAAAAAATTTTGTTTTTACTTAGGAACGGTACACTACTGCACAACAAAAAATGATCAAGTTTAAAATATTGATTATCAAGTTAACAGTACACGCTTGGTATTTTCTTCCGGGTTAAAACCCCTAATCGTTTTTGTTTTCGGGGGTTGTGTAAAGAGTAATTATTAAAAAAATTATTTACACTTTTGCCGAATATTAATTTTATTAACCGTCATTATTGTCGGTAAAATTTTATTAACGCCGGCAAATAAGCACAAAACAATATTTTATTTGGTTGATATTTTTGAAAAATTATGGACTACACTCTTTACACAACCCCTTGAGAAAAAACGAAATTTGAAGACGCGCGTACAGCAATCGTGATCTGTTTTATCGGGTTATATTGGGGCATGAAAATTAATCATAATTATAAATAATTGATTTTTAAATATTTATAATTGTGATTAATTTATTATGTAGTAGTGTATAGGGATGATAAAAGAATAACTTATCAAAATTCGTCGGCAAATCATGCCTAATTGTTATAGGTTATTTTTGGACTATCCCTTATAAATTTAGCAATGTTATTTCATTCGCACAGCACTGTACCGGACTTCAGACGGTGAACTATGGACTCTTTTCACTTACCTCCGTCCTGCTAAAATCCTGTTTGATCGGGAAAATACCAACGACGCTCTAATTTAATTGAACTTTTAAGCAGAACGTATGACTTTTGTTGAATTGATTCTATAGACTTAATGAAGTAGATGGTGCGGGTACTAAACCCGTTTAATGTACGATGTAAGATTTTAGATTGACCGCAACCTCCTCAACCTCTCAACTTCTCAACTCATGCCCATATCCGAAATACTCAGCATGGCTTTTCAGAGCATTCGCGCCAATATGCTGCGGGCGGTACTCACCTTGCTCATCATCGCATTTGGTATCATGGCGTTGGTCGGTATTCTCACAGCCATTGATGCCATTGCTTATTCGCTCAACGACAACCTCTCCGGCTTAGGTGCCAACTCTTTCAGTATTGATCGCAAGTGGGGTGACGTGAAAAGCAAACGTGGTGGCCGCCGTCAAAAGGCGGGAGAACCTATTCGTTTTGAGGAGGCATACAGTTTCAAGGAGCGATTTACCTTTCCTTCCAAAGTCTCGGTTTCGTTGTGGGCCACCAATTTGGCCTCCGTAAAATACAACGAGGAAAAAACAAACCCCAATGTCAGTTTTGTTGGTGTAGACGAAAACTATTTTGATGTAAAGGGAATGGATATTGAATTTGGCCGTGCTTTTTCAAAAAGTGAGGTGGAAAACGGTCAGGAACGTGTGGTTATTGGACGCGACGTGGTAAAAAAATTATTTAAAAACAAAAACGAAAAAGCCCTCGACCAAATCGTTATTGTTGGCAATAACCGCTACCGGGTAGTGGGCATACTAAAATCGAAAGGTTCTTCCATGGGCAATTCAGATGACCGGGCCGTTTACGCGCCCATCATCAGCGTTAAGGCCATTTATGGTACAGAAAATACCAATTATGATCTTTTAGTCGCCGTAAAAGATGCAGCCGATATGGATATTGGACAATCGGAAGCCACCGGGCTATTTCGGCAAATCAGGGGTCTCAGACCCGGTGAGGAAGAAGATTTTCGCATTTTTGCCAGTAATAGTATTGTTGCTATTCTGAAACGCGAAACCAAAAACCTGCGCCTTGCCACCATCGCCATCGGCCTGATGACCCTCTTGGGCGCTGCCATTGGTCTCATGAATATTATGTTGGTTAGCGTCACAGAGCGCACCCGCGAAATTGGCATTTATAAAGCCCTCGGCGCTACCCGCCGCAGTATACTCCTTCAATTCCTCACCGAAGCCATTGTGATCTGTCAGATTGGTGGTTTGGTGGGCATTTTTCTCGGCATCCTCATTGGCAACATCGTCACGCCCTTGCTGGGTGGCTCTTTCCTTATCCCCTGGGGGTGGATGCTCTTAGGCTTCTCTTTGTGCATGATTGTGGGTATTGTATCAGGGTTTTATCCTGCGCTGAAAGCCGCACGCTTAGACCCTATTGAGTCTTTGCGGTATGAATAATTGGGGAATTGAATAATTGGGGAATTGATAACCCAATTTATCCCTTATACTAGTCGGCTGCGCATCAATTGATACACTCTCTTCAGATCATCCAAGACATAAAAAATTTGTTATGCATTTTTATTTGTAAATGAATTAGTTGATAGTACTTACATAAATTTTTTTGCAAAAAAATTTATGTAAGTACTATCAACTAATTCATTCCCGTTCCACTAGCACCACTCCTCATGGCTGACACACTTTTTTTCAACGGTGACATTCTCACGATGGAAACCGCTCATCCAACAGCGGAAGCCGTTTGGGTAAAAGAAGGCCACATTGTAGCCATTGGGGATTTGGCGCATATAGAAAAACAGGTAACTTACCAAACAGAAAGAATTGATTTGGGGGGCAAAACCCTGCTGCCGGCTTTCACCGATGCCCATATTCACCTTTGGAAAGTAGGCGACCTCCTCACTTTTATGCTTGATTTACGGGGCGTAAACAGTGTGTCAGAAATGCGGGCGAAATTAACCGATTTTGCACAAAAAAACCCGCAAAACCCCTGGATATTGGCCAGAGGGTTCAATGAGGCGCGTTTCTCCGATGGCCAAATGCCGAATCGGGATGATTTAGATGCGGCGGTTCCTGATCGTCCGGTATACGTCATTCGCACTTGCGCTCACATAGCAGTGCTCAATTCATTGGCTTTGTCAACCTGTGGAATTGATCGCCTTACCACTGCGCCGGAAGGTGGTGAAATCCGAAAAAACCTTTCCGGTCTTCCTTCCGGTGTCTTAACAGAAACTGCGCTGGGGTTGGTACGCCCTCATCTTCCGGAATATGCGGCGGCAGCGTACAAAAAAATGATTTTAGCCGCACAGGATGCGTTGCTTCGATGTGGCATTGCCTGCGCCACCGACCCGGCAGTACACCCTGAATTACTGGAAGTATACCGGCAAATGGAACGCGATCAGGCGCTACTCATTCGCGTAGTGGCTATCCCTATACGGGTGCCGGATGGCGATGATCAACCTTTACCGCTCCCGCAACTTTTTGCTTCAGATTTTTTAAAAATTGATACTGTAAAGTTTTTTTCTGATGGCGGTTTAAGCGGAAAAACCGCCGCTGTATATAAGCCTTATCTCAACAGCCAAGCGCACGGAACCCTGCGTTTAAACTTCGGTTTTTTTCTTACCTGCGCAAAAGAAGCGCAAGCGGCCGGGTTTCGCATTGCCACCCATGCCATCGGCGATGCGGCCATAGATTTGGTATTGGATGTTTATGAAGCAATAGCGCCCGAAAATACGCGGCAACTTCGACATCGAATAGAGCATTTAGGACTGCCTGATGCGGTGCAATTGGCTCGAATGCACGCCTTGAAAGCGTTTTGCGTTACCCAGCCGGTGTTTTTATATGAATTGGGTCCCAATTTCCGTCAGTACCTGCCGGCATTTTATTTGAATGAAGTTTACCCTTATCGTTCTGTATTGGATGCCGGCGTCTCGCTGGCATTTTCGTCAGATGCGCCGGTAGTACGGGATTTCAATCCGCTCATGGGTATCCAAAACGCCGTTGAACGCCTCGACCTGACGGGTGCTGCTATTGGCCCGCATCAAAAAATCACCACAGAAGAGGCTCTGCGCGCTTACACCCTGGGGGCTGCGGAAGCCAATGGAGATCAGGCGTTTTCCGGTAGTCTATCTCCCGGAAAGCAGGCAAATTTGGTCATTTTAAATCAAAATCCGCTAAAAACCGCCATGCATCAAATAGCCAACATTGAGGTGATGGAGACTTGGGTGAAGGGCGTTAGAAGGTATTAAATTTCGCTAAAATAGCGAAAATCATGTTGGTATTCTATTTTCATCAACGACTCATACATCAGCCGGATCACATTACTAATATCCTCTTTGTGCGCCATTTCCACCGTAGTGTGCATATAGCGCAACGGCAGAGATATGAGTGCTGACGGCACGCCTCCATTGGAAAACGCGAAAGCATCGGTATCTGTGCCGGTTATACGCGAAGAGGCTTCTCTTTGAAATGGTATTCCTTTTTCCGTTGCCGTATCCGTAATGATGTCTATCAATTTGTTGTGTACCGCCGGGGCATACGTGACGGTCGGCCCGTTTCCACAGCGCACATCTCCAAATTTTTTTACATTGAGCAAGGGTGTATGCGTATCATGCGTTACGTCCGTTACGATGGCAACATGGGGTTTTATCGTTTCTGTGATCATTTGCGCACCCCGCAAGCCCACTTCTTCCTGTACGGAGTTAACCACATAGAGGGTGTAGGGCAATTCAATCTCGTTTTCGTGCAATAATCGGGCTACCTCCGCAATACAAAAACCTCCCATGCGGTTATCCAACGCTCTCCCAACATAATAACGATCATTCAGCGTCATTAGATCTGCCTGAAAGGTCACGACACACCCGACATGAATACCCATTTTTAACACTTCTTCTTTGTCTTTGGCCCCCACATCAACGGTGATGTTTTCTATGGAAGGTGCCAGATTGGCCTCTTTATCCGTGCGGGTATGAATAGCCGGCCAGCCAAATACGCCGGCTACTTTATCTCCTTTTCGCAGGTGAACCCATACGCGCATAGATGGAGCAATCATGTGATCACTGCCACCATTCCGAATGACGTATAAAAAGCCATCATCCGTAATATGATTAACAAACCAGGAAATTTCGTCGGCATGGCCTTCAATCACTACCCGGAAGTCTTTCCCAGGATTGATAATTCCATAAGCAGTGCCATAATTATCTAATTTCCACTCATGAATATAAGGCTTCAGGTACTGAAGCCATAATTTTTGACCGGGCCATTCATGTCCGGTAGGGCTGTTATTGTTAAGATAACGGTAAAGGAAGGCTTCTGATTCGGGTGTAATGACGTGCATCTGATTAATAAAAAAACAGTTTAGTGTTTTGGTGTTTTGGTGTTTTGGTGTTTTAGCATATGCGTGAATACATCAACAATCATATATCATTTAATCATCAATCAAAAGGTTGAGGAACTGAGTATTTGAGGAATTGAGCGGTGCACACAAATACATCATCAATCATGTATAATGTAATCATCAATCGTCAATCAAAAGGTTGAGGAACTGAGTATTTGAGGAATTGAGCGGTGCACACAGATACACCAACAATCATATATAATGTAATTATCAATCGTCAATCAAATAAATTTAATCGACAATCAAGCAAGGTATACTTATATCTCCCCAAATCTTTTAGTAAAAACAAAAAACTTGTTATGCGTTTTTGTCTGTAAATGAATTAATTGAATGTTGTTAATATAAATTTCTTTGCAAAGAAATTTATATTAACAACATTCAATTAATTCAGTCCCGTGCCACTACTCATTCCCAAAAAGTTTCTTCGATTCGATTTACAAACTCAAGCGATGCTAATTGATAAAGGACTCTTCGATAATTTTTCTGATTGGTGGAGCCTATAACTAACCATTGCGTATCAGCGCAACCAATACGACCACGTCCGTCATTTTTTTGAATCGTCGAGTCTATTTTTTGAACTATTTTCCATTTTTCAGTGTTGCGGGGGATACAAAATTCATAATTAGCGGCAGTTTTTCCGCCATCGGGGCCACTCAATCCTGCTGCATCTAACCGGCTAAAATCAATTTTAACTTTTTTCCATACCTGAACATCTTCGGGTATTTGGGTGCGTTTGCAATGATTCAAAAACAGTGCACCCAAGCAACAAAACACTATATAAAATCTATTCCACATATTCTACTTTTCTCAATAACCGCAGCCCAATTGAAATTTCAAGGGTGGTATTTCGAATGCGGCGCTCGGGTATGGTGAACGTCTGACCAGGCGTAAAGGGGTCAATTACATTGGGAATAGGCCCCGAATAATATTGATTGGTCAGGTCGGGGTTGAGTGAAACGCTGATTTGAGCACCGATTAAATCGGAAAGTTCAAATTGCAATCCCCCGCCAGCGGTTACCCCAAAGATAAAATGTCTAACGCCCCCTTCATCCGGGTAAATACCTGTGTTTGCCAGCAGATCGTTGCTCTGATTGAGTTCATCTAAATTGGTATTCAGCGTGTAATCGCCCCGGATACCACCAAAATAAAAGTATCGGAAGCGGCCGGAAGGGCCAAAAGCAAATTTTTGTTTAGCACCCACCAAAAGTGAAAGGTTGTTAAATTTAAAAGGCTGGCTGGTAATATTAAACCCTCCACGCGGGTCAATAAAATTAAAGCGATTGGCGCTGCCCTTCACATGATACCCCACCTGGGCCAGTAGTGAATTTTTATCGTCTTCAGTATTGACAGATTCTACCGCCAAAGAAGCATGATACGCAAACAGGGTTTGACGCTGAGAATTATCCCAACGCTGGCTGCCAATAGAAGGCCCCAAATTGATCACAAAAGCAGTTGATTGTGTATAAGATATATTTGCCAAAATGACTAATATCAACAAAATCAGATAATTACGCATGGGCTATACAATTTTCGGGCGCAAGATACGGTTTTATAGCAAAATAATAATTGAATTGGATAAATTACTTACCTGCTGTCTGATTGTTGGAATGCTCTTTCATGGAAGTTGGTTATTATCACAGCCATCAGACTCTTTGCAACGAATGGGTTCCCTGCCCGTTTCGGCCCGAATAGCCGCAATGAATGCCTTGGATCAAATTTGTTTGGTAACACCTGAAAATACCATAGAAAAATATTCAGCAGAAGGAAAATTATTAGCCCGTTACTCCGGCAATCGCTCCGGTATGGCTTCTATGCTGGATGTTTCCAATCCGCTGAAAACATTGGTTTGGTATGCTGATTTCAGGGTGGTCGTTTTTTTGGATCGCAGTCTGGTCGTGTTGGGAGAACTCAATTTAATACAAGCTGGTTTCCCGGAAACGCGTACCTTAGCGCTGGCATCAGACGGCAATTTATGGCTGTATGATGAGGTTAATTTCAAATTGATAAAACTAACCCCGGAGGGGAAAATGCTGTATGAAAGTCAACCGCTAAACCAGACTTTCCCTCAAAAAATCAATATTACCTGTATCAAAGAACAAGATGGCCGCGTTTGGGCTGTTGACCCATCTTTAGGCTGGTTAGAATTTGACGTGTACGGGCAATTTCAACGCCTTATTGCTGAAACGGGTGTTACACAATTTGAAGTCATCCATGATTATTTGGTCTGGATACAAGGAGCCACTTTAATGTCTCGTCACCGACGCAGTTTTTCTTCAGAACGGCGCCTTTTGCTAAATTTTGATACAAAAAAAACACAAATATTTTTAGGTGCCAGGCGGTTGTTAGTGCTGCAATCAGGCAATATCTCGTTTTTTAGGTGGTAATGGCAAGTACGAGCAACTAATTCATTTACAAATAAAAACGCGTACCAAATTTTTATTATAAAATAGATTTTTCGATGTTCCGAACGATCAAAATAGGGTGCATCAATTAATGCCCAATAATTAAATAGTCGGCAGTCCAACAGTCAAAACAACCAACCCCATTTTTTATTGTTGATTACATGATTGTTGATGTATTCATGCGTACGCTAAAACACCAAAACACTAAAACACACTAAAACACTAAACTTATGCACCGCAATTTACTACTTTTTATCTTTTTTTTATCTGCTTTTCTGAAAGCCCAAACCCCACAATTTCGCCTCATCGAATGGGCAAATAATTTTAATCGCCCGGTGGATATTGCCCACTGTGGAGACAACAGGTTATTTATAACCGAACAACAAGGGTTGATTTGGGTATTAGACAGCCTGGGAAAGCGCAAAGCAAACCCTTTTCTAAACATTGACCCGTGGGTTAACTCCAACGGTAACGAACGTGGACTTTTGGGATTGGCATTTCATCCCGATTACGCAAAAAATGGTTGGTTTTTTGTAAACTATTCCAGAAGTGACGGTGATACCCGTATCTCCCGCTTTTCAGTAAGTCCCACGAATCCCGACGCTGCCGACCCCGACAGCGAACTCATCATTTTAGATGTAGACCAGCCTTTTTCCAACCACAATGGCGGCGGCCTCAAATTTGGCCCGGACGGATACCTATACATCGGGTTAGGCGATGGCGGCTCGGGCGGCGACCCGGAAAACAATGGGCAGAAAACCACCACTTTGCTGGGAAAATTTTCACGTATTGATGTCTCCAATTCGACCCAGTCAGTCCGCTATACGGTTCCGCCCGACAATCCTTTTATCGGGAATACAGCCTTTCGCCCGGAAATATGGTCGGTTGGTTGGCGCAACCCCTGGCGCTTTTCTTTTGATCGCCTCACCGGCGATCTTTGGGTGGGCGATGTAGGGCAAAATGCCAGAGAGGAAATAGATTTTGAGCCTGCCAAAAAGCCTGGTCGAAATTACGGGTGGCGGTGCCGCGAAGGCAGTCAAAATTATAATAGCAACAACTGCCAGCCAGTCGAAGCGTACATCAACCCGGTCTTTACCTATGTCAATCCTTCTTTGGGGTGTTCCGTCACTGGCGGATTTGTCTATCGCGGAAGCACCTACCCGGGTCTATATGGTTTGTATGTTTTTCCCGACTATTGCAGTGGCCGTTGGTGGACGTTGAAACGGCAGAGTGATAGTACTTTTACTGCTGCACAGGTCGCTGATTTAGCCAACAATGAATTTAGCAGTTTGGGAGAAGATAGCGCCGGAGAATTGTATGCAGCCGGACACAGTTCAGGGAAAATTTATAAAATTGCCTATGGCCAATCCGTGGCGGTGCAAACACCGCCAGATGTATTGCGTTGTACCCTGTCACCCAATCCCGGAGTAGATCAGTTTGTACTCTATTTGGAACTGGCACAAAACCAAAATATCCAACTATCATTAATCAATTTGCAGGGCCAAACAGTATGGACACAACAACACGAAGGACAGCGTTTTACGTTGCCTATTGAAACAAATACGCTCCCGAAAGGGTCGTATTACGTGCACGTGACCACCCAAAAAGGGAAATTAGTGCGGTTGCTGGTGAAAGTATAGCGGTGAAAAGTACTCCATTAGGACAGGGCAAACGCAGTAAAATTTACTGCGTTTGCCCTGATAAGCAGGTACCTTGCAATAATCGCGGTCAGCAATTTCTCATTTGGCTTTTTGCGCTGCGGCTGTTGTGTGAGTACGAACGTTGACAACACGGATTTGGCAGGTTTTCACTGTTTTTTTACGGATTGTTGTATCGTATCCGACTTGATCCGATTTGTTGTGTTTCCAAATGAGAAATTGCTGAGTCGCGGTTTTTAATTTCATTAATTGCTTTATTATCAATAGTTTGTGCAACTCCATACCATGGACTGTCCAACTGCGGACTGTCCAACTGTGGACTGTCCGACTGTATAGACTGTGGACTGTCCGACTGTGGACTGTCTAACTGCGGACTATTAACTATCTTGCCTGTACCCCGCCATCAAATATACCCATCCACCCATACACATGGCAGCAGCGAAATAAAATACCGCTGGCATCCGACTGAAATCATTAGCAAAATACCAGCCACTGAAAAAAGCCCCGGAGCCAATGGCCAATTCGAGCGCGATAAACATAGTGGCCAATGCACGGCCCTTGCGGCCAGGTTCACCCAAATCAATGGTCCAGGCATTGATGGCCGGCGAAAAAACACCGTTACCCAACCCAAATAGCGCCGAAGCAAGGTACAAGTGCGTATGGGTAGCAGCATTCGCAAAAATCAGCATGGAACCAGCCAGCAAAAAAGTGGATACCTTCAATACCGGCACTCGCCCCATTCTGTCTGAAACCCTGCCTGCCGTAAAACGGGTAGCCAGGCTGGCTAAGGTGAAAATGGTGAAAAAAGCAGCTCGGTTAGTCACCCCCACGTGGTCGCTCAGATCAGGCGTGAGCGTAAGTAGTACACCATAAGAAAAATAGCAAAAAAGCATCACCCAGGCCGCTGGAAACGCCTTTGGGTCAATGATATCATGACGCCCTATTTTCAGCAATCGCGGATGGAAGGCTTGTTTTTCGGGTAATGTTTCCGGCAGTCGCACCAAAATCAGCATAGACAACCCGGCCACAACCGAAGAGGCCATAAACATGGCCGTTGTAGAAAACGCGCGAACCAACCAACTGCCCAACAAGGGCGCAGCGGAAGCGCCAATGTTCATACAAATGCCCATCATGCCCATCGCTTCCCCCAATCGGGAAGTTGGTACAATATCGGATACATAGGCAGCCGATCCGGTAGGTTTGAAACCCGTTGAAAAACCATGCAATAGCCGCAACCATAAAAAGCCGCTGACAAAGGCGAACATCGGATAGGCCAAACTACAAACCACACAAGCCAGAACACCAATATACATCACGGGCATCCGCCCAATGGTATCGGCTAATTTGCCGCTAAACGGGCGGGAAAGACCCGCCGTGAGGGTAAATAAGGCAATAATAAGCCCTTTGTGTTCCCCGCCACCCAAAGAAGTCAGGTACGCCGGCAACTCTGGAATCATCATGTTGAAACTCCCGGCAAACAAGGCATGCGACAAACAAAGTAACAAAAAACGGTCCGTGTACAGTTGTTCAACAGAAGCGTCTGATGAATGTGCGGTAGACTTGCGGGCCAAATGACCCATAAATTTAAACATTCGTACAAAGGTAAACCATTTGCCCGATTGCCATTTCAACTTTCGCAATTCATCCCTTTTTTTCCTGATTTTAACAGTAAATACGTTTCTTTTATCTATTTTTTGTAATTCTCCCAATGTTTTAGCGTTCTTTTGCAACGGTATAGCGTACCGTGTTATTATTTGCACGTTACAAACCATACAATAACTGGGCTTGGCGAAAAACGCTCCCAAAAAAATTTTAAATACCAATAAAAAAACTTGTTATACCCTATTTTTCTGTAAATGCTTGAATGAAGTAATAAGGAACGGCGAAAGAATAACTTATAATAATTAGTCGGAAAATCACGTCCAATTGTTATAAGTTATTCTTTGGCTATCCCTAAGGGTATAAGTTTTTGCAAAAAACCATACCGGTATCACTTCATTCATTCCCGTGCCACCACCTGTAACCAAAATTTTTATGTCTCAATTTTTTAAATTCTTATTCGCCTCCTGCCTTGGAACTATTCTGGCGGGTACTGTGCTTTTTTTTCTGGGATTTAGCCTCCTCGCGGGATTGGCCTCAAAGGCCGGTGAATCGCAAACGGTTGCCATAAAACCCAATTCTGTATTGGAATTAGATTTTAAAAACCTCATTCCGGAAAAAACCAATAACCTCCAAATGGACCCGTTTGACCTGCAACAACAGGACGTGGTGGGATTGACGGATATGGTCAATACGATAAAAAAGGCAAAAGAAGATGCCGACATAAGGGGCATTTACCTGAATGCACCCGTCGTAATGGCAGGAAAATCAACCTCCTCCGTGCTGCACGCTGCCTTAGAAGACTTTAAAACATCCGGCAAATTCATCGTTTCTTACGCCAATTACTACTCTCAAGGCGCATACTATCTGGCTTCTACGGCAGATACCATTCTGGTGAATCCTTCGGGTGGCACTGATTTCCGGGGGCTTTCCAGCATGATAGCATATTACAAGGGGATGTTGAATAAATTAGATATTGACTACCGAATTTTTTACGTCGGCAAATTTAAAAGCGCCACGGAACCTTTCCGGGCGGACAAAATGAGCGATGAGAACCGACTACAAGTCCGGGCTTATATCAATGGCCTGTATGATGTATTCATCCGGGATATAGCCGCTTCCCGGAACATTCCTGAAACAGAACTGCGCAAAATTGCCGATAATTTTGAAGGGCGGAGCGCAAAATCAGCGCTAAAAGCCCGATTAGTGGATATTATTGCGTATGAAGATGAGGCGTTGAATCTCATGAAAGGCAAAATAGGTTTGGATAAAGATGACAAACTAAACCGAATTGATTTTTCTGATTATTATAAAGCGAGAAAGAAAACGACCAACTTTTCGGTGAAAGATAAAATTGCAGTGGTGTACGCAGAAGGCACCATTCTCGACGGTGAAAATGGCGAATCAGGAGATGTGTACGACGAAAAATACATCAAATTACTGCGCAAAATTCGCTTAGATAAAAGCATTAAAGCCATCGTATTGCGGGTAAATTCACCGGGGGGCAGTGCCATGGCCAGCGATAATATTCTTCGTGAATTGGACCTGTGCCAAGCCGCCGGGAAACCCGTAGTGGTCAGCATGGGCGATGTAGCAGCGTCCGGCGGATACTACATTGCCTGCCATGCTGATAGCATCTTTGCCGAACCCAACACCATCACGGGTTCTATCGGGGTATTCGGCATGATACCCATCCTGCAAAGAACAATGAAAGAAAACCTCGGCATTACCTTCGACACGGTTCGTACCGGACGTTTTTCTGCATTTGGCAGCCCATTCATTGATTTTTCGTCAGAAGAACAACAATTAATTCAATCGCGGGTAGAAGATATCTACGAAGAATTTCTTTCCAGAGTTTCAGAAGGTCGTCACAAAACCCGCGATGAAATCCATGAAATCGCGCAAGGCCGTGTGTGGACAGGGGTAAAAGCCAAAGAAATTGGGCTGGTAGATGCATTAGGAGGATTAGATCGCGCCTTGGCTGCCGCTGCAAAATTGGCAGGCATAGAAAAATACCGCACCGCAGAATATCCGCGCACACCAAACGGTTTAGAACAATTATTGGAGCGCCTGACAAAGAAAAAAGACAGTAACGACGACGTGAAATCCTGGTTAGTCCGTAAAGAACTCAATGAACTATACCCCATTTACAAATCCCTGCGCGATATACGCCGCACACAGGGCATTCAGGCGCGGCTGCCGTATGAGTTGATGGTGTATTGATTGGCACGGGAATGAATTAGTTGATAATACCCGCATAAATTTTTTTTGCAAAAAAAATTTATGCGGGTATTATCAACTAATTCGTTTACAGATTAAAACTACATTACTACACAACAAATTAATTATAAATATTTAAAAATCAATTATTTATAATTATTTTTTAATTTTTATGCCCAACAAGTAGGTAAATAGAAATAATCGTAGTTTTGAATTTCATTAATTACCTTGTTATCAAGGGTTTGTGAGACTGTGGACTATTGACTGTGGACTACTTATATTTAGGCACCAAGGGTATTCGTTCCTTATTCCCGGATTCTATTCGGTTTTATTCAAATTCAAGTATCAACCCACCTTAGTCAGTTAATTATAAGAGTAATGTGTAAAATTGATTAAATAGTAGTTATGACCCACATTTCGATCACATTTTTATAAAAAATTGATAATCAATTCATTGTTAAGTATTTTTATTTTTAATTTATTTAAATTTTTTTCTTATAATATATTGATTTTCAATTGTTTGCAGAATATAGTCGAAATGTAAATTATGAATAAATTATAATCATATTTAAATATAATATATTTAATTCAACATTGTATGTTTAGGTTGGGCTAAGAATTTTTGCTGCATGAGGTGAGCCATTTCATTAAAAAAGATTGATTTGTTATTTTTTTTTACTTTTGCGCCCTTAGGGGCGAGTAAATAATAACTTAACCCTTTGATGTACCCTTTTTAGTGCCATACTACCCATCTTTTTGCTTTCAGCGTGCTACTATCAGCGCAAAAAGATGGTTGTCTGACCCAAAAATGATCAACCTGAAACGATCAACTTATTATTTACTCGTTCCTTAACAAACAGGCTGTGCTAGAAGCATTGCACTCCAAGTTTTTTTATGAAAACTTGGAGTGCTTTTTTCTGTAAATGAATTGCTCAAGTGCTTATACAGGTTTTTTTTGCAAAAAAATCTGTACAGGCACCCTCCACTCAATTCATTCCCGGGCCACTAAATATTGATCCATTTTGATGAAATTCCTTTCTCTTCTCCTCCTCTTCCTCGCATGGTGTACACCGGCTTATGCACAAAAAAAGAAAGTCGCTGCCAATACCCCCGTTATTACGGCAACAGTCACCACTCCGGCAGCGCCTATTTTTGACCTAAACAATTATTTCAAACCCGTTCGCTGGCGCAATATTGGCCCGTTTCGCGGTGGACGCTCGGTGACAGCCTGTGGTGTAAAAGATAACATCCTTACTTATTATATGGGTACCACCGGCGGCGGGCTTTGGAAAACCGAAGATGCCGGTCTCACGTGGAGCAATATTTCCGACGGGTTTTTCAAAACCAGTTCCGTTGGAGCCGTGGCTGTTTCTGACAGCGACCCCAACGTCATTTATGTCGGTATGGGCGAACACGCACCGCGTGGCGTGATGACTTCCTATGGCGACGGGGTGTGGAAAAGCACCGATGCCGGAAAGACCTGGAAATCCACGGGACTGGAAATGACCCGCCAAATCTCCTGGATTCGGATACACCCAAAAAACTCGGACGTAGTGTACGTGGCCGCACAGGGGGCCTTGAACGGGCCGGGGGCAGACCGTGGCGTGTATAAAAGCAAAGACGGTGGTACCACCTGGGAAAAAGTACTTTACGTGGACGAAAACACCGGTTGCGCTGATTTGGCTATGGATCCACACAATCCCCGTGTACTATATGCTGCCATGTGGGACCATCGGCGGTTGCCCTGGGAAGTGCGCAGCGGCGGCCCCGGTTGCGGTTTTTATAAAACAACCGACAGCGGCGCTACCTGGAACAAAATGAGCAAGGGGTTGCCCGATCAGTTGGGCAAAATGAGTGTATCGGTATCGGCAGCCAATAATGATCGGGTATGGCTATTGGTAGAAAGCGATACCTATAAAGAACTCGGCGGATTGTTTGTCAGCAACGACGGTGGCGAAAGTTTTAGCCGGGCCAGCAAAGACCACCGCCTCACCCAGCGGGCTTGGTATTACGTGGAAGTCATCGCCGACCCACAACACGAAAACACGATATATGTACTCAATTCTCCCGGATTGAAATCTACCGATGGCGGTAAAACCTGGACCAATATCCGGGGAACCCACGGCGATTACCACCAACTGTGGATCAACCCGGAAAACAATAAAAACATGGTGATCGCCAATGACGGTGGCGCAGCCATTACGTTCAACGGTGGCAAAATCTGGTCGCCACAAAATACCCAGCCTACTGCTCAATTTTATCGCGTCAATGCCGACAACCTTTTTCCGTATAATGTTTATGGCGGGCAGCAGGACAATTCCTCCGTGCGCATCGCCAGCCGCAATGTAGTGGGCGGCAGCATCACAGAAAGAGACTGGACATTTAGTGCCGGAGGTGAAAGTGCTTTTTTAGCCTTTGATCCCGACAACCCGCGTTGGGTCATGGGTGGAAGTTATCAGGGAACCATTGAATTGCTGGATGCCGAGACCAAAGAAGGCAAACCCGTCATGGTAGCCCCCATACAGTATCAATCGCTGCAACCAAAAGACATGAAGTACCGCTTCAACTGGAATGCCCCGATCATCTGGAGTCGCCACGAACCCGGCGCTTTTTACCACGCCGGAAATGTGGTTTTTAAAACCACCGATCAGGGCAAAAACTGGGCACCCGTCTCCCCCGATCTCACCCGAAACGACCGCAGTAAACAAGGCATGAGCGGTACACCTTACACCAATGAAGGTGCCGGGGGCGAAAACTACGGAACTGTTGCTTATTTGTTGGAATCGCCGCGGGAAAAAGGCGTACTATACTCCGGCAGCGATGATGGATACGTGCAGCTCACCCGCGATGGGGGAAAAACCTGGACGAATGTCACACCTGCCGGACTGGAAGAGTGTTTGGTCAATTGTATTGAAGTCTCGCCCCATGATCGCGCCACCGCTTATATAGCCACTACCCGTTATAAAGTCAACGACTTTTCGCCCGCTATTTATAAAACAAGCGACTATGGACAGCACTGGACAAAGATAACTAACGGTATCCCCAACGGTGCCTACACCCGGTGCATCCGGGAAGATGATGTCCGCAAAGGGCTGCTGTATGCCGGAACGGAAACAGGATTGTATATTTCCTTCAATGACGGAGCCAACTGGCAACAACTATCCTTAGGGCTGCCTATTACCCCAGTGACTGATTTGAAAGTACACAAAGGCGATCTTTTGGCCGCTACCATGGGCCGATCCTTTTGGATTTTGGATGATTTATCCATGCTCCGTCAATATGATGCCGTAAAAGCCGCCAATCAGTTTCAGATATTTACCCCTGAAGATACTTATCGGGTGAGTGGAACTGGAGCAACGGGCAGTGATAATGATCCCCAGCCCCGGAAAGGTGCCGCTACCACCGGGCAAAACCCGGCAGGTGGTGTGACTTTTTATTACCAATTGCCGGAAAAAATTTCCAAAGACACCTTAGTAACCTTAGTGATCAAAGACGAAAAAGGCAATGTCGTCCGGCAGATTTCAAGCAAAGCCGAGCCGGGATTTGAAGAATTCCCTGGCGGACCGGATGCCGAGCCGACTTTAGGCGTGCAATCCGGCCTCCATAAATTTATCTGGGATATGCGCTATACTACTATTCCCGGGGTGCCAACGGTGTTTATTGAAGGCAGTTATCAGGGGCGCCGGGCAGCGCCCGGGCGTTACAGTGCGCTGTTGACCCTCGGAAAGGAAACCCGGACAACTGAGTTCTCCGTTTTGCCCCATCCCGGTCTGACCGCTTCCCCGGTGGAATATGCAGAGCAGCAGGAATGGCAAAAAAAAGTGGAAGACGAATGTACCGAAATACACCGGGCAGTGTTGAGTGCCCGCAAAGTACGCAAGCAAATAGATGACTTGAATACCCTGTTGGCTGATGATACAGGTAGAGCCGATTTGGTAAAACAAGGTAAGGCCCTTTCCGAAAAAATACTGAAATGGGAAGAAGAATTGGTACAAAACAAGGCCCAATCCAATGATGATATTATCAATTATGTCAATCGGCTCAGCGCAGATTATATTTTTCTGAAAGGAGAAATGGATGTCAATATTCCTTACGTAACAACCGGACAAAAGCAGCAATTTGCGGTGCTACACACCTTATGGGAAGGGTTGCGCCAAAAAATGAATATCTTACAACGGGATGAATTGTCCGCATTTAATGAAATATGCAAAAAAGCGGGGTTGGTTGGCATTATCAGCCATTAAGGAACAGTTATCAGATCAAAAAAACAGGGAACTTCAGGCAGCGAATATCTGGCATCCTGTATCTTAAAATAATTGTGCCTTCGGGAGCGTTGTAGGAACACAAGAATGACTCTTTAATCCAACTTAGATTTTTCCATTGACCGAACATGATCTCATACAGGGCAGTATGCGCGGTTCGACGCAGTGCCAACGGCAATTGTACGAACGATTTGCCGGTAAGATGTACGCGGTATGTCTTCGTTATGCTCGTACCCAGACAGATGCGGCAGATATGCTACAAGAGGGATTTGTGAAGGTTTTTACCAAGTTAGATCAGTTTCAGTTTCAAGGTTCTTTTGAAGGTTGGGTCCGAAGGGTTATGGTGAATACAGCCTTACGCGCCTATCAGCGTCGGCGTTTTGACGCCGAGCAAAGCGGGACAGAGCATCTGCAGGATGTATCCATTGAACCGGATGCCATTTCCGCGCTTTCAGAAACCGAATTATTGAACGTCATCAACCGCCTGCCCGATGGATATCGTTTAGTGTTTAATTTGGTGGCTATTGAGGGGTATTCACACGCCGAAGCATCCGTATTGTTAGGCATTAAGGAAAGTACTTCCCGTTCTCAGCTCACTAAGGCACGCAGGCTGTTGGCGGAACAGATAGACGCATTGTATAAACCCGTTAAAGCGGAGAGATGAGAGATGAGCGGAGAGAGGAGAGAGGAGAGAGGAGAGACAATAAATTAGTAATAATTATAATTTTAAATAATTTGAAATGAGTGCTTGACATACTTTGGGGAAATAAATATGAAATGAGTGCTTGACATATTTGGGGGAAAGCAATATGAAATATGGGGAAACATGGGTGGTTGACAAGTTTTGTGAAACTTTTCCCTTTTAATATATTGTGGTTCCCCAAATGTGTCAAGCACTCATTTGAAATCAATTACCTGAAATTGTTTTTTGAATTTTTACAGCAATTTCTCATTTGGCTTTTTACCCTGCGGCCGTTGCGTCAGTGCGAACGCTGACAACGCGGATTTGGCAGGATTCTGCGGATTTTTTACGGATTGCTGGTTCCTATCCGACTTGATCAGACTGGTGGTGTTTCCAAATTTCTCAACCCGGCATTTTAACGCCGGGAGAAAACAAAAACGATTATGGTTTTTAACCCGGAAGGAAATGCCAAGCGTATGCTGTTAATTTGATCATCAATATTTCATAAGACCCCAGACCTCAGACACAAGACCTCAGACCTCAGACACAAGACAGAGACTAAAACACCAAAACACCAAAACGCAGTATGACACAAATGTCAGATAACGACGAATTACTCCGCCACAGGTTGCACTCCATGAAAGTGCCTCCTCCGGCCTTCGTATGGCCGAGGGTGGAGGAAGATCTGCGTCGCCGTAAAAAACGCTATATTTTGATGATGTGGTGTTTTGGTGTTATGCTGCTGTTAGGAGTCGGAGTTTTTTGGATAAGCAACCAACAAAACCTGCATCTGCTATCCGCAACGACTGCCCATCCTGCCAAACAAATTTTGCCTGCTCCTAATGAGCCTGCAACCGATACAAAAAGCAACTCCGTCACCGGCGTACCCAAATATGCTCCTAAGCCTGCTGCTACAACTCCGTTAACTATTACTGAACAACCTAAATCCTTCAGCCCCGCTCCGTCTACTGTTGATCCATCTCAACTAATGGCTTTTTTTTCCAATACATCAAAAAAGAAGCCCCCCATTCAAGGCAGGCGAAAAAAGCAATACATAGTTGACCCCAAGCCACCGCCAGCGGCATCCGAAAGGCCCATTGATCTTTCTGCTAATCCCGAGGATGAAAGCACGAGGATGGCCGATGATTTAGCCATATTAGATCGCATGGCATCAGTGTCGTTCAAGCAATCAGACTTTACCCCGGCAGCAGCTGATATTCCACTGTCATTAGTGCCTGCTGAAACGGGTATTTCATTTCCCCTTTCTGAAAATGCGGATAAAATGACAGAAAATGACGGGCTACCCGTGTTGGACAAGCAACCATTTCAGACCCTTCAAAAAAACAATATTTTACCGGTTCCCAAATTTATAAAACCTAAAAAAGTCGGAAAACCCAACAACCGCTGTTACAATTTTGCTCAAAATGCCAATATTTGGTTCGTAGATGCCTACACAGGCCCCTCCTACAACCAAAAACTATTGCGTTCTCAGCCCGACAATCGCCCCTACCTCAATCAACGCCTCAACACCGAAAGGCGTGATCTGGCCCTGAACGCCGGATTGAGAGCGTCCTTTCTTTTTCAGCGATTTTATGTATTCCGCACGGGCATACACTACGACCAATCTACCGAAATCTTTGAATATGCCGACCCGGATCATGTGCTGATTACTACCCGTATTCGCAATGTAGGCGGAAAACAAGTTATTGATACCCTGAGTGTACAGTACGGCAGCAGCCATACAAAAATATACAACCGCCTCGGCACCATAGACATTCCCCTTTTGCTGGGGGCAGAACTGCGAAAAGGCAACACCGGCTTTAGTTTCAATGGCGGTGCCTTGATTAATATTGCGTTTTGGAAACGCGGCCAAATACTTGATCCGGCTACCAGCGAACCCGCTTGGTATAACCCTAAGCGCAATGAATTAGCCGTATATCAAAACCACGCAGGAGTCAGTATTTTTGCCAGTGCACAGTGGTTTTGCCACCTGCAACCGCGCCTCCGATTGTTCATAGAACCTTATTTCCGCGAAGTCTTGCGCCCCGTCACCCTATCTTCCTACCCTGTTGAGCAACGCCATCGTATTTGGGGTCTCCAATGCGGCGTAACGCGAATTTTAGACAAGAAAAAGTAAGTAGTTATGAGTTATTAATTATAATTTATGAATTCCACAACTGTTTGATTGTGTGATTTTTGCATAAATTTATAACCACGTTTATTTCAGCACACCTGCTTATTAACACTGCCTGTCCCGATCCTTTTATCGGAAAAAATGGTTGTCTGACCCAAAAATGATCTACCCAAAAAGAACGAGTTATCATTTACCCGTTTCTAAACAAAAAGATAGGCAGTATGGAGGAAAAGAAATCAGATAAAAGTACCAAGTTATTGTTTACACGTTACTTATCATTCTAAACTTGTATCTTTGTCGCTGATAAGTGCATAAGTATTTGATTTAAAATAAACGCTGTTATGGCTTTTGTAGAATATACATAATCTGAAAAGTTTGGAGAAGCTTTCGGTATTCTAAAACAGCTGCAAAAACTACTATTTCTGTGCGAATAAAACAACATTTTTAAACAAATAATCGAAAAAAATGTTCTTCGTTTTTATCTGTAACTGAATTAGTTGATAGTGCTTAAATGGCTTTTTTTTGCAAAAAAAAGCCATTTAAGCACTATCAACTAATTCAGTCCCGCGCCGCCACCTATTCAAATATTTCACCACCAACATTATTTATGGTTCAAACGGCTGATATGACCGACAACCTCTTGCTGATACGCGAAAGCGCAAAATCTTTTGCCGAAGTGCACATACTTCCTCATGTCATGGAATGGGATGAGGTGCAACATTTTCCCCGCGATTTGTTTCATGCATTGGGCCAACAGGGGTTTCTTGGAGTATTAGTACCCGAAAAGTACAATGGCTCCGGTCTTGGTTATCAGGAATACATCACCATCATTGGAGAAATTTCCAAAGTATGTGGCTCCATCGGTTTGAGCGTGGCGGCGCACAATTCTTTGTGTACCGGCCATATTTTACAGTTTGGCAATGAAGCACAAAAAGAAAAATACCTGCCCCTTTTGGCTACCGGTGAATGGCTGGGTGCCTGGGGCCTCACCGAACCCAATACCGGCTCCGATGCCGGTCGGATGCAGTGCGTGGCCAAACGCGACGGCGACGATTACGTCATCAACGGCACAAAATGTTGGATTACCCACGGTATTAGCGGCGATGTAGCCGTAGTCATTGCCCGTACCGGTGAATTATTGGACAGCCGTGGTATGACAGCCTTTGTAATAGAGCGCGGCACACCGGGATTTAAAGCAGGCAAAAAAGAAAATAAATTGGGTATGAGGGCCAGTGAAACCGCCGAAATGATTTTTGATAACTGCCGTGTACACAAAAGTCAGGTACTCGGGCAGGAAGGCGAAGGATTTGTTCAATCCATGAAAATACTAGATGGAGGCCGTATTTCCATTGCAGCGTTGTCGTTAGGTATTGCCAAAGGTGCCTACGAAGCCGCCGTAAAATACGCCAAAGAACGTCAGCAATTTGGTAAACCCATCGCGGAATTTCAAGGCATCAGTTTCAAATTAGCCGATATGGCCGTGAAAATAGAAGCAGCAGAACTCCTCACCCGCCAGGCAGCTTACCTGAAAAATGAAAAACGCAATTGCACCAAAGAAGCAGCCATGGCCAAATATTATGCCTCTGAAATAGCAGTGGCCATCAGCAATGATGCCGTGCAGGTACACGGAGGTTACGGCTATACCAAAGACTTTCCGGTTGAAAAATTCTATCGCGATTCAAAATTATGCACCATCGGAGAAGGTACTTCCGAAATACAAAAAATTGTAATTGCCAGAGAAGCATTGAGGTAGCAAATATTGAATATCAAGACGTACCACTACCTACATAGCCACCCTAAACGTAAGCCTTATGGCCACATTTTTTTGCCATTCATTCACCCGCAGAATACCCCAGCGGTAAAAAGCGGCGAAGCCAACACCTGCCCGACCGATATTCACATAATTGAATTGTACCAAATGATCAAGTCGAATGCCTGACTCTAAATACGGTCGTGCTGCTACCGTAAATCCAATACCCTTATGCCGTTCGGAATATTGTAAATCACCCCATGCAGCATTTTGTACTAATGTCAGAAAAGGAGAAGAGTATTTGGAGCGGTAAAAAATGTGACCCACCGCCTGCGAAAAATAGCAGTTTATAAAGCGATCGGAAACCAACAGCGTATCTGGTAGTGCCTGAAAGGTGCCACCTAAGGCGAGGGCACCAAAACTGCCGCCACCCTGATTGAGCATAAACAACTTGGCTAATGGAACACCCGCCGTCACGTGTCCCGCTTCAATCCGCCAGTCAGCGCGACCCAATCGTCGGATCATCACAGACTGATAAAGCGCTGCCGCCCAACGATGGTACTTGAAGTTGCCCCAACCACGAGTATACCCCACTTCCAATACCGGCCAGGGCTGCCTTGCATTCAGATCACTGCCAAAAAGACGTTGCACCTGCTCCCCCCTTGCCAAACGCACATAACCAGTCGCTTCCTGAAAAGCAAAACGGCCGCTGGTATTACCATCGGCGGCTATAAACCGATAATCGTAGCCCGGACGGAGCTCCTGCCGGCGGTAGCCCGCTTGCAGAGTCAGTTCCGCTGTAGGCCGGGAAGTTACAACGGCAGTCCATGCAGTAGCATAGTCCATACGCCGGGCGTAAAGGGTGCGATTGACAAACCCGGCAGGCCGCAATTCGTGCAAAGCGCCCGGCTCGAGCAAATCGCGCGACCATCCGGCGCGCAACTGCGTCTGATATCCCCTCGAAATGCGCCATATACCGTAACCGCCGTATTTCCAGGTCTTATCATGGGTACCATAACCCGCCCAGGCACCCGTTTCTATGCGGCGCGGGGCTTGCAAAGGGCGGTTTTGGGCAGTGCTGACTCCGGCACCTATTCGAGTGCCTTCAAAATCATTAAACTTCAAAAATCGGGTAAGATCAGCCGAAAATCCACAGCACAATGGAACCAAACCAGTTGCCGTAAAATCCATGATCCTTGCTAGTTTATCAAAGTTTTTACGGCGACCGATGCTGTCTACAATGGTATAAGTGCGCAATTCTTTTGGATTGAGCGGTGCCAAATCACGCCAGCGCTGCCAGGCGCTATCCGTTCTGTTAACCGCAGAAGGCAGTATGACCAAAGGCATTTCCGGGTCAAAATTATCAATTTTTAGCGCTGCCTCGGTATCAGCATCAGCCACATAACTGCGACCTGCCGCCCTAAGACCTAAGATAGGAGAAGGGTATTTGTCGAATTCTAATTCAAAATTGAGTTGCTCGGGAAACCAATTATCTTGCGCCTGCTGGTACGATTGTTCAATCTTAATCTGTAGTGTAGCATAGCGATCTGCCGGACGCGCCCGCAGATTTTGTACGGCCCACCCGTGGCTATTCAGGTGTATTACGCCCTCCAAACCCTCAAATACTCGTCCTTTTCGGGGGTGAAAACTGAGAATCCACACCGTATCTGCACCGCTGTACAAAGTATCTTCGATATTGAAAAAATAGAGCTTTGGGCTGCCGGGGCTAACCGGATTGACAAAATCCTTATCCAATACCCGAAGAAAATCGCCATAACAACTGAAAGGTTGTACCATGTTGGCCAAAGCAACCAATCCGGCACTTTGCAGACCGCTTACGCGATTGAGCAACACCCGTTCCTGTACGGCATTTGGAAATTTGAACAGGCGTTCCGTCACGCTTTCCATTAAAAACAGGTGCTGCTGTTCCGCCTGCTGCTCTGCTTTATGAAACTGATCCCACAGGTTGTTCCATTCTTTTTTGGCGGTATCCCGTCCGGCGATGGCCTTTTCAAACTCCTGGCGGTGGGGTACCGTTTCAAATACTATTTTATTGTAGGTTTTACACCGATAAGCGGGGCGTTTTTCCGGGTTGTTTTCATCTCGGTGCGCAATAGCTTTCCTAATCAGGCGGTCAGCGGGGTTTTCTCCTGCCGTTATTACGGCTTCCGGCAGTTGATCGTTGGAGGGTTGCAGGGTGATATATAGGGATTTCCCGGCATTTTTTTTCAAAAAATCGGCATCTAACCGTTTGGTTTGAAAACCAACATACCGAAAAGTCAAAGATCGCGCGCCCGCATCCCCGCCGATGGAAAAACGACCTTCAATATCGCTCAAAACACCCCTGCCCGGTTGGTCATCTAAGAGGATGGTAACAAACGCTAAAGCCTGCCCGTCAGCATCCGCGACGCGCCCGGTGATGGCATTTTGAGCGGCAAGGGAAACAGCGCAGAAAAAAAAGAAAAAGAGCAGCAGGAGACGCATAAAGAACGGGTAATGAATAAAGTATTTATTTATTCAACTACTTATTGGATTCATTAAAGGGCTGAAGCACAGATTAATAACCCTTGATGTAATATTCCGTTGTTTGGTTGTTTCTTGCTTAGTGAAACATTTTTATTAATCTCCCCCATTTTGATCGAAATTTTCCATACGAATGGGGGAGATTATTAAATTTGCATTATTTAGAATATGTTCTTTTTGTAAATAAATTAATTGAAGTGGTATCGGTATAATTTTTGTAAAAAAATTATACCGATACCACTTCAATTAATTTATTCCCGTGCCAGTTGCTAAAACTCGGCGTTACCCGGATAGCGCGGGAAAGCAATCACATCGCGTATGTTGGTCATGCCCGTTACAAACAGCACCAAACGCTCAAAACCGAGTCCGAAACCTGCGTGCGGGCAGGAACCAAAGCGCCGGGTATCCAAATACCACGAAAGTTCCTTTTCCGGTATGTGCATTTCGCGCATCCGCTCCGTCAAATGGTCGTATCGCTCTTCGCGTTGCGATCCGCCCACGATTTCCCCAATACCGGGAAACAAAATATCCATGGCAGAAACCGTCGGGGCGGGTACGCCCTCTGTTGGTTCGTCGCGGCGCATATAAAATGCCTTAATAGCCGCCGGGTAATTGGTGAGGATGACTGGTTTTTTGAAATGCTTTTCTACGAGGTAGCGCTCGTGCTCACTTTGCAGGTCGGCACCCCATGCATCAATCGTATATTGAAATTTGCCTTTTTTATTCGGGTTGCTGTTTCTCAGAATTTGAATGGCCTCCGTATAAGTGAGGCGTTCAAACTGATTGTTCACCACAAACTGAAGTTTTTCGGTCAGGGCCATTTCCGAACGCTGATCCTGCGGTTTGCTTTTCTCTTCTTCCGTCAGGCGATCTTCCAAAATTTTCAAGTCAGTAGCACAATGATCTATTGCATACTGAATGACATATTGCAACATAGCCTCGGCCAAATTCATATTGTCGTTGAGGTCGGCAAAAGCCACTTCGGGTTCGATCATCCAAAATTCGGCCAAATGCCGCGTAGTATTGGAGTTTTCGGCGCGAAAAGTAGGGCCAAAGGTATAAATATCGCCTAAAGCCAGGGCACCCAGTTCGCCTTCCAACTGGCCGGACACCGTCAGGTTGGTGGGGCGGCCAAAGAAATCCTGCGAAAAATCCGGTTCACCAGCTTCGGTGAGTGGCACTTTTTCGAGCGGCAGGGTCGTCACGTGGAACATCTCGCCGGCACCTTCGGCATCGCTGGCCGTAATAATAGGGGTGTGGAGATAGAAAAAACCTCGGTCGTTGAAAAACTGATGCACCGCAAAAGCCAAGGCATGGCGAATGCGGAAAATGGCACTAAAAGTATTGGTACGGAAGCGCAGGTGTGCGTTTTCACGCAGAAATTCCAGTGATTGTTTTTTGGGTTGTAAAGGAAACACCCCTGGATCGCAGTCGCCATATATAATAATGGTATCGGCTTTTACCTCAATTTTTTGGTTGCTGCCCTGCGATTCTACCACCATTCCTTGTATGCCAATTGCAGCACCATATTTGATGCGGGCCATCACTTCCTGATCGACGTTTTCAGGATGCACTACTACTTGTATATTGCCGGAAGTAGAGCCGTCGTTGAGTGCAATGAACTGCGTGTTACGGAAAGCCCGTACCCATCCTTTTACCAAAACGGTTTGGCCAATGGGTTCAGTTTTTAAAAGTTCTGCTATTTTTGTGCGTTGCATGGATAAGTTTAGTAGAATTGGTTTAAAGGCAAGGCTTCAAAAAATTTAAAAATTCTTGAAATATTGCTCTTTCCTAATTGCACCTCAATGTCTATGGACGGTAAAAGAATAAAGTAGTAAACTTAGGTAGATTGGTTTTTGCTCAAACTACTATCTTTCTGTACTAATAGTGGGGCTATTTAAATAAAAAGATGGGCAGTTTGAGTGAAAAGGAATCAGATAAGATGGTTACTTTATTCTTTTACCGTTCCTAATGATTTTAAAAACGAAAAAACAGCCCTTCGAAGGCAAATGCCAGCGGAGGGCTGTTTTATGTTGAGTTGGCTTAAAACTATTTCAACTGTTTTAACTCAACCAGATTACTGAGACTGCAAAGGAATGTCAGTTGCCGCAGCAGTGCCGCCGCCTACCAGAAGGACAGCTAAGATGCACAGTACGATGAGTGCCGCAGCCAAAACCCAAGTGGCTTTTTCCACCACATCGGTAGATCGGGCTGCACCAAACAATTGCTGTGCCTGACCGCCAAAATTAGCATCAATACCGCCGCCTTTAGGGTTCTGAATCAATACTGCCGCGATCAACACTACACTCACTAATGCAATCAATACGGAAAGAAATGGTAACATTGTATATCGTTATTTTTTTAAAAGTTCAATTTCCGCCGCAAAGGTAGCACTTCTTTCTGGAAAAACCAAACATAATTTTTCGTACATTGCAATTGCTTTTTCCCGATGCCCTTGTTTGGCCAATAATCGGGCTAAAGGTTCGGATACTAAATTTCTGTTTTCGGTTACACTTCGCTCGGCGAAGGTTTGGGGAATACGAGGAAGCGCTTCCAATGCCGATGGTGTTGCCTCGTTTATTTGATCCTCCTCCTCATCCGATGACCTCATCCGCAACAGCGCCTCCTCTGCCGTTTCTGATGCACGGTGCGGCGAAGGCACTAATTGGGGTACCACCGAAAATACCGGAGTATTGGCTGTGCGGAGTGCAGGTGCTGACACCTGAAGTACTGGCGAATGAAACTGGCTCATCCAACTTAGAAAACTCTGTCGCTGAAAAAGTGTTGGAGTCAGTGCAGGATGGCGTATTGTTTCGGGTTTGGGTATCAATACCACAGGGACAGGGGGCACTACTGGCACAGGGGCTGCCAGCGCAGCGCTTTGTCCGGCCACTTCCGTATGCTTTTGGGGTGTGAGTGCCTCCAATTCGCGCTGCACCACCTCAATAGGTTTCAATTCCAGCACTTCGGCCGCTACTGCTTCCCGTACAGGTACTATTATTTTGGGTGCGTGCAACAGGAAAAGTTTTGTTCGGTCAAGGCTGTACGCCGCAGCGGTCGCTAATGTGCGAGTAGCGTCGGGTCGGTTTTCCTGCTGCGATTTCAGGGCCAACAGATAGCGCAGGTTGTGTGCGTAGGGGTATGCCAGCACGATGGTCTTCAACTCTTCGTAAGAGATGGAAGCCAATTCTTCGGGGTTAGCCAGCATTTTTAGAAATTTCTCCTGAGTCACTGGTTGTTTATTTGTTTACTTGTTTATTTGACTGGGGACTGTTTGACTGGGGACTGTTTGACTGTTTGACTGTTTGACTGGGGACTGTTTGACTGTTTGACTATTTTTACCAGTCATTAAATGTCGCATTAAAAATATCCTCCAGTATCTGATCGAAAATCTGGTCAATCAACTGATCCTGAATAGATAATAAATCTTTATCGGTGCCAAATTCCGCAAAAAACTCAAAGGGTTTGGTAGCCGTCCACGTTTTTGCCTCGTTTTTATTATCCGTATATTGAATGCTCATTCTGATTTTCAACTGATTGCGCGCCACTACCTGCCCGGGTTGCGGCGCAATGGCGACCACCCAATAATTGTCTACTTTTCCGCTAAATTCCACGTCCGGTTCTGTACTGCGTAAGGTCAGGCGTGTTTCATTACGAATTTTATCTTTTAACCGTTCCGTAAAATTGACAGCTAAGGTCGGCGGCGCGCTGGCAGCCAATACTTCAAAATTTTGCACAAAAAAAGTATTGACATTGGGTGGAATGGAGATACCTTTGAAGGAATAGCAGCCCGTAAAGAGGCAGTAACAACTTAAAAAAGAAAAATATTTTAGAATGGTCATTTTTTGTAACGGCTGAAGTTAGATCAAACGCTGGTCTTTGAACGCCAAAAGTAGGGTTTTCGCCCGTTCTGCACCAAATTATTTTTTTCAAGGCAACTATTATTTTCAAATACTCATCTAATAGCTAGTTTGCCTATTGGCCATTGATCAAAAATTCGTATATTTGCCAGCTGTATTCCTCCTTAAACTTAGTGGCACGGGAATGAATTAATTGATAATACTTACAGAAATTTTTTTGCAAAAAAATTTCTGTAAGTATTATCAACTAATTCATTTACAAATAAAAACGCGTAACAAATTTTTGTCATTAATAAAATTTTTCGATGATTTGGATGATCTGAATAGGGCGCATCAATTAATGCGCAGCCCAGTAGTCAATAACTCTGCTGTATAGCCAACTCAATATTTTCACATAGGGACAGTAAAAGAATAATTTATCAAAATTCGTCTGCTAATCAGACCTAATTGTTGTAAGTTATTTTTATGCTATCCAATAACTACTTTTTATGCAACAACCTGCTTTCACACTATTTTTTTTATGCTTTGCCACTTTTGTGCCACTTGCTGCACAGGAACACTTCTGGCGGCCCGGCGAATTACTACTCCAACTCTCCGGTGATGCCGATATTCACGGTGTGACGGCGCAGCTGAAGCGCCACACCCCAACGCTCCAGACCGGCGATGTGCTTTCAGATGTCTGGCGTATCTACCGGGTTCGGTTTGACCCTGATTTGACAAACGAAGCAGCCTTGATAAGCGCTGCCCGCCGCACACCAGGCGTTGCTGCCGTTCAACGCAACTATCGCACAGAAGAACGCTCTATCACCCCCAATGATAGCCTGTGGTCAAGACAGACCAACTTCCAGTTGTTAGGAACGCCCGATGCCTGGGAATATGCTACCGGAGGGTTGACTCCTGCCGGCGACACCATCGTGGTGGCCGTATTGGAAAAAGGAGCCATCATGACCCATCCAGACCTGCGCAACAATGCCTGGCGCAATCGCTTTGAAATACCCAATGATGGCATAGACAACGACAATAATGGCTATATTGATGATTACCGGGGCTGGAACCCGCGTACAAGAAGTGACGATCCCGGTGAAAAAAGTTCGCATGGCACCTCCGTCAATGGCATTATTGGCGCAGAAGGAAATAATAAAATAGGGGTAGCCGGTATCAATTGGCGCGTGAAATTGATGAACATCGCTAATGTCCAGTTTGAAGACGAAATTATTGCAGCCTACCAATACGTTTATAAAGCGCGCAGAGCTTACAACCAAAGTAACGGTATTCGCGGCGCATTTGTAGTGGCTTCCAACGCCTCGTTTGGTCTTAATGCCGAGCGTTCTTCCGATCATTTGATCTGGTGTTCCATGTACGACTCTTTGGGTGCCGTTGGGGTCCTCTCTGCGGGGGCTACTACCAACAGCAACGTAGATGTAGACATTGTGGGCGATATGCCAACCACTTGTCCGAGCGAATTCATGATCGGTGTTACCAATACAGACAACAAGGGCGCTAAGGTTACAGCCGGTTATGGCGCTAAATCTATTGACCTTGGTGCGCCCGGAGAGAATGCGTTTGCGCCTAATTACAACAATATTAATGCCGTAACCTATGGCGCGTTTGCCGGTACGTCGTCTGCCACACCAGAGGTAACGGGCGTGATAGCGTTACTCTATAGTTATAAATGTGCCACGCTGACAGTAGATGCCCTGACCAATCCGGTAGCCTGTGCCCGACGGATACGCGATATGATCCTGAAAAACGTAACACCCGAACCCACGTTGAAAGGCATTACTGTTACGGGAGGTCGCCTCGATTTGGCAGGCCCTTCCAAGGCTATTCGGGAGCTTTGTTTTGGTTCTTCCGGGCTGCTGGGACTCTCCGTACGCCCCAATCCCGTTTCCGGCGAACTGTCAGTGGATTATGAAACGCCCGATTTTGAAAGTTACGTCTTCCGGGTATTTAATGCCATCGGTCAATTGATAAAAGAAGAAACTGTAACGCCGCCGCAATTTGGCAAAAAAACTTATAAATTTGATGCCACCAACCTTCCGCAAGGCGTGTATATCATTAGTATTAATCAGGGGAAAAAATGTGAAGCCATAAAATTTGTAAAAAAATAAAAAAATATTTGGTGGTATCATTTCAATTAGCTTACCTTTGCAGCCCGAAACGAAAGTGGTTGTTTTTTGACCAAAATTGGCAATTTTATTGCTTTTTTAGGTAAAATACCCTTCGTTTTAATTTAAGGTATGGCCCCGTAGCTTAATGGATAGAGCATCTGACTACGGATCAGAAGGTTAGAGGTTCGAGTCCTCTCGGGGTCACACAGGAAAAAGTCTCTTCCAGATTCGGGAGGGACTTTTTTAAGTAACTTAACATTTTTAAGGACAAAATATCATGTCGAAAGTTTGTGATTTGACGGGTAAAAGGCCGATGACCGGCAACCACGTTTCGCACTCCAACCGGAAAACAAAGCGCCGCTTTTATCCGAACCTGCAAACGAAGCGCTTTTTCATGCCGGAAACGGGTGAGTGGGTGACGTTGAAAGTAACCACGTCTGCGATGCGCACCATCAGCAAATTGGGCCTGTACCAATACATCAAAAAATTGGAACAAAAAGGCGATATTGTGTATCACGGCACCAATCCGGGCTGTTAAAGCACATAGTCAATAGTTGGCAGGTGACATTTCTGCAAACCATTGATAATAAAGTAATTAACAACACCATTTTATTTATTCATCATGGCAAAGAAAAGCAAAGGTAACCGAAATCCGGTGATTTTGGAGTGCACAGAGCATAAAACCAGTGGTCTGCCCGGTACTTCTCGTTATGTAACGCAGAAAAACCGTAAAAATACACCGGAACGCATGGAATTGAAAAAATACAATTCTATTCTGCGTAAGTATACCATCCACCGCGAAATAAAATAATTCAGATCGCTTCCTTCAAAGAAGTGTTTCACCGCTCAATTTTTGAGAAATTATGGCAAAGAAAGTTTCTAAAAACGCCCGTGTTGCCCAACGTGCAGCCAATGCAGGTTCTGGTAAAGACCATGTAAAAGTGGTAAAAGCGGTAAAAGACCCCGTTACGGGTAAATATTCGTACAAACAAATGATTGTACACAAAGATAAGGTGAAAGATTTCTTCACAGATGTGAAGTAATTTTGTTCTATCCTGCCGTCTGGTAAGGACTTTTAACCTTTTTCCTCAAAGAGGAATGTTTTCGTCGAACACGGAAGCATTCCTCTTTTGTATTTTTGTACTTCTTTTCCCGCAATTACTTCCAACATATCAATGTTGTCCCTGCGATGCCTCAGGAAAGCGGTTTCGGTAAATTGTTAAGATGGTCAGGCATCTTCCTTTGTTTTTTTCTTGACTTTTCAGCTGCGGTATAATAGTATCTATCACTTGCCCGGCTGTCACGCCCGCCAAGCGTGCAATTTTTTCAAGACAAAATTCCTGAGCAACCCATAGGGAACGGTGTCAAAATAAAGTGTCCATCTTATCTGATTCCTTTTCACTCAAATTGCCCATCTTTTTGCTTAAATAGCCCCATTATTAGCCCAAAAAGATAGTTATCTGAGCAGAAACTAATCTAACTAAGTTTAGTACTTTATTCTGACACCGTTCCGGTATTAAGTCCGAAGAAAGTTTTAAAAAGAAAAATTATTTTTTGGTTTCAAAAAATAGTGCAACATTTGCCCAAAAAATTTTTTACACTTTTTATTTTAATTATTATCATGGGCAAATTGCGTATGGGTATGGTCGGTGGTGGCATCGGCGCATTTATTGGCGGCGTACATCGAATGGCTTCGGTTTTAGACGGCGAATTTGAACTCCTTTGCGGGGCATTTAGCAGCGACCCCGAAAAATCACGGGCATCCGGCGCAGCACTAGGCATTGCGGCACAGCGTTGCTATGGCACATTCGAAGAGATGATGGAAGCAGAGAAACGCCTGCCTGCTGACGAGCGAATGCAGGTGGTCTCCATCGTTACACCCAATCATGTACATTTCCCTCCGGCGAAAATGGCGCTTGAAAACGGTTTTCACGTTATCTGTGATAAACCGGTTACTTTTAGCTTAGAGGAAGCCTTAATCTTAGAAAAAGTGGTTGAAAAATCAGGATTAGTATTTGCCCTGACGCACAACTACACCGGCTACCCAATGGTAAAACAGGCACGGCAAATGATTCGGCACGGAGAAATTGGGGCCGTCCGGAAAGTTATTGTGGAGTACCCGCAGGGCTGGCTGAGTACCAACCTCGAAGCATCAGGCCAAAAACAGGCTGCCTGGCGTACCGATCCCACCCGCAGCGGGGTGGCAGGCTCCATGGGTGACATTGGTACACACGCGGAAAACTTAGCGGAATACATCACCGGACTTAAAATTACGGAAATGTGCGCTGATATCAGCATTTTTGTAACTGGCCGGCTTTTGGACGACGACGGCAATGTATTACTTCGTTTTGAAAACGGAGCCAAAGGCATTTTGCACGCCAGCCAGATATGTGCGGGGGAAGAAAACAACCTGAATATCCGGGTATATGGTGAAAAAGGCGGTTTAGAGTGGAAGCAGATGGAACCTAATTCATTGATTGTGAAATGGCTGGATAAGCCCATGCAAATTTATCGCACCGGATTTGGGCCGCTCTACCCGGAGTCTACGGCGCATACGCGCATTCCTGCCGGGCATCCTGAAGGGTATCTTGAAGCTTTTGCTAACATCTACCGCAATTTTGCTTTTGCCGTGCGGGCACACGCAGAAGGCCGTCAACCAGACCCTAAATTTGACTTCCCCACCATTCAGGATGGCGTTCGAGGTATGCGTTTTATTGAGCAGGTGATAGAAGCGGGTAAAAGTAGCAAGAAATGGGTGGTGTTTTAGTGTTTTGGTGTTTTAGTGTTTTAGCATACGCGTGAATAAAAATAATCGTGATTTTGAATTTCATTAATTACCTTATTATAAAAAGTTGGTGAGACTATCAATATTTTAAACTTGATCATTTTTTGTTGTGTGGTAGTGTAAATCATCAATCAAACAAGGTTGAGGGAGGTTGGTGCATACTCCCAGTCATCGCCGAGCTCCAATGAAGGGTTCCAAAAGAGGTTTTTTAAATCTTGTACGCAGTCGTCTGCAACCAATACCCCTTCTGTTTCCAGCAATTCCTGCATAAGGGTTGGCGAAGAAAAATGGTGGCGGCCACTCAATTCCCCTTTTCTATTGACAACCCGATGGGCAGGAATTCCGCTACCCCAGGTCAATTGATTGAGCGCCCAACCCACCATCCGGGAAGCACCAAGCCCCAAAAATCCGGCAATAGCACCGTAGGTGGTGACCCTGCCACGGGGCACTAAACGAACGACAGCATAAACTAATTCGTGATAAGTGGGAGACATGATCGAGATAATCAAGCTAATTTATGATAGGTGATTTAGGACTTTAGATGGATGCAACCTAATAAGCAGGTACCTTGAAATAATCGCGGTTTTGAATTTCATAATTGCTTTATTGTTCACCCTCTGCCCTCAAATGGGCAACTGTGAACGGTGGACTATTGACTGACTACTCACTTAATTCCCAATCCCCGCCTCAATGACATCCTGAATACTCCGGTACACGGCAGCGCCAGAATCAAGCCAAATACGGGGCTGCACCCAGCGTATTTCTTCAATATCTTCTTCTTTTTGCGGTGTCACCTGGGTATCGGTCGTATTCATGCGATACCACCATGTTTTTTTCAGGATGCGTTTCCCCTTTTGTTCGTAGGTATGCCATGTATGCCGGAGAAATGCCCCTAAATGAACGTTTTGAAGCCCTGTTTCCTCTTGTACTTCCCGTACAGCGGCAGCTTCCGGGGTTTCACCGGGATCAATTTTTCCTTTGGGCATATCCCAGCTGCCACGCCTGAAAAAAACCAATAATTCGTGATGGGTATTTTCCACATAACCTCCTGCGGCTTCTAATACCGTGAAACAAGCCTGAAAGTCTTGCCACAGCTGTTCTACGTCCGGGTAGTGCAGTACCACCTGTTGAATGTCGCGGCGTTTATCTAAGAGATCAAGGTATTGCTTCAACATTTTCTTGTTGTTGATATAAGGAGCTACCAGCTTGTTTTTATCGGGCAGTGCAACCAAAGCAGCGGCGACTTCCGGTGTGGTTAAGATAACGGGTGTACCGTTGACATAAATTTTATGCATTCTTTTCTACATTATTTTTGTTGATATCCCATATCAAACAGGTAAGTACTATTAAATATTCCAGTGCAATCCACCCTTTTTGCTCTATAAAAGCACCATTTTCGTAGTGACTATAAGAGAATATGACGGTTCCTGACCATGCTATGGGAAACAGGGGTATGCTCCATTTTCGCCTTCCTGCCGCCACTACCCGCTCGTTGTCCTCCATCCATATTCCTAATGCCAGCAACACCGTCACATACCAGGGATGAACAGTCGAAGTGAAAAACAAATAGATGCAAAATGTCCAGAGTACACAATGATATAAAGAAAAAATAGGGCTTTTATGTGATAATCGCCGGAAAAACCAACCAATAGCCATTATGGGAAAAGGCAATAACAGCACACCGATTAATTTATCCAATTTATAATAATTAAATTGTAGCCCTATCTCCCAAAAAACATAATAAACACTGCCGTTAAAGGCAAATTTTTGAAAATAAAGATCAAGGCTTTTACCCATATTTTGTAAAACAGCCCAATCGAGCATTGGCAAAAACATCGCGATGGACACTACGGTGAAAACAACGCAAAACCATAGGCCACGGTTTAGTCCCAACCAGCGAAATACTAAGGGAATGAACATCAGGGGCCACAGTTTTACGGCGGTGGCCAACGCCAGCGCCACGGCTGCCCAGGCTATCCGGTAGCGTTCCAGCGCGTGCAAAGATAGCAATAAAAAAAACACCAGAGCACCTTCAAAATGGCAATTACCCATTATTTCAAGGAGCACCAACGGATTGAGTGCCCAAATCAAGGTCGCGAAATAGCGTTTGCTATACCAAAGCAAACCGATAGTCCCTATTTCACAAAACAACAAAAAAAGTTTTAACCAGATGATACCTGCCTGATCGTTTTCAGAAGACAACCAGGCGGTAGCGGTGAATACCGCCTGACAGACTGGCGGATAGACGCTGAACCATTGTTTGGAATTGAGGTGTGCAAATAATTCAGGGGTAATGCCTTGGGGGAATATTTGATGTTCTATAAAATAAACGGGCGGGTGGGAAAAGGGATGGATGCCGTTGATGGTCAGGCGGCCATCCCACAAAAATCGCCAGGCATCTTCCGATAAATTGGGTAAATTGAATAACAGTATTACCCGGAGTGCCATGCCAAGGGCAATATAATAAAACATGGTATTTTGCCATGTAGGACGCTGGACGATACCCCCTTTATCGGCCAGTTTTCTTAGTAGTTGGCTGTTCGATTTTTTTTGATCAAATAAGATATACAGATACAAGGTAAAAAGCACGCTATAAGAACCTGCCAGCAGGGTGAAATCGGCACGAACAGCCCCGTAAGCAAGAAAAACCGTCAGCACAAAAAAAATGGTGCTGACGGCAATGTTTTTCAACACATTCATTACTAAATAATGCAGGAAAAAAAATTTTATACTTTTTTGTCTGTAAATGAATTAATCGGGTGATGTGCATAAAAATTTTTTTGTAAAAAATTTTTATGCACATCACCCGATTAATTCATTCCCGTGCCACTCCTTAAAACCGCCTTTCGCGGCGATCAAATACAAATTGTTTGTAGCCACCATCTATTGGAATTTCTACCATTATTTTATCCGTAAATCCCAGTCTGGCCTGTACTTTTACAATTCCCCGGAGTTCTTCTCTGCCATACAGCGTATGGGGGCGCAGCAACCCGTCAACGGGGCCATTAAACGGGGCTGGCGGAGTGCCGGGTACCATGATCATATTTGGTACCGCAAGGGAAGCCCAATACCAGTCGTTATCCCAACCATTATTATTGTCGTTGCTATTGCCACCGCTATTACTGTTTACTACCGCTGCTACTGTTGCCACTGTTGCGGCAATAGTTACGCCCGCAATCACGGCATTGCGGGTGTTGCGGCGACGAATATATTGCTCGGCAGTAAATACTTGAAATGGGGTTTTGCGCCCGGATGCGTCATAGCCGTATACCCGAACCAATTCAGGTATAAAGGTAAAGATGGAGTCGCTTTGATTGCGAATAGCCACCCTGACATTCATATCGCGTTGGCCACGTGAAGTCAGATCAACGGCTAAATCAATGCCATTTTCATTGAGTCGAATGCTGGGAATACCGTATGTGTAGATGATTTGAGGATGCTCGGGCTGGCTTGGGGCCGGGCGATAATAAAATTGTCGGTGACAGGAAGCCAGCGAAATGAGGCAGCATAAAACAAGGAGGTTTGATCGCATAATTATGTTGGTAAAGTTTAATAATGCCACAAATATATGGGTGTATATTGCATAAAGTCAAGACTATAACACGATTTTAACCTTCATTTAACCGATGATTATTTCGAGTGTTAACAAAATGTAAAAAATTATTACATTTTAACGAAAAGGCAACTACGTCTGCTCCTGTCAGTTTCGGCTGTTATCTGATAAATTCCAGCAGGCAAAAACCCGGAGAAGTACGTGCGCCGATGCTGGCCTGTAGCATATTTTTCCGGTTGAATTTGTTGAACAACTCGTCCGTACATATCCGTCACGGTAAAGGCCACCATCGTGGAAATATCAAGATTGAATTGGATTTCCGCATTTGAAACAACCGGATTTGGCGTAACGATTAACCCATTCAAGGCATTCATGGGTGCAGCCGTGCTGATTACCCGATGAATCATGTCGGTTTGCCACACCCCCAGCCCATACGTTGCCACACACAATTTGCGGTCAGCCGAGATGCCGAGATGCATGACCAGCAGGGATTTGGGTGCCTGCCCGGAATATAATATCCAGGTGGTGCCGGCATTGACAGAAACCCAAACGCCGAGGTCGTTGCCGACGTAAATATGATCGGGTTGCAAAGGGTCAATCAGCAAGGTATTGGTGGGAACATCGGGTAAACCCGCGTCCGTGGGTTTCCAGGTGGTGCCACCGTCTATGGTTTTATATACATGCCTGGTATTAAATCCGGCAAAAGCAGTATAGGCGATTTTTTCATCAGCGGGGTGCAGCGCTATATCCATACAAAAGCGATTGGGTAATCCTTTCACGGGTGTTTTGGCATTGGTATTTAGGTCTAATTTGAACACTTTCGCGCTATCACTCTGCACCGGAACCGTACTAAGCCACACCAGCTCCGGGTTTTTAGGGTGTACCGCTATGGTCAGGATATTGTCGCCTGCTGAAACGTGTCCGCCGGAGACATTGGCCCAATTGTCGCCTCCGTCGTCAGAGCGAAACAAACTTTGTGCGCCGGCATACACGATGGTTGGTTCAGAAGGTGCCAATTCAAACGGGCCGTTGAAACAGGCATTTTCGTTATTCATTTCGGAACTACCGATATAAGAAAAACTTCCCCCTTTATCATTGCTGCGGGCAATATTGAGGTACTGAGAAGAGCCGTACATGATTTGATCATCAGCAGGGTTGATGGCCGCACATTGGCCGTCGCCGCCGAGTACTCGTGTCCAAGAGGGGTCACCTTTGAAAATAGCCGTAGAGTTATCCTGCATTCCGCCAATGACCAAGGCAGGATTGGTGGTAGAATACCCCATATTTGCATAAAATTGCTGTGTCTGATACCCGCCGTTTCTACCTTGAAAGCTTTCCCCATTATTGTAAGACACAAAAATACCGCCATCGGTCACCATATAGACCTTATTGGGATACCCGTTGGCGTAATATACCCGGTGAATATCTGCATGAACGTAATTGGCAGGGCCTTCCGGCCCACCAGCTGGTACATACCCGAAATACCAGGCACTCCACCTTGATTTGCGGGTAACAGTCAGACCGCTGTTGGTGGATTTCCACGAGTCAATGCCTACCCAAATCAGGGTATTTGCCATAGTAGCGTGTACTGCTACATCATGTGAATACCAGCCCTGATAGCTACAAACATCCTGAGTACTGACGAGTTGCCAAGTATCGCCAAAGTTGGTGGTCTTGTATAATCCGGCCTGTACAAATGCGTTTCCCACGGAAGCATACAATACCCCTGCCTGAAGTGGCGTGGCGCCCAGCATGGTCTTGCCCGAATAGGATGCAGGTAGTCCGCCGGCTAATTTTTTGAAGCTCGCTCCGCCATTGTCCGAGCGATAAATTCCGCTCATGTCATTATCATCTAAACTGCCATGCGTAACAAAGATGCGGTTGGTATCGGATGGAATTAACTCAATATCAACCGCCATTTTAACGGCATTTATCGTTTTCCAGGTAGTCCCGGCATCATAGCTGCGCAAGAGACCTTCGGTAGTAGCAGCATAAACAGTAGATGGTCGAAGTGGATTAATCTTAATGTCTTGAACGCCACGGAGCTGTCCATAACTCCAATCAAGGCTTTTAGACCACGTAATGCCGCCATCAGTTGTTTTCAAAATACCGATGCCATAAGTGCCCCGTGTTGTACGAAATGCCACATTAGGTGCGGAGTTTTCAAGATTGTAGACCTCTCCCGTTCCGGCATACAATACAGCAGGGTTTTGCGGATTAATAGCGATAGCACTCACTCCCAACACCGGAAAACCTGTTTCCACATATTGCCACGCACTGGCTCCAATACCGGCGGTGGTACTTTTCCAAATACCTCCGGCAGCACTTCCAGCCCACAGGATATTGGTATCCTGTGGGTGCACGGCCAAACACAGCGTGCGTCCACCTATATTTGTGGGGCCAATGGCATTCCAGACCTGATTAAAGCCACCACGTGCCGACACACCCTTTGTCCGGGTATTATCCATCGCTTCGGTGTATTTTTCCGTGTGAATAATGCCATCCGGGAAACTTCGCGCCCGATTCCACCACAACAGCGCAGCACCGGCTTCGGAAGGTTTTGTTTTTTTGTCGGTATGGCGATAATCATAGCAGGCAAAACATCCTAAAATAAGCAATACAGTAAATAAAATTTTGATAACAGGCATAAATTGTTTATTTTGTATAATTCGCCCCAAAAATACACCTAAAAAGTAATATCCAATAGCTCTGGTTTATTATTTTTATAAATAATTGATAATCAAGCATTTATGTTATTTTTTTATAGTAAATAAAAATCAATATGATATATTTATAGCGGTGATCGTTTTTTTATAAACCTTATCATTTTTTTAATGTTTAGAGGAAAGCATTAACAAAAATTAATTTTTTTTAAACAGCCACCTTTTCACATCCATTATTTGTCAAAAGAAAACTAAGTAAAAATTAAATATGGCAATTTATTCCATACGCGATTTAGAGAAACTGACGGGCATTAAAGCGCATACTATTCGCATTTGGGAACAACGGTATCAGCTGATTGAACCGGCGAGAACTGATACCAACATCCGTTTTTATACGGACGAAAATTTACGCCATTTGTTTAATATTTCCTTGTTGAACAGACACGGACACAAAATTAGCCGGCTGGCTAATATGCAGCCGGAAGAAATTGCTTTAAAGGTAGCCGAAATTACGGAAAACAGCACTGGTACCAATGTTCAAATAGACAAACTGACGCTCTGCATGCTCAATATGGATGAGTTGCAGTTTGAACAAATATTCGCGGCGTATTCATTGGAATATGGGTTTGAGCGTACTATGCTGGACTTGATTTATCCATTCTTAGATAAATTAAATGTTTTGTGGTTAACCAGTAAAGTTAGTCCGGCACATGAAAAATTTATTTGTAACCTGATTCGCCGAAAGCTGATGTGCGCCATAGACAAGGAACAGCAACCCCTTGGGCGTGATACAAAAACCTTTTTGCTGTATATTCCTGAACATGAAACACAGGAAATGACCTTGTTGTTTGTTTATTACCTGCTTCGAAAGCAGCAACAAAAAGTTATTTATCTTGGGACTAACACCAATTTGTCAGACTTGCGCGATGCCTGCCATTCATTTAGGCCCGACTATGTTTACACCATACTTCAGGAGCCTATTGCCCGCCAACCCATCCAATCCTACGTGGATTTTGCTTCGCAGTCTGTTTTAGGCGGGCAACTATTGCTGACCGGACTTCAGCTGTTTATCAACCCTGTCCATATACCTTACAACGCTAAAGTAATCAATGGCTTGCCAGATACTTTGCACTTTTTGGATGACCTGAAAATGAAGCTGCGAAACAGTAAGTAGTCTCTCCCCACTCATTTTAGTTGCCTCAAATACATCTTTATGGTATTGGATAATCCGTAATATAGCGCATCTGAAATCAATGCGTGACCGATGCTGACTTCAAGTAATTGGGGGCAGTGGGCTTTAAAAAATGCCAGGTTATCTAAATTCAGGTCGTGGCCGGCGTTGATTCCCACATGAATAGCATTGGCAATGTGGGCAGCGGCAGTATAGGCTGCAACTGCTTCGGCAGGGTTTTTAGTAAAATAATGCGCAAACGGCCCGGTATAAAATTCTATCCGATCAGCTCCTGCCGCTTTGGCCCCTTCTACCATAGCCGGTATCGGATCCACAAAAACGGAAACCCGTATGCCGTGTTTCTGTAATTCAGCAGTTACTTCCCGCAATCGTATGGCATCGCTGATGGTGTCCCATCCGGCATCGGAGGTCAGCTGGCTGGGTGTATCGGGCACTAAAGTGCATTGGTGTGGCCGATTGGCGATGACCAAATCCATAAAATCCTGTGTCGGATTGCCTTCTATGTTAAATTCGGTGGTGACAACACCTTTTAGCGCGGGAATATCGTCAAATCGGATATGCCGCTGGTCGGGGCGCGGGTGTACGGTGATACCTTCCGCGCCATAGGCTTCACAATCGCGGGCCACTTGCAACAAATCCGGCAGGCTGCTACCTCGGGCGTTGCGAAGGAGGGCTACTTTATTAAGGTTTACGCTGAGTCGAGTCATAGTTGAGGGAGGTTGACGAGGTTGAAGAGTTGAGGAGGTTGAGAAGTTGAGGAGGTTGAGGTCAATCAAAACTAATAACCACTTTCGACCAGGTTTGGTCGGCTATTTGGCGGGTTAGGTGTTCTATATAATAACTCCCGGCAGCGGGATCTGGTTCCACATCCAAATAACTTTCCATCTTGAGCAGGTGCTGCACATTTCGGGCAATTCGCCGCGCAAAGGGCTGCGACTGCGCGGAAAGGCTCAAATCAGCGGCATTATAAGGCAACACCGTAAGACGAGAAACACCACCCAAAACAGCAGACATGGACATTGTAGTGGCGCGTATCATATTGGTATACAGCACTTCGTTGTAGGCTTCGGGGTCAAATTGCCCAAAAATTACCGGCCAGGTTGGCCCTATCTTCCAGGATTTTAACAGGTTGAACCACAAAATTTTAAGTGCTCTGATTTTTGCAATTTCCAGAAAATAACTTTTACCGATATTTATTTCAAACTGTATCTGAAGGGCAATTTCAACAGGAGCAACACCTTTTTTAGTTAATTGCACCATACAATTGTTGCACTGTTGCAATAAGGAGACCAATACGCTTACCGGGTCGTTCTGCTCCCCATCGTTACCAATCGTGAAAATGCGGAATTGTGGAAATTGCTCCTGCGAAAAACGGATCAAATCAGCGACATAGCGCCAATCAGGAATCAGTTTTTTTGTTCCAGTTTGGCCCGGATTCCAATGCAGGGAGCCACGTAAAGCAGCAGTCGCCAGGCTCCGTTGCTGTGCTGCCTGACCCAGCAAACCCAATACTGCACCCGGATTTTCCGTCACTCCGGCTCCTGTAAAATGCAGGCCGATATAATCAAGATAAATGCCTTCAAGTATCCCCGAAAAATGATTATCGTCCAATAGCGGCGTATCCAAATGAAAACAAAGACTTTCCGCGCCGCCCTGCAAAGCTGCTTGTGTTTGCTCAAGGACGGTTCCGGCCTGAGGACTTGTGGTAATATCTTCACAAATTTCCCAGCCCGCCTGCACAGACACCAATGGCAAAGCGGTGCTTTGGAAGTCGTCTTGATGCGTAAAAGGCGGCACAAATAAGTCGCCCGGCGCCTGCCAGGTCAGGTCCTCTAATGGGCGGTCTTTCAGATCGCGGGCGATTTGTTGAAGCCATTGTGTTTTGCTAACCGGAGGAAACACAGACATCAAATCTTTAGCGGCAATGGGTTGTTCCATAGTTAAATAGTCGGCAGTTAAATAGTCCACAGTCGGACAGTCGGCAGTCGGCAGTTAAATAGTCCACAGTCAGACAGTCGGCAGTCGGCAGTTAAATAGTCCACAGTCGGACAGTCGGCAGTCCGCAGTTAAATAGTCCACAGTCGGACAGTCGGCAGTCCACAGTTAGATAGTCCACAGTCGGACAGTCGGCAGTCCACAGTCAGACAGTCCACGGTCAAACCAATTCGGTGACCCGAATGGACTAATTAAATCTCTTTTCGTACCACCGTACCAGTGGTTTTTTCTTTCAAAATCAAGACCTTGCGCCCATCATGGGTGCTTTCTTCGGTCAGGAACCAGTGGTCTTTATCATATTCTTTAAATGCAGAAATGGGTTCCACTTCCGACAATCCACGCCAGTCGTCCAATAGCACCGGCTCCCACTGGCGGGTTTTGGCAGATTTATAAGCGGCATCTAATATGGCATTCACTACATAGCCGTCATAAAAAGACTCGGCAGGCTCCACGCCTTTTTCGTAAGCATCCAGCATATCGGCAAACATGGCATTATAACCCAGGTCGTGTACTTCATCGCCCACGGGAAATAGCCAGCCGGTGGCGCTTTCTGCTTTTTCGGCTATATAGGAACTGCCCGCGCCGGATATAAACATCTCAAAACCCGTGCGCAGAAAATTATTGATCCAAATGGTGCCTTCGGTACCCATGACTTCATCGCGCAGATCGAGGCCGCCCCGGAATGCCCACGAGACTTCAAACTGACTGATGGCTCCGGTTGCATATTTGATCAATCCAATGGCGTGGTCTTCCGCGTCAATGGGCTTTACCTGGGTATCTGCCCAGCACATCACTTCCACCGGGCGCACATTTTTTCCGATGTAATTCCTTCCTATTTCCACGCAATGACAGCCCAAATCAAGTATGGCACCGCCACCTGATTGTTCTTTATCCCAAAACCAATCGCTGTGCGGGCCGGGGTGTGTTTCGCGGGAACGCGCCCAAAGAATACGGCCCAAAGCGCCACTTTCAATGGTAATTTTTGATTTCAAAAACTTGGGTGTATAGCACAGGTCTTCCAAATATCCGGCAAATATTCCGGCTTTTTCCACAACGCGCAGCATTTCGAGACCTTCTTTGGCATCGCGCCCCAGTGGTTTGGTACACATCACGCCTTTTTTATACTTTGCGCAAGCCAATACCGCCGGCAAATGCAGGTTATTGGGTAAGGACACACACACTACATCCACTTCAGGACGATTGATGGCGGCCTCCATATCGGTCGTCCAAAATGGTACGTCATAGTCTGTTGCAAATTTTTCAGCAGACGCGGCAGTGCGCGAATAGACAGATACTACCCGGTCTTTGCTGCGCAATCCGTGTAAGGAGTTGGTATAAAATCGGCCGATAAAACCGGCACCCAGCATAGCAATATGAGCCATTAAACAGTTAAATTTAGTAGTCCACAGTCAAACAGTCGGCAGCCGGAACAGTCCATAATCCGAAATCATGTGGCATCCGGCATCTGACCAAGTGGATAGTTGTGATAATTTTAGCTGCAAAGGACGTTGATTTAAACAATTTTGCGTACCTTTGTGCCAACTTTTCTTTGGAAAAATTGTTTTCATCGTTCAAAAATAAAACAAAAAATATGTATCCGATACAACTTACCATCCCGATGTCACAGGATTTAACTGATTTTGGCTTTGAATCGCTGAAAACACCTGCCGAGGTAGAAAATATTTTGGAAAACCAAACAGGCACCGCCTTATTGGTGGTCAACAGTGTTTGTGGCTGTGCCGCTGCCATGGCACGTCCGGGGGCCAAACATTCTTTAGAAAATGACAAACGCCCGGAGAAATTATATACGGTTTTTGCCGGAGTAGACTCCGATGCAACCGCCAAAGTCCGGGAGTTCTTGATGCCTTATCCGCCCTCATCACCTTCCATCGCCCTGCTGAAAGACGGTAAGGTAGTGCACATGCTGGAACGCCGCCATATTGAAGGCCGCCCGGCAGAAGTGATTGCCGAGAACCTGAAAATGGCTTATAATACTTATTGTTAGGCGGCACGGGAATGTATTTACAGAAAAAAAATGCTGTATGAAAAGGCACGTGTGGTGACAACACTACGATGGAGCGGATACCGCTGCACTCCATTAAACGCTCCCCTTTGGTTCATACCTTTTTATACAAAAGAGTCGCTCTGCATAGTCGGGGCGGCCCTTTTGCCGTTTGTGGGAAGTTTAGGACAAAAGATACACTTCATCTCTGTTTAAGAAGTGGATGTGCGTACAAACATGCTACTTAATCAGGAGTAAAATGCATTATTTATCGGCTCCGTCTGCCGTATTTTTCTCCAACCATTTTACTTTTTCTTCCAATAATTTTATCTGTGACTGCTGGCTCTGGATCAACGCGTCGCGTGGGTCTTGTGTTTCGTCGTCGGTTCGTGCATAGTAGATGGCTACGCCGTCGCGCTTGGCATTCAGGGTGATGATGGGCACTATTTTGTCATCAAAAGTTCGGATGAATTCAGGATTAGTGTTGAGTGCTTTAGAAATATTTTGTAACTCCCACTTGGCAATGTCCCAAATGTCTTTTTTCTTTAGGGTATTTTGGTCAATAAGTTGTTGGACTTGCTACGAATTTTTGACTTCTTCGAAGTTGCCAGAAGAAGGAGGAACTTAACATCCTGCACGATAGTACCGATATTAGTACGATCTATAACTGCTACTTTTTTGCAAGTTTTCAAAATTACTGGTTCATTACACAAAAAAGCAATGGCATAATTTTAAGGTCTCATCCATTGGCTTACATAAAAGAAAATGAAATAGGCATTTACCGACTTGGAAAAGCGCTATCATTGTATTCCGACTAGTGCCGCGTCCAGTAAATGGGGTGCAGATTGGCGAGACCTATTTTTTGCTCCATTAGGCATGAGGAGGGAGAAATGCGGGACATTTTAACCGACGAATAACGAAATGGAGCGAGAAATAGGGCCGCAAAACGGTGCGTTATTTACTGGACGCGGCACTAGCATTATCCGAACCCCAAACAACCCGGTAAAATTAAAACAAAGTACCCTGTAGAGTAGGTGGTGGTACCGCCCCAATATGTTTATACGCTTTTTCAGTGGCCAATCGTCCGCGCGGGGTGCGTTGCAGGTACCCTTCCATGATGAGGAAAGGCTCATGCACTTCTTCAATCGTGCCGGATTCTTCGCCCACTGCCGTTGCAATGGTGGTCAGCCCCACCGGCCCGCCTTTAAATTTGTGAATGATGGCATTCAAGATTCTATTGTCCATTTCATCTAATCCGTTTTCATCTACATTCAAAGCATTGAGGCCATACCGCGCAATTTCGAGATCCACCTTTCCAGTGCCTTTTATTTGGGCAAAGTCACGCACTCGACGAAGCAGCGCATTGGCTATACGCGGTGTACCCCTGCTCCTGCGCGCTATTTCAGCCGCACCCTCATCGGAAATTTCAATTTCGAGCAAGGCAGCGGAGCGATGTAAAATGCGCTCCAGCGTAGCAACATCGTAATAATCTAAGTGGCAGGTGATACCAAAACGAGCACGAAGGGGAGCGGTAAGCAACCCCATCCGGGTGGTAGCGCCTATTAAGGTAAAAGGGTTGATGGTGATTTGGATGCTTCTGGCATTGGGGCCTGAATCAATCATGATATCAATCCGATAGTCTTCCATAGCGGAGTACAGGTATTCCTCCACGACGGTATTGAGCCGATGAATTTCATCAATAAACAAGACATCTCCGGGGTCTAAATTGGTGAGCAACCCGGCGAGGTCGCCGGGCTTTTCCAATACCGGGCCGGAAGTCATTTTCATGGAGGCACCTAATTCATTGGCGACAATATGCGAAAGGGTCGTTTTGCCCAAGCCGGGTGGGCCATGCAGCAACAGGTGATCAAGGGCTTCATCGCGCTGTTTGGCAGCCTGGATAAATACATGAAGGTTTTCAACAATTTTCGGCTGCCCGCTGAACTCATCCAAGAGCTTCGGTCGGAGGGCTTTCTCTACGATTTTTTCTTCGCCGGAGGCTGGTTCACCGGCTAATAGTTTGGACATATAAGTGGTCGGCAGTCAATGAGTTGGCAGTTAAAATTATTTAACTACTTGACGGTAAGGTATTTAGTGAAAAAAATAGCAATTATTCATGTTCACTGTTTTAAGAACAGTATCAGAATAAAATGATAAGAAATCAGAATAAGATGGTCACTTTATTTTGACACAGTACCTTATTGCGTATTTGCAAGACAGCGGTAAGGAACGGGTAAATAAGAAATTACTGTGCAAAGATACAATTATTTTGCGAGGCATTTTAAAACAATTGTTTGATCCATAAATTTTTTATAAAAAACGGGAATAAAATCAATATTTAATCAGGATAACTTGTACCTTTGCGCCCGTTTTGCGAAAAACGCGGGGTAACGGTTTCGCCCCTAAGTGAAATCGAAGATTGGTTTTACCAAAACGACCTCAAAATCAATTGATTGTATATTTATGTTATTAGAAGACGAAAAAGAAATTACCGCTGAACAAGAAGTAGTAGAGACTCCTTCTGCAACAGATGTCGTGGAAGACACTGTTGAAGCAATAGAAGATCACGCATCGACCACCGTTGAAGCGACCGCTGACGTAGTGGCTGATGCGGTTGAAACCGTTGAAACAACCGTTGAAGCGCCAGCAGAAACAGCCGAGGAGGTTGTGGAAACAGCAGTAGCAGACGCAACTGCTGACGTAGTGGCTGATGCTGTTGAAACCGTTGAAACAACCGTTGAAACGGTTGAAGCGCCGGCAGAAACAGCCGAAGAGGTGGTGGAAACAGCAGTAGCAGATGCACCTGCCGAGGTGGTGGAAGCAGCGGTTGAAACGGTAGAAACACCCGTTGAAGCGCCAGCAGAAACAATTGAAGAGGTGGTGGAAACAGCAGTAACAGATGCACCTGTAGAAGTAGTGGAAGCGGCGGCTGAAACAGTAGAAACACCCGAAGCGGTGGTTGAAACCGTAGTAGCCCCTGTTGAAGCCGCGATTGATGTTGCTGAAGAAGCCGTAGTGGCCGAGTCTATTGCAGATGAAATCGGCGATGACGATGAATCTTTCGACGCTGATGATGCACCGGTTGTAGCAGCAGAACCAATTGCAGAAGATGACGAGGAAGAAGTTGAACTGGAAATTTTTGATCCATTAGCAATAGGCGGGTCTTCCCATGATGACTTCAACTGGATTATGGATAAGCGTGGTGCTATTGCTTATTCTGACGCTGACCGCTCGACTTATTTGAAGCAATACGATGCTACCATGCGCACTATTGAAGAAAATGTAGTGATTAGTGGCCGCGTAAGCGCCATTAGTGGTGGCGATGTGGTATTGGATATCAATCACAAAAGCGATGGTCTTATCTCCCTCAACGAATTCCGTGACACGCCCGACTTAAAACAAGGCGATGAAATTGAAATCTATGTAGAAAGCCAGGAAGATGGTCAGGGTCAATTAGGGCTTTCCCGCCGCAAAGCAAAAATTCTGCGCTCTTGGGAAGGCATCGTTGATTCTTTCAAAAATGGTACGATCATTCGCGGTACAGTTATCAACAAAACCAAAGGCGGTTTAATTGTTGATTGCAATGGCCTCGAAACATTCCTGCCAGGCTCTCAAATTGACATCAAACCGGTAATTGATTACGATCAATACGTCGGCAAGGTGATGGAGTTCAAAGTAGTAAAAGTCAACGAGCAGATCAAAAATGCTGTTATCAGCCATAAAGCGCTCATCGAAAGCGATCTGGCAGAACAACGCGAACACATCCTTTCCGGTCTCGACAAAGGTCAGGTGTTGGAAGGCGTGGTGAAGAATATCACCGATTTCGGTGCGTTCCTTGACCTCGGCGGTGTGGATGGTCTGTTGTATATCACGGATATCAGCTGGGGCCGTATCACACACCCAAGCGAAGTATTGGCGCTCAACCAGCGTATCAACGTGGTGGTACTCGACTTTGATGAAAACAAGAAACGTATCAGCCTTGGCCTCAAGCAACTCACCCCTCATCCATGGGAAGTATTGCCTGCTGATGTGCAGGAAGGCGGTATCATCAAAGGTAAAATTGTGAATATTGAAGACTATGGCGCGTTTGTAGAAATTCTGCCGGGCGTAGAGGGTCTGATTCACATCAGCGAAATTACCTGGGGCAATCAGAGTATCAATGCGAAAGAGTTCTTTAAAATGAACCAGGAAATTGAAGCGCGCGTGGTCACTATTGACCGCGACGACCGCAAGATGTCCCTTTCTGTGAAGCAACTGACTTCTGACCCTTGGAGCGATATCGAAACCCGCTTCCTGGTGGGTAGCCGCCACACCGGAACGGTAAAAAATACCACTAACTATGGTATCTTTGTTGAACTTTCGGAAGGCGTAGGTGGTATGGTACATATCAGCGACCTGAGCTGGACCAAGCGTTATGCACATCCGAGCGAATACGTAAAAATGGGCAGCACCTTAGAAGTAATGGTATTGGATATTGACAAAGACAAGCGCCAAATTAGCCTCGGCCACAAACAAACTCAGGAGAACCCCTGGGATACGTTTGAAACCGTTTTCCCGGTTGGCTCTTATCACGAAGCAACCGCTACTAAGCGCGACGACAAAGGAGCAACTTTCCAGTTGCCTCAGGGACTTGAAGCGTTCTCCCCTTCCAAGCATATCCGCAAAGAAGACGGGCAGCCGATTAATGTCGGTGAAACCGTAACGGTTAAAGTCATTGAATTTAATAAAGAAGACCGTCGCATTTTGGTCAGCCACTCTAAATATCTGGAAGATATAAAGAATCGCGCCGATGCTTTGGTTCGCGCTGAGCGGGATAAAGAATCCGGTGAAGCACAAACAGCGATCACCGAAGTACAGAAAAAAGTAGAAAAAGAAACCTTGGGTGATCTCTCTGCTTTAGCACAACTGCGTGAGCAATTTGGTAAAGAATAAGACAGATTCTTACCAGTGGAACATTGTTTTAAGGCAAAAACCGACAGAACACTGGTAATTGACGACGAGTAAAATAATAGAAGCGGGCAGTGGGACGTTAGGTCTTGCTGTCCGCTTTTTTCAGACATCAGACACAAGACATCAGACACAAGACATCAGACACAAGACATCAGACACAAGACATCAGACACAAGACATCAGACACAAGACATCAGACACAAGACATCAGACACAAGACATCAGACA
>Ga0209181_10000959_pt1 | contig 51904 bp, 49 predicted proteins | sample MAT05_FD_187208 | JGI IMG/M metagenome (GOLD analysis project Ga0209181, IMG submission 187208) | Freshwater microbial communities from Lake Fryxell liftoff mats and glacier meltwater in Antarctica - MAT-05 (SPAdes) (version 2) | ecosystem: Environmental > Aquatic > Freshwater > Ice > Liftoff... | reverse complement strand
TCCCGCCGGTGGGGGTGAATTTGAGCGCGTTTTTGATGAGGTTCCAAAAGACCTGCTGCATCCGCGTGGGATCGACGAGCGCGTGGGGCCGCGCGGCTTCGAGCTGGAAGACGACGCGCACCTGCTTGCCGAGCTCGTCGCTGCGCACGATCTCCGCAGTGTGCTGGAGGAGCTGGTGCAGGTCCGCGGCGGTGGGCGCGATGCTCAGCTTGCCGCGGCTGATGCTGGTGATGTCGAGCAGGTCGTCGATGAGCCGCGCTTCGAGTTCGATGTTGCGGCGCATCATGTCGAGCTGTTCGCGTACTTCGGCGGGCAGCGACGGATCACTGGCGAGAGACGTGGCCGTCATCAGCACGGGGTTCAAAGGCGTGCGCAGCTCGTGGCTGAGCGCGGCGAGGAAGTCGTCCTTGGCGCGGGCGGAGCGCACGAGTTCTTCCGCCGTGAGGCGGAGGGATTCCTTGGCGACGTTGCGCTCGGTGATGTCGCGGATGTTGCATTGGATGACCCGGTGCCCGTTTTCCTGATAGCCATTGGCCACCACCTCCACCTCGCGGCGCTGGCCGGTCTTGCTTTCCAGCGGCAGGTCATCGTAGCGGACGTAATCCCGTTCCTGCAGCTCGGCCATCGCCGCGCGGCTCGCAGTCGCGTCGGCAAACACGCCGATTTCCCACAGCTCCCGGCCGTGCGCTTCCCCGTGCGTGCGTCCGAGCACTTCCAGGATGTAGGGATTGGCATCGGTGATCCGGCCGGTCTGCCCGTCGAGGATCAGCACGCCGTCCATGGCGGCTTCAAACAGTCGGCGGTAGCGCATCTCGGAGGAGCGCAGCGCAGCTTCGGCCTGCTTGCGCTCGGTGATGTCCATCGCGGAGGGAATGAGATTCGTGATGCGCCCTTCCGCATCGCGCAGCGGCGCAACCTGGAGATCGATCCACATCCGCGTGTCGCCCGCCATGCGCACGGGCACGTCGTAGCGCACGATTTCGCCGCTGGCGGCGCGCTCACACGCGTCCCGCAATTGCGCCTGGATTTCAGGGGAATAGTTCCACCAGTAGCAGTCCCAGAATTTTTTCCCGAGGACCTCGCTGGCCGGGATGCCGGCCGCCTCCAGCGGCGCGCGGTTCGCGTAAGTCACGGTTCCGTCCGCCGTCGTCACGCCGACGAAGCTAGAAAGATTGCTGTCCAGCACACGGCGGGTGAATTGATGGCTTTCGCGGAGCGCGTCCTCGGCCCGCTTGCGCTCGGTGATGTCCTCGACAACCCCGCCGAAACCCAGGATCTCACCCGCGCCGTCGCGCACCGGATACCAGCTTTCATTCCAGAAGCGCGTCACGCCGGGCGCGGCGGGCGTCTCACCGGAGAACTCGTGATCCAACACCGCTTCGCCCGTCGCAAGGATGCGGTTCGTCACTTCGCGGATCGTTTCGACGGTGCTGGGCACGAGCTCGGAGACATGCCGGCCCAGATGCGCCTCGGCGGGAATGCCGTTGATCTCCGCGAGACGTTTATTGATGCGCAGGTAGCGCAGATCCTGATCGAGGAAGCAAAAGCCGATGGGCGCGGTGCGGAGAAGGGCGTCGAGCAGGACGCTGACACGTTGATCCTCCGCCGCACTGCGCTTGCGCTCGGTGATGTCGCGGATGACGGAGACCAGCCCGGCGTCCGCGCCGCTCGCGTCGCGAAGCAGGGTCAGGCTCGATTCGACATGGAGTTCGCGTCCGTCATGGAGCCGTTGGGCGATCTCGCCGTGCCACTCGCCATGCTCGCGGAGGGCGTTCCACATCGCGGCCTCGGCGTCCGGACTCGGCCAGTGCCGGGTGAAAATCTTGGAAAGCTTGTGGCCCAGCACGGCGTCCGCAGTCACGCGGTATTGGCGCTCGGCGGCGGCGTTCAGGTAAGTCACGCGCTGATCCGCATCCACGGCGATCACGGAGTCGCTGACCTGCGCGAGGATCTCGCCGCGGAAACGGCTCGATTCGGCGTCGATGCCTTGCAGCATGAAGATCCGCGGGCCGTCCGCGGTCTCGACCACGAACGCCTCCACCTCGCCGCTGCGGATGGCGCGCAAGGTGTCCTCCGCCTCCGCCAGCCGCGCCCGCAGCTCCGCGTTTTCCGTGCGGAGCTGTTCTTCGGAAGAGGTGGCAGAAGTCATGGCCGGGAGATATTCGTGCCGCTTTGAACGCCAACGGCGTTGACCGCAGATGGGCGAAAGCGAACGCCAACGGCGTTTAGGGTGACGTGCGACCGAACGCCAACGGCGTTCCATCCTCCAGCCCAGGGTTGCGAGGCACGAGCTACCCTGGGATACCGACCGAAAAACGCGTCCAACCCCAACGGGGTTGCATCCGCGCCGGACGCCGTGGGGATGCAACCCCGTTGGGGTCGATGCGCCGTGGGGACGCCCTCCCAAGGTAGGCGCTCGTGCCTCGCGCCAACTCTGGGCTGGAGGATGAAACGCCGTTGGCGTTTGGCGCGTTGCGCGAGGGAACGCGGTAGTCTGGCGGGCTGCGTGATGAAACCCAGTTGGCGTTTGCGCCGCATGTTCGACGATGCCTTCACGCTCCGTCCTCCCATTTCGTCTCCCGCAGATCCAGCCCGAGCAGGAGGCGCTCGGTCTGCGACATGTCGCCGATGAAACGGCGCAGCGGGAGCGGCAGTTTTTTGATCAAGGTCGGCGCGGCGATGATCTGCTCGCCCTCGACCAGCCTCGGGTGCTGCGCGATGTCCACGATCTCCAGATCGTAGCGCCCTTGCAGATGCTCCTCGCAGATTTTGCGGATATTCACGATGGCCCGCGTGGAGTGCCGCGTGCTGCCGGTGACGTAGAGCCGCAGGACGTAGCGGGCCTGGTCGCGCGCGGCGGCGGCGGCGGCAAAGGTGTCGTGGTCGTCGGGGGGAGCAGCGTTGTTTTTCATCGAGCTCACTCCTTCACTGGTTGCACGTCGAGGCCGACGAGCACGCGCTCTTCATTGGAAAGATCGCCGATGATTTTCTTGATCGGCTCGGGCAGCCGGCGCACTAGCGTGGGCACGGCGAGGATCTGGTCGCCCGCGGCAAGCTGGGGCGTCTTCGTCAGGTCAATGACCTCGATGCGGTATTGCCCAGCGAGGTGCGTCTCGCAGATGCGCTGGAGATTGGCAAAGGCGGCGAGGGACTTCGCGGTCTGGCCGGCGACGTAGAGCCGCAGTTCAAAGGTGGCGGTCGTGGTCGTCGTGGTCGCAGTGGTCATCGTGCTCATCGTTTTCCTTTCGTTTGTCCGTTGCTGGCTTTGCTGCCGCCGCGCAGTTGCGCCATGTCCGCGCTGTTTTGCTGCGTGGTCTTTTCCTGCAAAGTCTCCTGCGCGATGGCGAATTTCACCTCGGCTTCCTCCGCCTCGCTTTCCGCATTCAGCGCGGCGATCTGCGCCTCGATCGCCTTTCGCCTGGCGGCGAGCTGCCGCAGCTTGCGCTCGTGATCTTCCCGGCGCAGCTCGGCGGCGGAGCGTTCGTGCGCCGCCTGCGCCACGCGCGCGGTGCCGGTGAGCACGCGGTCCGCGCCGAGATACACGTCCACGAGCGCGATGCCCGTGTCGCTGAGCACGAACTCGCGCACCTGGTTCGAGTGCGCCATGCCGCGCGCTTTCAGCACGAAGATCATGCGGTTGCGCTCGCCGTTGAACTCCACATTGCGCAGCAGCAGCCACGCATCCATGAGCGACGACACGGCGACCTGCGAATCCTCCGCCGCGCTCGGGCCGCTGCCGCCCGTGGTGAGGCTGGTGAAGAGCGTGGTGATCTGCTGCTGTTTGAGGAAATCAATGAGCCGCATCAGCGTCGGCTTCACCTCCGCGTCGCTGCGCTCGATCGTGAGATTGCTGATCGGATCGACCACGACCACCGCCGGGCGGAAGGCCTGCACCGTGTCGTGCAGCCCCACGAGATGCTGCTCCAGCCCCTGCAGCGTGGGACGCGAGGCGTGAATCTGCAGCAGTCCCTTTTTCACCCACGGCGCGAGATCGATGCCGATGGAGCGCATGTTGCGCACGATCTGCGCGCTCGATTCCTCGTAGGCGAAAAGCAGCGCCCGCTCGCCGCGGCGGCACGCGGCCTCCGCGAATTTCGCGCCGAGGCTGCTCTTGCCCGTGCCGGGCGCGCCCGAGACGAGCACGCTGCTGCCGCGGAAGACGCCGTGGCCGCCGAGCATTTCATCCAGCCGCGGGATGCCCATGGAAAGGCGCTCGGCCGGCGCCGCGTGATCGAGCCGCAGCGAAGTGATCGGCAGCACCGAGATCCCGCGCTCGCCGATGAGAAAGGGGTATTCGTTGGTGCCGTGGGCCGAGCCGCGATACTTCAGCACGCGCAGCCGGCGGGTGGAAATCTGCTCCGTCACGCGGTGGTCGAGCGTGATCACGCAATCGGCCACATACTCCTCCAGCCCGTAACGCGTGATCGCGTTGCCCTCGCCCTTCTCGCCGGTGATGATCGCCGTCATCCCGCGATCCTTCAGCCAGCGGAAAAGCCGGCGCAGCTCAGCGCGGAGGATGGCGTGATTCGGCAGCCCGGCGAAGAGCGCCTCCACGGTATCGAGCACCACGCGTTTCGCCCCGATGGAATCGATGGCGTGCCCGAGTCGGATGAAGAGCCCCTCGAGGTCATATTCGCCCGTCTCCTCGATCTCGCTGCGCTCGATGTGGACGTGGTCGAGCGCGATCTTTTTCTCCTTCACGAGCCGGTCCAGATCGAAGCCGAGCGAGCGGACATTGGCCGTCAGCTCCGCCGCATTTTCCTCGAACATCATGAACACCCCCGGCTCGCCAAACTCCACCGCCCCGCGCACGAGGAATTCCAGGGCCAGCATCGTCTTCCCGCACCCCGCGCTCCCGCACACCAGCGTCGGCCGCCCGGTGGGCAGCCCTCCGCCGGTGATTTCATCCAGGCCGGTGATGCCGGTGGGGGCTTTGGGGAGGGAGGGCACGTTTTCCGATCGTCGTTTCTGCTGCATAAAATCCCCAGTGGCTCTATCGATGCGCGGGCAAGCGCGCGAGTGCTTTGTATGAGTGGCATCGGGAGCTGACAACGTGAAACGTCGCCTTCGGGAAAGAGCATCGCCTCCTCCGCCGATTGGAAGGTGATGGCCGGGAAACCTGCCATCTTCGCGGCCTCGTGAACACTCCCCTACTGGAAGCCCTTCGTAGCCTCCGAAGCCTGATAAACGCTTACTTCGCGGGCTTCTGGCGGCTCTTCATCGCAGTGCCGACGAGGGTGTAAAGTGACCCCGTTTTCGTGACGGCGCTTTACACCTCGCGTGTAGCTGGGCGTTTCGATCAAGACGATCAATACCCACATCGATCGGCTGAAGGTGCAGTGCGGCGCTGGTTCGCAGGCGGAGCTGCGGACCCGGGCGGTTCTCTCCGGAAAGCGAGATGGGGATGCGGGGCGACCGCGAGTCGCAAGCCTGCCGCGCTCGGCTTTCGGCCACGAGCCGGAGTGACGCGGGGAGGTTCAGGCCGGGCGGCGGGTCAGCTTCACGACGACTTCGATCTCTGCCGTTTGCGGAAACATGTCCACGGGCGTGACCGCGGTGAGCGTGTAGTCGCGGCTCAGCGTGACGAGGTCGCGGGCGAGGGTCGCGGGGTTGCAGGAGACGTAGATGATTTCCCCGGGGGCGCCGCCGATCACGAGGTCGAGCACGCGCGGCGTGAGGCCGGTCGCGGGAGGATCGAGCAGGAGCGTGGTGCGCGCGGCGTCGTGCGTGGCGAGGACTTCGGCGAGATGATCGGCCACGTCGCCGGCGAGGTAGGTTTCGTTGGGCTGCGCGTGGTGGCGCGCGGCTTTCACGGCGTCGGAGTTTTCCTCGATGCCGATCACTTGCTCAAAAAGCGGCGCGAGTTCGCGGGCGAAAAGTCCGCCGCCGCAGTACGCATCGACGAGCAACTGCCGCCCGCGCCCGACGCTGGCGCTCACCAAGGCGACGAGTTCTTTCGTGACCTCGGGGTTCGTCTGCTCGAAGAAGGGGCCGCCGCCCGGCGCACGCAGGGAGTAATCGCCATCGCGGACCGGCGCGGCGCGGAGGCGGCGCAGGGCTTCATTGACCACCGGTGCGGCGATGGGGCACTGCGCGACATCGATGAGCGCGTGCGCATCCACGGCGAAGAAACCGACGATGCCATCGACGACGTGGATGCGGATGCGGTTGCGGTAGCCATAGGGCTTCGGCGCGGCCACGGCGGGCTGCATGGGGACGTGCTCGAGCCGGCCCACGCGGCGGAGGGTCTGTTCGACTTGCGCGGCCTTGAGCGCGAGCTGGCGGTCGTAGCCGATGTGCTGGTAGGCGCAGCCGCCGCAACGGCCAAAGTACGGGCACTCGGGCTCGACGCGATCGGGCGACGCGGTTTCCACGGAGACCAGATCGGCTTCGGCGAATTTCTTTTTGTCGCGCGTGATCTCGGCGCGGACGGTTTCGCCGGGAATGACGTAGGGGACGAAGACGACCTTGCCATCGTGGCGGGCGACGCCCTTTCCGCCGAAGGCGACGTCCTGGATGATGAGCGGGATCATGGTGAAAACAAAAAAGGCTTCCGCGGTGAAGCGGAAGCCTCTTTCGGAAAGGTTCGCGGGGTTACCAGCCGGCGTAGCTGCGGGAATAGTTCCAGCGGGTCTCGAAGCCGAGCTCGGGCGGGAACTCTTCGTAGCCGCCGTGGATCCACGGGATATTCGAGCGATACGGCGGGCGGTAGGAGCTGCGGGTGGTCGGGAAGGGGAAGGTGAGCACCTCGTAGAAGCCGAAGTGCATGCGGACGATCACACGGCCGAGGCCTTTGACCGGGCCGTAGCTCCAGGCGGCTTGGTTGCCTTCGCGCTCGTTGATCTCGGCGGGATTCTGAAAGAGTTCGGTGGCGCCGAAGGCGATGTTCGAGAGGCCGCGGCCGAGCTTGCGGGTCGGGCCCTGATCGTTGCCGGGCGGGTCCTGGATGTCCGCGAAAGCGAGGGCTGGGAGGAGGGTAAGGAGGAGGAGACTGAAGAGCGACTTCATGGGCTGGGAGGAGGTAAATCGCGCGCTCTTTTAAAAGCAACCGTCTTTTTGCAGAGGCGCACACTTTCGCCTCGCGCCGGGCTCACCGAACCCTCCGCGCGGGCTCAACCGAAGCGGTGCATGAGATGCTTCACCCCTTCGCCGATGACGCCGAACATGAGGGCGAAATAAACCCACGCGAGGATGTTCACGAAGTAACCGGCGAGGACGAAGACGCCATCGCGCTCGATGAGCCCGGCGGTGAGGAGCACGACGGAGATGGCGGGAATGGTATTGGAGAGCGGGATGAGCGGCGGCAGCGGGAGGAGGAGCTGGATGCCGCCGGAGACGAGGCCGAGGCCGATGAGATTGATGGCGCCGGGCGAGGCGCGGAGGAAATTCATGCGCGGGCGGGCGAGCTTTTCCATGTGGACGCAGAGCTTGAGGCCTACGGCGACGATCTTTTGCAGGGTGGCGAATTTCACCTCCTTGCGCAGGACAAAGCCGGGCAATTGCGGCTGACGGCCAAACAATATGCGCAACCCGAGGAAGGTGATGACGACGCCGAAAGGAACGGAGAGCCCGGGGATGACGATGGGGGCGCAGAATGGGAGCGAAAGGAGGAGGATGAAGAGGGCGAAGCCGCGGCCTTTCAGGACGCTCTCGAGTTCGCCGAGGGTCATGGTCCGGCCGGCGGCGTGGGTGAGCAGCTCGCGGAGATCGTCGGAGAGACGCCGGGGCGGCAGCGGTTCGGTGACCCCCACGGGCGGTTCGAGAATTTGAGGAATCATGGCGCGGTTTCGCCCCCCTCTGTCGCACGCAACGTGCCGCGCGCAAACCACCATCCGAGTGACGTAATGATGACGGCGAGAAGGTAAGGCGCCACGTCATGCAGGAAAGCGAATGCGCCGCCGAGCCGCTGGGCGACGAAGGGATCCTCCGCGATCATGTGCACGGCCACCCAGCCGAGTACGCCGCCGCCGAGCCAGCGGACCCAGCTCGCCCAAAAATCCGGACTAGCGAGAAACTGCATGGAGGCGACAACCGTGGGAACGAAACATGGACCGATGGTCTAAGGCCGATGTCGCGCTGCGGCAACTCCCGCTCGCCGCCTATTTTTCCCCAGCGTCGCGGTGGTCGTGATCGTGCCCATGATCGTGCGGTGCATCGCCTTCCCAGCGGGCGAGGGATTCCTCGTGAAAGTGCCGCGCTTTCACCCACCGCCGCACGAGCCCGTAGCGCGGGCTGAAGACGTAAGCCGCGAAGAAAATCGCGCCGAGCACGAGGACGATGCAGGCGCCGGAGGGGAGGTTCAGCCAATAGGAAATGAGCAGCCCGGCGCAGGAGCCGAACGCGCCGAGAAATCCCCCACCCCAGAGCATCGCCGAATACGAATCGCCGAGCAGATAAACCGTCGCCGCCGGAGCGATGAGCAACCCGAGCAAGAGAATCACGCCCACCGCCTGGAGCGAGGCGATCATGGTCAGCACGAGGCAGATCATGAGGAGGAGATTCAGCGCGGTGACGCGGACACCTTGCGAAGCCGCGACGGCCGGATCGAAGAGCGTGACGAGCAACGGCCGCTGCAGCGCGGCGAGCAGCGGAATGATCACGAGGCTGATGCCCCAGACCGTCCAGAGATCGGCATCAGAGAGCCCGAGGATATTGCCGAACATGTAGTGCATCAGCGAGACGCGCACCTTCACGAAACTGATCAGGATGACTCCGGCGGAGAACGCGACGGTGTAGAGAATGCCGAGCGCGGTGTCTTCCTTCAGGCGGGAATTGCGCGCGATGAGCTGCGCCCCAAGCGCCACGAAAAGCGCTGCGACCAGCGCGCCGAAGAACAGCCCAGCCGGCGCGAGCCCGAAGAGCAACATCCCCATCGCCAGCCCCGGCAGCAGCGAGTGCGAAAGCGAATCCGCCATCAGCGCCAGCCGCCGCAGCACCACGAACGCGCCGAGAAATCCGCTGGTGAATCCGATCAACGCGCCGGCCAGCAAACCGCGGCGCATGAACTCGTGATGAAAGGGTTCAAACAGCCAGCCCATGATCGACTCCGGTGAAGATGCGGGTGCTGTAAGTGCGGCGGATATTTTCCTCGGTGAAGGCCTTCGCCACCGCGCCGCTGGCGATCAGTTCGCCATTGAGCAGCAGCACCTCGTCGAAGATTTCGGTCACCGACCCGAGGTCGTGATGCGAGGCGATGATCAGCTTGCCCTGATCGCGCAGGTCGCGGAGGAGCTGCTTGAGATTATCCTGCGTCGGTTTGTCGAGGCCGGTGAAAGGTTCATCGAGCAGGAACACGTGCGCCTGCTGGGCGAGGGCGCGCGCCAGAAAGGCCCGCTGCTGCTGCCCACCGGAGAGCGCGCTGATCTGGCGCTCTTCCAGCGGCGAAAGCTGCATCGCCGCGATCGCCTCATCCACCGCCGCGCGATCCGCCCCGCCAAAACGCCGCCACCAGCCGAGCCGCAGCAACCGGCCCATTTCCACCAGCCCGCGAACGTCGGTGGGAAAGTCCCAGTCGATCTGTTCGCGCTGCGGCAGGTAAGCGAAATCGCGCGTCGCCCCCGTCACCGCCTGCCCGTGAAACGAAATCGCGCCCGTCTCGCGCGGCAGCAATCCCGCCAGCGCCTTGAGCAGCGTGGATTTGCCCGCGCCGTTCGGCCCGAGCAGCGCCACGCACTGCCCGCAGCGCACGCGGAAGCCGAGGTGGTGCAACGCCGGAATGCGGTTGTAGGAAACCGTGAGATCCGAGACGACGAGATCGTGCGAGCCGATGACTTTCAGGCTCATGGAAAAGCCACCACTTCATCGAGCGAGCCACTGCCCCAGAGCGATTTTTCATGCGCCTCGCCGTCCGGATCGGTGAGCACCAGCCTCACCGCCGTGAGCGGCGCACCTTCCGGAAACGCCGCGGCGAACTGCAACTCTACCCCTTCCGCGGGATACGGGATCTCCAGCTTTCGCTCCACGCTCGCCGCGCCATTCGTCTCCGCCCACACCTCGCGGCCGAGATGTTTCACGGTGAAGCTCGCGGGCGAAGTGGTGAAGGTCACTTGCAAGACGACCGCTTTCGGCGCCGCCGCCGGAGCCGCCGCCGCCGCTTCCGCTGGCTGAAACTCCGCACGCGTCACCTGCCGCAGCGGATACCCGAGCGCGAGAATCGCCAGGAAGGCGAGCAGCGCCCGCAGCAGCGGCGAACCGCGCACTACTTCAGCGCCTCCACGATCGCCGTCACGTTGTGTTTGTACATCCCCGCGAAGGTCGCCGCTTCACCTTTGCCCAGCCCATCCGCGTAAAGTTCGTTCCCCACTTTTGCGCCCGTCTCGCGGGTGATTTCGGTGAGCACTTTCGGATTCTGGATGCTCTCGGGAAAGATCGCTTTCACCCGCTGCGACCGGATCGCCGCGATGATCTCGCCCACTTTTTTCGACGACGGCTGGTCGCTGCTCGAGAGCCCCTCGATCGCGTAAATGGTGAACCCGTGTTCCTTCGCGAAGTATTGAAACGCATCGTGCGAGGTCACCAGTTTCCGCTGGTCGCGCGGCAGCTCGGCCACCTTTGCCTTCACCCATTTTTGCAGGGCATCGAGCTGCGCCACATACTTCGCCGTATTCTCCGCGAACGCCGCCCGATCGTCCGGACTCACCTTGCTCAGCTCATCGCGCACGATCTTCGCCGCCTTGCCCACATTCGCGATGCTGTGCCACCAGTGCGGATCTTCATCACCGTGATCGTGGCCGTGATCATCTTTCAGTTTCAGCGAAGCGAAGCCGTTGCCGACCTCCACGAGCCGCCCTTTCGCACCCGTCGCTTCCTTCAGCTTTCCGACGTAACCCTCCATGTGTTTGGCGGAAAGCAGGATCAACTGCGCATTGCCCACCGTCTTCATGTCCGTCGGCTTGGGCTCGAATTCATGCGGATCGACATCCGGCTTCACATGCCCCGTCACGGCGACGCGCGCGCCGCCCACCTGCTCGGCGATTTCCGTCAGGATGGTGGAGAAAGTGGAGACACGAATCGGCTCAGCCGCCGTCAGAGGCAGGGCAGCGAGGAGGAAGAGAATCAGGATTTTCATGGCGGCAGGAAAGTAGAGTCGTCGGAAATGGATGCAAGATGTTTGCATTATGAAACGCCAGTCGCCGCTCCCGATTGTCCGGCATCGCGGTTGCAAATTTTCCTGCCCCAGTTCAACTCCCCAGCGATGCCGGCTCGCCTCACCACGCCATGATCGTCCAGGCCTTGCGCCAGATTGCCGCCCTGCTCGGCCTCGCGCTCCTGCCCGCGTTCGTCTCGGGCGCGATCCAGCTTCAGCCCCATCGCGCGGAGCGAGCGGAGCCCATCACGCCGGCGGAGATCCTGGCCAGCGCGCAGGAATTCGTCTGGGTCGATACGCGCACGCAGGCGGACTTCGACGCCGGACACGCCAGCGGCGCGACGCGTTTGACCGTGGAGGATTGGGACCCGTTGATCCCACCGATCCTCGACGCCTGGCATCCGGACAAAATGCTCATCGTCTACGGCCCCGCGGGTGAGGAAGTCGCGGCGCGCCTTCGCAAAGACCTGCAGGTGAAAAACGTGCGCGCGCTGAAAGGAGACTGGCAGCGATGGAAGGCAAAATAGTTTCCGCCCTCGTCCGCTTGCTGGGAAAGGTGACGCCGCCCATTCTCCACGCGGCGCGCCTGACGCTCGGCGGCCTTTTTCTCTACACGGGGCTGCGCAAGGCCTTCGCCACCGAGGCGTTTGCCCGCGACATCCAAAACTACGGCCTCCTCGGCTCGGCCGACGCAATCCTCATGCTCGCCGTTTACCTGCCCTGGCTGGAAATCGCGGCGGGTGCGGCGCTGATCGTCCGGCGTTTGCAGCTCGGCGCACTGATTATCGTCGCCGCGCTCATGCTCGTCTTCACCGGGGCCTTGTGCAGCGCGTGGTTTCGTGGACTGGATATCTCGTGCGGCTGTTTTGTCGAAGAGCGCCCGCTCACCACGCGCACGCACTTCGCCGAACTCCTCGCTCGCGACCTCGCGCTGCTCCTCACCGCCACGCTTCTCCTCCGCATCGAATGGCGCCGGGCGTCCGTTGACAAGCCCGCCGCGCCCGCGCAGGTGTCGTGATGCGCTTCCTCCTCCTGCTGCCGCTCCTGCTCGCGACAGCGCTGCCCGCGGCAGAACCGCTGAACCTCTCCGCCGCGCTCCGTCAGCCGGGCCTGTCGGTCGTCATCACGGGCGGCACGCCGCTGGTCGTGACCGTGACGAACCAATCCGCCGCGCCCGTCACGATCGCCCAACCCGCCGGCCTGATCTGCGCGGGCGGCGATTCCCGCGTCGTGACGCTGCGGGCGCTGGAGGTGAACGTAGCCGCCCATGCCGCGGCCGAGGCCACCGTCCCGGCCGCCTTTCTCCGCGACGGCGAACCCACCAAACCCTGGCTGCCCACCGCCGAAACCGAGCCCCGTCTCGCGCCGCTGCTCGGCTATCTGGCCAGCCACAACGACATGCCGCGCCTCACCGCGCAGTTGCTTGTGCGCTGTGTCGTGACCGACATCGACTTCGCTGCGTGGCAGCGTTCGCTCGGCGTCGAACCCCCGGCGGAACCGACCCCGGAACACATCGTCGCGGCCATCGATGCCCTCGGCGTCCTGCGCGAACTCGCGCCGGAAAAGACCTTCGCCCTCGCCACCGACCCGCGGCTGAAGTTGCTCGCCCTGCGCAATCCGGTTGCGCGCCGCAAGGCCATGCAACTCTACGGCATCGACCTGCCCGAGGCCCCGCTCCCGCCGGAACTCGGCACGCTGCTCCACACCAAGCCCGGCGACAACTGCCCGATCTGCCGCCAGCGCGCGCTCATGCAACCGCGCGAAGACGGTCTCTGAGCCCCGCTCAGTACCCCAATCAGCCAGCAACCACGGTAGGGAAGCCGCGCCGCGGGTTCCCACCTCAACTTGCACCGCGGGCTCCCACCTCAGCTCGCGCCGCGGGTTCCCGCCTCAGCTTCCACCTGGAGCCGCGGCTCAACCTGCTTGGGGAACCCGCGGCGCGGCTTCCCTACCAAAGTGCCATCGCGCCCACTCGGCGGGCACCCCATCCACCCGACCCGAGTCGCAGATGGTTTCTGCAATCTGAGCCTTACTCTGCGGGCTGCGGCCCTTTGCCGACGTTGCCAATGTCCGGGTGCGGGAACTCGTTCATTTTCCCCCGGATGATGTCCGCCCGCAGCGCGTCGCGTTCGTCCGCCGCCAGCTTTTGCTGCGTGCCTTTCTGGAGATGCGCCGGTTGCGTTTCCATGAAGAGTTCGTCGATCGGCTGGCGGCAGGTTTCGTTGAAGAACCCGAGGTCGATGCCGAGCTTCATGAACGAGAGAAGATTCAGCGCCTCCTTGCTGTTCATGCTGTGCGCGTGGCGGAGCAGCCCATAGCTGCGGCCCACTTGATCCATCAGCTTGGTCGCCTGCTTTTGCAGCAGATTCGCGCGGGCGTTCTGCTCGTGCTCGATGATCTGTTCGATGACCTTGTGCAGCCGCGCGATGATCTCCTCCTCCTTCTCGCCGAGCGTCGTCTGGTTGGAAACCTGGAAAAGATTCCCCAGCGCCTCGGTGCCCTCGCCGTAGAGCCCACGCACCGCGAGCCCGATCTTGTTCACCGCCTGAATGACCTGATTGATCTGCTCGCTCATCACCAGCGCCGGCAGATGCAGCATCGCCGAGGCGCGCATGCCGGTGCCGACATTTGTGGGGCAGGCCGTGAGGTAACCGAGCTTCGCGTGAAAGGCGAAGTCGAGCTTCTCCTCCAGCGCCGTGTCCACCTTGTCGATCGCCTTAAAAACCGCCTTCACCTGCAAGCCGCTGCGCAGCGCCTGCAGCCGCAGATGATCCTCTTCGTTGATCATGATCGAGAGCGTCTGCTTCTTGTTCATCACCACCGCCGAGCCCACGCCCTTCGCCGCGTGTTCGCGGGAAATGAGATGCCGCTCGACGAGCACCTGCTTCTCCAGCGCGGAAAGATCCTGCGAATAAACGGAGAACGCATCCGACATCTCCGGCAGCTCTTCCACGCGCGGTTTGATCGCTTCGAGGATCTGCAGCCGCTCGGTTTTCTTCGCCCAGCCGGGGAAGGAAAACTTCTGCACATTGCGCGCCAGCCGCACGCGACTGGAGACGACGATCTGATGGTGCGGCCCTTCGCCGCGCAGCCATTCGCCGGTGTTCAGCAGGATGTTGTGAATGGACATGGCGTTTATTTGGGCACGTCGAACTCCCGGATTTTGTCCCGCAAGGTCGCCGCAGATTCGAAATCCTCCGAGGCCACGGCCTTGCGCAGGTTGCGCTGCAATTCCTTGAGGTGACTCTCCCGCTCCAGCGTCCGCACCAGCCGCTGCGGCACCTTGCCTGTGTGCTCGGTGCCCTTGTGCATCTGCTTGATCAGCGTGCCCAGCGCGTCGGCGAAAGTCTCGTAACACTGCGGGCAGCCCAGCCGCCCCGTCTTCTTGAAATCCGCCTGGCTGAATCCGCAGCCCGGACATTTCTGCACGCCCGTTCCCTTCTCGATCTCCTGCGCCGCGCCGAGCCCGAGCAGCAAATCCGCGAGCGCAAAGCCCGTCGGATCGGTCACGCCCTTCTCCTTCGAGCAGGATTCGCAGAGGTTCACCTTCTGCATTTTGCCGTCCACGATCTGCGTCAGGAAGACGGTCGCGGAATTTTTTTTACAGACGTCGCAATTCATCGGGGTGTGGGAGCGCGCGAAGCCGCTGCGGCTTCACCCGTCACCCATCAATCGGGGTGCCGGTGCTTTGCGTCAACTCGCGGAACTTCGCAATGATCCGGTTCGTGATCGGCCCTGGCTTGCCGTCGCCGATTTCGCGACCGTCCAGCTTCACCGCCGCGATCACCTCCGCCGCCGTGCCCGTGAGGAAAAACTCATCCGCCACATAGATGTCGTAGCGCGTCATCTCCTGCACCTTCACGGAAATGCCGAGCTCTGCCGCGATGTCGAGCACCGCCTGCCAGGTGATCCCGCACAGCGAGCCCGAATAAACCGGCGGCGTCATGATCACCCCATTCTTCACCGTGAACACATTGTCGCCCGTACACTCCGCCACGAAGCCCTGCTCATTGAGCATCAATCCCTCGTCCGCCTGCGCGAGATTCGCCTCCACCTTGGCCATGATGTTGTTGAGATAATTGAGGCTCTTCACCGCCGGGCTCAGCGCCGCCGAGGAAGCACGCCGCGTCCCGCACGTCACCACCACCATCCCGCGCTCGTAAACCTCTGGCGGGTAAAGCTGGATGGTCGCCGCGATGATGATGACCGACGCCTTCGGGCAACGATCCGGACTCAGCCCGAGATTGCCTTTCCCGCGCGTCACCAGCAGCCGGATGTAGCCGTCGCGCAGCCCGTTCTGGCGAATCGTCGCGAGCGTTGCCTGCTCCAACTCCTTTTTGGAAATCGGGATCGTCAGCGCGATGGCGCGCGCCGAATCCCAGAGCCGGTCGAGATGTTCATCCAGCTTAAAGACCCGGCCATTGTAAAAGCGGATGCCCTCGAAAATCCCGTCCCCGTAGAGCAGGCCATGATCGAAGACAGAAACCTTCGCCTCGGATTCGGGGAAAAAATCACCGTCGATGTAGATTTGGAGTTCCATTTTGCGGAGCGGGAAAGTGGCAGCGGGCGGGAAATTTCCCAAGGAAAATTGCGAGAAGGAAAATCGGAAGCGCAGGGAGAAACTCGAAATCCGAAATCCGAGCCGAGCGAAGCGAGACAGCCGCGGGCGAAGGTGGGGCAAATCCGAAACAAATCCAAATTGCGTGAATCAAAGAAAACCGCCGAGCGCGCGCTTGCGCCGTTTTCCCCTTTCCAAAAATTCACCTCATTCGGATTTGTTTCGGATTTCGTGCTTCGGATCTCGGATCTCGGATTTCGGATTTCGGATTTCTCCCTCCGCCTTTCACACCAGCAATCCATCCTGAATCTCCATCCGCCGATCTCCCCTTTGCGCCAGCCGCACATCATGCGTCACCACCACCAGCGTCGTCCCCTTTTCTTTCACCAACCCGAGCAGCAACTCCACGATCCCCTCGCCCGTCTTCGAGTCCAGATTCCCCGTCGGTTCGTCGGCAAAGATGATCGTCGGTTCGTTGACAATCGCCCGCGCGATCGCCACCCGCTGCTGCTCGCCCCCGCTCAGCTCCGGCGGCAGGTGCTGCATCCGATCCTTCAAGCCGACCCGGTCCAGCGCCCGCTCCGCCGCTTCCGGCTTCAGCTTGCCGCCGATCATCGTCGGCAGCAGCACATTCTCCAGCGCCGTCAGCTCGGGCAGGAGAAAGTAACCCTGGAAAACAAACCCGATCCGCTCATTCCGCACCCGCGTCTGCTCCGCCTCGCTGCCGGAATAAAACCGGTGCCCCTCAAATTCCACCGTCCCCGCCTCCGGCGTCTCCAGCCCGGCAAACGTGTAAAGCAGGGTCGTCTTGCCCGCCCCCGACGCCCCGCAAAGAAACACCGATTCCCCCGCCTGAATCTCCGCGCTGATCCCGCGCAGCACCTCGATCTTGCGCGCGCCGATCTGGAAGGAACGGCGCAAATCGCGCGCGATGAGCTGAGGCTTGGACTGGGACATGTCGCCGCGCTCTATGGCCGCGAGACCCGACCGCCGCAAGCCACATCGCACACCATCCTCCGGTTCGGCTTTCCCCTGAACCGTCAGGGACGACATCAGCCCACACCCTCGCTCCCGACCAAAAAGTTCTGGCACTCTGGAAAAAGCTCCAATGGGCGCAACGCCGCCGCTGCGCCCGTGCTCCCCCGCCCCCCCGCTCACCGTGGTCGGCCCGTCCGCGGTCACCTTTAATACGCGAGCCTGCCGGGCAAGCAGCAGATGGTGAAGGATAAGGCCGGGCCGCTGCTTACTGCGCGCTCGCTTCGGCGCGGCCGTCGCGGGCCAGAGCTTCGCCCACGAGGAAGAGGGAGCCGCAGACGAGCACTCGCTCGGCGTGCCCTGCGGCCAGCGCCAGGCCGGCGGTGAGATCGGGGGCGGCGGTGCAGGGGAGGTCGGGAGAGAGTTCGCGCACGACGGCGCGCACGTCTTCCGGGGCGAGGGTGCGCGGGCTGCGCACGGGGACGAGGATGACGCGGGCGGCGATCGGAAGCAGCGCGGCGCAGATGGTGCGCACGTCTTTATCGGCGAGGATGCCGAGGACAAGGGTGGCGCGTTCGTCGCGGAAGACCTCGCGCCATGTCTCGACGAGAAGGAAGGCGGCGGCGGCATTGTGCGCGCCGTCGAGCACCAGCTTTTCGCTGAGGCGCTGGAAACGGCCCGGCCATTGCACGTCGCGCAGGCCGCGCGCGATGGCGTCGTCGTGAATGCCGAGCCCGGAGAGGGCGAGCGCGCGCACGGCCAGCTCGGCATGCCAGCGCTGATGGCTGCCCACGAGATTCACGGCACCGCCTGCCCACGGCCGCTCGACGAAATCCAGCGTCTGCGCGCCGACTTCCTCCGCATGGCGGCGGAGCACCGCGGCGACCTCATCCGCCTGCGGGGCGGAGACGGTGGGCACGTTGGGCTTGACGATGCCGGCCTTCTCCGCGGCGATGGCGGCGATGGTGGTGCCGAGCCATTGCTGATGATCGAGCGCGATGGGCGTGATGATACTGACGGTCGGGGTGACCACATTGGTCGCATCGAGCCGGCCGCCCATCCCGGTCTCGAGCACCACCACTTCACACGCGCTGCGCTGAAAGTGGCGCAGCGCGAGGACGGTGGTGAGTTCAAAAAAGGTGGGCTCGAAATCCCACGTCGCCGTGAGTTCGCGCATCTCGCTGAGGTCCGCCGCCACCGCTTCCTCAGGCATCATCTGGCCATCGACCCGGATGCGCTCTCGGAAGGTGACGAGATGCGGCGAGGTGAAGAGACCGGTGCGCCGACCGGCCGCGCGGCAGATGGCATCGAGCATCGCGCACACGGAGCCTTTCCCATTCGTGCCGGCGACGTGGAGGATTTTCGGCCCGCTCGTGGAGATTCCGAGCGCTTCGTTGAGCCGCCGGACGGTGTCGAGCCCGAGGCGGATTCCGTGGAGCTGCGTGGAGTAAAGCCACGCGACGGCGCCGTCGTATTTCACGCCGCGGGGGCGATCATCGGAGGCGTCGCGGCAGCGACGTAGCCGATGAGATTGCTGAGGGTTTCGCGCAGCTTTTTGCGATGCACGATCATGTCGACGAGCCCGTGCTCTTCGAGGAACTCGGAGGTCTGGAAATCGGGCGGCAAATCCTGATGCGTGGTTTCCTTGATCACGCGCGGGCCGGCGAAGCCGATCATGGCATTCGGCTCGGCGATGATGATGTCACCGAGCGTGGCGAAGCTCGCGCTCACGCCGCCGGTGGTGGGGTTGGTGAGCACGGAGAGGTAGGGCAGCCTGGCCTGCGCGTGCAGGGCCAGCGCGCCGGAGGTCTTGGCCATCTGGAGCAGGCTCAGCATGCCCTCGTACATGCGCGCGCCGCCGGAGGCGGAGACGATGATCACCGGGATGCGCCGCTCGGTGGCGCGCTCCACGCAGCGGGTGAGCTTTTCACCCACCACGGAGCCCATGGTGGCGGCGATGAAATTGAAATCCATCGCCGCGATGGAGACGGGTTGCTCGTCGATTGAGCCAAAGCCGGTGAGCACGGCGTCCTTCAGCCCGGTCTTTTTTTGGTAGGATTTCAGCCGCTCGCTGTAGCTGGCCATGCCGGTAAATTTCAGCGTATCGACCGAGACCATGTCGGCGTCGTGCTCTTCCCAGGTGCCCGCATCGAGCAGCATCTCCAGCCGCTCGCGCGCGCTCTGCGTGAAGTGATGGTCGCACTTCGGGCAGACGCGAAAATTCTGCACGAGTTCGAGGTTGTGGATCATCTCCGAGCAGTTCGGGCACTTCTGCCAGAGGCCCTCGGGGAATTCGCGCTTCTTGTCGGAGGTAAAACGTGGCTTGGAGAAAATGCCCATGGCGAAAGAGGTGGGTTGGAAAAAGCGATCAGCCGCGCGGCACGGCGGGGACCGTGGACGAGGCGCGACGGCAGAGTGTCGCGCACCCGCGCCGGCTTGCGCAAGTTTTCGCTCCTCGCCTTCCACCACCGCGAAGGAGCCGCTACACCGCGCGTGCCACCGTCGCCACCCGCACCGAAGCCGCACCCGCGAGCCGGAGCACGCGCGCGCATTCATCCACGGTGGAGCCCGTGGTAAAGACATCGTCGACGAGAAGCAGGTGGCGGCCCTGCACCGCCGCCTGTTCGCGGACGCGGAAGGCGTCGCGCAGGTTTTCCATGCGTTCGTCGCGGTCGAGCCGCGTTTGCGTGGTGGTGTAACGCGTGCGTTTCAGCGCCTCGATCATCGGCACGCCGGCCTGCGCGCTGAGCAGCTCGGCGAGGAGCGCGGCTTGATTGAAGCCCCGCTCGCGGAAGCGCGCCGCGTGCAGCGGCACGGGCACGATCGCGTCGAAGGGCGGCACCGTGAGCCGCGCGTCGCTCAGCGCATCGCCCAGCCACGCGGCGAGCGGGATGCGGAGCGAGCGGTCGTGGTCGTATTTGAAGCGGTGGATGAATTCGCGGACGACTCCGCGGCTGAGGTACGCGGTGACCGCGCACTCGAAGTGCAGCGGGCGGTCGGCGCAGTTCGCGCATTCAAACTCGCCGTCGATGGCTCCGTCGAAAGGCTCCGAGCAGCGCCGGCAGAAGGGCGCCGCGAGGGGCCAAGTCTTGCCCTCACAAACGGTGCAGAGATGCACCCCGGAAGCCGTGTCGCTTCCACACGCCGCGCAGTGCGGCGGAAAGAACACCGAAACGACCGCGTCACCAGCGCGCCTTGCGAGCTCGCGAATCCGCATAGTTCATCCACAGCGCGGCGACCAGCCAGGCGGTCGCCACGACGGTCAGCGCGCCGAGGCCCACGATGATGTCTCCGCCGAGCCACGGCATCGTTTCGTCGATCGAGCGTTTGGTCAGCTTGCTGAAGCTGAACTTCGCAAAAACCAGCCCGGCGTGCAGCCCGATGGGCAGCCACAGCGCGCGCGTGCGCAGCGTCGCCCAGCCGAGCACCCAGCCAAGCAGGAAGAGTGTGGAGAAGCCCGCCGCGAGCAGCATCGGATCGGCGAATTTCTCGAAACAGGACGGGAGCACGAGGAAGCCGGTGAGCCAGTCGATCTGCACGTTTTCGGCCGAAGGCGGCTTCACGAAATGGATGATGGAAAACAGCGCCGAGACGCAAAAGACCGCCGGCAAATCCAGCAGCGTGCGCCGGAACAAACCGAGGATCACGCCGCGAAACAGCCACTCTTCGAGAAAGGCCACGGTCACCGCGGAGAAGGCGATCTTGATCAGCGCGGTCCAGGGCAGACTTGTCTTCAGCCGGTAGACTTCCAGCCAGAGCAGCAGTCCCCCGTAGGCCGCCATGCAGACGATGCCGGTGGTGAGGCCGATGCGAAAATTTCGCCACCGATGCGGGTCGCGCTCGATCCCGAGCTGCGCAGTGCCGCGGATGTGCAACGAGCGAAACGTGGGCCAGAGCAGGACCACCGCGGCGATCAGCACCGCGCGGTCGAAGATCTGCGCAAAGTCCGCCCCGACGAGGAAGCTCCACTGCGTCCGCGCAGCCCCCCACTTCGCCAGCCAGAAAAGCCACGGCGCGAGCAGCGCCCCGAGCAGCACCGTGCCGATGAGGTAGAGGAGAATCTTGCGGATTTCTTTCAAGCCGCCGCATCATCCAGATACCCGCCGCTCACTCCACACAAAACCGCATGCGCAATCTCCACACTTGGAAAACCACGACCGAAGAAGGGGACAAACGCGAAGTGCGCGCGGAGAAATTCGGCAAGAAGTGGCGCCTCCAGGCCAAGCTGAAAAGCGAAGAGCGATGGACCTACTATGACGATCCGCTGCTCGCCGATCTGCTGGAGCTGCGCGACGTGCTCTTCCGAAAATATCAGCGCAAACATCTTTCGTGGGAGGATCTGGAACAGGTCGATCAACTCATTCGCGACCGCGGCGGCAAGGTGCCGGAGGAATGAAAAATCGAAATCCGAAGCTCGAAATCCGCAACAACCCGCGGGAAGTTTTGGAAGCATGAAAGCGGAGGCAACCAGGCGTTCTCCGTTGTTTCGGAGCTTTCCGGCCATTCGATATTCCTTCGGATTTCGGATTTCGGATTTCGGATTTTCATGACTCCCATCGCTGCCGACAAGGCGCACTGCTGGCATCCCTTTACGCCGATGGCCGACTGGTGCGCGCCGGAGCACGACCCGCTGGTGCTCGTCTCCGGCGAAGGCGCGCTGCTTCGCGACAGCGAGGACCGCGAATACATCGACGGCAATTCGTCCATCTGGACAAACCTGCACGGGCATCGCCACCCGCGGATCGACGCCGCGATCCGCGCGCAGCTCGACCGCGTCGCCCACACGTCGTTCCTCGGTTTTACGAATCCGCCCGCCGCGGAACTCGCGCGGCAGCTCGTGGCGCTGTGGCCGGCGGGCACGCTGACGCGCGTGTTTTTTTCCGATGACGGCTCTACGGCGATCGAGGTGGCGCTGAAGATGGCGTTGCAGTTCTGGCGTCTCCGCGAACAGCCGCAGCGGCGCGTGTTCGTTTCTTTCCGCGATGCGTATCACGGCGACACGCTCGGGGCGGCGAGCCTCGGGGGAATCGGGATGTTTCAAGGTGCGTTCAATCACGGTTTGGAAGTGACGTGCCTTCCCGAGCTCGCGGCGCTGGAGCAGGTGGATGCGGAAACCGTCGCCGCGGTGATCATCGAGCCGCTGATCCAAGGCGCGGCCGGGATGCGGCTGTGGCCACACGGACTGCTCCGCGAGCTGCGCCGCTGGTGCGACGAACGCGGTGTCTTCCTCATTCTCGACGAGGTGATGACCGGCTTTGGCCGCACCGGCACGATGTTCGCCTGCGAGCAGGAGGGTGTGGTGCCGGACTTCATCGCGCTGGCGAAAGGGCTGACCGGCGGCTACCTGCCGCTCGCCGCGACGCTGACCACGGAGCGCGTCTTCGAGGCCTTTCTCGGCGGCCCGGAGCGCGCACTTTATTACGGCCACAGCTACACCGCGAACCAGCTCGGCTGCGCCGCCGCGCTCGCCAGCCTCGCCATCTTCCGCGAGGAAAAGGTGCTCGCCGAGCTACAGCCGAAAATCGCCCGGCTCACCGCGCTGCTCGCCGAATTGCGCCGCGATCCGCGCGTCCACGAGGTGCGGCAATGCGGTTTCATCGCCGGCATCGAGCTGCGCCGCGCCGATGGCACGCCCTTTCCCGCTGACGCTCGCACCGGCGCGCGCGTGTGCCTCGCCGCGCGCCCTCACGGTCTGCTCACGCGGCCGATCCGCGATACGCTCGCGCTCATGCCGCCCTATTGCATCACCGATACGCAGCTCGCGCAGAGCGTCGAGGCGCTGGCGAAAGGCATCGCGGAAATCTGCGGGCCGGCCTGATTCACGCTACCGGGCAGGGCAGCTCGTCGCCCAGATTTACCACCTCGGGAATGTCGCCGAGTTCGCGCCGATCGAGCCACAGCGCCTGCCGGCAAAAAAGAAACCGCGCATGGCCGAAATCCCGCCACTCCGCCGTCTCGGCCAGCGCGCGAAACTCCGCAAAAGAAAACGCGCGACGCGCCGAGACACGGCCGTCGGACTGCGTCATCGGATCACGATAAATCAAGGCGGTGAGCGCGTAAACGCCGGCGAGGGTGGCGAGGCTGCGCTCCAGATCGGCGACGAGGACGAAGCGGTTCGAGAGCGCGCTGCACGCCCGCAGCAGCTTCACCGCATCCGCTTCGGCGAAGTGATGCAGGGCGAGGGAACAGCAGACGAAATCGTAGGATTGGGCCGTCTCGAAAGTGAGCACATTGGCCTCCATGAAATCGATCTCGGAATAGCCGTCGGAAAGTTTGCGCGCGATGGCGAGGGTCGAGGGATTCGCATCCACGGCGTCGATCCGCACCGTCACGCCGTGAGCGCGCGCCCAGTCCGCGATGACGCGCGGGATGTCCCCGGCGCCCGTCGCGAGGTCGAGCACGCGATACATTTCCCCCGGCACGAACCAGCGAGCAAGGAACCGGCGGACCAGCCGATGGCTGCCGAAGTGGCGGTTGAGCGAGACGAGATTCAGCAGGTCCGCCTCGAGCTCGGCGGAGACCGGCTGCGGGCGATCCATGAGTTCGGGCTCGTCCGGATTGAAGGCGCGTTTCATTCGCAGGGGAAATAGTGGAACACGACCGCGCCGGAATCGACCCCTTTTCCGCGCCCGTGCGTCTGGCGCTTGGCAGCACCAGCAGCCCGCGCCAGATTGCCCGGCACCCCGTGACCACCCCGCTCCGCATTTTCGTCGTCGAGAATCATCCCGATACGCTGGTCTACCTGCGCCGTTATCTCGAGGCGATGGGCCACACCGTGCAGATCGCTCACGACATGGAAACGGCGCTGGCGCGCTTCCCGGAGACGCGCGCTGACTTGCTCGTCAGTGACATCGGCCTGCCCGATGGCGATGGCTGGCAACTGCTCGAGCGCCTTGGGCCACCGCAGGCTTTCCTCGCCGTGGCGATGAGCGGCTGCGGGGCCAATGCGGACAAAAAACGCAGCCGCGCCGCAGGATACCGGCATCATCTCCTCAAGCCCTTCCTGCCGGATGAGCTCGATCCGATCCTCGCCGAAGCGGCGCAGCTCGCAGCGGAACGGCAGGCCCAGCGCGATACATCCGGCCTTCGCGGCGTCTCCGAATCTGGGGCATGACTACGCTCAACCTCAAAGGCAACTGGAACGAACTGAAAGGAAAGCTGAAGCAGCAATACGGACAACTGACCGACGACGACCTGATCTTCGCTGAAGGCAAAGAGGAAGAACTCCTCGGCCGCCTGCAAAAACGCCTCGGCAAGGATAAGGAAGAAGTTCGCCGGATCATCGAAGAAATCTGACCCTCACGCTGCTCCAAAAAAAACCAGCGCCCGCATCCACGATGCGGGCGCTTTTTTTGCGGGCAATGAATGGACCGCGGGCTCCTCGGCGAAGCCGCTCCCGCCAGCGGAGGGCAGGTAGCCGGAAGTCAGATTTGGAACGCGAAACACGCGGAAAGGGCGCGGAAGGACGCGAAAGAAAGGAGCAGAACTTCCTATTTCGCGTGTTCCGCGTGGCTTCCGCGTGATTCGCGTAATTTCAGTATACCCTCTAAAAATCGACGGGCGCGGGACGCTCCAGCTTGATCGTCGAATCCACCACCGTCTGCTGCTCCATCGGGCGCACCGGCTCAGCGCGGCGGACCTCGATGACCGGCTCGGTCGAAGCCGTCGGTGAGGGCACCGTCGACGCGCTATCGACCGGCGCCGTGTTGCCGTGCAGCGCCTTCATCGCAATCATGTTGTTGGTCGCCTGGATCGAGTTGTAGGGATCTTCGCCCACGACGGTCGCCTCCTTCATCGCCACCGCCTGCACGTTTCGCACGTCCACCGCGAGGACCGCCCGCGGAAATTCCCCGCTCGTCACTTCCTTGACCAGATTCCGCGTCGCTGCGCCGTGCACGTCGCAGCCGTCCTTCGGCGCCTGCGCTTCGGTCGCGATTTCAAAGTAAGTCGTCCGCCGCTGCGCTTTCTCCTTCGTCTCCAGATTTTCCACGGTCTCGAAACACTTGTCCGTCGCCAGCTTGCCCGACGAGGCGCAAATCTCGCATTTGATCAAGCCGCGCGGCTGGCTGATCTCGCCCGGCTTGTATTCTGAAAACGTCGCCTTCATCACATTCGCCCAGATCGGCAACGCGAGCTCGTTACTGAAGGCGCCACGATAGATCGGCGACGGCTTGTCGAAGCCCAGCCACACCCCGCACGTCACCGCGCTGCTGTAGCCGATGAACCACGCATCGGTGAAATTGTAGGCCGTCCCCGTCTTGCCCCCGAGCGGGAATCGCTTCACGCCGAGATCCGTGAACGTGCGATCCGCCGTGCCGCGCTCCAGCACTTCCGCGAGGCAGCTATGCACTTCGTAAGCGGTCGTCTCCTTGATCACCCGCGTCTGGCCCGTGCGCGCCTTGAAGACGACCCGGCCCTCTTTGTTCTCGATGCGGTCGATCACGAACGTCTTCTCCGGCCGCTGCCCGCGATTCGGGAAGATCGTATTCGCCAGCGTCAGCTCCATCAGCGTCACCTCGCTGCTGCCGAGATAGGTCGCGGGGAACGGGCGCATCGTCGAAGTGATCCCGGCTTTTTTCGCCAGCGGGATGACCTGATCCAGGCCCGTCATCATGCCCAGCCGCACGGATGCCGCGTTCTTCGATTTCACCAGCGCGGCGCGCGCCGAAATCGGCCCCTCGTATTTGTTCTCCACCGTCTCCGGCCCCCACTCGCCGAGAATGCCCGTGGTGCCGCCGATCATCACCTGGCGGTTATCCATCACTGCATCCTGCACCACCGTGCCGGGAAACATCCCCTTCTCAAATGCCGCCGCATACACCAGCGGCTTGAACGCCGTACCCGCCGGCCGCTTCGCGAGCAGCGCCCGATCGTATTCGCTGTGCTGAAAATCGCGGCCGCCCACCAGCGAGAGGATGCCGCCGGTCGCGTTGTCGATCACCACCACCGAGCCCTGCAAATACTCCGGCGTCGGCAGCGCGTCCACGTCACCGCCGCCCGTTTGCTGACGCTGGTGCGCTTTAAACATCTGGTCGTATTTTGCATACGTCTGGTGCTCGAATCCCTCGTGCCGCTCCGCCGTGTCGAGCTGGTCGCGCAGCGCCTTCTCCGCCTTGCGCTGGAGCTCTCCGTCGATCGTGGTGTGAATGCGGTAGCCGTCGCTGATCGCCGAGTCGCGGCCAAATTGCGCAATCACCTGCTGCGCCACGAGATCGAGCGCGTACGATTCCTGGTGAATCCGTGAACGATTCTTGACCAGCAGATCCTCCGCGATCGTCAGCTCCGCCTGCTGCTTGGTGATCTGCCCCATTTCCAACAAGCGCCCGATGACGAAGTTCCGCTGGTCGAGACACGCCTGGCGATTCTTCCACGGCGAAAGATTGTTCGGGCTCCGGAGCAGCCCCGCGAGCGTCGCCGCTTCCGAGATCGAAAGGTCCTTCGCCCGCTTGCCGAAGTAAGATCGCGCCGCCGCTTCCGCACCGTAGAGCCCGGAGCCGAAGTAGACGCGGTTTAGATAAAGTTCGAGGATTCGCTCCTTGGAAAACCGCGACTCGATCGTCTTGGCCACGAAGATTTCCAGCAGCTTGCGTTTATAGGTCCGGTCGTTGCTCGGCAGATCGTCGGGGAAAGAATTGCGCGCAAGCTGCTGCGTGAGCGTGCTCGCGCCCTGCCGCGTTTTGCCTGCCTGATAGTTGCGGATCATCGCCCGCGCCACGCCGTAGTAGTCCACGCCGCTGTGGCTGTAGAAGCGCGTGTCCTCCGCCGCCACTACCGCGAGTTGCAGCGTGCGCGCGATGTTTTCGATGCCGACCTTGTCGCGGTTCTGGATGAAGATGCGGCCGAGCACCACGTCGTTGCGGTCGTAGATCACGCTCGCCGATTCCATCTCCTCGAGCAGCGAGTAGTCGATCGCCGCGGCTTTTGCCTCCCACTTCGCTTTTTCCGCCAGCAGCCAGATGCCGCCGATGAGCATGACGGCGAGCAGCATCCCCACAGGGACGAAGAACCAGGGGCGTTTGTAAAATGGCTGGCGGGGTGCGTGGTATTCCCACATTGGCAGGGTGATCCGAAAGGGATTCCCTAAGTCCCATCTTTCCCCGGCCAACGCAAACAAAACGATGCCGCTCCCAGCCCTCCTCCGCGCCGAGATCGCCCGCCGCGGCCCGATCCCGTTTCGCGACTTCATGGAGCGCGCGCTCTACCACCCCGAACACGGTTACTACAGCTCCGGCCGGGCCGCCATCGGGCGTGGCGGCGATTTCTTCACCAACGTCAGCGTCGGCCCGCTTTTCGGGCGCCTGCTCGCGGTGCAGTTTGAGGAAATGCGGCAACACCTCGGCGGCCCGGAGGATTTCACCATCGTCGAACAGGGCGCACACGACGGCGCGTTCGCCTTCGACGTCCTCTCACACCTTCGCGGGAGTCTTCGCTACGTCATCGTCGAGCCATCCGCCCGCGCTCGCGCCGCGCAGCAAACCCGGCTGGGTGTTTTTGCCGAGAGCGTCAGTTGGGTTCCATCGCTCGCCGAACTTCCGCCTTTCACCGGCGTGCATTTTTCCAACGAGTTGATCGACGCCTTCCCCGTCCATCTCGTGACCTGGACCGGCGCCGAGTGGTTCGAGCGCCACGTCGCGGTGGCAGGCGACGCCTTCGTTTTCACCGACGCGCCCCTTTCCTCCGCAGCACTGCGCGAACGCCTCGCCCGATTGCCCGCCGTCCCGCCGGGCTACGTCACCGAAGTGAATCTCGCCGCCCCGGAGTGGCTCGATCAGCTCGCGCCGAAACTCCAGCGCGGCTGGCTGCTGGCCATCGACTACGGCTACCCGCGCGACGAATTTTACCGGCCGGATCGCCTCGACGGCACCCTCTCCGCCTACGCCGATCACCAGCGTGAACGGAACCCGCTCGCGCGTCCCGGCGAGATCGATCTCACCGCCCACGTCGATTTCACCACCCTCGCCGAACACGCCATTTCCCTCGGCCTCGACCTCGCCGGCTTCACCGATCAGCACCACCTCATGGTCGGCCTTAGCCAATTGCATTTCCCCGACGAACCCGCCACGACACCCGAGCGACAAAAGGAGCTGCGCGCGCTGCAAACGTTGATGCACCCGACGCTGATGGGCCGCGTGTTCAAGGCCATCTGCTTCACCCGCGGCACCGCACCGTCGCTCAGCGGCTTCCGGTTCGCCAGAGACGCACGCGGAGCACTCAACCTGTCATCCGCCGAAGCACCGTACACAGCGCGCTGATTTGCTTCGGCGTGTGCCGCGCGGAGAGCGTCACCCGCAAGCGCGCCGCATCGCGCGCCACCGTGGGGTAGCGGATCGCCGGGACGAAAAATCCCTTGCCCGCGAGGATTTGCGCCGCTTCCACCGCCGCCTCGGCCGTGCCGACGATGATCGGGATGATCGCGCTCTGCACTTTCTTCCCGCCGGCAAAAAGATGCGGCATTTCCTCCGCAAACTGCGTGAGGTTCACCCGCAACTGCTGCCGCCGCCGCTCGCCTTGCGCGGACATCATGAACTCCACCGCCGCCGTGGCCGCCGCCGCGATCGCCGGCGAGGGCGCCGTCGAGTAGATGAAACTCCGCGCGCGATTGATCACCAAATCCACGAGCCGCCGCCCGCCGCAAATGTATCCGCCGCTCACCCCGAGCGCCTTACTCAGCGTGCCCATCTGCACATCGATCTTCGCCGCCAGCCCGAGCTGATCCGCGAGCCCGCGGCCATGCTGCCCGATCACGCCCACGGCGTGCGCCTCATCGAGCAGCAGCAGCGCGCCGTAGCGGCTCTTGATTTCTACGATCTCCGCGAGCGCCGCCCAATCGCCATCCATGCTGAAAACCGATTCCGTGACCACGATCACGCGCGCGTCCGGATAGTGCTCGCGCGCCCATTGCAGATGGCTCTCCAGTTTGCCGAGATGATTGTGGGGAAACACGCGCACCACCGCGCCGCTCAGCTTCGCTCCATCGATCAGCGACGCGTGGCAGAGCTTGTCGAGAATCACCACGTCGTCCTTTTGCGCCAGCGCGCCGAGCGTGCCCAGCGCCGCCGCATAGCCGCTCGTGAAAGTCAGCGCCGCCGCCGTGCGCTTGAACTCGGCCAGCCGTTCCTCCAGCCGCACATGCGGCCCGAGCGTCCCGCAGACCAGCCGCGAAGCGCCCGCGCCCACGCCGTATTCGTCGATCGCCGCCTTGGCCGCCTCGCGCAGCGCCGGTTCCGTCGCGAGGCCGAGGTAATCGTTCGACGAAAAATTGATCAGCTCCTTCCCCGCCGTGCGCATCACCGGCTGCTGAGCGGAGTCAAATTCGCGCAGCTTCCGCAGCAGCGAATGCGATTTCAGTTCGGCGAGTTCGGCTTCGATCGTTTGGGTCATCGGGGAAAATCAGGAAGTGAGCGATCGTTCGTCAGCAGACGGTCAATCCGCTCACTGACGACTCTTTCGCTTCCCACTTTCTATGACGAGAGCCCCCACGAAAGCAGCCGATAGCTGTCGTCCCACACCTTTTTGTCCCCGAGCACCACGGCGATGACGTCGCGCCCGTTGAGGCTGGCGCTGGAGATCAGGCAGTGGCCGGCGGCGTTGGTGTAACCGGTTTTCATGCCGTTGCAGAGCGCCCATTTGCGCAGGACTTGGTTTGTGGAATCGAAGGTGCGGGTGCGGCCGTCGTTGTAACGCCAGGTCACGGAACGCTGGCTGACGATGCTGCGGATCACGCGGTTGCGATACGCGGCCATCGCCACCTTCGACATGTCGCGCGCGGTCGAATACTGCCCCGGCGCGGGCAGGCCATTCGGATTCACAAACCGCGAAGTGCTCATGCCGAGCTGCGCGGCCTTGGCGTTCATCTTGGCCGCAAAGGCTTCGACGCTGCCGGCGTTGTCGCGGGCAAGGGCGCGGGCGACGTCGTTCATGCTTTTCACCAGGAGAATTTGCAGCATCTTCCCGCGGCCGTAGGTATCGCCCGCCTTGATGTAGAGCTTCGAAGGCTCCGCGTAGGTGTCCACCGGCTGCACGCGGATGTCCGTTTCGAGCCCGCCATCCTCGGCGATGATCAAGCCAGTGAGCAGCTTTTGGGTGCTCGCGACCGGGCGCGCGTCATCGGCGTTGTGTTCAAAGAGCACCTTCCCGGTCTGCGCATCGATCACGATGGCGGAAGCGGCCTGAATCGCCGGCGGATTGCTGTCCTCATCAGCCGCGAAGGCTTCCTGAACCACCCGCCTTTTTGACGTACTGGTCTCCGCCGGTTTTTTAACCGCCGCAGGTTTTTTCACCGCCGGTTTCTTGGCGGCGGGAGTGGCCTTGGCGACCAGTTCCGCTTTCCTCGTCGGGGTCTGGGCGTTTGCGGCGGCCAGGCCGAGGATGGCGAGGAGGGTGGTGGCGAGGAGTCGGCGGATCATGTCGGCGGCTACTAAAGGAATTCGCCGCGCTTCTGCAAGCAGCCTGTGGCGGTGCGGCTACTCGCCGGCTTCGGCGAGTTTCTTTTCCACGTCGGAATCCGGAGCCGCGCCGAGATTGAGCGCCTGTTGATAGTGGCGCCGCGAGAGTTCGATCGCGGGCGGAGTGCGCTGGAGATAAAAGACGGCGAGATTGAAATGCGCCTCCGGATAATCCGGCGCGAGCGCGATCGCCTTGCGCATCTCGTCCTCCGCGCCGAGGTACCAGCCTTTCCGCCCGATCGTGACACCGAGGTAATGATGCGCCCGCGCGTCCTTCGGCTCGTAAAGCACGGCCTGCGCGAGCGCCGCGAGCGCGGGGTCGAGCTTGCCCTGATCGTAATAAACCACGCCGAGGATCAGCCAGCCGAGCCCGGTCTCCGGCTCGGAGCGGACCACGCGCTTCAAGACCTGCTCGGCGTCCTCGTACTTCTTCGCGCGATACTCCAGCAGGCCGAGATTGATCAGCGTGGGGAGATTGCCGGGAGCGAGTTCGAGGACTTTGAGGAAGTCCTTCCGCGCGGTCACGAGGTCGTTGCGGGCGAAGGCGGCGAGCGCGCGATTCGCGATGTCCTGTGCTTCCTTGGAGTTGCGTTTGTTGTCGGGAAGATGCAGCTCGACCGAAGGGCTGATGCGGAACTTCGGCCCCTGCGCGGTGGCCGGCAGGGCGAGCGCGAGCAGCAGCACGCAGACGAATCGGAAGACCATGTTATTTGCTGGCGCCGAGTTCCCGCGCGCGGGTGGTGGCCGCGCGCACCGCGCTGAAGAGCGTGGCCCGCAGCGCCCCTTTTTCCAGCGCTTCGAGCCCCGCGATCGTCGTGCCGCCGGGGCTGGTCACTTCCTCGCGGAGCAGCGCGGGATGGCGTCCCGTTTTCAGCACCATCTCGGCGGAACCCGCGACGGTCTGCGCCGCGAGTTGCAGCGCGAGATCGCGCGGCAGGCCCATCAGCACGCCAGCATCCGAGAGCGCTTCGATGACGAGGTAAATGTAAGCCGGGCCGCTGCCGCTCACGCCGGTGACCACGTCGAGCAACTCCTCCTTTACCTGCACCGCCAGCCCCACCGCGCCGAGCACCTGCGCGGCGAAATCGGCATCGGCTTTCGTCGCGGTATCGCTGAGCGAATAAGCGGATGCGCCGCGCTGGATGAGCGCGGGGGTATTCGGCATCACCCGCACGATTCGCACGGCACTGCCCGCGGCTTCCTGGAGCGTTGCGATCGGCAGCCCGGCGACGATGGAGATGATCAGCTTGCCGGCGAGTTTGTCGCCGAGCGAACGGAGCACGGCAACCGCGTCGTTCGGCTTCACTGCGAGCACGAGCGCATCGGCGAAGGCCGCGAGTTCCTCGTTCGTCTTCGCGGCCACTCCCGCATCGGCGGCGAGCTTCTCCGCGACGCCGGGATACGCATCGCTCACCGCGATGGCCTCACGCGCAACCACACCGGCCTGAACCACGCCCTGCACGAGCGCGGTCGCCATTTTTCCAGAGCCGATGAAGCCGAGTTTCATCGCGCCAGAGTTAGCGGCGGGCGGAGGCATGGGAAGACAATTGAGCAGACGCGGGTGGGGTGACGGGGTGACGGGGTGACAACATTCACCCCGTCACCAAGTCACCCCGTCCGCCCGCGCCAACGGACAACCGTGACGAGAAACAAAACGGGCGAGCCCCGCAAGGCTCGCCCGTTTGTGAATCTGTCTACCGCTGCCTCAGCTCGCGCCCGCGGGCTCTTCGCTGGCTGGCGTGGCGGCCTTAAAGGTCAGCTTGCCATTTTCGGCGCTGATGGTCGCGGTGTCGCCGGCTTTCAGCGTGCCGCGGAGGATTTCCTCGGCCATCGGGTCTTCAAGGTAACGCTCGACCGCGCGCCGCATCGGACGCGCGCCGTATTGCGGGTCGTAGCCTTTCTCGATGAGAAGGTCTTTCGCCTTCTCGTCGAGCACGATGCTGATCTCCTTGATCTTGATCCGTGCGGCGACCTTCTTGATTTCGAGGTCCACGATGGTGAGCAACTCGGGCTTGCCCAGCGTGTGGAAGACGATCAGGTCGTCGAGGCGGTTCACGAACTCGGGCTTCAGCGTGCGCTTGGCCTCGTCGAGGATTTTCTCCTTCATCACGTCGTAGGCTTGCTCGTCGCGATTGGTCACGCCGAAGCCCATCGTGGACGACTTCTTGATCAGCTCGGCGCCGATGTTCGAGGTCATGATGATGATCGTATTGCGGAAGTCGATCTTGCGGCCCAGCGAGTCGGTGACCTTGCCCTCTTCCAGGATCTGGAGAAGGAGGTGCATCACGTCGGGGTGGGCTTTTTCGATTTCGTCGAAGAGCACCACGGAATACGGACGACGCCGCACGGCTTCGGAAAGCTGGCCGCCTTCCTCGTAACCGACGTAACCGGGAGGCGAGCCGATCAGGCGGGAAGCCGTGAACTTCTCCATGTATTCGGACATGTCGATCTGGATGAGCGCGTCGCGGTCGCCAAACATGAACTCGGCGAGCGTCTGCGCGAGGAACGTTTTACCGACACCGGTGGGGCCGAGGAAGATGAACGAGCCGATCGGGCGGCGCGGATCCTTCAGATCTGCGCGGGAGCGGCGGAGCGCCTTGGAGATGGCGACCACGGCTTCGTCCTGGCCGATGACCTTGCCCCGGAGCTCTTCTTCCATCTTGAGCAGCTTGGCAGTCTCGGCCTGTTCCATGCGGTTGAGCGGAACGCCCGTCCACTTGGAAATGATGTGCATCATGTCGTCCTCGGTGACCACGACTTCCTTCTCTTCGCGCTGTTCCCGCCATTCGGTGAGAATGCGTTCGAGCTTCTCCTTGGCCTGCTTTTCGGTGTCGCGCAGGGCGGCCGCTTTCTCAAAGTCTTGCGCCTTGATCGCACCTTCTTTGCGGCCACGGATTTCTTCGATCTCCTTCTCGATTTCCTTCACGTTCGGCGGGCGCGTCATGGAGCCGATGCGGGCGCGGGCGCCAGCTTCGTCCATCACGTCGATCGCCTTGTCGGGCAGGAAACGGCCGGTGAGGTAGCGGTCGCTGAGCTTCACGGCTTGTTCGAGCGCTTCGTCGGTATAGCGCGCCTTGTGATGCGCTTCGTACTTCGAGGCGAGGCCTTTCAGGATTTGGATGGCCTGCTCCACGGTCGGAGCTTCCACCTTCACCTGCTGGAAGCGCCGTTCGAGCGCGGCGTCCTTCTCGATGTATTTGCGATACTCGTTCAGCGTCGTTGCGCCGACGCACTGCATCTCACCGCGGCTGAGCGCCGGCTTGATGATATTGCTCGCATCCATCGCGCCCTCGGCAGAACCGGCACCCACGATGGTGTGCAGCTCGTCGATGAAGAGAATGACGTTTTTGGTCCGGCGGATTTCGTCCATCACGGCCTTGATGCGTTCTTCAAACTGGCCGCGATACTTCGTGCCCGCGACCATCAGGGCGAGGTCGAGGGTGATCACTTTTTTGTCGCGGAGCAGCTCGGGCACGTTGCCCGTGGCGATCTCCTGCGCGAGGCCTTCGACGATCGCGGTCTTGCCCACGCCGGCTTCGCCGATCAGCACCGGGTTGTTCTTCGTGCGACGGCAGAGTACCTGGATGACGCGCTCGATTTCGCTCGCACGACCGATCACCGGGTCGATCTCGCCTTTCTTCGCCAGTTCCGTGAGGTCGCGCCCAAACGCCCGCAGCGCCGGCGTCTTCACGTCCTTGCCGCGGCCCGCACCACCGCTCGGGCCTTCGGATTGCTGCTCCTGCTCGGCTTCGGGCGGAGTGAAATTCGGGTCGAGTTCCTTGAGGATTTCGTTGCGGGTGCGCTCGATGTCGACTTCGAGATTCTTGAGCACGCGGGCGGCGACGCCTTCCCCCTCGCGCAGCAGGCCGAGCAGAATGTGCTCGGTGCCGACGTAGGAATGGTTGAGCGATTTCGCTTCCTTGCCCGCGAGGGCGAGCACCTTCTTCACCCGCGGGGTGTAAGGAATGTTGCCCACCATCTTGGTCTCAGGACCGCTGCCGACTTGTTTCTCGACTTCCATGCGCACGGTCTCGAGATCGAGCCCCATTTTCTGGAGCACGTTCACGGCGACGCCCTGGCCGAGCTTGATCAGACCGAGCAGGAGATGCTCGGTTCCCACATAGTTGTGGTTAAAGCGATCGGCCTCTTTACGGGCGAGGGCGAGCACCTGTTGCGCACGGGGTGTGAAGTTGTTCATCATTGGATTTTCAGCTGCCGCAGAATGCCAATCGGCGCTCCATCCGTATCGGCTTCCTGCAGCGGGTGCAACTTGGCGCTGTAAAAACTCACGCGCAAGCGGTGTCGCAAACCAGCCGGCACTTTTTGGGTCATAATGGCTGCAGAGCAGCGATGGTGCCGCGCACGCCGCGCACTTGATTTGCGCCACCGCGTGGCAGCGGCTCGATTGGCGGAAATCGCGGTAGGGAAGCCGCGCCGCGGGTTCCCAGATTGCCCACCCTTAGCGAGGGAACCCGCGGCGCGGCTTCCCTACCAAAGAGGGAACCCGCGGCGCGGCTTCCCTACCAAAGAGGGAACCCGCGGCGCGGCTTCCCTACCAAAGAGAGCCAGTAGCGACCGGGTAGGCGCCCGCCGTTCACGATCAGCGGACGATTTCCCTCCGCCGCGCTTTCGCCCCAAGCGTTGGGCGTCCATGTTCCCGCGCACCATTCATGGAAGCCGCTCCGCATTCCCCCGCTCCGTTGCTCTCCAGCCTGCGACTTTTCCGGCTGCTCGTTTGGGTCCACTGGCGCTCGCTGCTGGCGCGGGTGCGCGCCGCGAGCCGCGATTCTCCGCTGCTTTTCTTCGTGCTCGGCGGCTTCGTCCTCGGCTACCTCGCGCTGGGTTACTGGCTGTTCCATGCAGGGCTGGGGTTTCTCCATCACTTCCCACTCGTGGGGGCGCTGCTCGGGCAGCGCATTCTCTACCTCATCTTCGGTTTCTTTTTTGTGATGCTGGTTTTTTCCAACCTCATCATTGGCTACTCCACGCTCTTCAAAAACCGGGAAACGAGCTGGCTGCTCTCGTTGCCGGTCGCGCATCCGGACGTGTATCGCTGGAAGTTTCTCGAAGCGCTCGTCGTCTCGAGCTGGGCGCTCATTTTCCTCAGCGCGCCAATGATGATCGCCTACGGCCGCGTGCATGACGTGGAGCCGATTTTCTACGCGCAGGTGGCGCTGGTTTATCTGCCGTTCGTGATCATCCCGGCGCTGGCGGGTTCGTGGATCATCGTCTTTCTCGTGCGGATTCTCGCCCGCTCCGGCGTAAAACGCATCGCGCTCCTCGGCGCCCTCGGCGTGTTGCTCGCGATCGCGTTCGGCATTCAGCCCGCGACCGACGCCGACGCGATCTCCGCGCAGGACGTGCTCTCCTTCGATCAACTGCTGCGCCACACCCGGCTGAGCGTAAATCCCTTTCTCCCCAGCGCCTGGCTCGCGCAATCCGTCCTCGCGCTCAGCGAAGGCCTCACCCGGCAGGGCATTTTCTTTTTCCTGCTCCTCACCGCGAATGCGCTCATGGGCCTGCTCCTCGGCTTCGGGATCGTCGGGCGATTTTTCTTTGGAAGCTGGACGGCCGCGCTGAGTTCGCGTGCCGAGCGTTACCAGCGCGAGGCAGAAGCCAAACGCCAGCGCGCGGATCGTCGCAGCCTGCTCGATCGCGCCGTCGGCGTGATCCGCCGCTTCTCGCCGCCCGCCGCCGCGCTGGTGCAAAAAGACGTGCGCCTCTTTTGGCGCGATCCCGCGCAGTGGATTCAATTCATGATCTTCTTCGGGCTGCTCTGCATCTACGTGCTGAACCTGCGCAACGTCGCCTTCAACTTCGAAAACCCGTTCTGGGAAACGATGATCAGCTACCTGAATCTCGCCGCTTCCGCGCTCACGCTTTCCACACTCACCACGCGTTTCGTTTATCCGCAATTTTCGCTCGAAGGCCGCCGCCTCTGGATCCTCGGCCTCGCGCCGTTCGGGCTGGAGAAAGTGCTGCTGCAAAAATTTTGGATGAGCTGCATCACCGCCACGCTCGTCACCGTGGTGCTGATGGTCGCCTCCAGCGTGATGCTGCATCTGCCGTGGCAAAAGGTCGTTTTCTTCGCGCTCGCCATCGGGCTGATGAGCGCGGCGCTGAGCGGGCTCGCCGTGGGGCTCGGCGCGTTGTTCCCGAACTTCAAGGAAGACAATCCGAGCAAGATCGTGAGCGGCTTCGGCGGCACGCTCTGCCTCGTGGTCAGCTTCCTTTACATCGCGCTGTTCGTCGCGCTCACCGCGCTGCCGGATTTGCGGCGGGTCGCGCCGGTGAATTTCCCGCTGCCGGATGGCGCCGCATTCGGTCTCGCCGCGCTGCTCAGCATGGTGGTGCTGCTGCTTCCGCTCGGTCTCGCCACGCGGCGAGTGAAACATCTGGAAATCTAGAGCGGCGGTCCTCACACTCGCCTCCACCATGTCGGAACGCTCGCGCACCCCAAAAGAACCCGAACTCGAACTTCCACACGACGACTCGCTCAGCGGCGAACATCTCGACAACCAGGTCCAGAAGGCGCAGGAGCAACTCATCTCGCTCAAGCGCCAGCAGGAGCAGATCGAACGGCAGAAGCGCGAACTCGAGGAACTGAGTCGGCGGCAGGAACAGCTCCAGGCCGGCCGGCAGGAAATGGTGGATAAACTCACCCGCGCGATCGTGGTCCTGGAGCGCGAAACCTACGAAGCGCAGAAGCGCGTCGAAGTGCTGCAAGGGATTCACGAGTCGTTCAATTCGCACGTCGGGCAACTCGAGGAGATTAATCCCAAGACCTGGGAAGGCCTCGACATCAACAAGGAGCTGAACAAGGCGCTCAGCGCCGTGGACGACGCCCGCGCGGAATACGCGAAGTCCATCCCGAAAATTTCGCCCGAGACCAACAACGACGGCGGCGCCGATCCCGTCGCGGCCACCGCCGGCTTCCATCTCGACTACAGCGGCGCAAACGAACCCAAGGATTTCACCTACTGGCTCAAGGCCGGCTTCGCGTTCACGCTGCCGCTCGTCGGGCTCGGCATTATTTTGATCGTCGTCGTCGTCGCCGTCTTCACTCGCCCCGCTTAAAAAAACCGAGGAGCCGCAAATGGGCATGTTTTCCAAACCCTCCGGCAAGAAGAAGCCCGAGCCCAGCAAGGCGCCCACGCCACTCTCGACCAAACAGCGGGCGTTGCAGGAGCAGGAGACGAAGCTCAAAGCCGAAATGGAGCGGTGCAAAAAACTTGTGGAAGATGCGCCGCGCATCGCCGCTGAACAGCAGCGCCGGCAGCGCGAGGAGATGATCAATCGCGCTTCGATGACGCACCGTCCGACGCGCCCGACCGCGGTCGTCGATCGCGGCACCACGCTGCGGGCGGACCCGGCGGTCACCGGTCGCCAACGCCGCACGCGCGCGGAGCGCCGCCAGGGCCGGATGATGTTTTTCGTCCTGCTGCTGACGCTCGCGGCCGCGGTCTTTTATCTCTACCACACGGTCACGCGCGGCTGACGGCGACACGGGGATCCGGAGGGGAGAACCGGAGGGGAGAACCACAGATTACACCGATGGCACAGATGGGTTTCCGCGCGGCCCGCCACCTCCGCCACCTCCGCCACCTCCGCCACCTCCGCCACCTCCGCCATCCGTGTCATCTGTGTCATCTGTGGTCGCCCTTTCTGAGTCATCCGTGGTCGCTTATTCCGTGCGATCCACGGTCGATCCCGGTCGACTCGCATCACTGTCGTCTCGACGCCGGGCGGTCTGCTGCGCTTCATCTTCGGTATGCGATCCCCGCTTTTCTCCCTCCTCGCCTGCGCCGTCTCGGCCAGCCTCTCGGTTTCCCGCGCTGCGGAATACGACATCGTGATCTACGGCGGCACCTGCGCCGCGGTCGTCGCCGCCGTGCAGGCGAAGAAGATGGGCAAGACCGTCGTCGTCGTGAGCCCTGACGCACATCTCGGCGGGCTCTCCAGCGGCGGTCTCGGCTTCACCGACACCGGCAACAAGGCCGTGATCGGCGGACTCTCGCGCGATTTTTACCACCGTATCTGGGCCCACTACGACCGCGCCGAATCGTGGAAGTGGCAGCAAAAATCCGAGTACGGCAACAAGGGCCAGGGCACGCCGGCGATCGACGGCGAGCAGCGCACGATGTGGATCTTCGAGCCGCACGCGGCGGAGCAGGTCTTCGAGGATTACGTGAAGGAATTTGCCATCCCGGTGGAGCGCGACGCTTGGCTGGACCGCGCGAACGGCGTGAAAAAAAACGGTGCGCGGATCACCGCGATCACCACGCTCGCGGGCAAAACTTACACGGGGAAAATGTTCATCGACGCCACCTACGAAGGCGACCTGATGGCTGCCGCCGGCGTGAGCTACCACGTCGGCCGCGAGGCGAATGCGCAATACGGCGAGACGGTCAACGGCGTGCAGGTCGGCGTGCTGCATCACCGGCATCACTTCGGCGTGCTGAAAACGCCGGTGAGCCCCTACGTCGTCGCCGGTGATCCGAAGAGCGGCCTGCTGCCGCGCGTTAGCGCCGAGCCGCCGGGCGAGTTCGGCACCGCGGACCAACGCGTGCAGGCCTACTGCTTCCGCATGTGCCTGACGAACCACCCGGAGAATCGCATCCCCTTCCCCAAACCCGCCGGCTACGACGCCGCGCAATACGAGTTGCTCCTCCGCATCTTCGCCACCGGCTGGCGCGAGACGTTCGAGAAATTCGACCCGATCCCAAATCACAAAACCGACACGAACAACCACGGCCCCTTCAGCACCGACAACATCGGGCGCAACTACGACTACCCCGACGGCAGTTACGAGCGCCGCCGCGAGATCATCGCCGAACACGAGACGTATCAAAAAGGCTGGCTCTACTTCATCGCCAACGACCCGCGCGTGCCCGCCGACGTGCAGACCGCGATGCGCGCATGGGGGCTGCCGAAGGATGAGTTCGCCGACAACGGCAACTGGTCGCGCCAGCTCTACATCCGCGAAGCCCGCCGCATGATCGGCAGCTACGTGATGACCGAGAACGAACTGCTGAAAAAGAAGCCCACGCCAGACTCTGTGGGCATGGGCAGTTACACCATCGATTCGCACAACGTGCAGCGCTACATCACCCCCGAGGGCACGGTGCAAAATGAAGGCGACATCGGCGTTCCGACCAAAGGCCCTTACGAAATCGCCTACGGTTCGCTGGTGCCGAAGCGCGGCGAAGTGGACAACCTGCTGGTGCCCGTGTGCGTCTCCAGCACCCACATCGCGTTCGGCAGCATCCGCATGGAGCCGGTCTTCATGATTCTGGGCCAATCGGCCGCCACCGCCGCCGCACTGGCGATCGACGCGCAGCAGCCGGTGCAGGATGTCGCCTACCCCGCGCTTCGCGAACGGCTGCTCGCCGACGGACAGATTCTGCACTTTGCCGCACCGGCAAAAAAGTAGCGTCGCACCCACTGGTGAGCTGAGCAGCGACAGCGGGCACCGGGGAAGAACGTGAATTTCGCCACGCATCCGCTATTTTTTCAATAATTGGCATAGCCATTGCAGCACTCAGAGGACAAGCCCTGCGGCCCTTTTCATGTCCCCTCAACGAATCCTCATCATTCAGGACGACCAGCTTCTCGCTAAATTCTACCGCGAGCAGTTCGAAACCGGCGGCTTCGTCGTCGAGTCCGTCCGCACCGGCGACGAAGCGGTCGAGGTCGTCCAGTCCCACCACCCCGACGCCGTGCTCATCGACTCGCTCACCCCGGGCCTGGAGGCCACCGACGTCGTCCGAGAAATCCGCGCCCGCCCGGCGAGCCGCGAAATCCCCATCGTGGCCCTCCCCTCCAGCCGCGCCCCGGTGGCGCGCGCCCTGCAACTCGCGGGAGCCCACGTGCTCCAGCGCGCGGCGAATCTCCCCGCGGAAGTCACCTACGCCGTCCAGGCCGCGCTCGGCCACGAACGCACCGCGGCCTCGGATCGCGCCATGCCTCTGCAGCCGCCGACGCGCTGGACCAGCCTGAGTTCGGCGGAAGCCCCGAACTCGCTGAACCTCATGCGCCACTCCGTGCAGGCATCGATTCGAGCCCCCGCCACCCGCCCGCCGCTCCGCGCGCTGTTGCAGGAAGTCCACGGCTTCACCGAGCGCCTCGCCCTCTTTGGCCAGCGACCGCTTTTCCATTTTTCCGCCGCGCTCGAAGCGTTGGTCTACGACCTGAACCGCCTCCCCGAACAGGCCAGCCCCTCGGTCCTGCGCACCATCGGCCAGGCGATCGATTTTTGCAGCGTGCTGCTCGACGCCGCCCGCCACCACGCTCTCCGCGATCCCTCGGGCGCGCATACCCTGGTCGTCGATGACGAAGACGGCGCCGCCCGCATCATCATGGCTTCGCTGGGCCTCGTGAACCTCCGCTCCCTCGCCTGCGATACGCCGACCGGCGCGCTTTCCGCGGCCAAAGCGCAGAAGTTCGACCTCATCTTTCTCGACGTGGGGCTGCCCAACATGAATGGCTTCGAGCTCTGCACCCGGATGCGGGGCATCCACGGCTACGAAAAAACGCCGATCGTTTTTGTCACAGGAATGGGCACCTTCCAGAACCGCGTGCAATCCAGCCTGAGCGGTGGAAACGACTTCATCGGCAAACCGTTCAACATTCCCGAACTCGGCTTGAAGGCGCTGATGTGGCTGCTGAAAGCGCAACTTGATTCCCAATAACCGGCGCCGCCGCGGGAAAACAGAGGCCGTATTTAAGGTTTTACCTCTCAGCGGCGCGGGCGTAATAGCACGGACATGCCCCCCTCCCCCGCACTTCTCGCTGCCGTCGTGTCGGCAACCCTGGCGTGCCTCGCCTCGGTCGCGTCCGGCCAGTCTCAAGCCGCCACCGATCCAGTCGCCTTCATTTCCCTGAGCATCCCGGGGACTGGCGGCACGGCGACCAATGCCATCTCCTTCAAGGCGCTCGGGGTGCTCCAGCCCGTGAGCTATCAGGGCTCTGCGGATACCGTCAATATCCAGGCCCGCACGCTCACCGACACCGCGGCGACCTGGAACGACAACGACTTCAACGGCGCGCAGGGCGCGCACTACGTGGAAATCATCCGGCCCGCCGGCGTCACCGCGCCCGTCCCCGGCGAAGGCACGACCTACGACATCGCCGCCACGGACAAAATCTCGAAGACGCTCACGCTCGTGCAGCCGCTCGATGCCACGATCGTCAGCGGCGCCCTCTTCCGAATCCGCAAACATTGGACGATCGGCATGATCTTCGGCGCGAACAACTCGGCCGGCTTCCTCGGCAGCGGCAGTTCGTCCACCGCCGACCAGATCCAGATTTGGAACGGCACGAGTTTCACCCTCTACTTTTTCCAAATCGACCCGTCCGGAGACCAGTCGCTCGGCGGCACCGGCTGGCGCGCGCAGACCAGCAATTCCGCCGATGCCTCCACCACGGTGATTTACCCCGACGACGGGCTGGTTTTCCGCCTTCTGCAAGATGGACCCGTCAACATTTCCCTGCTCGGCGCCGTGAAAACGGGGCCGTCCTCGTTTCCGATCAGCGCCGGTTTCAACATCCTCGCGAACGTCTACTCGGCGCCGATGACGCTGACCAGCAGCGGGCTGCAAACGAGCGGGTTTAGCGGCGCGGCGAGCCCGTCCGAATCCGATCAAATCCTGCTCTGGAATGGCACGGGGTACGACACCTATTTCTACCAGCTCGCGGCGCCCGCGCTCGGCGGCACCGGCTGGCGTTCGGCCACGGACACCTATGCGGACGCCGGCAGCACCGCCATTCCCGCCGGAGCGGCGGTCGTCGTCCGGCGGGTCCAGGGCAGCCCCTTCAATTGGATCGTCCCGCAGCATCCCGCGGCCCTCTAAACATCCGCCCCAGATTCATGAACCAACTTTCCACCTGGTGCGCGCTCGCGCTCACCGCCATCAGTGCCCCAGCCGCCACGATCAACTGGAGCGCCACGCCCGCCCCGGGGTATGGATTCGATCAAACCTCGGGGATCGATCTCCCGGTCGGCTCGCTGCTCCGTGTCGGCACCTTCAATATCTCCGACACGCTCATCGCTCAGAACGCTTTCGACGTTTCCTATCTCAACGCCAACTTTGTGGAAGCCGGCTTCACCACCATCGGCACCGGCATCGCCGGCAATCCGAAAGACGGCTTCTTCACCGCGACCTCGAACTACAACGCCGTCACCACCGCCCTCACCGGCCGGCAGGTTTACCTCTGGGTCTTCAAATCTTCCACCGACACGAACCCCGGCACGAGTCTCGCGAGCGCGACGGAGATCGGGATTTTCTACATGCCCTTTGCCGACGATCCGGACTGGGCGTTTCCCGCGGACGCGCCGGCTTTTCCCACCACCGTCGCGGTGGCGGATCTTGTCGGTCCGAGCGATGTCATCCGCCCGCAGGCGAAGCTCGTCGTCGGCACCTACGGCCCCGGCAATTCAGGATTGACCGGGAAAAAGAACTTCACGCTCAGCACCGTCCCCGAGCCGGGCTCCGCGTTGCTCGCGCTCGGCGGCAGCCTGCTTTTGCTCGCCCGCCGCCAGCGGCGCTAAACCGCCGGTAGGGAAGCCGCGCCGCGGGTTCCCTGATCACTCACCCGGCAGCGTGGGAACCCGCGGCGCGGCTTCCCTACCGGTTCCCTACCGTTTTCCCTCCCCTTGCACCACCGGGCGGTCGCGACAGAAAGAAACGCGCGACCTTGACCCCGACCCCGATTCCGGAAGAAGCAATCTCATGTCGTCTCGCCTCGCCTTCCTCGTCGCCGCCTGGCTCGCCCTCACGCCGGCGTGGGCTGCCGACGAGGTGAGCTTCGTCACGCGCGACGGGCAGAGCTTCCACACGGTCACCGTCCACCGCGTGAACGCCCGGCGGCTCGAAGTGAAAACCCCGGCCGGCATCAAGTCGCTGCGTTACGCGAATCTCCCGCGCGAGGTGCAGGAACGCTTCTTCGATCCGAGCCTGCTCTACCCGCCGAAGCTCGGCGACGCCCTCGATTTCACCACGCGCGACGGCACGCGCTACGCCGGGCCACTCCGCGCGGTCTCCCCTGTCGGCATCTCGATCGAAACGCGTCACGGCGTCGACACCATCGCCTTCGCCAAACTCCCGCCGGAGCTTGCCAACACCTTCGACTACGATCCCGAAGACGCCGCGCGTTACGAGGCGATCCTGCGCGCGCAAAAAGCCAAAGCTCTCGCCGCGCAGCAGGCCGCCGAACGCAAAGCCGCCGCGGACAAAACCGCCCGCGAGCGCGCCGAGCAGAATGCCAAACGCCAGCGGCCCTCGACCGGCGAAGCGCAGATGGGCACGCGCGGCTCGAAGAATCTCGGCACCCCGCAACTCGGCGGGCGCGGCCTCGACCGATGACGCACCCGTAGCTCGAAACCCGCCCGCCACCGGGTTTCGGCGATGGGCATTGACCGTGGTTTCTGGAAGCGTCTAGCTTCCCCGCCCGATGAGTTCGCTGAACAAAAAGTTTCCCCGCCTGCTGCCCGAACCGATCCGCAAAGGCATCAAGGTCAGCGACCTGATCGACACGACTTTCAAGGCTTACAACGGCGGCCGCCTCGCCGAAGCCTGCCGCCTTTTCACCGAGAAAATGATCGCCGGCACGGGCACCGTCGGCATGTCGCTCACCGGCGCACTCACCCCCGCGGGCCTCGGCCGCAGCGCCATCGTCCCGCTGATTCGCGCGGGCTTCGTGGACTGGATCATCTCGACCGGCGCGAATCTCTACCACGATCTCCACTACGGCCTCGGCATGCACCTCTACGCCGGCTCGCCGTTTCTCAATGACGTGACGCTGCGCGAAGACGGCATCATTCGCATCTACGACGTGCTCTTCGACTACGACGTGCTGCTCGATACCGACGCCTTCGTGCGCCAGGTCATCCAGGGGCCGGAGTTTCAGAAGACGATGGCCACCGACGAGTTCCACTACCTCCTCGGGCGCTACGTCGCCGAGCGGGAGAAGAAGCTCGGCATCAAGGAAACCAGCGTGCTCAGCGCCGCCTACCAGTGCGGCGTGCCCGTCTTCACCTCATCCCCCGGCGACAGCTCGATCGGCATGAACGTCGCCGCCATGGCCCTGCGCGATTCGCAGCTGATGATCGACGTGAATCGCGACGTGAACCAGACCGCCGCGATCGTCTACGCCGCCAAGTCGAGCGGCAACACGTCGAGCGTCTTCATTCTCGGCGGCGGTTCTCCCAAGAATTTCATGCTGCAAACGGAGCCGCAGATTCAGGAAGTCATGGGCATCGAGGAGCGCGGTCACGATTACTTCCTGCAATGCACCGACGCCCGCCCCGACACCGGCGGCTTGAGCGGCGCCACGCCCGGCGAGGCGGTGAGCTGGGGTAAGATCGATCCGGCGAATCTGCCCGATTGCGTGGTCTGTTACGCGGATTCCACGATCACGCTGCCGATCATCACGGCCTATGCTTTGACCAAGGCCGCACCGCGCAAACCCAAGCGCCTCTACGACCAGCGCGACGCGCAGTACGCCGAGCTGAAGCGGCAGTATTTCAAACACGGTCAGGTGGAAAAGATCGCGCATCGCACGGATGTCACCAAACCCAAGCGGGGCCGCTCCGGCCGCTCCGTCGTGGGCACCCGCCGGAAGAATGCCTCTTAAACGTCCCGACGCCCGCGCCATTCTCTTCGAGCGAATCCGCACCTCGCCGCCGAAGTTCGTCCACCTCGTTGGTGTCCCGTATGCCGTGCAGCTCGAGGAAGCCGCCGAGCCCAGCCGCGTCGATCACGTCTGGCTCACCCTGGAGGTCCCGCCCTTCGGCCGGCTCCGCGTCGCCATTAACACCCTCTCCGGGCTGAACCGCGACGCCGGCTTCGACGAACGTGTCCGCGTTGCCATCCTCAACAGCACTTACGAAGAAAAGCCGAACACCGGCCTCGAAGAATTTCCCGGCTTCGACTACGCCAAAGTCGAAGCCCGCGAGAAGCCGCTCTACGAGCTCTACAGCCACGATGACCTCGCCGCGCTCCTTATCGAACGCGGTAAAAAAGCCATCCGCGCGGAAGTCTGGGGCGAACTCTACGCCCGTGAACACATCGGCCTGCACCAGATTCACAGCCGCCGCACAAGTTCCGCCGTCACCATTGATCTCAAGAACCGCGACGGCGCCCTCAAGCTCTACTACCCCGAGGAAAACCGCGCCGAACTCTTCCTCTTCAAGTTCGCCGGGCAACCCTGATCCGCGAGCCGTGCCCGCCGCCGCATGGGCCCGCGCTGGAGTTTGTCCCGAAACTCACTTTAGCCGCGGATGGACGCGGAATTTCGCGGATAAGAAAACCTTCGCATTCTCTTTATCCGCGTTTCATCCGCGTCCATCCGCGGCTCAAACTCAGCTCTGCGGGCGGACTTCCGATCCATGCAATGAGACAATCTACCGGAAGTCGTTCCACGGATGGCTTCGAGCACAGATGACAGAGATAACGCAGATGTTTTCGCTCCCGGGATCCATGTCATCCGTGTGATCTGTGGTTCCTTTCCGAGTTTCGGTTCATCCTGTTAAACGTCTTCCCATGCGCATCCTCCGTCACACCGACGCCGACTTCGCCACTGCCCTCGTCAGCCTCCAGCGCAAATCCGAGCCGCATCCCGACATCGAGGCGACCGTGCGCGAGATCATCGCCGACGTGCGCAAACAAGGCGACCGCGCCCTGCTCGCGCTGACCGAAAAATTCGGCGGCCCCCGGCTCACCGCAAAGCAACTCCACGTCAACGCGAACGCCACCGCAGAAGCCGCCACCCGCGAAGCCATCGCCATCGCCCACACGAATGTGCGCGCCTTCGCCCAGCGCAGCCTGCGCAAGGATTGGAAGATGCGCAACGCCCAGGGCGCGAGCGTCGGCGAGCGCTTCGATCCCTTCCAGCGCGTCGGCATCTACGTCCCCGGCGGCACCGCGCCGCTCGTCTCCACCGCGGTCATGACCGTCACCCTCGCGGCCGCCGCCGGCGTGCCGGAGATCGTCGTCACCACGCCCGCCGATCGCAGCGGCCGGATCAACGACGCGCTCCTCTTCGCGCTCGGCTTCTGCGGCGCCACCGAGATTTACCCGGTTGGCGGCGCGCAGGCCATCGCCGCCCTCGCCTACGGCACCGAAACGATTCGCCCCGTGCTCAAAATCTTCGGCCCCGGCAACGCCTATGTCGTCGAAGCCAAACGCCAGGTCTTCGGCCGCGTCGCCGTCGACCTCCTCCCCGGCCCGAGCGAAATCCTCGTCCTCGCCGACGCCAGCGCCAACCCCGCCTGGATCGCCGCCGACCTCCTCGCGCAAGCCGAGCACGGTCACCGCAGTTCGATCCTTTTCGTCACCGACTCCGCCCGGCTGCTCCGGGCCGTCGAGGCCGAGATCGCGCGGCAACTTGCCACCCTTTCCCGCAAGGACGCCCTCGCCGGCGTCCTCGAACACGACGCCGCCCTCATCCTCGTCAAGCGCCTCGCCGACGCCATTTCCATCGCCAACGAATTCGCCCCCGAGCACGTCTCGCTCGTCACCCGGCGCGACGACGAAATCGCCGCGCAACTCCGCACCTCCGGCGCCATCTTCCTCGGCGGTTACTCGCCCGTCGCCGCGGGCGATTTTCTCGCCGGCCCCAGCCACACGCTGCCCACCGGCGGCGCCGGCCGCTCCTTCCCCGGCCTCACCGTCGACATGTTCCAGCGCCGCACCAGCCTCGTCCGCCTCGATGCGAAGAGCTTGAAAAAATCCGTCTCGACCATCGCGAAGTTCAGCGAAATCGAAGGCCTCGACGCCCACGGCCGCTCCGCCGCGATCCGCTTCGATGCTTGATCTGGCCGCCGTGGGGAAGCAGCGGCCCCGCCGTGCCGCGGCACTACTTTAGAAGTCGCCGCCCCCACCGCCGCCCGAGTCGCCGCCCCCGCCGAAATCACCGCCGCCACCGCCACCGGAGTCGTCGCCAAAGCTGCCGCCCGACCCGGAATAGCCGGTATCCTCGCCCGAGTGGCCGCTCGCCCCGCTGTCTGGTCCCGAGGGGGAGGAATCGGAGCCGACCGCCGAAGTTCCGCTGCCGAAGAACTGATTGTACATCCACATCCCCGCGGCCGCGCCGAAGAGCCCGCCCATCATCGAACTCATGAAGCCGCCCCCACCGCCGCCCACGCCGGGCGCCGCCGGCGAACCTCCCCCACGCAGCGCGCGGATCAGGCCCATCACCAGCCACACTCCGAGCGCCACGAGCACGATCGGCACCAGCCATCCCCAGGAACTCTTTTCGGTCGTCGCAGGCTGCGCACGCTCCCACTCCCTTTCACCGCCCACGTTCCCACTCGTAGCGAGCGCACCGGGCACGCTCCCGGCATGCGAGCGCATCGTGGCGGCCACAAAACTCACGCCCTCGGTCAACGCTCCGTCGAAATCCTTCGCCCGCAGTTTCCCCAGCATCAGGCTCACGAGCGCCTCGCGATCTCCGAGGGTGAACACCTTCCGCTGCGTCTCGTTGCCCACCACCACCTGGAGATGCGGCGGCGTCTTCACCAGCAGCGCGTAGACGCCGTTCACGCGTTTCGCCGCGGCCTGCTTCTCCGCCCATTGTTCCATAAAGCGATCGCGCGCCGCCTTCTCCGTGGGAAGTGGCGCGGTCCCCGCCTCAGCCGGGATCGTCGCGAAAGTTTCGATCGCAAAATCCTTCTTCATTCCGCGCTGCAGCTCGGTGATCTGACGCTGCGCCGCCGCCTCCGCCGGGGCGGAGAAAAATTCACCGCGATCCTCGATTCCCGACCAACCGGCGGCGGCCGAAGAAAGGCTGACCACAAGCGCGGAGGCCGCTGCGAACCAACGAGAGAAGGTGGAAGATGGAGACATAGGTTTTGAGTTTGGTCCCGGAATATGGACCAGAAATCCGATTTGACCGCGAGTTTTGCCGACGAGCTGTCGCGGGAAACGCAACCGGCGGGGCGCTACTTCGCCGGGGCGAAGAGCACGCAAACCGGGGAGCCGACGGCGGCGGATTGATCGGTGGCGGTGAGTCGGCCGGTGACGGGGTCGATCCGGAGCACAGCGATGCGGTCGTCGTTTTGCCCGGCGGCGATGAGCCATTTCCCGGTGGGGTCGATGCCGAAGCCGCGCGGCACTTTCACCTGGGCGGGAGCGTTCTCGAGATAGGTGAGCCGGCCATCGGCGCCGATGGAGTAGACGGCGAAGGTGTCGTGACCGCGGTTGGAGACGTAGAGCCACTTGCCCGTGGGGTGGGTGAAGATCTCAGCCGTGGAGACGCCGGTGCGGTCGGTGCCTTCCGGAACGGTCGGGAGGGTGTGCAGTTCGGTGAGCGCACCGGTGGATTCATCGCGGGTGAACGCGGTAACGCTCAGGCCCAGCTCGTTGTTGGCGTAAGCGAATTTGCCGCCGGGGTGGATCGCGAGGTGGCGCGGACCGGCGCCCGGCGGGACTTTGCCGGAGGGCGGCGTGGCGGGCGTGAGCTTGCCGGTGGCGGCGTCGAGGCGGAAGATCCAAACGTTGTCGGTGCCGAGGTCGCAGGCGTAGACGAAGCGGTTCGCCGGGTCGGTGTAAATGGCGTGGCCGTGCGGGGCTTTCTGCCGCTTCTCGTTGGGGCCGCTACCCTCGAATTGCACGAAGGCGCTGCGCTCGCCGAGGGAGCCGTCGGCCTTCACGCGAAAGGCGGCGATGCTGCCGCCGCCGTAGTTTGCGGTGAAGACGGTCTGGCCGGTGGCATCGACCCACACATGACAGGCGCCGGCCCCGCCTGACGGCTGGGAATTGAGCGGCAGGAGCTTGCCATCGGGCTGCACGGCGAAGGCGCCGACCGCCCCGCCGCCGTCTTCGATGGCGGCGTAGAGATTTTTGCCGCCGGGGGCGAGCGCGACGAAGCTGGGGCTCTTCGCTGCACCCGCGAGTTCCACCGGGCCGAGCTTGCCGGTGTCGGTATCGAGCTTGCCGACGTAAATGCCCTGGCTCTTCCCGGCCTTGGTGTAAGTACCGAGGTAAAAGGTGGCCTCAGCGGCGAGACCGGTGGCGGTGGTAAGCGAGGCGGCAGCGAGGAGGATGGGAAGGAGGGGTTTCATCGCCGCGGATTGTGGCGGCGCGGAGCCGGGGGCACAAGCCCGCGGCAGGATCATCCTCATCCTCATCCTCATAATCTTCCTCCCAGCCCTTCCGATGCGGGGAGGAAGATTGAGGGGAAGAGGATGAGGATGATTACCCCAGGATGCTCTGCAGCTTCTCCCGCAGGGTCGAGAAGGTGAACGGCTTTTGCACGAAGCCCGCCAAGCCCTCGCCAGTGAAGCGCGCGATGGCCTCCTGCTCGTTGAAGCCGCTCATGAGCAGCACCCGCGCGTCGGGCTTGAACTCGGTGATCTCGCGGAAGGCTTCCGCGCCGTCGAGATGCGGCATGGTGAGATCGAGCACCACCAGCGCGAAGTCGCCGCCGGCTTCACGGAACGCGGCCACGCCCTCGCGGCCATCCGGGGCGAGCTGCGTGGTAAAGCCGCAGCCCTCCAGCATCCGCGCCGTGGTGACGCGCACGGTCTCCTCGTCGTCCACCACGAGCACGCGGCCGGAGCCGGTCCACCGCGGCGCCGCGGTCACTTCGCCGGGGACCGCATCGGGCAGGCCCTCCGCGCATGGGAGCAGGATTTTGAAGGTAGTCCCCCACCCCTCGTCGCTGAAGACTTTGAGCGCGCCCTTGTGCCCGCGCACGATGCCCAGCACCGCGGCGAGGCCGAGGCCGCGGCCGGTGAATTTCGTGCTGAAGAACGGGTCGAAAATCTTCGCCTGCACCTCGGGCGACATGCCGCCGCCGTTGTCCGCCACTTCCAGGTAGATGTAGTCGCCCTCCGGCAGATCCGGGGCAAAGTAGGAACCGGCAAGGTAGGTGCGATCCGCGCGGGTGAGACCGGAGGTGATGCTGATGAAGCCGCTCTTTTCGCCCACGGCCTCGGAGGCGTTGATGACCAGATTCATGATCACCTGCCGGAGCTGCGTGGCGTCGCCGAGCACCGTGGGAAGGTTTTCCGCGAGCTGGAATTTCAGCACCGCGCGTTTGCTGATCGAGATTTCCAGCAGCCGGGTCGTGTCCTCGATGAGCGCGTTGATGTCGAGGTTCTTGACCACGAAGCGGCCCTTGCCCGAGTAGGCGAGCATCTGCTTGCAGAGATCGGCGGCGCGGGTCGCGGAGTTTTCGATCTGCTCGAGGTAACGCTGAATCGGGGAATCCGCCGGCAGGTCCATGCGGGCGAGGCTGGCATTGCCGAGCACGCCGGTGAGCAGGTTGTTGAAATCGTGCGCGATGCCGCCGGCGAGCACGCCGAGGCTCTCCAGCTTTTGCGATTCCTGGAGCTTGCGCTCCAGCGCGCGGCGCTCGGTCGCGGCCTTCCGCGTGTTCTGCTCGGCGAGCACGCGATCGGTGACATCCTGCACGAGGGAAAGGATCGACGTGGTCTGGCCGCTCGCGTCGCGCAGCACCGAGTTTTGCCACAGGCAATGGAGCACCCGGCCGGTTTTGGTCAGGTTGCGATTGTGGCAGACGTTGCGCTGCTCGCGCCCATCGGTGAGCCGCGCGCCAACGTCGGTCACCTTCTCCTGATCCTCCGGATGAACGAACGCCCAATCCGAAAAATGTTTCCCGACGGTCTCCTCGGAGGTCCAGCCGAAGATGGCCTGCGCCTGGCCGGCCCAGCGGACGATTTGGAAGCTTGGGTTCCACTCGATGACGCACAGCGGGGAATTTTCGACGTGGTCGACCAGGCGGCTGCGCGCTTCTTCCAGCTCGGCGTTCGCGCGCTTGATCTCGGAAATGTCGCGGGCGATGCCGACGAGGCCGATGATGTCGCCCTCGCCGTCGCGGAGCGGGAACTTCGAGGTCAGGAACGAACCGGGCATGCCGTTCGGGCGCTCGTAGGGTTCTTCGCGATTGATCACCGGCGCGCCGGTGCGGATCACCCGCATGTCATCCGCATGGTACAGGGCGGCATAATGGCTCAGGCCGGGGATGTCGAAGACCGTCTTGCCGAGCACGGACACGCCGCCGCCGAACATCTCCTGATCGGCGCGATTGTGGAGCAGATAGCGCCCTTCGCGATCCTTGCAAAAAATCGGGTCCGGCACCGCATCGATCAAGGCACGGAGGAGGAAACGCTCGTCGCCGAGTGGCGAATCTGCGCCCATCACCAGCACCCGCGCGGCTTCGAGCGCCAGCGGCGGCGCCCCGTCCAGCGCGTCTCCGTCCGTTTCCACCACCACCGTGAGAATCCCGAGGCGTTCGCCGTCCGCCTCGCACAGCGGCACGGCCACGGCATCGCAGCTTCCCTCGCGCCCATCCTTGCGCACGTAGCCGATCTGGTCCGCCCACCGCCCTTCGCTCCGCACCCGCTCCAGCATCGTGGGCAGCACCGGCTTGGCCGCGACCGGGCTGAGGAAGATCTCTGCCGTGGAGCCGCGCACCTCGTCCCGCGTCCAGCCAAACATGCGCTCGGCGCCCGCGTTCCAGTCCACGATGACGCCGGCGTGATCGGTCACGATCATCCCGTCGTCGATGTGGTTGAAAACGAGCGCCCGGCGCAGCAGAGCGTCGAGTCGATCAAGGTCGACCGCAGTATTCGAGGGGGGCCGGATCATTGCCGCCCCGCCTAATTGCCATAGCCGGGCCGGCTTGGGAAGCGTCGTCTCGGCGATCGGCGCACGGGGATGGCACGGAGGAATGGGACCACAGATGACACAGATTTCACGGATGGAAGAATCAGAGTCGCGACCGCCACCAGTTTCACAATCTGCCCCATCCGTGTCATCGGCCCCATCCGTGCCTTCTCCCCCATCCGTGCCTTTTGCCCCATCCGTGTCATCG